>WNFC01003741.1_pt2 | contig 16494 bp, 26 predicted proteins | sample 5400541 | NCBI WGS metagenome assembly WNFC01 (sample SAMN13153342, study PRJNA577476) | soil metagenome | isolation source: 120 cm saprolite under Douglas fir tree site 2 hole 2 replicate 1 | place: USA:California | collected 2015-04-18
GGACGGGGTGCGTTGATCGGCTGGGAAGCATCAACCCATCAACGATGCATCGACCATAGGGTCTTTCGTGGGACAATCACGTATGTGTGTGGGAACTTCCCTTCCAGTGTCCTGGGAAGAAGTACGGCCACAGATACCCAGATAAAGATAGATAGGGCAATGGAGTACAAGTCCGAACATGATCGCAGGCCAAGGCTGGACTTGTAATCCAAGAAACCCGAAACCCCAAGTAAATCCACCATGTTCTGGCCCGTCTCTGTGGCCGTAGCCCTATCACCGCGGGCCCAGGCCAAAATTACATAACGATCCGCCGCCGCCGCTCAATCGCTCTCACTCACTCACTCGTCACTCGTCCTCCTCTACGTCACCAAACTCGAACATCCCGGACCGGTCGCGCTTCGCCCCCGCGACAGCCTCCTGGAGCTTCTTCTGCACCTGCGGGTACGACGCGAGGTACTTGCACCCCTTCCGGTCGACGGACGCGAGGCCCTCGCGCACCAGGTCGATGTTGACCGACGCGAGCGGGTCGTCGGCCGTCACGGGGTCCGCAGGGTCGATCAGTCGGAGGTGCAACGTGGACCCTTCCTTGTGGTCGACGTTCGCGACGAGCTTGCGCCCATCGCACAGCTGACGGAAGCGTTGGACCCCGTCTTCGCGATACTCGCTGTCTTCCCCAACCAGCTTCACAAAGCTGCACGCGCCGGTGTATTTTAGCGGGGTTAGTCGTCGCGGGAAAAAAAAAAAAAAAGAAGGTTGCTCGCACCTGAGACGCGCATCGTGTGCCTGCCCTGGGAGCGTGCGGAATTTGGCGTCTAGGGGTCGGATGTCCGCAAAACCGATCGTGTCTTGGTTCCCGTAGTCGATAAAGGTGACCTCCGCCTCGCGCTTGACGGGCGATGCACGACGGATTTTGGCGCGGTACCACGCACCGTCGGAAAACTTTGCCGAGATAAGTTCGCCGGCTTTGGGCACAAAGCCAGCCGGCGGCGCGGTGCCTTTGTAGTGTGCAGAAAAGTCGCGCATGAGCTGTGCTAGCGATGCGATCCCTGTTACGGTGGACTAATGTCAAATACAGCAGAGAGAGGCATACCAATGTTTTACCTTCGGTATTGAGGATCTGTACCGAGAAGCTGAACCCATTCTTTGCCCGTACATCACTGACGATGACATCGATGTATTCTGCTTTTCGGGCACTGGAGTCATCCTCTGGTTCATCGTCTGCTTGCTTAGCCGCAACTTCATCATAGTCAGACCAGATCTGAGCTGCATGTTGGCAAGGGATGTGATAAAAATTAAGGATATATGCGTACATTCCGCCGGGCTTTTTTTGCCTCGTCCTGGGAGGGATGTCAAGTCCATTGCTCGCCGTGGAGGCTCATACAATTACTTACCTCAGCATCATACAGCTGCTTCGACCATGAAAGCGTGTCTGCTGAGAACGAATGAACGGTTGCGAGACCCTCAGAAACAAGCGCGACTGCAGCATTTTCGTTCTTATTGAGATGCAATGCACCGATGAACCCGCCGGACTTGTCGGTGGTCTCGATCTCGATCTCAACATCGCGTTGCATGTATCGCCGTGTTGCAAATTCGGCAGCTTCATTGCCATAGGGCTCGCTTTTTTCGGATGCGCTACGTGCAGCTCGAGGTGCACGGATCCCTATTCGATGATAAGCGAGTATAAAGCTCAGAATATAACGACTTACCGCCAAGTACGAGGGTAAGTACTTGATTGTCTTTGGGGAGGAAGATCCTATGAATGACGCCCATTGAAAGTCTGCATGCGCTGAACAGGCTCATGGCTTACTTGAATCGTGAACCAGCAGCGACATAGTCAACTACTGCAGGGATCCTGCCTACTCGCTTGAAGCCGTTCAAGAATTGCGTTGCACGATTGCTTGCCTCAGACAGATTCAGCGGAGGTCTCGGTGCAGGCTGTTCCTTTCCGGAATGGATCCCCCGTCCTTCTGCGGCAGCACTGGGAGAGGAGGTTGATGAGCGCCTTACGAGGCAGAGGACGAGAATAATACGAACGCCTGCTCTGCGGCCATCAGCTTGTCATAATCAGGTGAGCGGTCCTCGTCATCGCGTTTGTGTCTCACAACACTTGCAAGTCCTTTTTCGATGAGTTGTTCGGCCACGTTGCTGCAGGTCGGGTCAAAGAATGCGTCAAGCCTCCAATCTCTCACCAACTCACACTCCTTGGTTCCCTACACGGATGGTCGCAGATTCGCGCTCGTCGTATTCACCTTCTCGAGGCCGGATAAAGTCGACCTGGACTCGCACGTGCTTCCCAATTAGCTTTTTTCGGAGGAATTCACGAGCCTCTTGGGCATAGTATGCCTGTCTCGGGTCCGACAGCCTGTTCACCAAGTAATCAGCACACGGCCAGAACTAGAAATCGGACAAACATACTTGGGTCCGCGTGTCGAGCTCAGCTGTACCCTCCGCTCTTTACTATCCTTCGTCAAAATCGAAATCTGATCTCCGGACCAGACGCGTACGACAGTCCCTTCGAACGCTCGCACCGTGCCGTTGGCCGTTCCCGATAGTGACTTGCTGAGGGCGTTTGGTATTGACGCATTTGCGTGCAGCCCGAGGCGTTTCTCCTTAGCTGCGCGGTCCGCGGCTCGCAGCTTCTCCGCGCCGCCGTAAGGCGCTAACATCCCCGAGTGCCACTCCACGAGGTGCGCTAGCCCGGCCCCGAGGATGAACTCAGCAATATTACCCACGGGGTGCAGAACTGGAAAAAGAGACCGGATGAGCACAAAGAACGGAGACCCCCAGCTGGAACAACCGACCGGTGCCAATGAATATGCTCGCGGGCGCCGGTGAGCTGCTACCGTTCGTTTGGAATGGTGTGGCGGTAGCGATAGGCACGGAAAGAAGCTGTACTTTGACGGCCCGTTGAAGAAGACGCGATTCCGTGAAATATTTCGCCTACGCAGTTCGGATGAGGGGATCAGCGTGCGGGCGGCACACGTCGGAGATCCAGACGACTCACTTCGTCCCCCAAATGGTCAGATGTTTCTCCCTGCCTCGAAGCGACACGTGGACTGCGCGCCCCTGCAAGAGTGATGTTGACGAATTGGTGTTCACCGTCAGGCATAAACAAGCGGACCCGGAGGGTAGTGCCATCCCGAACAGATTCAACAATGGCTAGCGAAATGGGCACAGTCAGTTCATGGTGTAGACATAAAAACCCGGTCTGGGTACCATCCAATTGTTTCCCCTTCCATTCACTGATAAATCCTTGGGAATCCAAGGGCATGTTATGTATGACCTGCCGCGCCTAACAAGAATAAAAAAATGATACCCCCACAATGCACAAAGTGGAGAGCAGAAGAACTTACTTTAGGCCCATGAGGATTCCACTGACCGCGACCGGCAGATTTTGCTTCGGATTCGAGACCTTTCCGACGGAGGTCATCCTCTGTCGGTTCGCGCTTGAAGTCCTTTACTTTAGCCCAGCCATGTGATAGTAATTCGTTGGTGATGTCAACACCATTGATCTCGCCGTTGCCAAGATCACGGGGTACATCTCCCTCGCCAGGCGGAAGTTGGTGAGAGGAGGTAAATGAGACTTCCTTGCCAACGGTGAGTGTGCGCAGAAAGTCGCGCGCCTCATATGCCCACGGCTGGAACGATGCCAATGATCAGTAAGATCTAGGAAGTAAAGGGACATGCTTACTTCGTCTTCCCTGGATGCATTTCCCAACCTAGGTGACGAGACATCGGCGAGATGAAGGATCCTGCGAGACTAGTTAGAGCCGAGAACAATGTACCCCCAGAAAACTCACCTTTCCTTAGGCGGCTGTCCCTGGGGACCCGGTCGACCACGAAGTACAAGAGAGTCTCCTGAGATGACGCCTGCAGAACAAGGGCTAACTGTCAGAGTAACCGGGAGGAAATCCACGTATTACCAACTTTTTACGGTCTTTGCGGAGGAGGTGGACATGAGATCACGGATGGCATACGTTTCGAATAAGAAATGACTCACAGCTTTCATCGACATTTTTGTTTGAATGATGTACAGTGCAGTATTCGCTCGTTCGGATAATAAAAATGGGCACACGAACACGATGTCGCCACGCGCCGCCCGGTCCGTCGGCCTACAGGAAGGAAAGGACACACTTTCCCGGCCACCATCGACCGCGTCAAGGCAAGATGCCATTCTATCAGGTCTTATGCATCGCAGCGCACAACCCTGAATACGTACGTGACAATGTTCCTTTCTAATTTGTATCCTGTTTTATCTTTTCACGCTCTACAGCGACAAATCAAAAGCCTCGTTCGCCTGGCGGCCACGCATATCCTCAACAACGGCGGCGTCGTTCGCGGCATTCAGTACTGGGGAACAGAGACGCTTCCTCAACGCATGCGGTCGCATGGAACCAATCATGAATATGGAGAGTACGTCCGGTCCTCCTTTTCCTACCCGTTTTAGAGACCTATCTTTGAACTGCCCCTTCTTAGCTACTGGACGATGCATTTTGACGCATCGCCTGAAAAGCAGAAAGGTCTAAGTAAGCTTCTGCGCAAGGATCCGCGCGTTGTCCGTGCGACGGTGTTGAAGATGGGTGAGCGCATCGAAGACGTTGCGTGGAAATATCCGAAGACTATCATCTCTGCCCGAGATGTACCAGGACTCGGAGTCCCTTGATTCTTTGGGGGTCAACGTCGTGGTCATGCACATATACTCGATAGCTCCCGTTAGATTGCGTCAGGTAGATATGCACTCGAATTAGGGAAGAGCACTCCTTCAACCACACACCGGGGGCTAATCTTCACGACTCGCATTCATCTTCTCAATCCATGCTAGCACACCATGCAAGTCCTTGACTACATTCAAGCTCTTAATAGTCCTAAAATCCATCTCTGCGCCGGTCTGCTGCTCTTCCTCTCCATCCGACCCTGTTCTGCGCAGCAATAACGCATGGAGCCCCGCATTATCCGCTCCGAGGTAATCGCTGCGTCACAACGTTACAAACAGTGGAAGCGATGCACGGATGACATACTCACTCTCGAAAATCATCCCCAACATGTAACGTTTCAGGCGGGGTAGTGTCTCCGCGTGCGCACGCTGCGAGAAAGATGGATATCGACGGCTTTTCCACGCGTTCCACCTCACTTATGAGCATGGGGGAGAGGTATTCCGAAATTCCGAGATCCTTAAGGACATCCGCTGTATGAGCCCTGAGCTTATATCACGCCCTACGGCACACACAACACACCTATTCGCGCATCACAATTTGAAATAAGACCCGTCCGCACGCCCATCGCACGAAGTGTACGGACTGTTGCATACATCAAATCTGTTATCGCGTATGGCGGACAGAGAGAAGGACGCACGCGTCTCGAGCGTGTCGTCAAATAGATCGTATCCCTCGCGAGAGCTAAAACGCTTCATGAGGCTCGGCACGATCGTGCCAAGATGTGTCTCGACCACCCGTGGGTCAGCACCCGCGCCCACCGCCGTCCGCGATATTACTTCACTCCACCACCCCGTCGCACCTGCACCGTATGACGGCTTCTCGGCCTGAAGTTGCCGAATTGCTACAGTGCCATTGTCTGAGCCTCGCTGCGGCTACACTGAAATCGCAGAAGAAGAGCACACCAAGCTTGAGCGAGCGGGCGATGGCGTCCGGTGGGAGTGCGCCGAGATAAGGACTGAATACTTCCGAATATTGGACGTGGATGGGCTTGCGTGGTGTGATGAGGGTGTGTAGCGCGTCGAAGGTGACGAAGCGTATCATTTTGACTCGCAGGGCGCTGCAGTATTCCCTCGGAGCACAAGAGCAGCTGGACGGTCAGATATAGGGGGGTGCCACGACTCCCGGGCCGGTGTACGCCGCGCTAAGCAAGGTAAACCCGACAGGTCCATCCGCGTCCAACACTCCTTCATCTCTCTTTGCGACGCGACGGTGATTCAATTGCCGACGACAGCCGCGTACCGGATCATGGGAATATCTCCAATCGAAGATGTCGACAAGTTCAACGCGGTAGTTTCTCAAGAAGAGGCGCGACTCCGTCAACTACATCCGACGCCGGAGGACATACCCACCTGCATGAGCGCCTTCGACAATTTTCTCTCGTGCAACAGTACGCGCGTCCCTCTCATCTCTCTCTCTCTCTGCTCCCAAATTCAAGATGAAAAAACGAAATGAAATAGTTCTAGGTAACCAGCTCAAGTCGATATACCGCTTCGGCGAAATGGCACACTGCTCGGCGAAATGGAATGAGTTCAAGTTCTGCATGAGCATCAAAGGCCTGCACCCAGAGCAAAGGCGCGACGCGTGGATACGGCACCGCGCAGAGTGGTGGGCAAGGCGGAGAGTGGGGCCGAGCAGCGAGAACGTGTGGGAAAGGAGAGCGTACGTGCTACACCTCGACATCTATCGTGGTTGCCTCACAGAACTGCCAAGAGAACCGTTGAGGGACTACCCGCCACCTCTGCCTCCACAAGACGCCATGGCGGTTCTCGTAGATTGAGCCTAATCGGTGGCGAATTTATGGTTTTGCTAGTGAATCGCCGTACGTCTTCGTGTCTTCGAGTCCATCACGAAACACTGGAATCAAAATCGACATCTAAGCAACACCATGCACCTCCCACAAGCTGATTGGATAGGTGACTCACTCGTACCCTCCCCATGACGTTCGTTGAATCGAGCATTGCCTGCTTAGAAAATGCCCTTTGTGGTGCTTCATCGCACGATCGAATGAGCATACAGATATCGTGCACAGTTGCGTGGCTAGATAGTTCTCATGGTTGTAATGCCAAGTTAATATACGCTATAACATCGCAGCTGATAACAAGCGCCTGTTGTGTTCTTCCACGAAGTATATTGATGGATGAGCCATACTACGATAGGAGTATGATGCCTGTCGCAGATTCCGAGTCAGATTGCTTCAAATGAGATAAATCTACACCATCGTTCAACATCGTGCCAAGATCTGCTACATGATAATGCAATCTCCATTCTTCCTGTCGAGCCTTTGTGTGATGTCGTCTGGCCCCAGCATCAATCCCCCTTGATCCCGTACCTGCTCAGCAGCCGTCCCGCCTTCCAGTTGCACAATCAAGACACCGGAGTTTTGAGGGTCGATTGCCGCAGCCAGGTCATACCTAAACGAGATGAATAAAACAAAAGTAAGTCGCACAACTTGTGGGGTCCTACTTCTGCATGAGTTCCTCAATGGCGGGCTTGAGCTTCGCAGCGTGGTTTGGGGAGTGGATGCCTTTTCCTGTGCACCGATGCAAAAGATCAGTTGTCCCTCTCCCAAATAGAGGGGCTGTACAAACCGACAATGAGGCGAAGCTCCTTATCGCCTCTCGCCCGTGCTTCAGCAATGCTTTGGTCAGTGTACGCGATAGCCTCCTTGACGTAGAGTCCATGTAAATCAATTTCCCCCGGGTTGCAGTCCTGAAAGTGCGTTGCCCGACAACGTCATCGAGAGGATCATCTGGCCAAGGACTAAAAACACCCATACACGATTGTTCTCTGCGAATGACGGCGGCGTGGCATGAATCCGTGAGCACCAAAACTGTAAAGAAAAGACGAAACGAAAACAAAAAGTAACTCACCGCGGAATATCCACGCGCTCGCTTCAGCATTCAAGCGCTCCATCTCCCTCTGGTGCGCCTTGCCCTCGTTCGACAGCTCCTTAGCACCCGCCCCGTCCTTGCGCGCATACGCCGCATGGCTCAGCTCGAACGCGTGCGCCATCGCCTCTCCCTCGCGAGTCGCGCGATCGCGCAGAGACACATAATGTTCATTTTGGGAATTGACGAGCTTCTGATCCTGCGATGTACGATCAAAGTCAGCGGGCCTACGGCCCCTTTAGGGCGCAGATAGAAAGGGGGAGGAGGAGAGAGAGGAGGTAGGGGGGCGCGCACAAGTCGACCATGCGGAGGACGCGAGGAAGCTGGATGGGCTGCCTGCGGCGGCTGTGCCACAGGCTGTGGCTGTGGCGATGTCCACTGGTTCTGGGGCGCAGGCGGTGGCGGCGGCGGCGGCGATGGTATGGGAAATGGCCGTTGGGGAGATCCTTGACTTTGTCCTTGGCCGTGGCCATGGTGTGGTTTGTGTGGGCGAGGACGTAGCGGCTGCTGCGGGGGCTGCCATTGCTGCTGCTGCAGTTGGGGAGGAGGATACTGGTACTGAGCTGAGTAGCCTCCAGGATGCTGAATCTGTTGGGACGGGGGCTTCCCCGCACTGGGATATACGGGCTCCGGTGCTTCCTGCTGGGGGGATGAGACGCAGAAAACGTTGAGTAGGCCACGAACGAAGCTTCCGAGGAAGCCCATAATCAATGTACGAGCAAGGAAACAGGCGTTTAACGTTTAGTACGTTTAGTCTCTATAGACTGCAGACTTCGCCGTAAATGAGCACATGTTCGCTCTTATGGAACTATGTCCTGAGATTCCACCTCAGCATCAACAATAAAACTTGTCGTATTTTTTCAGTTCGAGGAAAAGAAACGGACATTAAGCAAGTAGAAAAACATAGGGGACAAGGCGATGTAACAGGCAAGTGTCAAGAAAACAGACATAGTAATCCTATCCCGTACCCGCAGAAAGAATCATCAGAGCCATGTCAACTAAATCTCCAAGCCGACCAAAACATAGGCGGGGTGCACGGGGAAATCAGGTTTAGTAACAACAGTGCCCCCAACGTACATGAGGGCGTGCAGCAGCCCGCTGAGCGCTGGCGAATTCTTCTCGAGGGCAATTACGAGTGCAGAGCATTGAAGGTGCTCATCGGCGAGATCCAAGAGCGCGACGATGCTGGGGACCAATGAGTGAGAGATTGCAGGAGCCAAAAACCCGCGCACCTTTCGCGCACGTTGACAAGCTCTGCACTCTTGCCGTCAACATAGAAGGTCTTGAGCCCACCAGGCAACTCAAGCACTACGCCATCAAAGGATGTTCCCATCCCCGGGGAGGAGATAGAGACACTCTTCGCGTAGGGTAATGCCGTCGTTGCATGATTCGGGAACAAGTTCGTCAGCAATTCAAGCCCGTCGTCATTTGATTTAACAGACACATCTTCAATGAAATCATCTGGGGTCAATGGCGGGGTAGCAAGACCATGCGAAAAGTTCTCAGCCCTTGGGGCACCACGGATTGGCTGTGGCCCCAAAGAGCTAGGAGGAAATGAGACATCTGCCTCAAAGGTAGGCGGGGAGGGTGGGTAGACTAAGTTCGGACGAAGATTGCACCGGGGATCTTTGGAGCTCAATGAAGGAGAATAAAGAGAATGGTCATATGCCGAAGCATATTTCAACGCCGGACTGCCTGTCACACAGTCCGGCGACCCTCCGTCAGGAGGGCATTTTGACCTCGGCACGTCAAAACCGCCACTATAAGAGAATTAGGTGATTCCAGATGAGGATTGACCGAGTGAGAAGCACATACCCCAGGTCCGCCAGAGAACGTAGTAGAGTAATAATACATATCGTCTGCGCCCTGGACGTGGCAAACAGCAAGCACACTTGGTGCGGCGTCAACATAGAAAGCCCCATCTCCAACGGTCTGACAACCGTTGCTAGATACGGAGAGAAAATTCAGCCGATTAGACTGGTACTTGGTATTAGACGGGACGTACGTGGGGCAAGGACTAGATATCGGTTTGTCTGAATTCAAAATTGTAGAGTTCGCCATGAGGTGCCAACTTGATCGGGTACTTGGAGTGAAGTTTGGTGTCTAAAGGAAGGCAACGATTAGATAGAAGGTAGAAGTGGGATGACCTGGGCAAGGGCGTACAGGTTCAAGGGTGTAGGTGTGGGAGTCGGAGACAAGGAGCGGTCAGGCACATCACCTGTCCGATATTTATAAGGCCTCCGCACACCCCTCCGCTTCTATCACTCATCGATTAACCTCCTATCTCTGCTGCCGCACGGGCCACACGAGGCATATATCGCAAATTCCAGAACACATGAACCTGTGCAAATATCAATGTTTCGAATACCCGAGGGCCTCGTGCGTCGTCCACAGTCCGCAGGAGTCGTGGTGCCTGGGGTCCTTCGTTATACCCCTGACTGATGACGCAATCAATTGTCACATACCCTGTCACATCACGTGAATCACGCATCTAGCTGGAGCACAGCTCCAATCAAATCATCCATCGACAAGCCGACGGACGAGCTCGACACCTCAGAACCTCAAAACGTGAGTGCCGTGTCACTTTCACTTATCCTACGCGTCTAGGTAGTGTTCATGGAGTTTTTCTCATGACAAATTGAGTCGTGCTTAACGTCTCACATCGGTGGATGGATTCATTCTGTCCAGATAACGCTTCTCCTACTCGTTCAGCATAGCGTATAACGATCTCACTTCTGTTCTCAGTATCTTTCTATCTCATCATAAATGGCCGACTCTGGACGAGGACGTGGAGGATTCGGACGAGGGCGCGGTGGTGACCGTGGCCGGGGTCGTCGGGGAGGTCGTCGCGGCACTCGCAAGGACGAGGAGAAGGACTGGTACGTGCTCCCTCATCGGGTCCTCGCGCAATTAGAACTTACGGTGGCCATCTAAGGGTCCCCGTCACCAAGCTCGGTCGTCTTGTGAAGGACGGCAAGATCAAATCGATGGAAGAGATCTATCTTTTCTCCCTTCCAGTGAAAGAGTTTCAAATCGTCGACTTTTTCCTCCCAAACCTGAAGGATGAAGTTATGAAGATTATGCCCGTGCAGAAACAGACTCGCGCTGGCCAGCGCACACGTTTCAAGGCCTTCGTTGCCATCGGGGACTTTGACGGCCATGTCGGTCTTGGTGTCAAATGCGCAAAAGAAGTCGCGACGGCTATTCGCGGTGCAATCATCCTCGCCAAGCTTTCTGTTGTCCCAGTTCGCCGTGGTTATTGGGGTGCCAACCTCGGCGCACCGCATACGGTGCCCTCGAAAGTCAGCGGAAAGGTTGGCTCTGTCATGTGCCGGCTCATACCAGCACCCCGTGGGACGGGCATTGTCGCGGCCCCTGCGTCAAAGCGTATTCTTCAGCTAGCCGGTGTCTCCGACTGCTATACACAGTCAAAAGGCTCAACAGCAACAATGGGCAATTTCTTAAAAGCGACATTCGCTGCTGTATGTGGCCGAACTTACGAGCTCTCCACGTTTTACTGACGACTAGATAGATCACGAAGACGTATGCTTTCCTTACACCCGACCTCTGGCGTGAGATCCCTCTCTCGAAATTCCCCTACGACGAGCACAGTGCGCACCTTCAGTTAGCAGGAAAGAAGCACTATTAGTGGGCAGTTATGGTTTTCCCATGAGATTTTCTGTAGTACACCCAAAATTCTACCAGCTTGTCTCACCCGCTTTGATATACGTTCAAAAGAGTGCTTTTCAACTGTCATTAACGTTCAGGTGCGGTGCAATCGAAACTTGTTTCGAGAGGGATTTGCAAGGATCAATCCAGCCACTCTCCTTCATACGTCCTGTTGCACTTCCCTCTTCTCAACTTCTGGGAACGCGGCTGATACCTCGACTGTGGCCGCTCGGGATCGTACTAAGATATTAGGAAACAGGTTCTACCTGGGCAGGTCTGTTTTTTCTGATATTTTACTAGGCCTTACTAATGACATTCGGAATATTTTAGAAGGGGTAACGACTCGGACACCGTGACCTTATTGCAACCCAAAATTTGACTTGAGTCAACTGTTCTTTCACATCCTGTGAAGACCTCCTATCTCCGTGTCTTGGCATCTAAACTATCTGCTTTAGCTTAGCATGCATAGCCACTCATCACCAAGAAAGGACTTTTCTTTATCATTATCCGCACTGCAACCCCTTCGCATTCTCCGTCTTGGAATCAGAGGACCTTCCACGGCAGCTGCTGTAGAAATGTGAGCACAAAGGTGGGGACACTCGGGTAGATAAGATACTCCAAATTCCACTCCATAAGGTCTTACGCCGCAAGTTTCTTACACAGGGCACATGTTTATTAACCCATCGTTTGACTTTGATACTTTACTCCGGATTCGGGGGCAATTAGTTAACCTTGTATATATCTAGAGCCGTTAACCACTGAGCATTTGCTGGGTATTCCAACTTGGGTTAAAGTGGCAATTTCCGAGTCTTTGCGATCACACCAAACATCAGATGCCACGTATGATGTCTTGCTGGCGACATCATTAATTCTAGATTCTATATCACGTAGGAAGCAGCTGTACCGCATGCTTTGCCTCGTCGTAACTACATGTTATCCCGCGTGATCCATATAGTCCGAGGGAATAAGGAGAAAATGAGAAAAAAAAATCAACTGATTTATGATCCCACTCCCTATTCCAACTTGTCAAGGGGTAAGGCCGGTAAGGGGTCCAGAAATATATATATCCCAACTCTTGCTTGACAACCGCCGACGATGGCGCGCGCTGGGCTCACTTACCTTGCGCTGTTAGCCATACTTTTCGCCGTGTACTATGAACTCTCCTTTAAGGCTATCTTATCTACGAACGGTGTATGGAGGAAAATCGAATCCGTGGGCAACACGGATTGCAGCAAGGTGGAAGTATTACAAGCTTGTGAAAGTGCGTCTCGATCAAATGTTTCGTTTTTGACCTGACCACGCCGTTACTCTCCCCAGAGATCGTGCTTCACCCACCCAGTGGTCTTCTTTATCTTGCCTGCTCCACACCGGCTAACCGCCGGCACTGGACCCCCGCTTTAGCAGTGCTGGAGGAGGATAAAACCACTTTCGATGATTACATAGCCACGTATGATCAGGCAACAGGCGCTGTTACGCGCCTCACGTTCTCGGGTTTCCCAACTTCTCAGGGGTACTCTTCACATGGTTTGGATGTTGTCCCATCGGCTTCGAACTCAAGCCAACTTTTCATCTACGTGATCAACCATCGGAAGCCAGTTCAGGGCCCCGGAAAGTTGGTTGGCGCCGATTCCGTCGTAGAAATATTCGAGGCCGAAGTTGGTGGGAACACAGCCACCCATGTGAGGACCATTGAGAGTCCGGTAATCAACACTCCAAACGATATCGTCGGCGCTTCGGACGGGAGAAGCTTCTACTTCACCAATGACCACGGCGTCAAAGTCGGCTTCGTAAGTCGCGCATGCTTGGGATAGTATTTAGTATTTGTGACGTTGGCAAATTTCTCTCTCCAGACCAGGTGGCTCGAGTTCTTGGGGTTAGCACGGACGTCAGTAGGGTACTGTCATGTCGACAGCGGGTGCAGGATCGCCATTTCTGGCTTGCATGGCACCAATGGCATCGCGCGGGCACAGAACGGCAGTGTCTACGTTGGCAGTTCCAAGGCTGGCCAGATTCGCGTCTACGAGGAACAAAACGATCAGTCCCTTGTATTGACCGATATTATTGCCCTAGGTGCGTCGATGATAATTTGGGGTCACGGTGATCAGGACACAAAGACTTCTTCTCGACCACAGATCGTATCGTGGACAATCTCTCCATCGATACGAACGGGGCATTATGGGCAGCAGGACTTTCTGCCTCATTGTCGTGGCTCTCCGCGTATCATGACCCGGAGAAAGTGGCGCCTTCGTCTGCGCTCAGGATCACGAAAAACACAGGAAATCAGGCGTTCTTTGGGGAAAAGCTGAAAATTGAGAAGGTACGAGACATTACCCTCAAGCGTGTAAAGGAACAGTGTCATACAATTCGAGGGTAGGTATTTGAGGATGACGGAACCCAGGCTTCTGCGATAACATCGGTTGTGCACGATACTCGGCATAACCTCGTATTCTTATCAGGTAAGCAGGGCGGCGGTGATCGGTGTCTATATACTTATACTTTCCTATCATCAGGTCTATTCGGGACCTATATAACCGTGTGTAAAGTTGGTTGAATTCTGTAACTTACTGCACTGCTCTTCATGTATGTTGCAAAATCGGGAAACAGCTGAACAATATAATCGATCTGCTTTATAGCCTGATTTTAGGCTAGATTTTTCTTCTGAAATCAATAATAATAGCGTTATAAAGGCCTTATTATGTTGATAATAATTCCCATAATCATTTCAGTTACCCGTGAATTGGCAAGTCGTGGCAAGTCGACAGTTATGGTGCTATAGTGCACGTGACAATGCAAGGCTGATAGTACAAAATTGCATCGCTCAGTCATCTGTGCTCCGATGCTTGCTTCATCCTTTTCCTCAGGCTGAAATTGCTCAAGGTGGCTTAACCTACCACACGTGCGGGCCAAATCGTGAGGTTTACACACCCCTCTGGGTTCTTAAAGTCCTGGGTAGTGCAAACACTCGTCTTCTATCTCTAACTCCGAGCATCATCCAACGACGACGAGTTGATCCACCTTCAATCAGATCTACACATGGCTTGGAAATTCATCGAGGTTCGTACCCATTTCTTCCTTCGGGCTGCTCGTGGCGAGCTCTCCAACAAACAGACCTCATCGACCAGCGTGGCATATACCCTACTTGGTGGTTTCGTGGTTGTAGTAGGTCCCATATTACCCATCCCGCATACTGAGCCATCTAATTGCCATCAAGTACAACCTGATTTCCTTTGTTGTAAAAGAGAGGGTGAGTTACCAACAATGTCATTTGGTATCCCCCGGATCATTAATCTCCATGAACAGCTATACATAAATGAAGTCACCCTCGGAACAGTCTTCGGTATTACTTTGGGACCTCATGTCCTGGGAATTTTCGACCCTCGTTCTTGGACCGGCGTAACAGATACCCTCACACGAGAGATCATGCGGATTGTGCTCGCAACTGGTCTCTTTGCCATAGGCGTAGAACTGCCCACCAGGTACATGGCTGATCACGCGAAGAGTTTGGTCATCATGGTTGTACCCACGATGGCGTTTGGATGGCTTGTCTCGGGGGGTAAGTTAACCAGTGGAATCACGAGTAATACATCCCTCTTATCCCCATTTCTCATTTCTGCAAGCATTCATCCACATCATTTTCCCAAAACTAAATTTTATATCTTCACTTGTCATCTCGGCATGCTTAACTCCAACAGACCCGATTATCAGCGCCGCCGTTATCGGTCAGTAGCAAAGATCATTAAGAATTTTGCAATCCATTCAGACTTTCTGACCTCAAGGTGGAAAATTTGCCGTGAAAAATGTACCCCTCCCCATTCGCCAGCTTCTCGTGGCCGAGTCTGCTTCGAACGATGGACTTGCATACCCTTTCCTCAGTATTGCAATATACCTCACAACCGAGTCTTCGCGTGAAACAGCCTTTGAGAAATGGATTGTTATCAGTTGGTTATGTGTGTAGACGACTTGCACCTTTCTTTTTCAGGTACTAATTTCTCGAAACACCTAGACCAAGTGATCCTGGGGACTGTTCTTGGTGCTATCATTGGTAAGAGGCATGCCTATGCTTGAAGGCCTCAAGACTGAGTTACGTTACAGGATTGTCGTTTTCCCGTGTGATGAGATATGCTCATCTGAAAGGCTTTATTGATCGGGAGTCGTACATCGCGCAATACATCGCCCTTACATTGCTTACAGTCGGTGCGACCAACTCACTCGGGAACGATGACCTCCTTGCCGCATTTGCTGCTGGTATGTTTACCCCTCGCCATGCTCTCTTTCCTTGTTCAATTCTCCCTGTAGGTAGTGCGATCTCTTGGGATGGCCATTTCAACGAACAGACAGAAGACGATTCATTCTCTTCTGTCCTTGATCTTGTCCTCAACTGCGCCTGCTTCATCTATATCGGAGCATGGCTTCCGTTCGACCAATTCTATATCTCTAACCTTGGCGTAACTCCTTGGCGGCTTGTATGCCTTATGATAGTCATACTGGCTCTACGCCGAATACCCTCCCTCCTCGTTCTTTACAAATTGATGCCCGAGGTGTCCAACTGGCGTGAGGCACTTTTCTGTGGTCATTTTGGTCCGGTTAGTTCTTTACAGGTTGGAACTTTTCCTCCTCTCAAGTGATTCGTTGTTTCAGATTGGCGTAGGTGCTGTTTTCATCTGTACCCTTGCCCAAAGCCGCCTTGAAGCACCGCAAAACCCCCCAATATCCCAGCAGGATCTGCTCGCCACCGCTCTCCAGCCTATCGTGTCTTTTGTCGTCCTTGGTTCTATCCTTACTCGTATGTCAACTCGTTTCTATTTTGGAGAATGCTTGACCATGTTCACAAATTTGTAGACGGGCTTTCCATCCCGTTCTTCCGTGCGGGCCGCCGTACCTTGACAATCTCTCGCTCGCTAGCCGTCGATCAACCGGACTGGCTCCTGTGGATTCGCCGTGATGCACCTCAAGTCGACACGGAGAACGTTGACCCGGCAAATGAAGGCACGAGTGGTGTCGTCACAGAAGAATCACGAAGGGAATGGCAAAAGCGGGTAGAATCTCCAGGCCCTTCCGACGTGCCGGACCCAGCACCCGAAGGCGTCAGGAGTCCGAAGAGAGCAGTGAAAATCGATGTGTGTACTACCTTTTACCGTGGCATGTCGCCTTTTTGACTCGTTCTTCCTCCCGAAGATTCCCAGAACTAGCGCGAGGGAGAGCACTGTCGTCATACGGGAGCG
>WNFC01004173.1_pt1 | contig 16493 bp, 15 predicted proteins | sample 5400541 | NCBI WGS metagenome assembly WNFC01 (sample SAMN13153342, study PRJNA577476) | soil metagenome | isolation source: 120 cm saprolite under Douglas fir tree site 2 hole 2 replicate 1 | place: USA:California | collected 2015-04-18
ACCATGCGCTGCCGCAAACTCCGCATCGCCCACTCGCAGGCCACGACCGCAGATATTACCAGATAAGCCGCTTCGTACGCGTGTCGCGAGAGAAAGCGGCCCGTCAAAAGCGCCCGGGTGAGATCGATTGATTCGGTCAAGGGAATCGCGTAAGCCACCCAGCGCAGCCACACCGGCAGTACGTCGACCGGAAACCACGCGCCGCAAATCAGCATGACGGTGAAGAACGCGGCCATGTAGATGTTGAAAGCGTCGATGTCGTGAATGTGTGCCGTGAATCCCAGTGACAGGCCCGCGATAAACAGACTTCCCACGAGTAGAGGAATTGCAGCCAGCGTGGCCCACAGAGAAGTTGCCGCGCCGAACACCACGAGGACTATCAGGATGATCAGTGTATCGAGCGCGGCATGAGTGATGGCCCAGAGAATTTCTGCGAAGGCAAGCGATTCCGCGTCGACCGGCGTGGCCAGGATCGCGTCGTAAATCGATTGATAAACCATGCGAAAGTAAGCGGCGTAAGTCGTCTCAAACATCGCACGCATCAGCACGGTGAGGCCGAGAATTCCGGCGCCGACGAACGAGAGATAAGAAATGCCTGAGACCTTGCCGGCCACCAGCGCGCCCAGTCCCCAGCCGAAAGCCAGCACGGAGAAGACCGGCTCGATTGCCGGCGCGATCAAATTCATCTTCCATAGGCGAAGATGCACTTCAACGGTGCGCCGCCAAACGGCAAGCGCATCGCGAAGGTTAACTTGAGTTGCAGCAAGTGAAAGTCCCTCGCGAATCGTTTCAATCTTCCTGTTCATTGAAGCTCTTCTCGCTGCGGCTTGGCCGCTCGATGTGCGGAAGGTGTTTGACTGTGTTTGACCTTCCGGAAGACTCGAAATTCATCTTTGGGCTGCGCCCAGTAAATGGGGCATAGCCCCAAGACTATTAGCAACACTCTTGCCGGTGGGGCAGAGCCGCCACCGCACGTCAGGCGGCGAAGCCGCAAAGTCAGATCCTATTCCTCACTAAAAGGGAACTGACGCGTTTCGATCATCGAGATCAGCGTAGCGACGGCCGCGTGTGCTTGATAGCGCGCGGCGTTCTCTGCAAATTCCTCCAGGTCCAAAACCTGATAAGAAAAGTCCGCCTGTACCAGAATATCAGTGTCCAGATCGATGTAGGTCAGCAGCTCATTTTCAAACTTCGGCGGCGTGTTCACGTTACAGTAGAAAAGACGAGTGCTGCCGTCACCTTTCAAGAATCGGAAGACGTTGTACCAACGGTCGAGCCAGTAATATTCAATCGTCCGAGTTCCGCGTTGAATGTCTCCGAGCAAATGATGCTGCACCTCAAATTCGAACGCGGCATCCAGCACAATTAAGGAACCCTCCCGTCGCGCAAGCTTCGCGCTCCAGCGACGATGCTCGGCGCCGTCGTACTTGAGGACGCGAACGGTCACATCAGCGAGCGTCGGACCTCGGGCAATAGTCATAAAGACACGCGTCTTCTTCAGTGCCGTAGGCACGAAATATTTATAGACAACACCGGCTCTATCAATCCCACTTCGCAGGAGCGAAAGCGCCGCGCTTTCGCTCCTGCGAAGAAAACCGAGAAGTGCTGCAGAACTATAAATATTTCGCGCCTAACGGCGCTAGACTGTGAAACCATCATTGTGCGTCTCCGCCCCGTCAGATCGATCGTTAATCCCGTGCGATATCTCTTCGTTATCGCTCACGAGCTGAAGAAACACGTCCTCAAGATTCGACAGGCGAATCATCCGGCGCCGGCCTTCGTAGTCTTTCATGATCGGCGTCAGGGTTTCCGCGTCGGCAGCAAAGTACAAATGCGCGTTGTTGCGAGCAACCGCAGCCACACCGTCGCGGGTCGGGCGGAGCGGCAGGTCGCCCACGTCGCGAACTTCCAGCGCGTAGCGCGAAACTTTCGACAGGACCAAATCGCGGGGCGCGCCGCCGGCAAGAATGTGTCCCCGATCCATGACCACCAAACGCTCGCAGAGTTTCTCGGCTTCTTCCATGTAATGCGTCGAAAGCAGAATCGTCACGCCGCTCACTCGCCGCAGCTCCTCAAGCTTCTGCCAAAGCTCCTGACGAACTTGCGGGTCAAGGCCGGTGGTCGGTTCATCCAGAACCAGGAGTCGCGGCTGGTGCAGCAAGGCGCGCGCAATCATCAGGCGGCGTTTCATTCCGCCCGAGAGGTGATCGACCTTCGCGTTGGCGCGATCGCTCATTCCGATAAAGTGAAGCAGCTCGTCGGCGCGCTGCGCGGCTTGCGTCCCCGGAATCCGGAAGTAGCTCGCGTAAACGATCAGATTCCGCCGGACGTTTAGATCGGGATCGAGATTATTCTCTTGTGGGACGACGCCGATGAGCGAACGAATCGCTCGACCCTGGGTGCGCACGTCGAGGCCTTCGACGAGCAGCTCGCCGGAAGTAAGCGGCGCGCGACAGGCGATCATGCGCATCGTTGTCGACTTGCCGGCGCCGTTGGGTCCGAGCAAGCCAAACGTCTCGCCGCGCTTGACGGAAAAACTGATCCCATCAACCGCGCTCCGCTGATTGTAGATTTTGGTGAGGCCGCGCGCCTGAACAACAGCGGTCACAGGCCGGAGATCAGAGGTCAGTGAATCTTCGCTGTCGCAACCTGGACGCGCAAGATCAGATATGTGCGAATCTTTTCTGACAGGTGCCATCTGATCCCGGACCGCTAGCAGGTTGCTGAAGATGTTGAGCCAGGGTAAAGACAAGTGGAACGATCCACGAAATCACATCACGAAATAGCCCGATTTGAACGTCTTCTTTGTGATTGCTTCGTGTGGGTTCGTGGATCGCTTTAGTTTTTCAAACTGCTAGGCCTTAGCTGCGCGCTTATTCCAATCCGCCAAAAACTGATCCTGACCCTTGTCCGTCAGCGGATGTTTCAGCAACTGTTCCAGCACCTTGTAGGGCATGGTCCCGATATCCGCGCCCATGCGTGCGGCTTCGATCACGTGAATCGGATGGCGCAGACTGGCGGCAAGCACTTCGGTCTTCCAACCATAGTTGTCGTAAATCTCAATGATCTCTTCGAGCAGCCGCAAGCCGTTATCACCAATGTCGTCCAGCCGGCCGAGGAAGGGACTAATGAACGACGCGCCGGCTTTTGCCGCGCAGACCGCCTGCGCGGCCGAGAAGCAAAGCGTCACGTTCACGCTGATCCCTTCATCGTTCAGAATGCGCGTAGCTTCCAGCCCGGCAGCGGTCAGCGGGCACTTGATGACCACGTTGGGCGCGATCTTCACGTACTCTCGGCCCTGCCGCAGCATTTCGTCCCGGTCGGCAGTCGTCACTTCGGCCGAGACGGGGCCGGACACAAGTTTGCAAATCTCGGCAATGTGCTCTTTGAAATCGACGTTGCCCTCCTTTGAGATTAGCGTTGGGTTGGTTGTCACGCCGTCCGCCAAACCGAGCGCCGCCGCTTTGCGAATCTCTTCCAGATTCGCCGTATCGAGAAAGAACTTCATGGGTGCCTCCTGATTAACTGCTTGGCCTAAATATAAGCGAAACAGGACGGGAATGACAGCGAGCAACCCGCGCTTTCCAGCGGCCGCTGCCTGATACGGTCTAGTCGACGACCATATCGTGTTGCTTCGCGGCGTTGAGTCAAACCGGGTATCGTGATTCTCGAAATTCGTAATGAGGGAATGCGAATTGCAGTCAGTCGCGGCGAAACACTTTCCCCTCAGCCTCTCTCCCGAGCAGGAGGATCATCATGAAACACGGTTACCTTAGTCGCATGGCGATATTGTTGGCGCTGGCTGTTGCCGGCTTGTTAAGCGCCAGTGTCGTCGCAGTAGCCCAGGATGGTTCTGACCGGGATCAACAGCGCTCGCAGATCCGCGAAGAGCGGCAAAAGCGCAACAATCAGGATCAGGCTCAGCGCCAGCGGCAGAACAATGAACAGGAGCAACAGCAAAGACGGCAGGCGGAGGAGCAGCGGCGCCGGGTTGATCAGCAGCGTCAGAACGATGACCAACAAACGCGACAAGCAGAGGAGCAACGACGCAGTGCTGACCAGCAGCGACGGATTCAAAAGGACCAGGACGGACGCCGGCTTGATCAGGAGCGACAAGCAGAGGAGCAACGACGCAGTGCTGACCAGCAGCGACGGATTCAAAAGGACCAGGACGGACGCCGCCTTGATCAGGAGCGGCAAGCGGAGGAGCAACGTCGCAACGCCGATCAGCAGCGACGGATTCAAAAGGACCAGGACGGACGCCGGCTTGATCAGGAGCGGCAGGCAGAGGAACAACGTCGCAACACCGAACTTCAGCGACGCAATCAGAGACCGCCAGATCGACGGCGGTTTGATGATGGACGCCGCCTTGATCAGGAGCGTCAAGCTCAAGAGCAACTGAGACGGCAGAATGAAGAGCAGCGGCGCAGAGCGGAGCAGGAGCGCCAGGCGCGTGACAATCAAAACCGCCAATTCCGTGATCAGAACCAATCGCGACGCCTGACTGACAGTCAGCGCGAGGAATGGCGACGTCGCGAAGACCAATCGTGGCGCTCACGTCAGAACGAGTTTCGACGGGGCGAGGATCAGCGCCAGCGGCTTTGGCGCGACCACGAGCGACGGCTACAGGAACAAAGGCGTCTGAATCAATGGCGATTTCAGCAACTCTATTGGGAGCGTTTGCGCCAGGACCAGATCCGCCTGCAAAGCTTCACCTACTACGACTACGGAACGCCCAGTTATCGCTACTATCGCGACAACCGGAACTACGACGTGAATCAGTACGGCGCTGACTTGTTGAGACGCGCCGTCAATGCCGGCTACGAAGAAGGCTTTCGCGCGGGTCAGGCCGATCGCGAAGACAACTGGCAATTCGATCCTGAGAACTGCGACGCATTTAGCGATGCGACTTACGGCTACGACGGATACTACGTCGACGTGAGCGAGTATCAGTATTATTTCCGCGAGGGATTTCGTCGCGGTTATGATGACGGTTACAACGGCCAGTCTCAGTACGGCCTCTATTCGAATGGGTCGCACAACATTCTGGCCGACGTGCTGAGTTTGATTCTCGATCTGCGACGGTACTAGCGTTCGCATCGGACTCCCGACCGTAAGAGGGCGAGAGGAACAATCTGCCCGGTTCCGTTATCAAGCGGAGCCGGGCATTTTCTTGCGTGCGAATAGCGATTGCTGCTGAGGCCGTAAGGGGCCCAGGTCGAGCCGGTCAAGAAACCTGGAGAATCAATCAATAGGTCGGTAGTTTCCTGATTTGCCACAAGTCGGCCGACTCAGTGCCACCGTCAGTTGTTCCGTCTCACTATTGTCTTCACGTTCGGATCGGTGATATACAACGTGCTGTTCTACCTAACTTCCACCGTAGGAGGCTCTTACAATGAAACTCGCACGTCGCATCACCCTCTTAGCACTCATCATTCTTTGTTTGCTTCCAACCGCACAGGCTAAGAAGGCTAAGCCTAAGCCGGCTGGGTGCTCGCAGGGTACACCTTATCGAGGCTGTCCGGCTTGCGGCAGCAAGACGAGAGACGCAAAACACCTAACGCTCAATCTCCTTAAGAATCGAAATGCTGCTGTCACGAGTCCGAAAAAGATTACCGTCGAGACAATCCGCGACCCAGCCAACGACACCGGAACGTTCACGCCCAACAAGCAAGTGTCGGTGACCGGCTTTGTTGCCGGCATCGATCCGGGTGGTATGCCGGAGACATGCAATTGCAAACGGACAGATCTGCGAGATGTTCACATTAACATCGTCGCCAATCAGTCCGAAGTTGGAGATCAATCAAAATACGTCGTGGTGGAATTCACGCCCCGTTGGGAAAAGAAATTTCACTTTGACGATAGCAACTACGATGCGATGCTGGCAGCCGTCAAAGCTCAGATTGAAGGTAAGTGGGTAAAGTTCGATGGCTGGATGATGTATGACTTCATTCACGCAAACGCATCGCAGAGCACTTCACCGAACCAGCCCGTGTGTCCCAACGATGGCCAGCAACACCCAAACTGCAACTGGCGAGCAACGCCGTGGGAAGTCCATCCGGTAACGGCCTACACGATAGTTACCGGGCCGTAGCGCGACGGCGAAACAGTACCTGACGTTGAATGTTCGTCACGCGCCGGGCTTACGGCACCGTCTCCGAAACAACCTCTGACGGCGGACTCTCGTTTCCTGACGCATCGGTGGCAGTGATGTAGTAATAGTAGGTCTTGCCTGCATCGACGTTCTCATCGGTGAACGTGGTGCGCGTGTAAAGCGCCGGCGTTAATTTCGTCCAACGATTTTTTGGAAAATTTGGATCCGTTGAGCGATAGATGGTGTAGCCAGCGACATCAGCTTCAGGATTCGCGGGCCAAAAGAGTGAGAGTCGGCCAGGAGAAGCAGCGGGCGAAATCTGCCCGGGCGCAGAGGGCGGATACTTATCGACCGGCGCCGCCTCGACGACGTTTGAATTCAGACTCTCGACCGGCTTGCCTTCGGTGCCGAGTGAAACCGTCCGCACGACGTACGTGTATCGCTGGCCAAACTTGAAACTTCGGTCCTGATACTTCGTGGTGGCGATCAAGTCCTGATTGATAGGCTTCTGGCTGACTTCCGGTTGCGATGCGGTCGTGCGATACACGTTGTAGCCAAGCAGATTCACCGGAGTCGAGCCGTCAATGTTCGTTTTTGGCGCTTCCCAGTTGATCGTTATCGCGGTTTCAGAAAGCTCTCTGCTGACGTTGGTTGGCGGTTCCGCAACTTTGGCCGCGGGCTCGATTAGCAGAAAGTTCGAAAAGGCAGCGCTCTGTCCCGCTGCGTTTACAAAGCGGACCGCGTATCGAAGCCGCGCGGGAACTCCGGCCAGTTCCAGCGTATCAACGTAAGTTAGATTGTCTCCGGCGTTCTTGACGTCGCTGTACGGCACCGAGCCGACCACAGTTGCGCGGGCGGCGAACTCTTCTTCAGTCATCGACAACGGCGCGTTCGGCTTTTCAGCGACGCGATAGACGTCAATGCGGCGAATGCTCTGCACGCTGCCTTCGCCGGCGTTTCGTCGCGGCGCCGGCCAGCTGAGAATGACCTGATTACCACGCTGCGCGCCCGAAAGGAGTTCCGTGCGCTGTGGTATCCGCTCGATTGGCGGCAACGGAGGTTTGCGCTTTCCGCACGTGGGCGCCACAGAAATCGCCGCGACCGCGATCAATAATAGAAGTTGACGTGCGATTAACTGGCGATGGGGTTTTGGCGTTGTCACTTGAGAATTCAGACAAAAGGGAACTGCGAGCAGCGGTTTACAAAATGTAACGGCTCAGGTCCTGATCCTTCACGGTATCTGAGAGCATTAGTTCGACGTATGCTGAGTCGATCGATTTGTCCTTTGGCTCGAGGTCCGGCCCTTCGAAACTAATCTCGTCCAGGAGCCTTTCCATGATCGTGTGCAAACGCCGGGCGCCGATGTCTTCAGTGTTCTGATTAACGCGCGCGGCAAAATTCGCGATTGAGTCGATCGCGTCAACGGTGAAATCGAGTTTGACGCCTTCTGTCTCCATCAGGGCCCGGTATTGCCGGACCAGAGAGTTCTTAGGTTCGGTCAGGATGCGCTTGAAATCCTCAATCGTGAGCGATTCAAGCTCAACGCGAATCGGGAAACGGCCCTGCAGCTCGGGAATCAGGTCTGACGGTTTGGAAACATGGAACGCGCCGGCGGCGATGAACAGAATATGATCGGTGCGCACCATGCCATAGCGCGTATTGACCGTCGTGCCCTCGACGATTGGCAGAATGTCGCGTTGCACGCCCTCGCGCGAGACGTCAGGGCCGTGGCCGGATTCGCGGCCGGCGATCTTATCGATCTCGTCGAGAAAGATTATGCCGGACGATTCGACGCGCTCCAGCGATGCGCGCGCCACCGCGTCCATGTCGATGAGCCGCTCTTCCTCTTCCTGCATCAAATAATCCATCGCTTCGTCGACGCGCATCTTGCGCCGCTTGCTGCGCCCCTGAAAGAGATTGCCGAGCATGTCTTTCATGTTGATGCCCATCTCTTCGACGCCCATAGGGCCCGCCAGCTCGATTGTCGGAAAGTTCTTCTCGCGCACTTCCATCTCAACCAGGCGATTGTCCAGCTTGCCTGAGCGTAATTGGGTGCGCAGCTTTTCCCGCGTGCGGGCAAAGTTCTCGTCGCGTGGTTCCGTTTCGGGAACCAAAACCGGCGCCGTCGTCTCGCCTGAATCGAAATCGAAGATTGGTGAGGGCGAGGACGACTTTGGCGGCGGCAGCAGGATATCCAGTACGCGCTCTTCCACGTTCAGCTCCGCCTTGTCCGCGATCTCTTCGATCTTTTCCTGGCGCGTCATGTCGACCGCGATTTCAGTCAGATCGCGAATCATGCTTTCCACGTCGCGGCCGACATAGCCCACTTCGGTAAACTTCGACGCTTCAACCTTCAGGAAAGGTGAGTTCGACATCCGCGCCAGGCGCCGGGCAATCTCTGTCTTGCCGACGCCGGTCGAGCCGATCATGATGATGTTTTTCGGAATGACGTCCGCGGCCAGGTCCGGCGCGAGCTTTTTGCGGCGCACACGATTGCGGAGCGCGATCGCGACGGCGCGCTTGGCGGCATTCTGTCCGACGACGTGCTTGTCGAGTTCGGCCACGATTTGGCGCGGCGTCATGTCGTCAAGACGCGCCTCGTGTTCTTCCGTTTCACCTGCCAGATAGATAACCATCGTCTAAATCAAAACCCGAAAAAGGATAGCATGCTGGTGAAGTGTCGGCCGGCCAACTTTCAAGGGAAGCCTCATTGACTTGATAACTCTTCGATCACGATGTTCGCGTTACTGTATATGCAAATCTCGCCCGCGATGCGCATCGCCTCGAGCGCAATCTCGCGCGCCGGCAACCTCGTGTTGGCCACCAGCGCTCGTGCGGCGGCCAGCGCGTATGAGCCACCCGAGCCAATCGCCAGCAGGCCATCGTCGGGCGAAATCACATCGCCATTGCCGGAGAGCAGGAAGGAACTTTTTTCATCAGCTATTACCAGTAAGGCTTCGAGATGTCTTAGGACCTTGTCGGTGCGCCATTCCTTGCTCAGCTCGATTGCCGCTCGCTCGAGGTTGCCGTGATATTGTTCAAGCTTTCCTTCAAACCGGGTCAGGAGCGAAAACGCGTCGCCGGTAGCGCCGGCAAATCCCGCCAGAATCTTGTCGTTGTAAAGGCGGCGCACTTTTTTCGCGCTGGCCTTCATCACGGTTTCGCCCACGGTTACCTGACCATCGCCGGCCATCGCCACGTGCCCATCACGCCGCACCAGCAGGACGGTCGTGCTGCGCACTTCTGGAAACTTTTTCCTGCTCATCAGTGAAAGAGCACTATAGGAACTGGCGCGAAGATTAGTCAAGCGAGGCGCTGGTTTCGGTAGTGGGTCATGTTCAAGGTTGAACAAATTGCGGCGGATCGGGCGGTAGGTCAACGCGCGCAGCCTTTCGCTTTCGGGTTGAGAATCTCGACACGAGAAGATAGATCGGGATCGAGTAAACAACCGCGTCGCAAATAATGACTAGCGGAATTAGAAATAGTCGGTCTCCAGGTCTTAAGGGGAATGAACCCAAAGGAAAGAGATGGACGAGAATAAATGTCGGCCAGTTCACGGGATAGGCCAAACGTAGAACCAGAGGCAAGTTTTCAGTCCAAAGGAAAAACAGAGCGAGCGCGAGGGTGTAGAGAACCGGGATAGCAAAGCCACCAACTAAGGACAATGCCAGCCGTTTCATGTTCTGATTATAAGCTAATCTAGAAGCTTCACAATATCCTCAATCTCCCAAAGATGCTTAGTAACACCGCAGCGATTGCCGGAGTGATTCTGAGTGACTTGTTAATCCGCACGAAATTGTAGTGCATGTAGTAAAGCGCAACCGCGTGCATGTGATTCTCAACCCCTGGTTGCGGTCTGCGAGCACAACGATTGTGAAGGATACTCCTGTTTGCGCTATTATGAGCGAGCCACTTGAAAACCGAGGGTTGGTGACGATTCATGAATGAGCAACGGCCCCGCATCGGTATTACGATGCGCATCGAGTTGGAAACGAATCGCTTTTATCTGTCGCGCTATTACAGCGAGGCCGTTGAAGCCGCCGGCGGTCTGCCCGTGAACATTCCCCTGATTCCACGCGCGGACTACATCGCGGGCGTGATGGATTCGCTTGAGGGCGTGCTGCTGCCGGGCAGCGATTCCGATATGGATCCGCAGCGCTATGGTCAGCAACCGCACCCGCAACTGGGCAGTGTTCATCCGCTGAAGGACGAAACTGATTTGCTGGTGCTGGCAGAAATTGAAAAGCGGCGCACGCCCCTGTTCGCGATTTGTTACGGGATTCAGTCCTTAAACGTCTCGCGCGGCGGCACCTTGATCCAGGACATCGGCAGCCAGGTGCCGAACGCGATGAAGCACGAGCAGGGCGTGCCGCGCGATCGCCATTCGCACCGGGTGCGGATTCTGGAAGACAGCACGCTCGGTAAGCTGGCGGGTGGTGAATACGCACCGGTCAACAGCCATCATCACCAGGCGGTCGAGACGCTGGGAAGGGAACTGGTGGCTACAGCGTGGGCTACGGACGGCATCGTCGAGGCGGTCGAGGACCCGCGCAGCGACCGCTTCGTCGTCGGCGTCCAGTGGCATCCGGAACTTGGCTGGGAGCAGGACGAGCTCTCGCGCGCGTTGTTCGATCGATTCGTCTCGGAAGCCCGAAGGTTTGCGGAAATCAATTCTTCGGCGCGCAAGGCCTTAGCAGTAACCTAATCGAACCGTCGCGGCTTAGCACGATCAAGCATTCATAACTCCGATTATCACGATAAACTTTACATGGATCCAGCGCTGATTTCTTCTCTGAATCTGAAAGATACAGTTGCAGTCGTTACCGGCGGCTCGCGCGGCATTGGGCGGGCCGCGGTCCTTTGCTTTGCGAAGCTCGGCGCCAATGTTGTGGTCAACTATCTGAGAGACGAAAGCGCGGCGGGTACAGTGGTTGACGAAGCCACAGCAGCAGGTGTCGACGCGCTGGCAGTTCAGGCAGACGTTTCGCATCTGGCCGAAGCCCAGCACCTGATCGACACGACCATCGAGCGCTTCGGACGCATCGATTTTCTGGTTTGCAACGCGGGCATCTGGGAGGGCGCGTCGATTGACGAAATGTCGGAAGAAGTTTGGGACCGAACGATGGATCTGAACCTCAAGGGCACGTGGGCCGTCTGCCACGCCGCCGCGCCGGCGATGAAGGGGCAGAGGTTTGGCCGGATCGTGATCGTCAGTTCAACCGCGGGCCAGCGGGGTGAAGCAAATGTTTCGAACTATGCGGCATCGAAGGGCGGCCAGATCTCTTTCACAAAATCGCTGGCAGCTGAACTTGGGCCGTTTGGCATCAATGTCAATTCAGTTGCGCCGGGATGGGTCTACACCGACATGTGTACGGATGTCTTTGCGGATGAAAGTTTCCGCAAATCAATCGAAGATTCGATTCCGGTCGGTCGCGTGGCCGCTCCGGAAGACATCGCCCGGCCGATCGTTTTCCTTTGCACCGAGTGGGCGCGACACATCAACGGTGAAATCCTTAACGTGAACGGCGGTTCGGTCCTTTGTGGCTAACTGGAAACTGAAATGGCGAAGAATCGACAACCGATCAAGTTAGGCGTCGAAAGACTGCTCACTGAAAAGATTGACCTGCTCCGTGGCGCGCGCGTGGGTCTGGTCTGCAATCAAGCTTCGGTCGATCACGGCTTGCGACACGTTGCCGATCTTTTACATCAACACCCCGATATCAAACTAACCACGCTGTTCGGGCCCCAGCATGGAATTCGCGGCGATGTGCAGGACAACATGATCGAGACCGCGCATGCCGCTGATCGCAAGACCGGGCTGCCGATCTACTCGCTCTATAGCGAGACGCGCGAACCGACGGAAGAGATGCTGCGCGATGTCGACATTATTGTCGTCGACCTGCAAGGCGTTGGCTGCCGCATCTACACCTTCGTTTACACGATGGCGAACTGCATGCGGGCCGCGAAGAAGTTTGGCAAGAAGGTAATTGCCTGCGATCGGCCGAATCCGATCGGCGGAATTCAGGTCGCCGGCAATCTACTGGATCCGGCGTTCACTTCGTTTGTCGGTCAGTTTCCGATTCCAACCCGAAGCGGGATGACCGACGTCGAACTCGGCCGTTTGTTCAATGCCGAATTTGGGATCGATTGCGACTTTGAGGCCGTGCCTATGTCCGGGTGGTCTCGCGAACTCTGGTACGACGACACGGATGGGCCATGGGTTCTGCCTTCGCCGAACATACCAACGGTAGACACGGCAGGCGTTTTCCCCGGTACGGTTCATCTTGAAGGCACGCAGATGTCCGAGGGGCGGGGAACTACGCGACCGTTCGAACTGGTTGGGGCCCCATACATCAACGCGGAAGATTTTGCCGCGGCGCTCTCCAGTTTGGGTTTGCCGGGCGTCTATTTCCGTTCTTGTGTATTTGTCCCGACGTTTCAGAAGCACGGCGGTCAGGCGTGCGGCGGAGTTCAGATTCACGTCCTCGATCGCCAGACCTTCGAGCCGGTGATCACAGGCATCGCGATTGTCAAAACCGCCTTCGACATGTACCGCGAGCACTTTCGCTGGAAAGATCCCCCGTACGAGTATGAGTACGATCGCAACCCGTTCGACCTGATTGCCGGGACCTCGGCGGTGCGCGAGGCAATCGAGCGGGGCGACTCTCTGGAACAGATCGAAAGTTCCTGGCGTCGTCCGCTCAAGGAGTTCATGGCGATCCGAGAGAAGTTTTTGCTGTACTGAGGTCGAGCAGCTCGCGCGAAAATTGGCCGGAAGTATGAGCTGATCCGTCGCCAAGCCGACGTTTGAGGATTTGCCTGACATTTATTTTCGATTACCATGGTACTTAAGGTTCTGCCTTATCTTATTCACGACAGGCAATTGAAACGGCCTTCTTGAGAGAGTGAGAGATTAGTGGGAGATAAACACACCCGTTCAGATTTTAGCGAAGGCGCGCGGCGGCGCGCATGGCTAATCGGCGTGGGAGCCTGGGCCGTGCCCGGTCTCGGACACTTGATTCAGCGACGTTGGGTGCGGGGACTTATTGTAGGTGGCGCAGTGTGGAGCATGTTCCTGATTGGCTTCTCATTAGGAGGACACCTGTTCACTGTCGGAGGACGCGAGCAGGGACTCGCTGTCCTCGTTCCGGGTTTGTGGATGGTCGGTGATCTGGGATCGGGGCTGCTCTACGTTCTCTGCTGGGTTCTGAATCTTGGCTTTCTGGACACCCCGCAAGCCGCTGCGCGCGTGACGTTCGAGTACGGCAACACGTTTCTGGTTGTCGCGGGCTTGCTGAACTACCTGGCAATGCTTGACGCGTTCGATATCGCGGCCGGGAGAAAGCGATGAGGCACCTCCTCTGGATAGTAGTCTTCGCGGCGCTGGTTGCCGTCGTTTTTGGCGCCGTTGCCAAGGGCACCAATCGTCATCGATTGATTTACGGACTGAAGGTCTTTGCCCAGTTCCTGCTCATCGGTTTGGCGCTCGGCTGGGCCTTGTACTTTCTCCCCTTTCGTTAAAGTAGTTTCTTAACTCGGATGGGATTGGTCAACACCGACGCGATCGTCCTGCGCACTTATAATCTGGCTGAAGCAGATCGAATCGTGTTGTGCCTCACCCGCGACGCCGGCCTGGTTCGCGCCGTGGCCAAGGGCGCGCGTCGGATGAGAAGCCGCTTCGGTGCGGGCCTGGAACCCTTCACTTTTATCAGGTTGGATTTTTATGAGAAGGAGAACCGTGAACTGGTTACCATCTCGCAGGTTGAAATCCTGAAATCCAACTTTGATCTGGCCGCACACCCCGACTCGAGCGACGCCCTGGCATACATTGCCGAACTCGTTAGCGAGTTTGCGCCGCCGCACGAGGCTAACGATAAACTCTATCGAATGGTCAAGGCCTGTATTGATGCGCTGGCTTCATTCGCCGACAGGCCTGACATGGTCGTGCGGTATTTCGAGGTGTGGCTGTTACGCCTGGCAGGTTTGTTTCCGGACCTGCGCGACTGTTCAGAGTGCCACCGGCGCTTCGTCGACGATGAGTTGGTTTATATAGATTCTGAAGCGCGGCAGCAGTGTCGCGCTTGCAGCCATGGCATGGGCTCGGTCTTGTCGAGTCAGATTCGTCGCCGGCTGGCTGCCACTCAGAAGCTGGCGCCGGTTGAATTCGCAAACTCTTCGGCGGAACTTTCCGCCGAAGCCCAGACAGAGCTGGCCGAATTCACCCATCGGCTCCTCGTGCGCGCAATGGAGCGGCGGCCACGCACAGTTGTTGGAGTAGCGGCGCGCTAGTGGATGCCTCGCAATTGACTTTAAAGAAGTTCCTTTCGTGCGGCTTCGTGTGATTTCGTGGATCGTGTGTTCGCCGACAGCAGGCGATCCACTAAATCACACGAAAAATGACGAAAGCAAAAACCGTTTTCTTTCATTTACAGAACTGGCGACCTTGCTTGAATGTTGTACAGTTACCACTACACTAGTACGCATCGAATCTGAATCAACATGATGTCCAACCGCAGGATACTCGAGCGATACATCCTCAAGGCGATATCGCCCTACATTCTGATTTCTCTCATCCTGCTGACGGCGATTCTCTTCGCCCAACAAACTGTCCGGTATCTTGAAGGACTTTTTCATGGCCTGGTTCCGTCCGGCTTTGTCTATGGCGTCGCGCTGGCGTTGTTACCAAACGTTTTGGTGTTCACTATTCCGATGGCCGTGCTCTCGGGAACGATCATCGGGTTGGGACGCATGGGCAGCGACAGCGAATTGGTGGCGATGCGGGCTGCGGGGGTGAGTACGTTCAGAATGGTCTGGCCGGCGCTTGCGCTCGGCGCGATCGCCACGACCGCAGCGTTGTATTTGAACGTGCAGGAGGCGCCGCGCGCCCAGCGTGATTTAAAGATCGTCCTGGTTCGCAGCGCTTTGTACAAGATGGATTCGCCGGTTGAGCCCCGGACTTTTACCACCGACATTCCCGGCCACGTGATCTACGTGCGCGACGGCGACAAAACGCGCGGCGAGTGGGGCCGCGTGTTTATTCAATCGCAGGCGGCTGATCACATCACCTATCTGACAACCGCAAAGCTAGGGCGCATAGACGCCTCGGCGGAAAAATCTGAGCTGGTTTTGCAGGACGCAGTGCGGACGAAACTACCGGCGCCGGAGGCGCGCGACCAGTCTTACACAGTTGAGCGGCTGGCCCAATTTCGTTTCGACTTTAATATCGGGCGCAGTGGCTTGCTGGCGAGTATTCGCAAGTCTGACTCGAACCCTGACGAGATGGACTGGAGCGAGCTGAGGCAGTTCGCGGCGCAAAGCACCGGCCGTGACCAGCGCGAGGCCGAAATGTTGCTACACAAACGTCTCGCATTTTCGTTTTCGCCGCTCCTGTTCGCACTATTTGGCGCGGCCCTGGCGTTGCGGGTCCGCCGGGGCGGCCGCGGCCTGGGAGTGCTGCTGTCCCTGCTCGTGTTGTTGATCTATTACCTGTTCACGCTGGCCGGCGACCAAATGGCGCGCGCTGGCTCGTTGCCGGCCGCATTGGGCGCGTGGCTGGCGAGCGTCTTGACGTTAGTGATTGCGATCGGGCTGCTCACTTTCAAGCGTCGGGAGGTCAGGGCATGGTTCACGCGAGCAAAAGCAGAACCCGCCGCCACAGAGGAACGACTTAAGGGGACTTCAGGCCAGTCCGGCATGCGACAGTGGCTGGTTAGTTTTCCCAGCCTGCTTGACCTTAGTCTTCTGCGCGCCCTGGGAATTAGCTTTCTAATTGGCTTTCTGGCGCTGGTAATGATCTTTAATATTTTTACCATCTTCGAATTATGGCGCTTCATCGCCTCGAATGCGGCCACCTTGAAAGTGGTCGCCCAATATCTCTTCTATCTGTTCCCGCTGGTCAGCGTTGAGTTGTTTCCCGGCAGTGTCCTGGTGGCCGTGCTGATGACCTATGCACTGACGGCGCGGAGAAGGGAAGCCGTCGCGTGGTGGGCCAGCGGCCAGAGCGTCTATCGCTTGATGCTGCCCGGTCTGGCTTTCGCGCTTTTGATTGGTTCTGCTTCCTGGTCGATCCAGGAGCGCGTGATGCCCGAAGCAAATGTCAGACAAGACAACCTGCGGGCAAAGATTAAGGGAATCTCGGCGCAGCTTGCCAGCGGTTCGGAGCGACGTTGGCTGGTGAGCGCTGACGGGGCGCGCATATTCTCTTATGAGTTCGACGACCGGCGGCAGATGCTATTGAAGCCGTCAATTTATGACTTTGACGCGCGGGGCGTTGATCTGAAGCGCGTGATTTCCGGCGAGGCAGCGAAGTGGCTTACTGCCAACGAAATGGAAATCTCCGGCGCCCAATGGATCAATCTGGACGCGCCGCAGGTTAGTCGACAGTCGGCAGAGACCATGC
>WNFC01003744.1_pt1 | contig 16485 bp, 14 predicted proteins | sample 5400541 | NCBI WGS metagenome assembly WNFC01 (sample SAMN13153342, study PRJNA577476) | soil metagenome | isolation source: 120 cm saprolite under Douglas fir tree site 2 hole 2 replicate 1 | place: USA:California | collected 2015-04-18
CCTATCAGAAGATTCTCTATGGTGACGATCCATCTTCTCAAGCCATCGAGTATTTTCTTCGACCGGACTATTGGTTGACGCCGCTGGCCAGAAAACCGCCGTCGACAATCAGAGTATGCCCGGTAACGAAAGACGCGGCATCGGAGCAGAGATAGACGGCAGCTCCCACCAGTTCTTCGGTTCTGCCGAAGCGGCCTATCGGCGTCCTCGTCAATAGTTCCTGACCGCGCGGCGTGTTGTCGAGCAGATCTGCATTCAGTGCGGTGCGGAAGACGCCGGGCGCGATGGCGTTCACTGTAACGCCCTTCTTTGACCACTCCACGGCAAGCGAGCGCGTCAGCGACACAACGCCCGACTTGCTGGCCGCGTATGCTGCGACTTCGTTGAGCGCAACAAAGCTGTTGAGAGACGCGATATTGACAATGCGGCCGTAGCCACGTTCCAGCATGTGCTTGCCGAAAATCTGGCAAGCACGCAGCGTCCCGGTGAGGTTCGTGTTCACGATATCGGTCCATTCGTCTTCCGGCATGGTGAGGGTGGGCGTACGCTTAATTGTTCCGGCGCAGTTAATAAGGATGTCGACTTTGCCGAAGCGCTGGAGTGAGGCCGTCAGCAGTTGTTCGAGCGAGGAGCGGTTGCACACATCCGAGCAGAGGCGCAACGTTTGGCGTCCGCGCCGCTCGATCTCGGCTGCTGTTGCGTCGACGTGTTCCTGGCGGCGCGCAGAGGCGACGACATCGGCTCCGGCATCTGCGAGGCCGAGGCTTAGAGTACGCCCGATCCCGGATGTGCCTCCGAATACGACTGCGGTCTTGCCTTCGAGGCTGAAGATGTTGGTCGTCATTGTTTCATCGTTACAATTTATCGCGGTATGCCCACAACCCTAACCCGGGATTGGGAATAAAGAAGACTTCTTCGCCATCAACACGGTTGTAGCCATGGCGAAGCATCTGCGGGCTGTAGAGTGCGAGCATCGTTTTCAAATCGCCAAACTCAAAGCCCACGCCTTCAACCTCCTCTTTGCTGAGATCTCCTGGACACCACCTAATCGTGAAACGGCCTTCGGAGGAGCCGTGGATAAGGTGAGCGGCCGCGCTTAGGTCGCTGGCGAGATCCGCATTAGCGTTCACCGCTTCGAGCGTCGCCGGAGTTCCGCGATAGCCGTACTTGCGAATGAGGGCATCGATGGCCGTATCTTCGCCGAATCCTCTCACGCCGGGCGCGAGGACGATCAACTCAGCGCCGTCGGCCAGCGCCATGCGCGTACGGTAGATGGCCTTGTTGCCGAGCCATGTGCTGTGAAATTCATGCGGATCAAGATAAACGACAACCTTCCGGATGGGCGCGTCGAGTATCTCGAAATTCACTTTCAGGCTCAGCGCGGCAGCCAGATGAAAGCACTCGGCGTCATCGCCGATGAAAAGGCCGCGTACGGCAAGCCCGTCTGCGGTGCGTCCGACCACGGTTAGTACGTAGACGATGGGCAGATGCCTCAGAAAATGATCGGAGGCGTAATTGAGAACGTTGCGTACAGGATTCTCTGCACGGCCCATGATGCGCTCCATCCCGTAAACCGCCCCCAGGTAATGGCTGCGGTTTATGCTTTCACGGCCGCCGATGCCTACAAGAATGTTCTTGTTGTAATTCGCCATGCCGATGACTTCGTGCGGCACGACTTGACCGATAGAGAGAATCAGATCGAAACCGCCCTGTGTGATCAGCCGATTCACCTGGGCCGGCCACGCATAATTCAGCTTGCCTTCCGATTGCTCATGGACAAACTCCGCCGGGACCTCGCCGAGAGTTTCGACGTCGGTCCGCCAGTTGTGGACGCGGAAGATTTCCTGCGGAATAGCGCCAAACATTCGCGCGATCTGATCGGGCTGCATGGCAGCATGCGTGCCAAGAGCAGGCAGAATCGCTTGCAAACGACCACCATAATACTCCCACGCATACCGAGTGAGATCCCCAGAGCGGGAATGTATGCGGCTCTGATCGGGAGGTACAACGAGCACGCGATTTCGTTGCCCCAGCTTGGCAAGACTCTCCGCAAGCAGATCTTGCAACTGTGGAAGCAGATCGCTTTCGACGCCGCCAGTGGCGCAGTAGAGACTCATTCGGCGACTTCCACCTTCTTTAGTCCTGGGGCCAGCAGATACATAATGACCAGAGCCAGCAGATAAGAACTGGACGCAATGCCGAACAAGATCCGATAGCTGTGCGTCAGTTGCAGAACGTGTCCTGCGAAGAAGGCAAACAGCGCGCTGCCAACGGATCCCGCCATGCCGCCTATCCCGACCACAACGCCCACGGCGTTGCGCGGAAACATATCCGACGATGTCGTGAAAAGATTGGCGGACCAGCCTTGGTGTGCGCCCGCCGCGACGCCAATCAGCGCGATTGCGGTCCACAAGGACTTGACGTTTGCGGCCGTGAAGATGGGGACGACCAGAGAAGCGCAGACGAGCATGGCCGCAAGGCGGGCGTAGTTGGGCGAGAGTCCGAGGCGGCGGAAGGGCGCGGGCAGCCAGCCTCCACCAATACTGCCAACCACCGAAACGTTATAAACGATGATGAGCGGCAGCCCAAGATGAGAAAGGTTCAGGTTGAATTTCGCGCTGAAATAAGACGGCAGCCAGAAAAGATAGAACCACCAGATCGGATCAGTGAGAAACTTGGCGACAGAGAAAGCCCATGTCTGGCGGCATCCCAACAATCGCCGCCAAGGCATCGACGGGCCCAAATCGGTGGCCGCTTCTTGGTAAATGTGCCGCAGTTCCCGCGCTGTGAGCGTGGGATGATCGATGGGCCTGCGGTAATAGCGAAACCACCACAGAATCCAGAGCACACTGAAAATGCCGGTAGTCAGAAAAGCCGCGTGCCAGCCGTAGCGCAGCGTTACCCACGGCACGATGGCCGGAGCCAGGATCGCCCCAACATTTGCTCCGGAGTTGAAGATGCCCGTAGCCAGTGAGCGTTCGTTCTGCGGAAACCACTCGGCCACGGTCTTGATCGCGGCGGGGAAGTTGCCGGATTCGCCGAGCCCGAGGAAGAAGCGCGCAAACCCAAACTCCAGCAAAGTGCTGGCCAGCGCGTGGCCCATGGCGGAGAGACTCCAGGTCACCATTACCAGCATGTAGCCGATGCGCGTGCCCAGCTTGTCGATCAGCCGACCGGCCGCGAGCAATCCAATTGCGTACGCGATCTGAAATGCGTCCACGATGTAGCCATAACTTACCTCCGTCAGGCCGATGCTGTGCTCGAGTGTGGGCTTGAGGATCGCGATTACCTGGCGGTCCATGTAATTGATCGAAGTGGCGGCGAATAGCATGGCGCAGACCGTCCAGCGCACGCGTCCCAGTCGTGTGTCCGCGGATAGAGTGCCTGGTGTCGGGTTGTTAAAAGCCGTCGTCTCCGCCATGTCGTTTTCTACAGTCGATATGCCTTCTTAACTAACCGATATGCGAGATCCTGCGCCACTCCCAAAGCCTCTTCTTCCTCTAGCCGATGCTCGGCGACCAACTTCGCCAGAAAGGCACAATCCATACGCCGCGCCATATCGTGCCGTGCCGAAATCGAGAGGAAGGCGCGAGTATCGTCGTTGAAGCCCACCGTATTGTAGAAGCCCGCCGTCTCCGTCACATGCTGGCGGAAACGCATCATTCCTTCCGGACTGTCCTGAAACCACCACGGCGGTCCAAGCCTTAGGCACGGGTAGTGTCCGGCCAGCGGAGCCAGTTCCCGGCTGTAGGCTGACTCGTCGAGCGTGAAAAGAATGATCGTTAGATCGCGTTCGTTGCCAAACTGATCGAGCAGCGGGCGAAGAGCGTCCACATAATTTGTCGGCATCGGGATGTCCGCACCCACGTCGCGGCCGTATCGCTCGTAGAGCTTGCGATTGTGGTTGCGCACGCTGCCGGGGTGAATCTGCATGACGAGGCCGTCTTCGAGACTCATCCGCGCCATTTCTGTCAGCATTTGAGCGCGAAAGAGCTCCTGTTGCTGGGCATCGACGTTGCCGGCGATCACCCGACGAAAGAGTTCCGCAGCCTGTGCTGGGGAAAAATTCGCGGTTCGCGCGGTGGGATGTCCGTGATCGGTCGCCGTGCAGCCAAGTTCGCGGAAGCGGGCGCGCGTCGCTCGAAGCGCGTTCAGGTAGCCCGCCCACATCGAAGTGTCCTCCCCCGTCTTCTCGCCGAGATTCGCAAGATTTTCGGCGAATCCCGCAAATTCAGGATCGACAACCGGGTCTGGGCGGAAGGTCGGTAGTATCCTCGCCTTCCAGTTCGATTCGCGGATGGTCTTGTGTTCGGCCAGCGAATCGAGCGGAGAGTCAGTGGTCGCCAGCACTTCCAAATTGAAACGCTCATACAACGCCCGCGGCAGAAACTCCGGCATCCGTAGTTTTTCTGAGATGGTGTCGAAGTACACATCGGCGGTCTCTTCCGACAGTCGCTGGTCAAGTCCGAACAGTTCCTGGAAGGCGAAGTCCAGCCACATGCGCGTCGGCGTTCCCCGAAACAGATAATAGTGGCTGGCGAAGATGCGCCACACTCTCCGTGGATTCTTTAGTTCCGTTCGCCCAACCTCTAGATCGTCAAGCGAAACTCCCTGGCTGTAGAGCATGCGGAAAATGTAGTGATCGGGCTGTACAAAGAGGCTTGCAGGATCAGGGAAGGGCTGGTTCTTCGCAAACCACGCCGCCTGGGTATGCCCGTGCGGGCTGATGATGGGCAACTTTCGCACATGCTCATAAAGCGTCCTGGCTATCTTTCGTGTGCCGGCCTCTGCCGGAAACAGACGATCTGGATGGATCAGCATAACTCCGACACTACCTTGTCGCTTCGATCGGCGAGCGGCGATGCAGGTGCGGCGCTGCGATCTGACCATCAGCATACACGCCGTTATTATCTCTGTGGAGATGGCGCACTGATGCTTGTGATTCGCTATCCGGACTGTCTCCCGCGCCTGGATTTTTATTGACCTGGTTTGCGCTCGACTGGTTGCCATGCGCAAGCCTCTCGCCGTATCGCCAAGCTGCTCACTGTGCTTCTCCATTGTTTTATTCGCATCTCGCTATGAGGGCATCCTTCTCAGGTCAAGTCAAACCTCAATTCCCCGAGCTTCTCCACACTGCAAACGATCTTGTCGCCAGCCTTGAGCCATACCTGCTTGTCTTTCGGACGGCCCAGAATTACGCCCTCTGGGGTGCCGGTGAAAACTATGTCGCCGGGTTTCAGAGTCACGTGGCGGGAGATGTAGCTGACGATCTGAGCGGTATTGAAGATGAAGTCGTCTGTGTTAGAGGACTGCCGCGTTTCGCCGTTGACCTGGCATTCGATCTTCAGCTTGTCCGGGTTGATTTGGTCGGCGGTGACCAGATAAGGACCCAGGGGAGCAAACTGATCCAGTGTTTTGCCGATCATCCATTGGCCGCCCCGGTCGAGTTGGAGATCCCGCGCGCTGAAGTCATTGCCCGTGCAGTAGCCGGCGACGTAGGAAAGCGCGTCGGCTTCCGTGACGTTTTTTGCTTTCTTGCCCATCACGATCACCAACTCGGTCTCGTAATCGAATTTGGTGGCCACCTCGACCGGAAGTTTGATGGCGCTCTTGTGTGCGCTAAGGGCGGTATTGAACTTGCTGAAAAGTACTGGGTGGCTCGGAATCGGCAAGTTAATTTCTTTGGCGTGCCGCCGGTAGTTGAGACCAACACAAACAATCTTTTCTGGACGGTTAACCACGGGTCCGTATTCAACGCTCGCTTCCTCGACGAAGGCGGCGCGCGCGGCGCGCGATTGCAGAGCGGCCTCAACCAGGGCATTCAAGCCGGGACCATCTTCATTTTGCAGCAGATCATCGACCGTGGAGGGAGCGTGCATCCGCAACAGTGTTGCCGCCTCAGGGGCGTCGAGAATGCCTTCATCGGTCTTCACGCCGAGGCGGAATTCGCCGTTGCGGCGCATCGTTAGTACAGTCAGCCGATGCGCCATCCCGCGTTCTGGGTGAACCTCGGATTCGCGATTGTGATCCATCGCAGGAAAGCATTGTACTGGAGCTGCGCTTTAGTCCACGCAGCGAGCCGCCTGGGGCTGAGCGTAAGAAGATTTGCGGGCTCCGCTTGCCGCCTTGGCGCACTTTTACTGCTTGGCCAGCGGCGAAGGCGAAACCGGAGGATTCGGAAAAGGCCCCTGGCTCTTCGCCAGCGACACTTCCTCAAACAACATCGAGGGCACAATACAGGAAACAATAGGAACATCCGACGAGGCGGACGCGCCGCCCGCAAACAGAGCGCCCACGCGGGGGATGAATTCATCGGTGTAGACGACCGGTGCGTCGCCCACGGCGACAATGTCTTTGAATGTGCCGGGGGTCATCTCGGAGAGTTCGACGCCCTGTACGAGTTCTTCGTGACCGTCGGGATAGAGTTTGTAGACCTCGGCGAGCGAGTCCGAGCCTTGACCGCCCTGCTGCGCCATGCGGGCCGCCATTTTCATGAACGAAGCGGCGGCGCCTCCGCCCACCCTGCGCACGATGACGCCATAGTCAAGGCCGCGATCCTTAACGCGTCGAAGCAATTCCTTGCGGAGTTCGTCTTGGGTCAGCGACTTTTCCGAGGTGACGAACAGATTGCCGGGAGCGGGCCCCCATCCGCGGCGGCTTCCAGTGCTGTGGGGGATGGAGCGCACGGGAACGCGAGTGGAGAGAAGGGTTTTCAGCACTCCATGTTCTACGAGCTTGGTTTCGCGCGTCTTTACGGCGTCATCGTCAATCTTGCTGGCGCCGAGCAGCCGGGCGCCTTTGTAGTCTGGGACCAGCGGATTGTCGGAGACGTTGAGGAACTCGGGCAGCACACGTCCGCCGATCTTATCCACGTACGATGCCCCACCCATCTGCGCCATCATTTGATTGAAAAACACCTCGAAGCGCGGGTCGTCGCTCAACGGCGTGCGCACGGCCATCAAACCAGTGGCGAATTGCTGCGCAAAAATCTCGCCGGCGGCTGCGCCTTCGAACAGCACCGGGCCGTTGTAATGTTCCAGCGACGACGCCGTGCGCAGCTTCATAATGCGGTCTGCCATAGCGTGAGTTCGGGAAATCAGGACGTCTTTGGCGGGAAGGTCCGCCAAGGTACGGCCGTAGAGCTCAATCGAGTCGGAGATGGGAAGTCCGTCGGGGGCCTGAGTCCGGGCGCTGATCTGTAATTTGAAAAGCGGCTGCGCACGCCTGAATGAAGATCCCTCGCTGTTGATGTAGCGCGTGTAGTAATTGCGGTACTGAAGATCGACCGACGAACCATAGATCTCCGGAGTGTTCTTGAAAACCGCGGAAACATCCCGTGCCAGAGCTTTCAGCTCATCTCCTGCCTGAGTTTTTTCCGGCGGATCGGCTTGGGTGTTTGGACTTTCCTTGCTGAAATCAGGGACGTCGTCGGTATGCTTGCGCATTTCCAGCGCGGCGCGCTTGGCGGAAAGATCCTCCAGCGCCTTCTTGTACTGAGTGTCGGTGGCGAGCCAGAAATCGCGCCGGATCTGTTGATAGTTATCGTCGAGCGGAGCCTGGCGGATGCTGTTAAACATGCCAGCAGCGTTTCCGAAATTGCGCAGCGAGAAGTAGTTGCTGTTATCGAGCGCGTAGTCACCGACGCGGATCTCTACCCCGATCAGGCGGACCCGCGAAGGCTGCTCCTCGGTAACGCTGCCCAGCATGGCCGAAACGACCGTCTGGTTGATCTCGTCCATGCGATAGGCCAGGAAGTAGGGCTTGTCCATCTTCTGCAACTGAAGTTCAGTGATGGAACGCGCCATCTCATCTTTCATGGCCTTCAGGGCAACGTCGTCCTGGGCGCATGCGAAGGTTGCGCTGAGAAAAACCAGTAGTGCCGCAGCTACGCTTGATCGCATGAGTACCTCAATGGTGCGCGTGAAGCCATTTCCAGTCTCGTTCATTTCGTTTGAAATGCGGGTGGTGGTGGCAGAAGCGGAGCCCGCTCCTGCGATTTTTCTTTCCGCTGAACCTCGATCTGCGATATTAAAAGGCCCGGAGATGAGGCGGAAACCGGCACCCAGCCAGATTCCGCACCGCACATCCCGTTGAACACCGCGATCTGGTCGTCGACAGCCACGATTTTGCTGAACGCGATCAGTGGCGTGCCGATCAGATCTACCCCCCGCACCAGTTCTTCCTTTCCGTCCGGATAGATGCGATACACGACCGTCGGCCGCACATTGAAGGCGTTCGGCAGCACGCGCTGGGTGAAGGTGAAGCCACCCTCGATGTCGTCGAAGAAAAGTCCGTAGGGTTTATTAGCGGCTTTAATCTGTTCGATCAATAGCTTCTTCAATTCGGAGCGCGAGACCTGCCTGGATGATTCCACCACCAGGTTCGATTGCCGCGCCGCCACCTGGAATCCCTGTTGCCGCCGTCCGTGCCCGTTGGAGCGATCGAAGCCCTCAATCGGCGCCCGCGACATGAGAAAGTTTTTCAAAACTCCTTTGTCGACCACCGTTACGCGATGGGCCTTTACCCCTTCGTCATCGTAGGGATAGTAGCCCACGAGTTCAGTGCCCGCGAATACTTTAAGAGTGGGATCGGAGAATACAGAGAGGAAGTCCGGCAATACAGCCTGATTTACTTTTTTCTTGAAGGTTTGTGCTTCATCTTCGTTTTTCTGGCGTTGGCCTTCGATGCGATGGCCAAAAATTTCGTGAAAAAAAACGGCGCTCGACCGGCCAGAGAGAATTGCCGGCCCGGTATAAGGCTCAGCCAAGGGCGCTTTCACCAGCGCCAGCAAGGTTTGGACCATGGAGTTTACATCCTTCATGACCGTGACATCGTCCGGCAGGCCCTCAGCACGGAACGACATATAGGTTTGCTGCAAGGGCAGTTCCATCCCGTCGTCGGCCTTAGCCGTGGCCGAAAGGATGATGCGATAGAACGGAGCGGAAATCTGGATGCGGCTACCGTCGCTGTTTACGTAGCGTCTGGTCTCCACCTCTCCGATCACCTGGGCGCTGTTCTCGATGATCTCCTTATGCGAGGCGAACGGTGCGGTGTAGCTGCGGACTTTTTTCTCCCAGTCAGCCTTGTCGATTGAGAAAGGCGAAGGAGGCTCGTAGTGGGCCTCGGCCCCTTCACGGGAGAAATCGCCCGAGCGGTCTTCGGCCTCGACCTTCACTTGCACGTTAGCCTTTACCTGCTGGAGGCGCTGTACCGCGCTGCGGTACTTGCGTTCGGTTTCGTGCCACAGTGCCACGCGCAGAGCATCGGTATCGTTCTCAAGAGGAACCTTTTGCCGCTCAAACCGATCGGAGAAATCGGCAGTGCGGCCTGCGTCGCGCAAAACATGCGTGTTATCCAGGGAGTAATCTCCTACTCGCAGGTCGAGATCGAGCAAGCGCGTGGTTTGATCCGAACTTCCAGTTAGCGCGCCAAACGACGCCGAGACCTGAGTGCTCCGGTTGTCCGTCAGTTGGTAGGAGAGGAAGTACGGCGGCGTCGGCGCTTTTTTCAGATTCTGCAACGAGCGATTCAACTCCTGCTGCATTGCCGTGAGCACAGGATCTGGCGGAGTTTGCTGCGCGCCCAGCGAAGAGGAAGCGAATAAGAGAAGAGAAAGACCGGAAGACTTGAGCAACCAATTCACGGGAACCTCACTTGCGGCACGAATTGTCGAATTCAAGAGTCTCTCCTACAGCCGGAGCCGGGAACACTGTAACTGTTTAAGGGGAGGAAAGAAAGTGATAAAGCAAGTCCCACGATTGGCGAGATCAGCCCAGGGCTGGTTGCGACCGGCAGAACCGGTGCCCGCATACAGCTAGGCACTGAAGCCTTCCTTGCGGTCGCATTTTCACGAAAGGTGACGCTTAATCTTTGCCATCCTCCTTGGCAGGATTCTTGCTGAGTGTGTCAGCTACCTGTCGTTCAGCGGCCGCCTTGGCTGGATGGTCGGTAAGAGTGTAGATTTCCGCCATGGCTCGGTGCGGTTCAGGCCTGTCGGCGTGCAATTTTATTGCTTCTTCGAGATACCGAAGCGAATTGGAATACTGGCCGGCACTCTGAGCCTTCCCCGCGAGTGTGAGCGTGATTGTATAGAGCAGATCCGTCGTGCCGGGATCCTGCGGATTGAGTTGCCGGGCGCGCTGAAGAGCCAGATAGGCCGGGATATCTTCGCCCAGCTTGAACAACACTGCGCCATAGAGAGCATGCACTTGAAATAAATCTGGCCACCGCTCGATGGCCTTGGCCAGTGGAATGCGGGCCTGCGCAAACTGGTTCAGCTGGTAATAGGTCAGAGCGAGGTTATACAGCATCTGCGGAGACTGCGGCGCCAGCTCCGCGGCTCTGCGGAAGGGCTTCAGCGCCGCTTCCAGGTCTCCGTGTTGTCCGTAGAGCGTGCCTAGCGCTGCCAGTTTTTCCGCATCGTCGGCAGCATACAGTTGTTCGCAGATGCGATGCGCCTCCTCCCGGGACCCTTCCTCCAGCTTCTTCCCGCACTCAGTTTTCAGCAGGCTCTCGCTGTCATCGCGGCGACGCAATTCCTCCGAAGCCGCCAGGGTTTTTCTGGCGTCTTCTTCTCGGCCCTCCTTGCGATAAACGAACCCAAGCTGATATTGCACGCGGGCGTCGCGCGGATTGAGCCGGAAGGCTTCCTTCAACCACTTCTCCGCGGCGGCTAAGTCCCCGTGTTTGAAGTAGGCGAACCCCAGGTAGTACGCCGTATCGGGGAAGGGCGGCTTGGCTGCGGCCTGGTTCAAATTCCGGATTGCGCTTTCGAAGTTGCGATCGTCCAGGTCCAACCTTCCCAGGTAATACAAAACGTTAGGATGATCTCCAACCTCGTGGCGGACAGCTTCCAGTTCGCGGCGAGCTTCATCGGGCTTGTGCGATTCGAAAAGCGCAACGGCCAGAGGAAAGCGCGCTCTCAGGACGAGGCTGGGATCGAGTTGCAGAGCGGCTCGAAACTCGGTGACGGCCGCTTCATACATGTCCTGTTTCAAGGCCTCGTAGCCCTTGCCGAGATGCGCTTCCGGAGTGTCGCCTGCAACTGGAACTGCAGCCGGCGCCTCTTGGCTGGCAGTTCTGGCACCGCATGCGGCGATTAGCGTCAGCGCTGCGAACCACACTCCGATTCTTCGCTGAATGTTTGGAATTCTCATGGCATGCTCGCCAGCAGTCACATCAGGAATTGAATTATTATATCTGCAGGTCCTGGGGGGCCTGGCGAAGCGAATCTGCCGGTGTTAACAGTTGTGGCCGACGCTTCCACGGTTTCTCCCGCGTAGCCGCGATGGGCGCCCCCCTGCTGCATTCTCAACTACTATCACCCCGGAACTCTTACTGACTCATGTAACCATCCCTAGAGTGACAAAAGAGCACGACAAAGTCTCATTGCAGTTAAGGGGTGACCTTATCTTGGGGCATCTATAACACTTTCGGATCGCCCTTGACGTACTTGCCTTCCCGCGCCCAGAATAATGTTCAGTCCCGAGGTGCTTATGCTGCCCTATCTATTCGTTTTACTCGCCATTGCCGTCCGTTTCCTGCCGTTCACCGGCCCGTTTAATATCTTGCCGCATGCATGGCATTTCACTCCAGTGGCGGCATCGCTGCTGTTTTTTGGGGCACGCGGTTCGCGGCGGCAACTGTGGGTGCCTCTGGCGCTGCTGGCAGCGACTGACGTTGTCCTTACTAAGTTCATCTATGCCTATACGTTCTCCTGGGACCATCTGGTCACGTGGGCTTGGTATGCGGCCATCCTCTGGCTGGGGACCGGCCTGCGCGAGAAGGCCGGGCCGGTGCGGGTCGTGGGCGCTGCACTGGCGAGTTCAGTTTCGTTTTTTCTGATCAGCAATTTTGCGGTCTGGGCCGCGTGGCCAGCAATGTATCCCCGAAGCTTCAACGGCTTGATAATGTCTTACGCCGCCGGACTGCCGTTCTTCCGCGGCACCGTCGAGAGCGATCTCTTCTTCTCGGTCGCAATGTTCGGAACTCCGGTATTCTTGGCGGCACTTTCCCGCTGGCTTCACCGAACCGCCGGTGACCACATCGCTGCTGCATAGAAAAGCCTGTCGCCACAAGCGCCTCAGATGTCCCGCCAAGTGTAGTGAGGAAGCTCGGACCTGTAGTGGCTTGATCGGAAAAACGCTCATGTGGGGACAGCCGCCGCTCGGATGTCCGTCGAGCGCAGCCCGACGGTTTCTTCGTCACGCCCGGCAAAATGAGCCACTACCCGGATCCCTCTGCCGAAACCGTGCCGGGGATCAGCGAGTCTGAACCTTGCCGGCCCGGCTCCGTCGCATCAGCAACCACACCAGCAGCGCCCCTGCCAGAGCGCCCAGCACCCAGGAGAAATGTTGCCGCACCACCGTCCCCATCAGCCCCACAATCTGCGGACCGAACCACAAGGTCAGCAGAGAAAGCACCAGGAAGCGCACGAATCTTCCCGCGAAAATAGCCACCATAAAATCGCGGAAGCGCATCTCAAACACCGAGGCTGCGAGCACGAAGATTTTGAAGGGCATGGGCGGCGGCAGCATTGCCGGAAACATCAGTGCCCAGAATTCGCGCTGCTCGAACGAGCGGTGAATCCGCTGAAAGCGCTCCTCAGAAATCCGCTTACGCAGGACTTTCTCGCCGCCAAGGTAACCGATGATGTAAAGCGGAATGCTGCCCAGTGCCGACCCCAGCGACGCCATCAGCACATAGAAGAGCAGCCGCCTGTGATCCTGGTACACGTAAAAAGCCACAATCGCATCTACGGGCATGCCCAGTAGGGCGGAATCCGCGAATGCGATGGCGAACACACCCCAGATTCCGAGCGGCGTGAGCAGATGCAAAATCCACGCTGTGTACTTCGCCAGAATGTGTCCAATAGTTTTCAAAGGGAAATTCAGTCTACGTGAAAATCCGCGTCGTATTCACACTGCTGAAACAATTGGCGGCGCGTCGCCGTCTAAGGCTTTGTTTACCCATACGTTACCTGCGGCTTCAGGCTGCACCAATTTTGATGCACAGTTCATCACCCCGTAACATTCCTTTGTTAGAACTGAACCATGGATCTGCAGGTTTACAACACGCTGATCCTTTCCGACCTGCACCTGGGCGCGGAGACCAGTCATGCGCGCGAAGCCACGCGCGTGCTGAAGCAAAACCGCTTTCAGCGGTTGATCCTGCTGGGCGATATCTTCGCCGACCTCAACTTCGCCCGCCTTACCAAAGAGCACTGGAAGTTTCTTGGATACATTCGAAAGCTCTCGAATCCCAAGCGAAACATTGAGATTGTATGGGTCGAAGGCAATCACGACCACGGACTTACCAACATCATGTCGCATCTAGTGGGCGTTCGCGTCTATCAAGACTATGCCTGGCAGTACCATGGCCTGCGGCATATTGCCATCCACGGTCACCAGTTCGACGGTTTTCAGGTGAACAATCTGCGACTCAGCAAGCTGGGCACTTCCCTCTATCTCAAGCTGCAAAAAATTGATTTTAAGAGCAAGCCCATTGTGCGCCTCATTGACCGGGTGAACACTCGCTGGCTGCGAGTGTCGTCGAAGGTATCCGCGGGCGCTCTACACTACGCACGGCAGCACGATGCCAATCGCATTTTCTGCGGACACACTCATCAGGCCATCCATGTCGAGCAAGACCGAATTCACTACTACAACGCGGGCGGCTGGGTCGATTCCCGCCTGACTTATCTCACCGTTGACGAACAGGGGGTTCAAATCCATGAATACCACGAGCGAGCTGACGATCGTGATTCCGGCCAAGAACGAGGCGAAGCTGATTCCTCGATTGCTGACTTCGCTGACGAATCAGGATTACTCGAAGATGTCGAGTACGAGAGTGTTGGTAGCTGACGCCAATTCGACCGACGGGACTCGGGAAATTGCGTTGAGCTTCCGCGACCGCCTGAACGTCAGCGTCATCCGCGGCGGAATGCCCTCCGTCGGCCGCAACCTGGGTGCGGCTCAGGCCGAGAGCGATTACGTTCTCTTTCTCGATGCCGACATCGAACTGGCTCATGCTTCCGTGGTTCGCCGCGCCGTCGAACTGGCCCAACGCAAGCGGCTTCATTGTGTCACCACCAACATCCTTTGCCGCGATGGCAACTGGATCGACAAGCTCTTCTACATGGGCAACGATCTGTTTCAGTACCTCTCCTGCCTCCACCATCCCTTCGCGACTGGAATGTTCATGTTGTTTGATTTGAAAAAATTCCGGGAACTCAGAGGATTTCATGAGCGAGTTCTCTTTGCCGAGGATTACCTGCTCAGCCAGCAGGTGGAGCGGAAACGCTTTGGGATCGTCCGCGGAGGAGTCTTCACAACCAACCGCCGCTTCCAGAAGATGGGACATCTACGCGCGGGCTGGCTGTTCCTGAAAACCGCGATGAACTATTGGAACCAAAACTATTTCCTGCGCGATCACAAATACTGGCAAACCTAGCCGCCATTTTCCCGGCCGAAGCCAGGATCCTTTATCTCAGGTTCATTGCGGCAGTAGCCACAGGGGGTAAAGACTGGCGGTCAGAAAGAATACCGCAACTAATGAGATCGTGAAGTAAAATCGAGGGAGTTTGACCGAACCCAGCGTGAGCCAACGAGTGTGCCACCAGATCTTACCCGCTAACAGATCTTCCATGCTTTTCGGGTAATGCCAATTCAATAGGAACCACAAAAGGTCTTCCACAACCAGAATGCAGAACCATGCTGCCGTCAAAAAAAGAAGCGGGATGAGAGTTACCCCGCCAACCTGCATTACTAAATAAGCCGCGGGACTGGCAAACAAACTACTGAAAACAGGGTGGCCTATCCCCACCGCCTCCACCAGCAACAACTCTCCGCCCAGAATGAGCGGGATGATGAGCAAAAAAACAAAAAGATGATAGGCAGTCAGGTACGGCTTTTCGCAGATTTCCGAAATAATGCTGCCTCGAAACAGTTCCCTGCCTGCCCCCTTTGGATTCGAGGCGGACGCCCAGCCGTTTTCTTTTTCGAGAAGGATTTCAAAAATCGCCAAAGCCAGACTCAACAACAGCACATTCAGGCACCAGGCCAGCACCACGATCGACGATTGCATGCGACCCCATTTGAGCAGCAGTCTTGTCGAGTGTCAATTGCACGCGAGGTTAGTCCTCCGAAGCCGCTAGGCCTCCGAGACGAGCGTCGAATTGTGCTCGCATCAGAAGCGCAGCACAATCCCTGTCGAAAGGCGAATGTTGTTCTGCGTCGTACTGAAGAAGCGTGTCTGTACGTAGTCACCCTGGAAGCGCCACGCCACCGGGCGGATGATTTTATAGTCGACGCCTCCTCCTACTGCAGTTGCAAACGATGTATCGGAGCCACCGCCGTTATTGACGCTGACATGCGCGCCCCCGATCAAGACTTCGGCGAACGGCCGAAACTTTCCGACGGAAGCTGATACTCTTGGGCCAAACAGATAATTGTGCTCGGTGACGCTGGCGTTTACGCTGGAGCAGATCACGCCTTGCGGAGTCACTTGACACGCCGCAGGGAAATTTTGTGAGCCATAATGGCCGTCGAAATCGGCCACGATCCCGACCCACGGAATGACCTTGCCTTCCACCGAGAGCTCCCAACCATTCGTGTTGGCGCGGTCAATCGAAGAGAGATCGGTATTGTAGTAGGAATATCCGAAGAATACGTTTCCGCTGGTGGGGATTTGAGCGCTTGCTAGTCCCGCGAACAACATCAGGGCAAGGACGATGAGTCCTATTTTTCGCATGACGATTGTGATCTCACTTTCTACGTTGGCTGAAATAAAATGTTGTAACGTATTAGATGCGGGAGAGTGTGAGTCGGTGGCGCGGAACTTCAGAATGTGCGAATTGCATTTGGAGGAAAAGCGCATCGGGCATTCCGCTTGCAGCTCCGAACCGCGTCAGAAGCGCCATACGATTCCAGTCGAGCCCCGATACTCGTTCTGGTTAGCGCTCAACAAGTGCGTGTGGACGTAATCGAACTGCAGCCGCCAGGAAAAGTTCTTGAACGGAAGTTTACGATCCACGCCGCCCCCAATGTCAACGGCGGCGGGCTGGAAAGTTGTGCCGCTCGAGTTTGTCTTTTGGGTCCCGCCCATCACGTGCGCAAACGGGCGCCACTTTCCGAAATTCATCGAAACCCTCGGTCCGATAACTATGTTGTACTGCTGCACCCCGGTCCGGTAAAGCCCGCTGCCGTCCAACACGATTCCCAGGTACGTAAGGCGATGCAACGGAAATGCCTCCACTGAGGCGTCCCAGCCGCGGAACGTTAGACGATTCACAACATCTACGGAATCGGCGTAGGCCACGCCAGCATAAACATTTCCACTCGGAATCAGTTGAGCCTTCGATGTGGTTGGAAACAGGATCAAGCTCAGCAATGCCAGAACCACGGCAACGGTTTTCGACACGAAAATGGATCCTCCCCGGCAATTATGCCAGCAGCAAATTCTACCTGAATGCGTGAAGTTCGTTAG
>WNFC01009581.1_pt1 | contig 16484 bp, 9 predicted proteins | sample 5400541 | NCBI WGS metagenome assembly WNFC01 (sample SAMN13153342, study PRJNA577476) | soil metagenome | isolation source: 120 cm saprolite under Douglas fir tree site 2 hole 2 replicate 1 | place: USA:California | collected 2015-04-18
CGCCGTGCACCTCACGGCCGCGGGCGACAAGAAGATCAACGTGATCAAGGTCGTACGCGAAGTCACCAGCCTCGGCCTCAAGGAGGCCAAGGACCTGGTGGACGGCGCCCCCAAGGTGGTCAAGGAGGGCGTCACGAAGGAAGAGGCGGCCACCATCAAGAAGAAGTTCGAGGAAGTCGGGGCCACCGTCGAGATCAAGTAGGAGGCCACTCCGACGGCCAGGAGTGGGCGACGTTCCAGTCTTTTTCCGGCTCAGCCAGCTCCGGGGGGACGTGTCCCCTCCGGGGCCTCTTCCATTGGGCCAACTGACGCACGCGGCTACGCGCGCGTCGTGCTTGAGGTAACGAGCTGATGTACACGGCGATCAGAAACATTTATCGGGATCGGGTTGGATTTCAGAAAATCAACACTTCGATCCCGATACCGAACCTGATCGAGATCCAGAAGAACTCCTACGAGCGCTTCCTGCAGATGCGCGTCCTCCCCGCCGAGCGCGAGGACGCCGGGCTGCAGTCGGTGTTCAAGAGCGTTTTCCCCATCACGGACCTCCGGGAAAACTGCTCGCTGGAGTTCGTGGAGTACTCGATCGGCAACTGGGAATGCAAGTGCGGACGCCTGGTGGGCCTGGACAAGCTGGGCCGGCCCTGCACGTTCTGCGCGGCCACCATCATCATGGACCCCCGTGGCGACCGCGAGATCCACTGCCCGAAGTGCGGGCACCTGAACGAGAACCGCCCCGTCACCTGCGACACCTGCGACGAGCCCGTCGGCTTGAAGCTCAAGTACGACGTCGACGAGTGCCAGGAGCGGGGCATGACCTTCGCGGTGCCGCTGAAGGTCACCATCCGCCTGGTGGTCTGGGACAAGGACCCGGACACCCAGGCCCGCACCATCCGCGACATCAAGGAGCAGGAGGTCTACTTCGGAGACATCCCGCTCATGACGGACAACGGGACCTTCATCATCAACGGCACGGAGCGGGTCATCGTCTCCCAGCTCCACCGCTCGCCGGGGGTGTTCTTCTCCCAGCCGGAGAAGGGGCTCTTCGCGGCCCAGATCATCCCCTACCGCGGGAGCTGGGTGGAGTTCGAGTACGACTCCAAGAACCTGCTGCACGTGCGCATCGACCGCAAGCGGAAGTTCCTGGCCACCGTCTTCCTGCGCGCCATGGGGCTCAAGACGGACGCGGAGATCCTGAAGACCTTCTACACCTGGGACAAGGTCACCGTTCACGAGGGCAAGCTCTTCTGGCAGTTCTCCGACAACCTGCAGGGCCTCAAGCTCAGCCGCAGCATCTACGGGCCGAAGGATGCGGCGGGCAAGCGCGAGGAGCTCCTGCACGCGGGCAAGAAGATCACCTCCGCCGTGCTGCAGCAGCTCCGCAGCGCGGGGGTGGAGGAGATCGAGATCACGGAAGCCGACCTCGAGGGCGCCTACACCATCTCCGACATCGTGGACCCGCGGACGGGTGAGGTCATCCTGGAGGCCAACGAGCCCCTCAACCCGCGCGTCATCTCCGTGATCCTGGACCCCAATGCCCAGGTCGGCGCGTTCGAGGTGTTCTTCCCCGAGCGCGACGAGACGGGCGCGATGATGTCGGCCACGGTCAAGAAGGACGCGATCAAGACCCCCGAAGAGGCGCTCATCGAGATCTACCGGCGCATGCGCCCGGGCGATCCGCCGACGCTGGACTCCTCGCGCAACCTCTTCGAGGGGATGTTCCTGAACCCGCAGAAGTACGACTTCTCGCGCGTGGGCCGGCTCAAGCTCAACACCAAGCTCGGCCTCAGCAGCCAGCTCGGCGAGAAGATCCTGCACCTCGAGGACATCACCGCCGTCATCGCCTTCCTGCTCAAGCTCCGCCGCAACCCGGCGGAGGTGGACGACATCGATCATCTCGGCAACCGCCGTGTCCGCAGCGTGGGCGAGCTGCTCGAGAACCAGTTCCGGATCGGGCTCGTCCGCATGGAGCGCGCGATCAAGGAAAAGATGAGCGTCTACCAGGAAATGGCCACGGCCATGCCCCACGACCTCATCAACGCCAAGCCGGTCATGGCCTCCATCCGCGAGTTCTTCGGGTCCTCGCAGCTCAGCCAGTTCATGGACCAGACGAACCCGCTCTCGGAGATCACCCACAAGCGGCGCCTCAGCGCCCTCGGACCGGGTGGCCTCAGCCGTGAGCGCGCCGGGTTCGAGGTGCGCGACGTGCACCCGACGCACTACGGCCGCATCTGCCCGATCGAGACGCCGGAAGGCCCGAACATCGGCCTCATCTCGTCGCTCTCCTGCTTCGCCCGCATCAACGAGTTCGGGTTCATCGAGAGCCCGTACCGCAAGGTGAAGAGCGGGCGCGTGCTCGAGTACTACCAGGTCCTCGAGCAGGGCGAGACCAACTACAAGGTCGGCGACATCGTCGAGAAGGGCGAGTTCGAGCGCGAGCTCAGCGGCATCAAGACCCGCAAGAAGAAGCCGGCGGAGGCGGAGCCCTTCTGCTTCTACCTGTCCGCGTGGGAAGAGGACAAGTACACGATCGCCCAGGCCAACATCAAGCTGGGCGAGGACGGCAGCATCATCGAGGACCGCGTGTCGGCCCGGAAGGCCGGCAACTTCGTCCTGGCCAAGCGCGAGGAAGTCGACTACGTCGACGTGAGCCCCAAGCAGCTCGTGTCCGTGGCCGCGTCGCTCATCCCGTTCCTGGAGAACGACGACGCCAACCGCGCGCTGATGGGGTCGAACATGCAGCGCCAGGCCGTGCCCCTCCTGCGCTCGGAAGCGCCGCTGGTGGGCACGGGCATGGAGCACATCACGGTCAAGGACTCGGGCGCGGCCACCGTCTGCCGGCGCGCGGGCGTGGTGGACTCCGTGGACAGCCGCCGCATCATCATCCGCGTCGAGGCCCAGGACGGCCCCGACAAGGGCAAGGAGATCGGCGCCGACATCTACAACCTGACGAAGTTCAAGTGCTCGAACCAGAACACGAGCATCAACCAGAAGCCGATCGTGAAGGTCTCCCAGCACGTAGCCAAGGGGCAGATCCTGGCCGACGGGCCCTGCACGGACATGGGCGAGCTCGCCCTCGGCCGCAACGTGCTCGTCGCCTTCATGCCCTGGCGCGGATACAACTTCGAAGACGCGATCCTGGTCAGCGAGCGCCTGGTGAAGGACGACATGTACACGTCGATCCACATCGAGGAGTTCGAGATCGAGGCCCGCGACACCAAGCTCGGACCCGAGGAGGTGACGCGCGACATCCCGAACGTCTCGGAGTCGCTGCTGAACAACCTCGACGAGAGCGGGATCATCCGCATCGGCGCCTCCGTCAAGCCCGGCGACATCCTGGTGGGCAAGGTCACGCCCAAGGGCGAGACCCAGCTCACTCCGGAAGAGAAGCTCCTCCGGGCGATCTTCGGGGAGAAGGCGGGCGACGTCCGTGACGCGTCGCTGGTCTGCCCGCCCGGGATCGAGGGCATCGTCGTGGACGTGAAGATCTTCTCGCGCAAGGGCGTGGAGAAGGACGAGCGGGCCCGGCAGATCGAGGACGCCGAGCTCTTCATGATGGAGAAGAACCTCAAGGACGAGATCCGCATCCTCCAGGACGAGCGCGACAAGCGGATCGAGGACCTCCTCACGGGCAAGACGTCCACCGCGGACCTCGTCAACATCCGGGGCGAGAAGACGATCAAGAAGGGCCAGGAGCTCACCCGCGAAGCGCTGCAGAAGCTGCGCCACAGCGACATCCTGAAGCTGCGCGTCAAGGGCGACGGTGACGAGGACGTGGACGGCGAGCTGGCCGAGATCGTGGACAAGACGGAGCGCCAGATCGAGGTGCTCAAGGCCCTGTTCGCGGAGAAGGAGAGCCGTCTCAAGCGGGGCGACGAGCTGCCCCCCGGCGTGATCAAGCTGGTCAAGGTGTTCGTGGCCATGAAGAGGAAGCTCTCCGTGGGCGACAAGATGGCCGGCCGGCACGGCAACAAGGGCGTCATCGCGCGCATCCTGCCCGACGAGGACATGCCGTACCTCCCGGACGGGACGCCGGTGGAGATCGTGCTCAACCCCCTCGGCGTTCCCAGCCGCATGAACGTCGGGCAGATCCTGGAGACGCACCTGGGCTGGGCGGCCAAGGTGCTGGGCCTGCACTTCGCCTCGCCCGTCTTCGACGGCGCGAAGGAGGAGGAGATCAAGAAGTACCTCGCGCAGGCCAACACGAACGAGGAGGAGCGCAACCCGCTGCGCCCGAACACGCTGGTCAGCGGGAAGATCACTCTCATCGACGGGATGACCGGCGAGCCCTTCGAGCAGAAGGTGACCGTCGGGTACATCTACATGCTCAAGCTGAGCCATCTCGTCGACGACAAGATCCACGCGCGGTCCATCGGACCCTACAGCCTGATCACCCAGCAGCCGCTGGGCGGCAAGGCGCAATTCGGAGGACAGCGGTTCGGGGAGATGGAGGTCTGGGCCCTCGAGGCGTACGGGGCGGCCCACATCCTCCAGGAGCTCCTGACCGCGAAGTCCGACGACGTCTACGGCCGGGCCAAGATCTACGAAGCGATCGTCAAGGGCGACACCGTCTTCACGCCCGGCCTGCCGGAATCGTTCAACGTCCTCATCCGCGAGCTCCAGAGCCTCTGTCTGGACGTCGAACTGATCAAAACGAAGCATTGATGCGGCAAGAACCGCGGATGGGCTTCGCTTTGATTAATAGAGAACAGACGCATGGGTCGGGATTCCGCGAAGCGGAATCCATTAGGAATTCGCGCCGGTACGCCGTCGCGAATTCCTGAAAGGGAACGAGATGAGTCTGATGATGCCGATGCGGCCCAACGTCGATCAGGGCCGCGTGGTGATCGACTTCGACTCGATCAAGATCCGCCTGGCCAGCCCGGAGAAGATCCGCAGCTGGTCCCACGGCGAGGTGACCAAGCCGGAGACGATCAACTACCGCACCTTCAAGCCGGAGAGGGACGGCCTCTTCTGCGCGAAGATCTTCGGGCCGATCACGGACTGGGAGTGCCTCTGCGGCAAGTACAAGCGCATGAAGCACCGGGGCGTGATCTGCGACAAGTGCGGAGTCGAGGTCACCCAGTCCAAGGTGCGCCGCGAGCGCATGGGCCACATCGAGCTGGCCTGCCCGGTCAGCCACGTGTGGTTCTTCAAGGGGCTGCCCAGCCGCATCGGGCACCTGCTCGACATCTCCCTGCGCGACCTGGAGCGCATCCTCTACTTCGAGTCGTACGTGGTGGTGGATCCGGGCGACTGCCCGGAGGTGAAGCGCCAGGAGCTGGTGACGGACGAGCGCTACCGGCAGCTCCGCGAGAAGTTCCCCAAGCTCCGCGCCGCCATGGGCGCGGAGGCGATCAAGGAGCTGCTGCGGCGCGTGGACGTGGACAAGGACGCGGTCGAGCTGCGCGACAAGATGCGCACGGAGACTTCCGTCCAGAAGAAGATCAAGTACGCCAAGCGCCTCAAGGTCGTGGAGGCGTTCCGCAAGTCGGGCAACAAGCCGGAGTGGATGATCCTGGACGTCATCCCGGTGATCCCGCCGGAGCTGCGTCCGCTGGTGCCGCTGGACGGCGGCCGCTTCGCGACCTCCGACCTGAACGACCTCTACCGCCGCGTCATCAACCGCAACAACCGCCTGAAGAAGCTCATCGAGCTGCGCGCGCCCGACGTCATCGTGCGCAACGAGAAGCGCATGCTCCAGGAAGCGGTGGACGCGCTCTTCGACAACGGCCGCCGCGGCCGCGTGCTGCGCGGGGCCAACAACCGTCCGCTGAAGTCGCTCTCCGACACCCTGAAGGGCAAGCAGGGCCGGTTCCGCCAGAACCTGCTCGGCAAGCGCGTGGACTACTCGGGCCGCTCCGTCATCGTGGTCGGCCCCGAGCTCAAGCTCCACCAGTGCGGCCTGCCCAAGAAGATGGCCCTGGAGCTGTTCAAGCCCTTCATCTACTCGAAGCTGGAGAAAGAGGGGCTGGTCACCACCATCAAGGCGGCCAAGGAGATGGTGGAGCAGCAGCGTCCGGAGGTCTGGGACTTCCTGGAGGACGTCATCCGCGAGCACCCGGTGCTCCTGAACCGCGCCCCCACGCTGCACCGCCTGGGCATCCAGGCCTTCGAGCCCATCCTGGTCGAGGGCAAAGCCATCAAGATCCACCCCCTCGTCTGCACGGCCTTCAACGCCGACTTCGACGGGGACCAGATGGCCGTGCACGTGCCGCTCTCGCCGGAGGCGCAGATCGAGGCCAGCGTGCTCATGTTGTCCTCGAACAACATCCTGTCCCCGGCCTCCGGCCAGCCCATCGCGGTGCCCTCGCAGGACATCGTGCTCGGCTGCTACTACCTCACCAAGGAGAAGAGGGGCACCAAGGGCGAAGGGCGCGCGTTCGCGAGCATGAACGACGTGATCCTGGCCCTGGAGCACGGTGAGGTGGAGACGCTGACCCCGGTGCGCCTCATGTACACGGGCGAGCTGATCGACCTCACCACCGTCTACGACGACCAGGACGTGATCCACACCGAAGTCCAGAACGTCAAGAACCAGATCATCAACACGACGGTGGGACGCGTCGTCCTCAACGACCACCTTCCGCAGGGCGTGCCCTACGTCAACGGCATCCTGCGCAAGAAGGGCCTGCAGAACCTGGTCCAGTACTGCTACCTGCGCTGGGGCCTGGAGAAGACCGTCGACATGCTCGACGTCATCAAGGACCTGGGCTTCACCTACGCCACCCGCGCCGGCATCTCCATCGGCATCGACGATCTGGTCATCCCCGCGGGCAAGGAGAAGATGGTGACGGGCGCGCACAAGGAGGTGCTGGACGTCGAGAAGCAGTACCTCGACGGCGCCATCACCAACGGCGAGCGCTACAACAAGGTCATCGCCATCTGGTCCAACGTCACCGAGAAGGTGGCGGACGCGATGTTCAAGGAGATGGAGAAGACGGACGAGGAGGGCAAGGAGTTCAACCCGATCTACATCATGGCGGACTCCGGAGCCCGAGGGTCCAAGCAGCAGATCCGCCAGCTCGCCGGCATGCGCGGCCTCATGGCGCGTCCGTCCGGCGAGATCATCGAGAACCCGATCACCTCGAACTTCCGCGAAGGCCTCACCGTGCTGCAGTACTTCATCTCCACGCACGGCGCGCGCAAGGGTCTGGCCGACACCGCGCTGAAGACGGCGGACTCGGGTTACCTGACGCGGCGCCTGGTCGACGTCTCGCAGGACGTGATCATCTCCGAGCACGACTGCACCACCGTGGACGGCATCGACATCCGTCCCATCATCGAGTCGGGCGAGGTCATCGAGCCCCTGCGCGACCGCATCGTCGGCCGCGTCTCCCTGGAGAACATCAAGGACCCGTTCGGCGGCAGCGTCATCGTGCGCATCAACGACGAGATCACCGAGGAGACGGCCGGGGCCATCCAGGCCAGCGGCATCGAGAAGGTGCGCATCCGCAGCGTGCTCACCTGCGAGGCCAAGCGCGGGGTGTGCGCCCTGTGCTACGGCCGCGACCTCGCCACCGGGAAGCTGGTGGAGATGGGGATGGCGGTGGGCGTCATCGCCGCCCAGTCCATCGGGGAGCCGGGCACGCAGCTCACCATGCGGACGTTCCACATCGGCGGCACCGCGTCCCACCGCACGGAGCAGACCACGCTGGAGGCCAAGAACTCCGGCCGCGTCAAGTTCCACAACGTCAACACCGTCAAGAGCAAGAAGGGCGACCTCGTCGTCATGAACCGGTCGGGGGCGCTCATCATCCAGGACCAGAAGGGCCGCGAGCGGGAGCGCCACGCCGTGGTCTACGGCGCCCAGCTCAAGGTCAAGGACGGCCAGGACGTCAAGCAGGGACAGCTCCTCGTGGAGTGGGATCCGTATTCGTTCACGATCCTCACCGAGGAGGGCGGACAGGCCAGCTTCCGCGACGTCGTCGAGGGCCAGACCCTGCACGAGCAGGTGGACGAGAACACCGGGATGTCGGCGTCGGTCATCATGGAGACCTCGGACGAGAAGAAGCAGCCGCGCATCGAGATCCGTGACGAGAAGAGCAAGATGCTGCGGAAGTACCTGCTTCCTTCCGGCGCCCACCTCATGGTCGAGGACGGGGCCACCGTGGCCCCGGGCGACATCCTGGCCAAGATCCCGCGCGCGGAGGCCAGGACCAAGGACATCACGGGCGGTCTCCCGCGCGTGGTGGAGCTGTTCGAGGCCCGGCGTCCGAAGGAGCCGGCCGTCATCACGGAGATCGACGGGGCGGTGAAGTACGGCGACATCGCCAAGCAGCACCGGAAGATCTTCGTGACCGGCGACGACAACGACCAGCGCGAGTACCAGCTCCCGCGCGGCGCGCACATCAACGTGCAAGAGGCGGAACGGGTCAAGGCGGGCGAGCCGCTGATGGACGGCCCCATCGATCCGCACGACATCCTTCGCGTGCGCGGCGAGAAGGAGCTCCAGCGGTACCTGGTGGACGAGATCCAGGAGGTCTACCGCCTGCAGGGCGTGAACATCAACGACAAGCACATCGAGGTGATCGTCCGGCAGATGATGCGCTGGGTGAAGGTGGAGGACGTGGGGGACAGCGAGTTCCTCATCGACGAGGTGGTGGACAAGTTCCGCTTCATGGCCCAGAACAACACCCTGACCGATGCCGGCAAGAAGGCGGCCTCCGGTCGGCCCCTGCTGCTCGGGATCACCAAGGCGTCGCTGTCCACCGACTCGTTCATCTCCGCCGCCTCCTTCCAGGAGACGACGCGCGTCCTCACCGAGGCCGCGATCTCGGGCAAGGTCGACTACCTGCGCGGCCTGAAGGAGAACGTGATCATGGGCCGCCTGATCCCGGCGGGGACGGGCATGGAGTTCTACCGCCGGATCAAGATCCCGGAGGAGGTCATCGAGCGGCCGGCCGGGGGCCTGGAAGGCGAATACGTGGCCGAGTACCTGGTCGAGCCGGAGCACATCAAGGAGGGGGCGGAGATCGCGTAGGTCTCAACCGTCTCCGTCAGCCGTACGAGCCGGCAGCGCGCGACCCGCGCTGCCGGCTTTGTTCTCTCCCGGACCCGCCCGACACGATGGCTCAGTGAGGCGTGGGGGGCGTATGCTGTCGCCCATCGTGGGGTGACGGCCAGGAACGCGCCCGAGTCCTACTGGGCCTCGTACTGGGCCACGTTGTGCCTCGCCTCCTTGGGCCTGGCCGCGATCGAGGCGGCACGCCACTCGTACACTGCCTGCGCGCTGTGGACGCTGACAGGGGCGGGCTGGGGCGTCCAGTGGGCGCTCGGGAGCAAGGGGTATGCTGGCCGCCGGCCTCCGGTCCCGCCGCCGCGGACCATGGGGTGGCGGGCTTGGGCCTGGATAGCCTTCATCGTGCTCATGACGGCCGTAACCGTCGTCGGAGACCGACTCGAGGGAAGGCCGTCCTGGGAAGCGCCGTTCGATGCGATCACCGGCTTGTGGTGCGCCCTCCTCGTCCGCGCCCACTACGTCGACGGTGCCGCGGATCGGTTGGGACGAGCGATCGTCCCCATCAGCGTGTTGATCGCCGCCGCATTCGCCGCTGTCCACGTCTTCCATGGTCCCCGCGCGACTTCCAACTGGATCGAGTCGCTTTTCGACACGCTGATCGTCGGCGCCGTGGTTGTGTTCCCGCTTGCCTTCGGGATCCGCAGAGGCCTGCAGTACTGGCGATCGCCGACCGGCTCCCTCTAGACGTCGTCAATCGCCCCGACCTGCCGGGCGGGCAGCTTGAGCACTGTCCCGTCACGTCCGTCGAGCGCACCAGCGCGGTGGCCTCTAGTCGACCACCCGGAGCAGGCCGCCACCGTTCACGGTGAGACGGTCGGCGGCGACGCCGCCGGTAGCGCGCCGTTCAGGGTCAAGCCACCCCCGGCCAGGTTGAAGTCGAGCCACCAATGGAACATTCGCGCGAAGGCGACGTAGGAAACTTACTGGCCGCGCGACGACCGGGACTTGAACCCGCCTCGCCGGCGACGGAACATCGGACCACTGGCATGAGCCCGGCGACGCCCTTCGGCGCGCCAGAAAGGTGAGCCGCGTATGAGTGGCGTGCGAGTCCTGGCCGGAACCCGCAAGGGCGCCTTCATCCTGACTTCGGACGAGAAGCGGCGGAAGTGGGACGTCTCGGGCCCGCACTTCGCGGGCTGGGAGATCTACCACTTGAAAGGATCGCCCGCCGATCCCGACCGCATCTACGCCTCGCAGACAAGCGGCTGGTTCGGGCAGATCATCCAGCGCTCGGACGACGGCGGGAAGACGTGGCACCAGCCGGGCACGCCCAAGGGCGAGCCCACCACCGCGCCCGACGGGTCGCCCAAGGGCGAGAGCAACAAGTTCGCCTACGACACGTCGGCGGCGCCGCTCACCACCCACCAGCACTACGACGGCACGCAGCGGCCGTGGGAGTTCAAGCGGGTCTGGCACCTCGAGCCGTCGCTCGGCGACCCCAGCACCGTCTACGCCGGAGTCGAGGACGCCGCCATCTTCCGCTCGACCGACGGCGCGCAGAACTGGCACGAGCTGGCCGGCCTGCGCGGTCACGGCACCGGCCCCAAATGGCAGCCGGGCGCGGGCGGGATGTGCCTGCACACGATCCTGCTCGACCCCAAGAACGAGAAGCGCATCTTCGTCGCCATCTCCTCCGCCGGCGCGTTCCGCTCCGATGACGCCGGCCAGAGCTGGAAGCCGATCACCAAAGGCCTTCATTCGCAGCGCAGCGACGACGCCGGCGACAACTGGACGGAGGTCAGCGGCAACCTGCCCACCGACTTCGGCTTCGTGATCGACGTCCATACGCACGAGCCGGAGACGGTCTACGTCGTTCCCATCAAGAGCGACGGCGAGCACTACCCGCCCGACGGCAAGCTGCGTGTCTACCGCAGCCGCAAGGGCGGGAACGAGTGGGAGGCCCTGACGGACGGCCTGCCCCAGAAGGACTGCTACGTGAACGTGCTGCGCGACGCGATGTGCGTCGACTCCCTCGATTCCTGCGGTGTGTACTTCGGGACGACGGGCGGCCAGGTGTACTGCTCGCCGGACGGCGGCGATCACTGGGCGCCGATCGTGCGCGACCTGCCCGCCGTCCTCTCCGTCGAGGTGCAGACGCTCAAATGATCCGAAGCGGAGCGTCTCCTCTGCCGGCGAGGCGGGGCTTGGCCTCGCCGTGCCGTTTGCCGATGCATGGCGCGGAGCGGAGGATCAGCAACCAATGATCCGCGTCCAGATCCCGGCGCCCCTCCGCCGGCTGACCGGCGCCGAAGCCGAGGTGACGCTGGAGGTGACGGGCGCGGTCACCATCGACTCCGTGCTCGACGCCCTCGAGGGCCGGTATCCCGGGCTCAAGGGAACGATTCGCGATCACGTCACGCGCAAGAGACGGCCGTTCGTGCGGTTCTTCGCCGGCCAGGAAGACCTCTCGCACGATCCGACCGACTCGCCACTGCCGGACGCGGTTGTGCAGGGCGCCGAGCCCCTCGTCATCCTGGGGGCCATCGCGGGGGGCTGAGCTCGGCGTCGCTGCCGTGTGACCTGCGTCGCTCGGCGGGGACGGTAGGCAGGCGAGGGACGCGAGGCCACGGTAGAATCCGGCTCCCCTCCGTTGGAGTCCCGTGTCATCAGCGACGGTGGCCGAGCAGGTGGCCGAGCACCTGTCGCCCTACCTGGGCCCGTTCAACGCCGGGGTGGCGGTGAAGACGTTCGCGCAGCGCGCGCTCAAGCGCAGCGCGGACACCCTGACCGTCGAGCACGTCCCGGCGCTCCTGGACGCCCTCCGTCCGATGCTGCACACGATGGTGGGAGCCGTCTCCACGGAGGCGCTCCTGAACGACATACAGCGGAGGGTGCGATGAGCCGCTTCCACGTGCTGGCCGTGCTGCCGCTGGTGTGGGCGGCCGCCTTCCTCGCCCTCGATGCCGCCGTTTTCGGCACGCCCTCGTACACCGTGTTCCTGCGCAGCGAGGTCGAGACGGCCAAGGTCCTGACGCTCGTGGGGAGCTGGGCGGCCGCTTTCGCCTTCGAGCGCGGCGCCTACCAGCGCCGTGCCTGGCTGCTCGTCGGCGGCTGCATGGCCCTCCTCCTGACGCGCGACCTGACGCTCCTCCCCGTCTTCCGGGGCTTCGACGCCCGCACGGTGGCGATCGCGGCCGGGATCCTGGTCGCTCTCGCCAACGCCTCACAGGTCATGGGCACCTGGATGCTGGCGCGGACCTGGAAGGTCGCGCAGCTCGAGCTGCCGGGGACGGCCGCCGCGCAGTGGCTGACGGTTGGTCTCGTGGGCCTGCTCGCGGCGGTGTTCGCGGGCCCGGCCGTCGTCCGCAACGCGGGTCCACTGCTGGGGGGCGACCTCTCCCGGGCCGCCGGCGTCTTCTCGGCCCTCGGCGACATGGTCTCGCTCTGGCTGATCGCGCCCCTCCTGCTGACCGCGCTCGCCCTCCGCGGAGGGATGTTCGGCTGGCCCTTCGCGCTGCTCACGGCCAGCTACGTCGCCTGGCTCGGCTACGACGCCCTCGCCGTGGTGGGCCCCGGCCTCGGCCTCGATGCCCACGCCGCCCGCATTGGGGCTGAGCTGTTCCGCGCCCTCGGCTGTCTCTTCGGCTTTTCGGCAGGGCTCGCCCAGCGCGAAGTGGTCGGCCGGCTCCGCCGCCTGGCCGGCGCGGCCGCCGCGCTGCCCAGCGTGGCCTGACCCGCGGAGGATCCGCGACGGCTGCCCGTCAGTGCAGGATGCCGCGCTCGAGCGCCATCGTCACCGCCTCCGTGCGATCGCCCACGCCGAGCTTGGAAAGGATGCTGCTCACGAACCACTTGGCCGTCCCCCGGGTGATCTGCAGCTCCTCCGCGATCTCGAGGTTGGTGCGCCCCTTGGCCACGAGCCTCAGCACCTGGATCTCGCGCGCCGTCAGCCCCGGCCCGGGGCCCCGGTCCGACACGAGGCTGGCCAGTGCCGGGGGAATCTTGCGCAAGCCGGCATGGACGGCCCGGATGGCCGCCACGAGCTGGGAGGACGGCGCGTTCTTGAGAAGGTAGGCCTGGGCACCGGCCTGGAGGGCCCGGTGGACGTCCTCGTCGCCCTGGTAGACGGTGAGGGCGATGAAGCGGCTGCCGGGGAACTCCGAGCGGATGGCCTCCATGGCCCCGATCCCGTCCAACAGCGGCAGGCCGAGGTCGATGAGGGCGACGTCCGGCCGAACCTTCCGGAACAGCGCCACCGCCTGCCGTCCGTCTCCGGCCTCTCCCACCACCGCCATGTCGCTCTCGGCGGCGACCACCGCCACCACCCCCTGCCGCACGAGCGGATGGTCGTCCACGACGAGGACCCGGATTGGGATCCCGTGTGCCACGGCGCAGCCCGATTCTATTCCGCGGGGCAAGGGTTATCATCCCGCGCATGGGAGGGCCCGCTTCTCCCCTCCGGACGGGAGCCGGCGCCGCCGTGCTGGTTTGGCTCGGCGCGTCGTCCCTCCTCGCGCTCGACCCGTCGCGGCCGCCCAACCGCTACGGACACGACGTCTGGCTCGCGAGCGATGGCCTGCCCCAGGAGTTCGTCCAGGCCGTCACCCAGACGCGTGACGGCTACCTGTGGATCGGCACCCTGGGCGGGCTCGTCCGCTTCGACGGAGTGCGCTTCACCGTCTTCGATCCCGGCAATACCCCCGGCCTCAAGGATGCGAGGATCCTTGCCCTGAGCCAGGGCCGCGACGGGGCCCTCTGGATCGGCACCGCGGCCGGAGGGGTGGCGCGGCTGGAGCACGGGGTCATCCGCGCCTTCGAGCCGCCATCCCAGTCGAGCGACCGCTCGCTCAGGTACGTCCGTTCCCTCCACGAAGCGGCCGACGGCAGCCTGTGGGTCGGGACGAGTGGAGGTGGCCTCCGGAGGTTCCGGGGCGGCCGGCGCGTCGCCGAAGAGGAGCCCGTCTCGCCCGGTCACACCGTCACCGCCATCCTTCAGGACCGCCGAGGCAACCTCTGGTTCGGCACGACGGAGGGCCTGGCGATGCTGCAGGGCTCGAAGCTCGTGCGTTACGACGCGGGCGCGGCCCTGCCTCATCCATTCGTCTACTCGATCTTCGAGGACCACGCGGGGACGATATGGGTCGGCACCCGCGGCGGCCTCACGCGCATCAAGGACGGCGCGGTCACCAACTTCACCCGCAAGAACGGGTTCCCCGCCGACGCCGCCCGGATCATCCGGGAGGACCGCCACGGCAACCTCTGGATCGGCACGCTCGGCCAGGGGCTGCTGCGGATGAGCGGCGAGAGCTTCCTGCCTTTCACCAGCCGTGACGGCCTGTCCAACGACCACGTGACCTGCCTCCACGAAGACCGGGAGGGCAGCCTCTGGGCGGGCACGCAAAGGGGTCTCAACCGGCTCAAGGACGTCCCGTTCACCAGCTACACGACGCGCGACGGCCTCTCCCACGACGCCGTCAATTCCCTGCTTCGAACGCGAGACGACAGCGTCTGGGTGGGCACCGACGGCGGCGGCCTCGATCGGATCAAGCAGGGCCGGATCCGCGTCTTCACCGCGCGCGACGGCCTCGGCAGCGACTACATCGGTCCGCTGTTCGAGGACGGCGAGGGTCGCCTGTGGGCGGGTGGCGACGGGTACGTGAGCCGCATCGAGAAGGAGCGGATCACCACCTACCGCACCGACGTGGAAGGGGAGGGCCGCTTCGTGTCGTTGCTGGGTGAGGACTCGCGGGGGCGCCTGCTGGTGGGCATCGGCGATCGCCCGCTGCTGTGGTTCGACAACGGCCGGTTCCTCCCCTACGAAGCGGCCGCCGACCGCGGCCAGTACCGGTTCTCGGTGACGCGCGACCGGAAAGGCGCGCTCTGGTTCGGGACCGTCGAGGGCCTGGGCCGCTTCCAGGACGGCCATTACACGCTGTACACCGAGAAGGACGGGCTGCCCGACGACACCGTCCACTCGGTGTACGAAGACGCCCAGGGCGCGCTGTGGATCGCGACCATCGGTGGCTTGTGCCGGCTCCGGGACGGCCGGCTCACGAGCTTCGCGGGGCCGGGCCTCCTGGGGGGCGGCGTCGTCTCGCAGGTCCTCGAAGACGACGCCGGGTTCCTGTGGATGAACGGCCGACGCGGCATCGTCCGGGTCCGCAAGCAGGACCTCGAGTCCCACTCCGGGGCAACGCTCTCTCCGGTCCCGTTCACGGTCTACGGCGTCGCGGACGGGATGGAGAGCTCCGACTACAACCCGGCCTACATCCAGCCCGCGGCGGCCCGGACCGCCGACGGCCGGCTGTGGTTCGCGACCACCAAGGGCGTCGCCGTCATCGATCCCCATCGGCTGGAGACCAACGCCCTGCCGCCGCCGGTCGTCATCGAGCGCGTGCTGAGCGACGACGATCCGGCTCCCCTCGAAAACGGCGCCCGCGTCGCTCCCGGCCACGAGAAGTTCGAGTTCCACTACACGGCGCTGAGCTTCCTCTCCCCGGAGAAGGTGCTCTTCCGGTACATCCTGGAGGGCTTCGACCAGGCCTGGACGGCCGCCCACGACCGGCGCGCGGCCTACTACACGAACCTTCCTCCCGGCCACTATCGCTTTCGGGTCACCGCCGCCAACAACGACGGGGTGTGGAACGAGGACGGGGCGTCCTTCGAGTTCCAGCTCCTGCCCCGCTTCCATCAGACGCGCTCGTTCCAGGCCCTCGTCCTGGCCGCGCTGCTCCTGACCGCCTGGAGCCTGCATCGGCTGCGCGTGGCCCGGATGGAGGCCCGGTTCGCGACGGTCATGGCCGAGCGGAGCCGAATGGCCCGCGAGCTCCACGACAGCCTGGCCCAGGGACTGGCCGGGATCGCCCTGCACGCGGGGGCCGTGGGCCGGGAGGCGCCCCCGCTGGGGGAGATGGCGCGGCGGCATCTCGACGCGATCGGGCGACTGGTCGCGAGCAGCCTGGCCGAGGCACGCGTGTCGGTGTGGGACCTGCAGCCGGAGTCGCTTCGAGACCGCGACCTGCCCGCGGCTCTGCAGTCGATGGTGCAGGAGCTGACCCGCGACACGCCGGTCCAGGCGGCCTTCGAGGTGAGGGGGACACCGCGCCGCCTCGGGCGGCAAGCGGAGCGCAACGTGTTCCGCATCGGCCAGGAGGCCTTGACCAACGCCCTCAAGCACTCCGAAAGCGGCCGTGTGGAGATGGTGCTCTCCTTCGCCCCCGACCGGATCGAGCTGCGAGTGCGCGACCACGGCCGCGGGTTCGATCCGCAGGCGCAGGCTGGCCGCGCCCACGACGGCTTCGGGCTGACCAGCATGCGCGAGCGGGCGGAGCAGATCGGCGGCCGCGTCACCTTCACCAGCCGTCCCGGGGACGGGATCGAGGTCGTGCTGGAAGCCCCCGGGTGACTAGAACTCCAGCTTCACCGCGAGCTGGATCATCCGGTTCGCGAACGAGGTGGCCGTGGACCCGAAGTTCGTGGAGTTCCGGGTGTGCGTGATCTTGCCGAAGGCCGGGTCACTCAT
>WNFC01003748.1_pt1 | contig 16482 bp, 13 predicted proteins | sample 5400541 | NCBI WGS metagenome assembly WNFC01 (sample SAMN13153342, study PRJNA577476) | soil metagenome | isolation source: 120 cm saprolite under Douglas fir tree site 2 hole 2 replicate 1 | place: USA:California | collected 2015-04-18
TCTCTTCGTGGTGGAGGATTGCGCCCTCTCAATTCGCCCGCTTCCAGCCACCCTCGTCGAAACAATGTTTACACATCATGATCTCCTTGAGCCTACACATCAGAATGTGTAGAATATGTCCGAGGGCAAAACATGCCTACCAATCTCGCCATCGACGACCGCTTGATCGAAGAAGCCCAGAAGCTCGGCCGCCACCGCACCAAGAAAGATACCGTCACCGCCGCCCTGGACGAATACATCCGGCGTCGCAAGCAGCAGGACATTCTTCCGCTCTTCGGCACCATCGACTACGACCGCAACTACGATTACAAGAGAGAACGCACCAGAAAGCGCGCGTGAACGTTCTTGTGGATACTTCGATCTGGTCCCTGGCGCTTGGCACGAAGGGCCGTTATGTGAATCCCGCCGAGCGCGCCGCCGTTTCCGAACTCACCAACTTGATTAAAGAGGGCCGCGCCAGAATCATCGGCCTTGTCCGCCAGGAGCTGCTATCCGGCATCAAGGCCGCCAGCCAATACGAAAAGCTCCGCGCTGTCCTGCGTTCCTTTCCCGATGAACCGGTCGCCACCGCCGACTATGAAACCGCCGCCAAAGCCAGCAACGAGTGCCGCTCCCGCGGAGTCGCCGTCTCCGTTCCCGACATCCTGATCTGCGCCATCGCCATCTTTCGCGACTGGTCCATCTTCGCCACCGACCCCGACTTCAAGTCCTACACGAAAATCCTCCCCCTCAAATTGCACACGCCGAGGAAGTAGCCTCTTGTCGATTAGTGCGCCTCCGTCAACCCGTCTTTTTGTGCAAAGAGTGCGAAATCGCTTGAAAAGAAAAGGGTTGAGTTTCTGGTGAATACAAAAAAGCGCAGACGAGTGCAAGAATGTGGAAAGAAAGAACTTGAGCACAGTGACGGGTGGGAGTGGCGACCGTTTGACAAATAAGAACCAACGGGGGTGGGCCACCGCGAGCGTCTCAGCATGTTTAAGGGTTCTCCGCCCGCCCTCACCAAATTACCAAATTCCCTGTTTTCACGCCCTGGCTCTTGATATTGTGTTTCGTTAATAGACTCTCAACCCATGACGCTGGTGCCGCGAGCATGATGCCGGACATTGCAAACGTGCCTGAATCATAGAGCTGCTGCCCTCCGACAGCCAGGGGAGCTGGCACTATCTGAAGAATTACTCCCACAACTTGACCCGAGGCTAGGTCAATGACAGGCCCCCCACTATTGCCGTGGTTGGCGCTGACGGATATTTGTAAAAGCTGTCCTCGGTCCTTGGGAACACCGGCGACCGGTGTCTCTGGAGGGTAGATGGTTCGGACTGCCGAAACGAGACCAAACTGAATCGCGGGCGTCCACGACCCGAGCGGGAAGCCACTTACAAGGACAAAATGACCCACTCGTGGAGTGCTCTTGGAGATGGCTAGACTAGCGAACGGGTGTGCCACGTCTTCGATAGACAGCGCGCCTTTCTCGGATAAATGCTGTGCCTGTGATTTCGCTGTCGGACTGTCGGCAGGCGGGAAAACGCGAAAACTATCTATGTGGCACAAGGCAACGTCGTGTCCCTCGTCGACCTCAAGCACGGTGAATGAAACACCCGAGCCGTCGCCACTTCGTTGGCGAATTATTGCCGTCAGACGAACCTTGACTCGCCGTTCCGCCGGACCAATTTCTTTGATCTTGACTACGTGTGCGGCCGTGACGAAATCCCCTTGGCGATCCACCAGAAATCCGGTTCCAACGACACCACTTGCAACAGCTAGGTCTTGTTGTCCCGGTGCGCTGTGGTCAATCCAGTACGAGATTGGGACTACCGCGTCAGATGCGGTGGGAGCCACCTCCATGACCAACCCTTGGGTGTCTTTGTGGCCTTTACCTTGGGCACGGGGCTGAACCGCTTTTTCTTGGCCTTCCGAAATGATGACCAAAGACATCAATAGAAATATCATTAGACTTCTCATCTATCGCCCTCCAACAACCAGTCCCAATATTAGAACGAGGCAAGGGGAAATTCTTGCAGATGCAGGATTGGACAGGATAGGTCGAAACGGGAGGTCGAAAGATGTCTCGGAGCGAAGGAACTGACGACGGCTGTTCGGAGTGTGGACCCCGGTGAACCCGGGTAACGCGGGCATCTTCTTTAGTGAAACAGGGCGACAAGGGCATGGATCAATACACGCACTAGTTCGACGAAAGCGAGGGCACACACTGCGAAACGACTCCACGCGCGGGTGGCAGGTCCTTAGTCACCCAATCTGTCAGACCTCGCGAGCCGTGACTGTTTCAAGAGGTTGCACATCCCGCGTGACCTTGGCGGCGATTTCGTCCTCGGCCACTTCCAGGTCGTAGCGTGTCTGCAGGTTCATCCAGAAACCAGGGGAGTTCTTGAAATAGCGCGCAAAACGCAGCGCTGTGTCGGCGGTGATGCCGCGGCGCTCGCTCACGATATCGGCAATCCGCGTCACTGGCACACGTAAAGCCATGGCCATTTTGTTCATGCTCAATCCCAGGGGGATCATGAACTCCCCCCGGAGAATCTCGCCCGGGTGCACCGGCTTCATTTTCTTTGCCACCTTGTTCTCCCTTAGTGGTAATCCAAGTCCGTGCCATCTTCAACCTTCAAACCTGTAACCTGCAAACCTTTCAACATCTTACATTCCCGTTCGAATGATAGCCAAGAAATACATTGACACGCAGTGTATTTCTGTGCTATTCTCTCCCGTGTTTGTCAGCTCGCATCTTCGATCGTTTGCCGTCAATTCACTCTCGGCCATACGCCGCATGGGCTACTCTTCACGCCCGCTAATCTCGATTTTTCGCTCCCATAACCGCTTTAGAATGAACACCTATTTTGCACGATTTTGGCGACACCTAACTCCCTTTAGAATCAACACTTCCGGAAGTGTTCATTCTAAACAACTTTATCCACCTTTAGAATCAACACTTATGAAAAACAGGGGGGAGGGGGGCCGGTTATTGTTAACCAGGAATCCGAAAAGGATTCCTGTCCTGAGGAGCATCGCGACGAAGGATCTCTTTCCCTACGGATCAAGGGCCACCCCAATTTCCAATTTCACTTTTCCAGTTTCTTTACGCGGAGGGTTATTTCAATACGTCATCAGGCCGACTTCTTTTTCCACTTCGGCGATGTCCACCATGACGATGGCGTCCCACGGGCAGCCATCCAGGAAGCAGCCGTCGGGGCCTTTGCTAAGGCACTTCTTGCACCCGATGCACAGAATCGGGTCAATCTGGATACGCCCGAACGGCGGATTGTCCTCGTCCGGCACCCAGAACATACAGTCTTCCACCGGACAGTACTCCACGCATGCCGGCGATCCCGCGCAACCCGTGCAGCACTCGGTGATTACGGCCAGTTCTTTGGGCTTCTTCTTGCGCGCGGTGACGATTCCCTTCGAGCGCGGTTCAAACTTTTGCTCGTCCGGCACCATCCCTGGCGCTTTCACAATTTCGGGTGCGTTAGCCATTTCCAGCGATTCTACCCTGAGTGTCAAGTCTTTGTCAGCGTGGTTTTTGCCCCCTTTGCAGCAATCCCGCGCTTGCTACAATGCCCGTGCAATCCGGTTCGGCAGCCCACATGTTCCCCAAGACTCTCTACAAACATCTCTTGCCCGCGCTCCTCGCCGGACTTGCGCTGCGCCTCTATTTTATCTGGCGCTTCCCCTTCTACTCCGGCGACACCCGCTATTACGAAGAGCTTGCCCGCAACTGGCTCTACCACGGCATCTATGGTTTTTACTCTCATGGACAGCTCCTTCCATCGGAGGCGCGCGCCCCTGGCTATCCGGCATTCCTCGCTGGGATTTATTTTTTGGCTGCCACCGGGAGAAAAGCGGTCATGCTCGCACAAGCTTTCCTCGATCTTGTCACGTGCGTTTTCGCCGCAGGCATCTCCTCTCGCCTGGCGGTCGGCGCCTCGGATCAGGCTCGCAGACGCGTCGCAGCCGTCGCTCTGTGGCTCACGGCTCTTTGCCCCTTCACCGCGAACTACGCGGCCGTTCCGCTCACGGAGGTTCTCGCAACATTTTTCACCACGCTCGCGCTGCTGGTTTTTCTGTCGCCGGCGGGAATGGAGTTCGACCGCATCGCCTCCAACAGCGATTTGCTGCGCGCCACAAAAACTTGGTTCGCGGGCGGACTCGTCGTTGGTATCGGAACGCTCGTTCGCCCGGAAACGCCGCTGCTTCTTTTCGCTGTGGTGCTCGCGCTTTGGTTTCGCTATCGCGGTCCGACTAATTGGAAACGGCTCACTGTCGCGACCCTGTGGATGATCGCTGGATTGCTGCTGCCGCTCGCGCCCTGGGCTGGGCGCAACGCAGTCAGTCTTGGCCGCGCGCAATTCCTCGCGCCGCGTTACGCGGAAACGTACGGCGACGTGCTACCCACCGGCTTTTATGCGTGGACAAAAACCTGGATGTTTCGTTTTCGCGACGCCTATCTCTTCACTTGGAAACTGCCCGCGCAGCCGATCGACGTGAAAAATCTTCCGGCCTACGCCGTGGATTCTCCCGAGGAATTTTCGCGCGTCGCTTCCCTGCTGGATCGCTACAATCGCACGCCAGGCATGACGCGTTCGCTCGACCTCGAATTCGCCACGCTCGAACGCGAGCGCACGCGGCGCCATCCGATTCGCACTTATTTTTGGATTCCCGTCGAGCGGGCCGCCGCGATGTGGTTCACTCCACGCATCACGCTGCTGCCTTTTTCCGGACGCTTCTGGCCGCTCGCCGAAAGTTACCACTACAATCCCGCCGAGTTCGAAGTTACTCTCGGGCTCACGCTGCTCAATTTTTTGTATGTGGGCATGGCCCTGGCGGCCGCATGGTTTTTCCGCACAAATCCTGGAGTCTTGCTGATTGTTTTGTTCATTTTTGTTCGCACGGCATTTCTCACGCAATTACAAACCTGCGAACCGCGCTACGTCCTGGTCTGCTTCCCCGCCTTGCTGGCCGTAGCCGCGCAACTCTTTTGGCGCCCACAAACTTTGTCTGCGCCGACAAACATTTCGCACCCACAAAGGAGGCCCGGCGGAGAATAGTTAACGCTTGACAAGAACGCCGTAAACGAAGTATCTCAGCGACCGGACTTACCGTTCTCCGGATGTGCTGGAGGTTCCGCTGTGACCTGGAATCAAAATTACGATCCTCTGGGCCATTGGTGGCTTTCGACGCTGATTGCGGCGCTGCCCATCATCGTCCTGCTTGGTCTGCTGGCGGGGCTAAAAGTGCGGCCGCACTTGTGCGCCATCGCCGGTGCCGCGACAGCGGTCATCATGGCGATAGTGGCTTTCAAAATGCCGGCGCTGCTGGCGGTCAGCAGCTTTTTTTACGGCTCAGCGTTCGGACTATTGAAAATTGTTTGGATCGTTATCGCCGCCGTTTTTCTTTACGACATTTCCGTGGAGACCGGCCAGTTCGAAATCATGAAGCAGTCCGTCGCCGCGATCACTCCGGATCGCCGCTTGCAGCTTCTGCTGGTGGCTTTCTGCTTCGGCGCTTTCATCGAAGGCTCCGCTGGATTTGGCGCGCCGGTCGCCATCGCCGGCGCGTTCATGATTGGTCTCGGTTTCAAGCCGTTCCAGGCAGCCGCGCTCAACTTGATAGCCAACACCGCGCCGGTTGCGTGGGGCGCCATCGGCACGCCGGTTCATACCCTTGCCGCCGTGACGGCCCTCAACGAGAGCGACCTCAACGCGATGATCGGGCGCATTCTTCCCATTACGGCGATCATCGTGCCTTTCTGGCTGGTCCGCGCGATGGTGAGTTGGAAAGAAACTTTCGAAGTATTCCCTGCCATCCTGGTTGTCGGCGGCTCCTTCGCAGCCACGCAATGGTTCTGGGCGAATCACATGGACAGCAACCTGGTGGATATTGCCGCGGGCGTGGTTTCCCTGGTCGCCACGCTGCTCTTCCTTCGTTTCTGGCAGCCCAAAAAAATCTGGCGATTCGCGGACGAACAGGCGGTGACGGCGGTGGAAGCAAGGGCCTCCGTGAAACATTTCTCCGCCGGCCAAATTGCAAAGGCCTGGATGCCCTTTGCGATTCTTTCTCTCTTCGTTCTCGTGTGGGGATTGCCAGCGGTAAAGCTGGCGATGAATAAGGCGACGACGCCAGCCTTCAAAGTTGTAATGGCGGATGGCAAAGCTCGCCCCGGCCCGGCGGGATGGGACTGGCCCTACTTGCATGCCAAGGTCTTTCGAACGACGCCGGTGGTAGCAAAGCCAACAGCGGAAGCCGCACGGTTCGATCTCAACTGGCTTACCGCGACGGGAACGGGCTGCTTCCTGGCGGCTCTTTTTGCGGGCCTCATTCTTGGCCTAAAGCCCGGGAAAATGTTTCAGATCTTCGGCCGCACGCTGGTGCGATTGCGTTTTGCTATCGTCGCGATGACGTGCATGCTGGGATTAGGTTACGTCACGCGATACTCGGGCATGGACGCGGTCTTAGGACTGGCTTTCACGCGCACCGGCTGGTTCTTTCCGTTCTTCGGCACGTTCATCGGGTGGCTGGGCGTTGCGCTCACGGGGAGCGACACCGCTTCAAACGCCCTATTTGGCGGATTGCAGAAAATCACAGCGCAACAGTTGAATTTGAGTCCCATTCTGATGTGCGCGACGAACAGCGCCGGCGGCGTGATGGGCAAAATGATCGACGCCCAATCCATCTGCATCGCCACGGCGGCCACCAATCAGGTCGGCAACGAGGGTTCGATATTCCGATTTGTTTTCTGGCACTCCGTGGCGCTGGCGGCCATTGTCGGCATCATCGTCATGATGTACGCCTACGTCTTACCGCAATTCATCCCGAATGGGTTGAACTTCATTCACTGATGGGGCAAGCTTCTTCTTTGATTGCGGTGAATGAATCCCATGGAAGCGCGCATTCTTGATGAGCTTCGAACGGTCGTCGATGGTCGCGGGCTGATTTCCTCGTCCGAAGAACTGAAGACTTACGAATGCGACGGTCTTACTAATTTTCGCGTGCAGCCTCGCGCGGTCCTGCTTCCCACTTGCACGGAACAAGTTCAGACCATCATTCGAATCTGTCACCGCGAACGAATCCCTTTCGTCGCACGCGGCTCCGGCACCGGCTTGAGCGGCGGCGCACTTCCCGTGGAAAACGGGATTGTCATCGGCCTCGCACGCATGAATCGCATTCTAGAAGTTGATTTCCCCAACGCCCGCGTGGTCGTCGAACCCGGCGTCATCAATCTCGACGTCACCGGACGCGTCGCACCGCAGGAATATTTCTATGCTCCCGACCCTTCTTCGCAATCGATCTGCAGCATCGGCGGAAACGTGGCGGAAAATTCCGGCGGAGCGCATTGCTTGAAATACGGCTTCACCACGACGCACGTGCTTGGACTGGAAGTAATTCTTCCCGATGGCTCGCTCATTCATCTTGGCGGAAAAACGCTGGACGCGCCGGGCTACGATCTGGCGGGTGTTTTCGTGGGCTCCGAAGGCACTCTTGGCGTGGCAACCAAGATTACTCTTCGCATCGTCAAGCGGCCCGAGTGCGTTCGAACGCTGCTGGCCGCTTTTCCTTCCACGAACGAAGCGGGAGCCGCGGTAAGCGGAATTATCGCCGCGGGAATGCTCCCCGCCGCGATTGAGATGATGGACAATCTCTCCATACAAGCCGCCGAAGCCGCCGTGCATCCCAACTATCCGAATTGTGGCGGCCTGCTGCTGGTCGAGCTCGATGGTCCGCTCGCCGAAGTCGAAACTTTGATGGCCGACGTCAGCGAGATTTGCCGTTCGAACGGCGCGTCGGAAATTCGCGTGGCAAAGTCGGACGCGGAACGCGCGCTGGTCTGGAAGGGCCGCAAGTCTGCCTTCGCCGCCATGGGACGCATCTCTTCCAATTATATCGTTCAGGACGGCGTCATTCCGCGAACCGCGCTTCCGCGGGTGCTGAGTGAAATTGAACTGCTGAGCAAAAAAGCCGGCCTTCGCGTGGCGAACGTGTTTCATGCGGGGGATGGCAATCTTCACCCCCTGGTTCTCTACGATGCGCGAATTGCGGGCCAGGAGGAAGCCGCGGGAGCACTGTCCGCCAAAATTCTCGAATTGTGCATCGCGGCGGGCGGCTCGATCACCGGCGAGCACGGCGTGGGCGAGGACAAGAAGAAAGCAATGTCGAAAATGTTTGCGGAGCCCGATTTGGCGACCATGCAGCGCGTTCGCTGCGCGTTCGATCCGCTGCAGCTTGCGAATCCCACGAAAGTGTTCCCCACTCCGCGCCTGTGCGGCGAGAAACCCGGTGAATACGTGCCCCACCCGACCGAATCCGCGGGGATCGCGGAGCGCTACTAACACTGTCCGATGGACGCCGCGACCAAATCCGAAGCGAGCGCCCAGCTTGCGGCCTTGCGCGAAAAATTCATTGCCCTGGCCGGGAGTGGATATGCGCGGTCGGCGACTGCCGCGGATGCCGTGGCCGGAGTGCAGCCGAAGCTGGTGATCGAGCCGGGAACGGAGCAAGAACTTGCCGAAATCCTGCGGCTTTCGAATGAGGCCGGCTTGGCGGTGATTCCGCGAGGCGGCGGAACAAAACTCGGGTGGGGAAACTCGCCTGCGCGCGCGGATCTGATCGTGTTGACATCGCGCCTATCCAAAATTATCGAACACGCGTGGGCGGACCTCACGGTTTCTGCGGAAGCCGGCTGCACGATTCAAAAACTGCAAGAAACGCTCGCGCAACACGGCCAGCGGCTGGCGCTTGACCCGCTTTGGCCGCGTAAGGCCACCATCGGCGGCGTGCTTTCCACCAACGACGGCGGGGCGCTGCGATTGCGCTTTGGCGCATTGCGGGACTTAATCATAGGCGTCACCATTGCGTTGCCGGACGGCACGCTTGCCAGCAGCGGCGGCAAGGTGGTGAAAAACGTCGCCGGTTATGACTTGCCGAAACTCGTGACCGGGGCACTTGGCACTCTCGGCGTTATTACTCGCGCTGTGTTCCGTCTCCATCCGCTTCCCCGGAACACGCGCTCATTTTCCATCTCCACCGCTGACGTCGTAGAGATGCAGCAGTTTGTGCTCGCGGTTCAGAATTCAAAACTCGCTCACACCTCTCTGCAATCTCATTTTTCGAGTGATGCTTCGCCGGCCTCTGACATTCTATTTGAAGGTACTGAAGCGGGCCTCGCGGCACAAGAGGTGCAACTGCGAAAATTGTCCGCGCTTGCAAGCTTTTCGGAGGCCTCCACATCAAAGTGGACGGCACGCGAAGAGCTCTGGGCGGCGTTTTCCGATTCCGCCGGCACAACGATCGCGAAAATCAGTATCTTGCCGGCAAACCTGGCGCGCACAATGGAATTGGTGAAACGCGCTGCGAGCGAGCATCACCTCCGCTGGAAATCGCTAGTGTATGCAACGGGCCTCGGATGGCTGCGGTTGGAAGGTGAGGCAGGTTCGCTGTGCGGAGCGCTTCAGAAGTTGCGCGGCGAATTGCAAGGCCAAGGCGGATCGCTGGTCGCGCTCCATCGTCCGGAAAAAATGCCGGCGTTCGACGCCTGGGGCAACGCCGGCGATGCGCTCCCGCTGATGAAAGCGGTGAAGCAGCAGCTCGATCCGAAAAGCACGCTGAATCCGGGCCGCTTCGTGGGTGGAATCTGATGGAAGAAACGACCGCAAAACAGGAATGCGCAAGCGTCTTCGACGCGCATCATGCGCCTTCTAACGAGATCATCGAAAAATGCGTGCATTGCGGATTTTGTTTGCCGGTATGTCCCACTTATGTTTTGTGGGGCCAGGAAATGGATTCACCGCGAGGCCGCATCTACCTGATGAAGCTCGCGAGCGAAGGCGCCGCAGAAATGAATGCGAACTGGGTAAGCCATTTCGATACTTGCCTGGGCTGCATGGCTTGCATGACGGCATGCCCCTCGGGCGTGGACTACGGAAAACTCATCGAGGCCACGCGCGCACAGATCGAACGAAAGACGGAACGCCCGCGGCGAGAAAAACTCCACCGGCGATTCATGTTTGAAACATTTACCCGGCCGGATCGTTTGCGAAGAATGCGCCTGCCGCTGCTGGCCTATCAGAAATCCGGATTGCAGGCCGTGGTACGCGAATTGGGTCTACTGAAATTGTTTCCCAAGAAGATACAAGCGATGGAGGCGCTTCTTCCGAAGTTTGGACGGCGGGAAGTGGTCGCGGAGGTCACGCCGGCCGCGGGGACAAAGCGGCGCCGCGTCGGTTTGCTGCTGGGTTGTGTGCAGCGCGAATTTTTTCCGCAAGTGAATGCCGCCACGGCGCGCGTTCTGGCCGCCGAAGGATGTGAAGTGGTTGCGCCCCAGGCGCAGCCGTGTTGCGGCGCTCTTCTGGTACATGCCGGGGAGGAATTTGCGGCGGTGGAGCTAGCGAGAAAGACGATTGACGCGTTTGAACGCGTGAACGTCGAGACGGTCGTCACCAATGCGGCAGGATGCGGCTCAAATGTAAAAGAATACGGCCACCTGCTCCGGGATGATCCCGATTACGCGGAGCGAGCCAAAGTGTTTGCCACCAAGTGCAAAGATGTAAGCGAAGTATTAACCGAACTCGAGCCGCACGCCGCGCGCCACGCGCTCAAACTGCGCGTGGCCTTCCACGATTCGTGTCACTTGCAACATGCGCAGGGCGTGCGGTTGCAACCTCGCGCTCTGCTTTCCGGCATTCCTGGGCTGGAGCTCGCCGAAATTCCCGAGGCCGCGATTTGCTGCGGCTCGGCGGGAATTTTCAACCTGGTGCAGCCGGACGCGGCCAATGAGCTTGGCGACCGCAAGGCGCAACTCATCGCCCCGCTGAAATCGGACGTGGTGGCAACAGGAAATCCCGGGTGTATGTTGCAAATGCAGTCCGCCTTGGAACGTCACGGCCAGAAGATTCCCGTAGTGCACACGATACAAATCCTAGATGCATCCATTCGCGGAGAATCGGGCGAATCGCTAATGCGATAGTTACGCCGGCAGGCTCTGCCCGCGGGTTTCCACTCCAAAAGGAATGAGCAGCAGACCAATCGCGAAGGCGATGGAGGTGAGCGCCACGGGCGTTCCCAGAGATTGAAAATGTTGGACACCGGCGCCAACCAGAAAGGTGATCCCGGCGCCGCCGAAACGCGCAAAGGAAGTGGAGAAGGCGAAGGCGCTGGCCCGGCATTCCGTGGGGTATTGCTCCGGCAGCCACAGAGTATAAACGGCAAAATTCGCGCCGCCAAAACCGAGAAAGAAAAGGCAAATCAAGAACCAGGGCAGCGCTGCTGCACCGAGATAGAAGACCTTTCCAAACGTGAGCGCGATGAAGACCATCATCAGCGTGAAGAAAAATCCCAGGGCTCCGCGCCGACCGAGTTTTTCTGCCAGCCAGGGCATCGCCAGGCAACCGAGTATGGTCGCAAACGAAACAAGCATGGTCGCTCGCGAAGCGAGCTGTGCGGCTGATGGTGCGGCCTTGCCCGCGGCTTCCGCAAGCACCGTTACCGCGGCGGGAACGTACACCGTGCCGGCCCAGAGGCCACAAATCGAAGCCAGCATGAACAAGGAATTCAGAATCGTTCTGCGGCGCATGGTGCTGGAAAAAAGTTTGGCGAACGGCTGCCAGATGTGCCAAGTTCGAACGACCCCTTCTTTCCGCTTCCAGCACGCAGGCTCGGTCACACCGTGACGCACCCAAGCCAGGAGCAGCGCCGGCAATCCGCCGAGGGCAAACATGGTGCGCCATCCAAATTTGCTTCCAATGGCAAAGTTGAGCAGCGCCGCGAGAAAAACTCCACCGTAATAACCCGTGTGCATGTAGCCTGCGCCGGCGCGACGCCGATCTTCCGGCCACTCCTCAGCGACGAATGTGCCACCCATGGCCCATTCGCCGCCAATGCCGATTCCGGCCAGCAAGCGCAACGCAGCGAGTTGCCAGACATTCGTAACCACAGCGCTGAGAAACGTAAACACGGAATACCAGACCACGGTGAGCATAAGCGTCCGAACGCGGCCGAATTTGTCGCCGACCGGGCCCCACAGGAACGCGAGTCCCCATCCGCAGAGGAATAGGGCGAAGAGCAAACCGCCGTAGAAGCCGATATTGCCTTTCGTCGCGGCAATGCCCGAACGCGGCAGCAATTCGCGGAAAGAAGGCACCAGCACCAGCGCGTAGATGAACGAATCCATGCCGTCCAGCGTCCATCCTCCCCACGAGGCCCAGAAGCCGCGAACTTGATTTTGCGTGAGCGGCGTGGCTTTGGCGGGCATCGCTTCAGCATGGAGATCGGCAGTGGACATGACAGCGCGGACTATATCAAAAGCTGTTGCAGGACCAAGAGAATTCGATGCGTTCGAAACGGCTTTGACCGGGCGCTAGCGGTAGCCGCGAACGAAAAAATAAATCGTCATCGCCGTCCCCACGAGGATGACGAAGGACTTCACCCAGGCTTGCGGAAGCTTCTGCGCAAAATGCGCGCTGGAGTACCCGCCCAGCAAGGAGCCCGCGGTCATGACGATGGCTTGCGGCCAGACGATCGCGCGAGTCACGATGAAAGTGACGGTGGCGACGCCGTTGATGACGCCACCCAGAATGACTTTAAGCTTGTTCATGGCGTGAATGTCGGTCATACCGAGCGCCGCGAGCATGGCCAGATTCATGATGCCGATGCCGCCGCCGAAATAGCCGCCATAAACGGCAACGAGCAGCTCGAAGATGGAAGCGCCCGTGACTGCCACGTTGGTGGCATCGTGCGAAATGCCAGCGGAAATCCTTCCGGTCAGATGCTTGCCGAAGGCGAAGAGCAGGGTGGCGCCAAGCATCAGCCACGGGAGCACGTGTAGAAAAGTTTGCGCCGGAGTCTTGATCAAGAGGAATGCTCCGGCCAGGCCGCCGAGAATGCTGGTGAGGACCAGAGGAATCATCACGCGAGGCGCAATGTTCAACTTCTGAGGGTAAGCGCCGCCGCTCGCGGTGGTGCCCACCCAGAGGGCCAGAGTATTCGTGGCGTTGGCCGGGATCGGCGGAACACCGGTAAACAAGAGAGCCGGAAAGGAAACGAAGCTTCCGCCGCCCGCCACCGCGTTGATGGCGCCCCCAAGAGCTCCGGCAAGGAAGAGAAAGATGGCGTTGTGGAGGTGCAAACTTGTCTTTTACCATGTTTGACGGTGGATGCTCCAGTGGGAGGCGATCTTGGCGCTTGGGAATCCATCGCAGGCGGACGTCGCGAGTCAAGGTTCCCGTCTTTCGGCAATAAGTCATTTCTTGACAACGAAGGCCGACGCGTATATGAACGGTGGCGTTCCCGAGCCCTTCCGCCACTGAAGACCTGGCTCGCAAACCTATCGCGAGTCAACAGTGGGGATTCAAGAGGAAGGATTAGAGTGCCCTAGAGGTGTGGCCGCGGCCTCGCTCAGTAAGGCGACTGGACAGCGCCACGCCCCGGTGACCAGGTCGAATTCAACAGGAGGAAGCATGGCCAGCCGAGCAGACGCGATCCCCATGGGCGGTACCGCCGAATACAGCATCTGGAAGGTGATTCTTGCCTCTTCCGTCGGCACCATGATCGAGTGGTATGACTTCTATATTTTCGGCAGCCTAGCGGCTGTACTGTCTCTGAAATTCTACCCGCCAGGAAACCCCACTTTCGCTTTTATCGCCTACCTTTCCACCTTCGCTATTGGATTCATGGTGCGCCCGTTTGGGGCGCTCTTCTTTGGAAGAATAGGCGACCTGGTAGGCCGCAAGTATGCCTTTCTGGTTACGCTCACAGTGATGGGTTTTGGAACATTTCTCATCGGCCTGATGCCCACTTACGCCACAGCCGGTTGGTTCGCTCCCATTGCTCTGATCGGCATCCGCATCTTTCAAGGACTAGCGTTGGGCGGGGAGTACGGAGGCGCCGCAATTTATGTCGCCGAGCACGCCCCGGACAACAAAAGGGGCTACTGGACCAGCTATATTCAGATTACGGCTACGCTGGGATTGTTCCTTTCTGTCATCACCGTGGTGATCCTGCAGTTCTACATGTTGCCGGCAAACTTCCAGAGCTATGGATGGCGCATTCCCTTCTTGATTTCCATCATCCTGGTCATGATCTCGCTTTACATCCGGCTGAAGATGAAGGAGTCGCCCATCTTCACGCAGATCAAGAGCACGGGCATGAGCTCGGCGCAGCCGCTGAAGGAAGCCTTCACACAGTGGCCAAACTTCAAGCTCTTCCTGATCTCGCTGCTGGGGGCCACGGCGGGACAGGGCGTGGTCTGGTACACAGGCCAATACTATGCATTGTTCTATCTGCAGTCGATTTTGAAGGTGAATCTGCGGACTAGCTTTATCATTGTGGCCCTGGCCATGTTGTTCGCCATGCCTTTCTTCACGGTTTTTGGAGCGCTTTCCGACAAAATAGGGCGCAAGAAGATCATCATGGCCGGTTGTTTGCTTGCCTTGGTCACTTATTACCCCATCTACCACGCCATGCACAACGCGGCGGGCAATAACGTAGACACGTTCAAGTCGCAAAGGAACGCAGCCACAGGCGCCCCGACCTTGACACCCTTGACCACAGATGCAAGCGGGAAACAGGTTCCGGCTCCGGTTGCGCCGAATCCCAACGTGCCATTGCTGACGCTTCTGGTTTTCGTGCAGGTTATCTACGTCACGATGGTTTACGGGCCAATCGCCGCCTATCTCGTGGAAGCGTATCCGGCAAAGATCAGGTACTCGGCGTTCTCGTTGCCTTATCACATAGGTAACGGAGTCTTCGGCGGGCTGGTGCCGTTGGTCGGAGTCTATCTGTGCGAGGCCACTGGCAATATCTATGCGGGTCTGTGGTATCCGATGACTGTGGCCGCGGTGACCTTTGTGGTGGGGTCTATCTTCTTGAAGGAGACGCACGGTCACAAAATCTGGGACGAAGTCGGCGGGCACCCTGCTGGCAGCGCGGCAGATTGACGAGCGCACCTGCGCGGTAGCATCATTTTTGGTGGACGAGTTTCTTCTATTCTAGAAGAAGAGCGCCCCAAATTAGACTGTCCCTCGCTGTTGCTTCAGAACGAATCGATCTTCCAAGGGGAGTTGCCGCCGTGGCCACAGTCCGACCGAAGCTAAACGCGAAAGCACCGAAGGGCAAGCAAAAACTCACCGAAGCGCAAATCGCTGTCCACTGGAAGGAGGAAGAATATTTCCGCCCTTCCAAGGAATTCATCGCCCAGGCAAACCTCGCCGATCCCGCCTTCATCAAAAAATTTAGCGAGAAAAATTTTCCCGAATGCTACGACCATTACGCTTCCCTCCTCGATTGGGACAAGCCCTGGCGCAAGACGCTCGACGCCAGCCATCCACCTTTCTGGAAATGGTTCACCGGCGGAAAACTCAACGCCTGTTACAACTGCGTCGACCGCCACCTCGCTAAACACAAGAACAAGGCCGCTCTCATCTTCGTCCCCGAACCAGAGACGGAATCCCCTGTCGTCATCACCTACCAGGAGCTTTACAAGCGCGTAAACGAAGTAGCCGCCATGCTACGCGATTTTGCCGGACTCAAAACCGGCGACCGCGTCACCATCCACATGCCCATGATTCCGGAGCTGCCCATCACCATGCTGGCCTGCGCGCGCTTGGGAGTCGTCCACTCCGTCGTCTTCGGCGGATTCAGCGGCGAAGCTTGCGGCCTGCGTGCCGCCGATTCGGGCAGCCGCGTCCTCATCTACGCCGACGGCTATCACCGCAACGGCAAGTGGGTCGATCACAAGGCCAGCGCGGACATCGCCGTGCAAACGGCGAAGAAAGAGGGCCAGGACATCGACAAGGTCCTCGTGTGGCAGCGCTATCCCGGAAAATACACTTCCGACTCGCCTATGATTATGGGCCGCGACTTCTTCGTCGACGAAGCCCTGAAAGACTATCGCGGCCACACCGTCGAGCCCGTCTCGCAGGACGCCGAAGCTCCGCTCTTCCTCATGTACACCAGCGGCACGACCGGCAAACCCAAGGGTTGCCAGCACCGCACCGGCGGCTACCTTGCTTACGTCACCGGTACCGCCAAGTATTACCAGGACATTCATCCCGAAGACGTCTACTGGTGCATGGCCGATATTGGCTGGATCACCGGCCATTCTTACATCGTCTACGGCCCGATGGCGCTCGCCGCCACCAGCGTTCTCTACGAAGGCGTTCCGCAATTCCCTGACGCCGGCCGTACCTGGCGCATCGCCGAACGGCTCGACGTCAACATCTTCCACACTTCGCCAACCGCCATCCGCATGCTCCGCAAAGCCGGCAGCGACGCGCCGAAAAATTACAACTATCGCTTCAAGCACATGACCACCGTCGGCGAACCTATCGAGCCGGAAGTCTGGAAGTGGTATTACGACGTCGTTGGCAAGGGCAAAGCCGTCATCGTGGACACCTGGTGGCAAACCGAAACCGGCGGTTTCCTTTGCAGCACCAAACCTGCCCTCGATCCCATGAAGCCCGGTAGCGCTGGTCCTGCGGTCCT
>WNFC01007357.1_pt1 | contig 16481 bp, 16 predicted proteins | sample 5400541 | NCBI WGS metagenome assembly WNFC01 (sample SAMN13153342, study PRJNA577476) | soil metagenome | isolation source: 120 cm saprolite under Douglas fir tree site 2 hole 2 replicate 1 | place: USA:California | collected 2015-04-18
GATCCTCGACGGCATTGAGGCCGGGCAGGAGGACATCTTCCCGGACCCGTTCGCGGTGGATTTTGGCCGACTGTTCGGGTCCTCGCCGAAGGCCTCGGAACGGCAGAACGCCGCAATGATGGCTGCGATGCTATCGGGCGCAGCGGCGTGAGCGAGCGTCCTTCGCGCGAGCAACTGAAGGAGTTCGGCACGTCGGTGCCGCAGCTTGTTCCCTGGAAAAAGCAAAAGGAGCTCAAGATGAGAAAGATCCAGATGATTGTAGTGATTGCAGGTCTCCTCTCGCTGACGGCGAGCGCGGAAGATAAGCAAGCTCCCAAAATCGAGCCGCTACCGCGAGATTTGGAAATGCAGCTAGCCCTGAGCGCACTCCCGCCGCACCTCAGGGACGATGCAACAGTATATGTTCTAAACCCTGCCAAGGGCTTCGAAGTTGCCCGCAAGGGCACTAATGGATTCCAAGCCTTTGTTGCTCGAACCGGTGATGATGCGTTCAGGGGGACCTGGCCCCTTACGGAATATAGAGATGATATTCTCTACCCGATTTCCTTTGACAAAGCGGGCGCCAAGGCACAGATGCAAGTCTTCTTTGACGTAGCAGAGATGCAAGCCAAGGGTACTCCTCCCGGCGAACTAAAGAACATCATCAAAGACCGTTACAGAACAGGATACTATAAAGCGCCAGAACGAGCCGGTATCTCATACATGCTGGCTCCAGTGTTGAGAACGTACGTCAACCCGGAAGAAAGCGACAGCGTCGTCACCGCAAACATACCACACGTCATGTACTACGCCCCTGATGTCTCCAATGGAGACATTGGCGCCAAGAAGCTCGGCGGCATGTATCCTTTTGTTATACTTCATGGCCACCATGGATACATGATCCAGCTTCTCGGCCTGACGGAAAGAGCAGCAATTCATAAAGAGTACGAAGAGATGCTTGCGAGACTTTGCAAGATCACAGAAGTCTGGTGTTTGCCAAAAGAGAAAGGTCAATAAAGGAATCGCATATGGTGGATATTTTACACAGAGTCGGAATCAAATCGTCGTCCCTGGATGCCTATAAGGCATTGACCACGCGCGAAGGTCTTTCCGCCTGGTGGACGAACAACACGCAAGGGGAAAGCAAAGTCGGCGGAGTGCTCCAATTCCGCTTCGGGGCGGCCGGCGGTTTCGACATGAAGGTTCTTGAGCTTCATCCCGCCGAGGGCGTGCTATGGCAAGTGGTCGACGGGCCCAAAGAATGGATCGGCACAAGAATAAGTTGGGAGCTCAAACAGGATGGCGACTACACCATCGTCCTCTTCAAACACCAAGGTTGGAAGGAGCCGGTGGAGTTCATGCACCATTGCAGCACCAAGTGGGGGGTCTTTCTGATGAGCCTGAAGTCGCTTCTCGAAACCGGGAAAAGTGCCCCCTGGCCAAACGATATCAAGATCGACGACCCGCAAAAGGATACGCCGAGCTGAGGTCGCCTGAAAGCCACTCCTCGCCGGGCAGCAAACGTCGAGTTGGACGAAGGCGAACGAGGCTTCGCATGGCTTCGTCCCGCATCGGTGATGAAGGCGGTCTGGGCTGGTTTGGAGAGAGGATAGAACGCAGAGCGCCCGCCACGTCCGTCGGCATGGCCGCTTAGATCCCCGAGGGCGCTCCGGGCGACGGTGGCCAGCACTTGCTGCTGGTAGTACACCGGCCCGCCCGTGTCGGCGGTGGTGTCCGACGGGTAGTGGGTGGAGACGAAGAGGGCGTAGACATTTTCGGCGGAGATCGCCAGACCGAAGTAGTCAACCATGGCCAGCCTGACGCGCGCCCCATAGAGGGAAGCCAAAGCAAGTTCTCGTAGGCATGAGAGCGACGTTCGCTCTCTGGGCGTGAGAGTCAAGGCGGTTAAGACTCGCTGGTCGGACCTTTCTGGTCTGCGCCTGGGTTCGACGGCTCATCGTCGTACATCCGGTAGCGCCGCCCGCAACGCCTGCAGTGGAAGTGCCCCTGGCCGGCAAATGATGCCCGAGCGCTGGAAGTAGTAAGCCGCACCGCACACGCAGAGGCCGGTGCCGGGAATCCGCGGCAGCTTGCGATCGTCGATCGAAGACCAAGGACCCGCCGCTTCCCGTGGCTCAGACGGCTGCGACTTTCACACCTTCGGCGGCCTTCTCGATGAGTGCCGCCACCGCTTTAGGCTGCGACACGTAGATCGCGTGACTGCCCTTCTCCTCGACGACCGTCGAACCGGCTCGCTTGGACATGAGGCGTTGAGCGGGCGGTGGAATCATCTTGTCCTCGGTCGTGACGAGGTACCAGCTCGGCTTGGTCTTCCACGCTGGTTCGCTGATCTCGCCGCTGAGAGCGCCCACGCCCCAAGGGACCTGCGAGTCGGCCATGAACCCGGCCTCTTCCGCGTCCACATCGGCCGCGAAGGAGAATGCAAACTTTGCCTTGTCGAGGAACAGATAGCCGTTCTGCGGCGGCAGGATCGGAGGCACCGGCGCATTGGGCGGCGGGTCCTTGATGAGCGCGGCCACGGACTCGCCCTTGTCCGGGGCGAAGGCTGCGACGTAGACGAGCCCGGCGACCTTCGGATCGTTGCCTGCCTCTGTGATCACCACTCCACCGTAGGAGTGGCCGACGAGAATCACGGGCCGGTCCTGCGCAGCGAGGATGAGTTTCGTAGCCGCAACGTCGTCGGCCAACGAAAGAGTGGGGTTCTGGACGATGCTGACGTTGTAGCCGTCCTTCTTCAGAATCCTGTAGACGCCCTTCCATCCTGCGCCGTCCACGAAGCCACCATGGACGAGAACTATGTTCACGAGCCTCTTCGGCATGATGATCTCCTTTCCATTCGAGCGACCACATCGCTATCTTGCGCATCGGCGGCCCCCCTGACGCCGACTCCGCTGCGGCGAACGAAGCGCCCGCCCGTGAGCCCGATCAAGTCCCGATGCGTTAGGCCGAGTAGCTGTCGTTGCGTCTCGGGCGACGACCGTTTCCGCTCCCCGCACAGGCCATCGCGACTCGATCGCTACAACGTTCAGCGCGGCGGCAGCCGGCTATGGGACGCGCACGCGCGCGCGGATGCTGCTGAGGCCCGTAGACGGCGTCGTTTGAAGGCGCGCTCGAGCCGTTCCACGGCCTCGGGCTCGGGTCCAGCAAGCGGGCCCTGGCAAGCGAAGCAATCTCCTTCGCGCGCAAAGCTCATGCCCTAGCACTCGGATCCCGTCGCGTGCGGCATGTGTCGCTCCGCCTCGTCGAGGAGCGCCGGCAAACTGTCTAGTTTGGCCTGGTCTGCGGGAGACAGGGGCGGCATCAGCCGCACCAGGGCGAGCCGCCGCTCCAGGAGCTGTCGCGCCCGTCGGAAGTCGTCCTTCTTGAATGCAGCCAGGAGCTGCCATTCAAGCCGCTCAACGGCCTCGGCGCTGGTGTCCAGGAGACGCGCAGCGGCCATGTTCCTCAACTGCGACCACCTCGCTGGAGCACCGTGCTTCATGCCGACTCCATTTTCATCGCTACGGATGTTAGCGAGCGCGCACGAAATGCCTGAGAGTCAAGCTCTCGCAGCGTGTCAGAAATCGGCGATCACGTTCAGAACAGCGATCGTCCGAGAACCCGCGCCTTTTCCGAACGTGGCGCTTGGCACCCCATCATCGGCACGAGACAGCACGACGTCTTGGGCATCGACACTCTCGACGTCAAGCAGCCTGAACGAGTGACCCTTCGCTGGCAAGCCTTCGTCTTCGGTGTAGCAAAGCACCATTGCGTCTGGATCCAGCCGCTGCAGCTTTTGGATGAGCTCTGAAACTTTCATGGTCGGCCTCCTGAGTCGCTGTCGTTGTACAAGACAGGATGGCAGCGTGCGATGGCTTACGGGCGATCGAGCGACTTAGCACTCGCACCGGCATCGACGATGACCTCCGTCAGCTTGAGGTCGTACAACTAAGCGTAGGCCTTCACCTTGGCGCGCTGGGCATCGAGGCTCACCCCGCGGTCGGCCTGCTTGTCGGTGCTGACCCTTAGGTACGCGATCGTTCTCCTGGGCATGAGAGCGACGTTCGCTCTCTGGCGCGGAGAGTCAAGCGGAGCGCCAGCTTCATCTCTCGCCTCGAATGATCTTGTTCTCCGCCGACAATCGATTGAGTCGCTCGATCAGCTTGAGCGTCAACGGCGAGGGCGGCCGCGGCCCGCGGCTGGCCTCAACGATGTCCGCCTGTCTCAAGGCCTCCTTTATGTCCCCCCGCAGCCGCGCCTCCCAAAGAGCCTTTTGAGCCGCTGCGAGCGGCCCGCTCTGGAGCCTGCGGTGCGTATCGAGGCGCTTCGCGGCGGCGTCTGCCAGGCGCAGCTTCATGGCTGCGGCCCTTCTTTCTTCGCTTCCTGCCCCGCGCTGTTGTCACCGGCAATCCAGCGCTTGAAACGATCCAGAACAGCTCTCGACTCCACCAACTGCTCCGGTGTCGACGGGGGGCGCACCACCCCACGGGCTTCCTCCTCACGCGGCTCGCGTAAAGCACAGATCCACTCACCAGAGCGCTCGTGCGCTGGTCACGCTTCGCACGCTCAGCCACCGACAGCGGAGACTCGGGTCGTGCGTACCGGGCGATGACCGCGTAGGCCGCACGCGCCGCTGGATTGTTCCGACTGATCACCGCCTCGAAGAAGTCGACGTTGGCCTGCTGCAGTTCCGCGGGTGGAGGTCCGTTACGGCTGCGACAGCAGCCGTCGACGCGCCAGTTCTGCGAACAGGAGAGGCTTCACAGTGACGAATTTTAGCGATGCCGCTCGATATCCCCTAATTCGGTTCCGGATTGGTACCCATTTGGTACCCCTATGCCCCTATGGTTCCCAACTGGTACCTTTCAGAGGTTAAAGCAGGGATTCGAGCGGATTGCACCGACCAGTATCTGGCCAGATTCCTGGGGCGCCGTGGGGCGTTGGGCCGGTTTCAGCCCTCGGCCCATTGCGACTCGACCCCCGAAAAAGCCCGGGTTTCGTGTAGCACAAGTAACAGCGGGCTCCCGCTGTTACACCGCGCCGGAGGCGCCGTGCTCACGGTGCTGTTGCAGTCTTAATGAAGCTTCTACCGAGTCGGGCCAAGCAATGAAAGCGATTCTTTCAATTGAATCGGATGAAACGTAGTGAGCGTTTTCCCCGTCAACGCAAGGGCGATCCACATATCCGATTCATTCAGCTGATCTAGGAAGCCTGAGCACAGATCCCGGGCATGTAGTTGACGCGCCCGATAATCCGGCCAAGCATCGAACCAATCCTTCAATTCGGACTCGTTGGACCAAAGCGGCACAAACTCGTCATCTTCAGAGGTTGCACCATTCGCCCATTGCTGGTCACGTTCAGCGTACAGCGATATTGCGCCGTTCTGTGAAACTAGCTCACTGAAGCGTTGAAAAGCCGCACGAAGATCGAAAGCTTCAGGCAGCTCGGCTCCAAGGTTCTTTCGTCGAACGACATGAAAGTTGGCGACAAACCCATCAGATAACGCCTGTTCATAAAATTCGTAGCCTTCGCGTTTCGCGGCATAGGTTTCTGGTCCAACCGTTTCGCGCAACACCACCCGGGCGATCGACCAGCCGGAACTACCGAGTTTGGAGGCCACAAGAGACTCTGCCGCGTCCTCCGTATGATAGTCCCTCGAGCGCACCCAGCAGCCGACAGCTGCTCCGGCGCACTCAGTAAACATCTCGGAATTGAATTTTGGAAACACGTCCACGACGACATACTCTATTTGCAAAGATCCGCTAGTCATCGTCCACCTTGGGTTTGCTGCCACGAGTGTTGAAATGCGTCTTCCTCGGCCCAGATACTCTATCGCCCGTAGCATCAATTGCATGATAATGCTCCGGCTGTTTCGCCGTCGCGGGATCTTTGACAATTCGACCACTTCCTTGGGCCTTAGCGCCGTCTATAGCGTTCTTGCGGGTTGCGGAATCCGAATAATGATACTCGGGCTTACCGCTCGGAACGGGCAGCGATGGATCGAGCTGAAGATTCCCGGAGCCCAGACGGGCCTCGCGCTGTTCACTCCCCCTGGGCATGAGGACCGCATTGGCACTTTCCAGAGCATCTCGCTCGAGGTCGACGACGTCGAGAAGGCATACCGTGAGCTAACCGACCGCGGCGTGGAGTTCGCCCAGCCGCCCAAGAAGGAGCAGTGGGGGACGTCGGCGATCTTCAAGGATCCCGATGGCAACTCGTTCGTCATCGCCACACGATGATCTCTCCAACCCTCAAGAAGCTGCGTTATCGGCCTGGAGGCGCATCATTGTTCTCCCGGGGAAGTCAGTCGGCGATCCGCTTCTCCGTCTCGGCGTCGAAGAGATGGAGCCGGTCGATCTCCACCAGCGCCGAGACCTTGCCGCCGAACTGCGGCGGGTCGTGCGGGTCCATCTTGAAGGCGATCTGGTCGTCGCCCTGGCTGCCGTGGATCACCACCTCGTCGCCCAGCGTCTCGACCAGGTCGACGGTCAGCTCGAGGGGCGCGACGGCGCCGCGGGTTTGGCGTCCGCTCTCCACCACGTGCTCGGGGCGGATGCCGACGACGATCTGCTTGCCCAGCCGCCCGGCGAGGGCGTCGCGCGCGGAGGCGGGCGCGGGCAGCTTGAAGCCGCGGGCGGAGAGCTCGCCGCCTGAATCGGTCACGGTCGCCATGACGAAGTTCATCGGCGGCGTGCCGATGAAGTTTGCGACGAAGAGGTTCTGCGGGCGCTCGTAGAGCTCGAGCGGCGCGCCCACCTGTTGCACCTTGCCGGCATTGAGCACCGCGATCCGGTTTCCCATCGTCATCGCCTCGACCTGATCGTGGGTGACGTAGATCGAGGTCACTTGCAGGCGGAACTGCAGCTTCTTGATCTCGCCGCGCATCTGCACGCGCAGCTTCGCGTCCAGGTTGGAGAGCGGCTCGTCGAAGAGGAACACGGACGGCTTGCGCACGATGGCGCGCCCGAGCGCGACCCGCTGCCGCTGGCCGCCGGAGAGATCCTTGGGTCGCCGATCGAGCAACTCGTCGAGGCCGAGGATCTTCGCCGCATCGCCGACCAGCCGGTCGATCTCGGCCCGCGCCGTTCCGCGCAGCTTGAGCCCGAACTCGAGATTTTCGCGCACGCTCATGTGCGGGTAGAGCGCGTAGCTCTGGAACACCATGGCGATGTCGCGGTCTTTCGGGGGGACGTCGTTCACCACCCGCTCGCCGATCCGGATCGTGCCGGAGGTGATCTCCTCCAGGCCCGCGACCATGCGCAGGAGCGTGCTCTTGCCGCAGCCGGACGGACCGACCAGGACCATGAATTCGTGATCCCTGATCGCGAGATCCACGCCGGAGATCACCGGTGGGTTGTCGCCGTAAACCTTGCTGACGTCCTGCAGGGAAACGCCGGCCATGGACGATGGGCAATGCCACGTCCATGGACTTGAAAGCAAGGTTCGATCTGGATCGACCCACCAAAAAAAACTTCTGGTATGTCGATCCGGCCCAGGCTCGCTCGTCACATGATCGGAACCCTGAGGAGGAGCCATGAAATACCTGACGTTCATTCGTCATTCCGAGTCGTATCGCGAGTCCCCGCCGCCGCCCGCCTTGATGGAGGCGATGGGCAAGTTCGTCCAGAAGTCCCTCAAGAAGGGCACCCTCGTCGACACGGGCGGTTTGCTGCCGAGCAAGGACGGCGTTCGCGTACGGCTCGTCAACGGCAAGATCACCGTGACCGACGGCCCGTTCTCCGAAAGCAAGGAGGTCATCGGCGGCTGGGCTATCTTGAAGACGGACTCGAGGGCCGAAGCGATCGAGATCGCCACCGAGTTCATGGAGTTGCACCGAAAGTACTGGCCCGGCTTCGAGGGCGAGTCCGAGGTGCGGCCGATGTTCGACCACGGCATGGGCCCGTAGATTGCCGCCGGGCGAACGACGCTGCGGTCAGGCGAGACCACGTCCATTCGTCGCGATGACCTTGGAGTAGAAGCGCGCGCTCGCCTTCGGCGTTCGCCGCTGCGACTCGAAGTCGACGTGCACGATACCGAGGCGCACCGAGAAGCCCAGTGCCCACTCGAGATTGTCGAGCAAGGACCAGACGAAGTAGCCGCGCACGTCGCACCCCGCCGCGATGGCGCCGTGCACGGCGCGCAGGTGATCGCGCAGATAGGCCACGCGCAATGGGTCTTGCACGCCATCGGCCGGCGCCTGCGGCGGGTCGTAGAACGCAGCGCCGTTCTCGGTGACGTAGAGCGGCACGTCGCCGTAGCGCTTCTTCACCCACAGCAGCGTGTCCTCAAGCCCCTGGGGGAAGACCTCCCAGGACATCTCGGTGTGCGTGGCGTGGACCTGCCGCACGGCCGAGGCGCGCAGCGGCCAGCTGGTCGCATCTGCGCGCGTGACGTTGCGCGTGTAGTAGTTGACGCCCAAGAAGTCGATGGGCACCCGGAGGGCCGCCACCTCCTCAGGCTTCCAGTCGGGCCAGGCCTCGCCGAAGATCTCCGCGAGCTCCTCCGGGTACCGGCCGAGGAGCGCGGCGTCGAGGTACTGACGGTTCATGTAGGCTTCGGCGCGCAGCGTCGCCGCTACGTCCTCCGCGCTCGCCGTCGCTGGATACTTGGGCTCCAGGTTGACGACCAGGCCGATCTGGTGGCGCCCCTCGGCTCGGTAAGCGGCGACCGACGCCGCATGCGCCCGCATGAGATTGTGCGAGGCGCGCGGCGCCTCGAAGGGGCTGCGATGGCCCGGCGCCAGCGCGCCGTGCAGGTAGCCGCCGTCGGACACCACCCACGGCTCGTTCAAAGTGACCCACAGCTTGACGCGACCGTCCAGCCGCCGGAACACCGCGCGCGAGTAGTCGGCGAACCAGCCCGCGACGTCGGGGTTGAGCCATCCGCCGCGGTCGTCCAGCGCAGCGGGGAGATCCCAGTGGTAGAGCGTGACCATGGGCTCGATCCCCTGGGCGAGCAGCTCGTCCACGAGCCCATCGTAGAAGTCGAGCCCCTTCGGGTTGACCGCCCCGGTGCCCTCGCGGAACACGCGCGACCAGGCGATGCTGAAGCGGTAGGCCTTGAGCCCCAGCTCGCGCATCAGCGCGATGTCCTCCCTGAAGCGCCGGTAGTGATCGCAGGCCACGTCCCCGGTGTCGCCGTTGCGCATCCTCCCCGGCGTGTGCGCGAAGCGGTGCCAGATGCTCGGACCGGCCCCGTCGCTCAGCGGCGAGCCTTCCACCTGATAGGCCGCCGTCGCCGCGCCCCAGAGGAAATGCTGCGGGAAGTTGTAGTCATCGTTCATGTCGGACCTCGAGGACAACCATCTGTACTGCGTGAAGTTGTAACGGCTAACTGCGTAAGTGAGCGTCCATTGTCCCGCCGTGCTGGTGCTGGTGCTCGTTTTCGTTCTCGATGTCGAGCTGGTGCTGGTGCTCGTTTTCGTTCTCGATATCGAGCTGGTGCTGGTGCTCGTCTTCGTTCTCGATGTCGAGCTCGTGCTCGTGCTCGTTTTCGTTCTTGATGTCGTGCCTGTACTGGGCGGGTGTCTGGCTGTGGCATTGCTTGTGCACGCTAGGATAGGTCATGACGACGGAAATTCTTCTGCCGCACGAAAAGCTGCTGGCCTACCAACTCGCGATTCGACTCCTTGAGCAGATCCAGCAGATGAAGGTCATGGACGCCAGACTGCGCGATCAGCTGCTTCGAGCTTCCAAGAGCGTGTGTCTGAACATCGCTGAAGGCGTCGGACGTTTCAGCGATGCGGACAAGAAGCGCGTTTACGCGATCGCCCGGGGCGAGTGTTGTGAAGCTGCGGCCGCCATCGACATCGCCAGGGTCGCCGGCGAGTGCGACCCGGAGCAGGGACGCACCGCGCGCGAGATCGCGGGCCGGGTCTACGCTCTCCTGACCGGGCTGATCCGCCGGTACGATTTCGAGACCATCGTGCCCAAAACGAGTCGCCTGCACGAGGACGAGCGCGAGCACGAAATCGAGCAGGAACACGAGCACGAGCACCAGCACGAAATCGAGCACGAACACGAGCACGAGCACGAGCACGAGCACGAGCACGAAATCGAGCAGGAACACAAGCACGAGCACCAGCTCGACAACCAGCGCGATGACGAGCAAACCAGCACAAGCACCGCTAACTGAGTGGCATTGCGGCTAGCCCAACTCGACGCGGAGGACGTCGGGCGCACCCGCGCGCCGATGCGCGGTCCAGACGTCCAGCGGAATCGCCGCGCCGCCGGCGCGGTATGGATTGTCGGCGCGAGTGAAGGCCAACGGCCGTCCGTTGAGGGCGATGAGCCGCGGCGAGTAGCCATGTCTGTCGACCTGAACTTCCATTTGCACCCGGCGCCCCAGCACCGACAGCTCCGCGCGCAGCCCGCTCAGCTCCGGCGCGATCACCGGGTCGATGACCAGAACGTCTCCCTCGCGGCGCACTCCCAACAGGCCGGTCACGAGGAGCGAGAGCGCGATTCCTGGCCCGCTCGAGTACACGCGCCAGCCGCCGTCCAGGGCGACCGTCCCTGCGGCCACCTGCGCGTAGCCCTCCTGCGCCTGGTACCGGTCGCGAAATGCGGCGTCGGAGCTGGAGAAGTAGCAGTTCGCCTGGCGAAGGCTGGCCTGAGGCAACCGCTCCCGCAATTGCACCGGGTGCGCCAGCGCCAGGGACCGCAGCAGGCCCTGAGCATCGCCGACATGGGCTTGCATCTGCGCGTAGCGCAGGTGCGCATGCGTGTACATGATGCCGACCTCGCGCCCGAAGAAGGCGCTGCTCTCCGCGCGCTGGAAGAGCCGCTCCGGGCCTCCGCGGTAGGCCAGGGGGCGATCGAACAGGCGTGCTCCGTCCGGGCCCCACAGGTGCTGGCGCATGATCTCGAGATGCGCCGCGGCCTCCTCGGGCGTGCACAGGTCCTCCAGGATGGCGTGCATCATGGGCAAGAGGCTGTAGCGCACGCCGGTCTGGCGGTCGCGCGGGTGAAGCAGCAACTCGTCTGCGGCGCCCGCTGAGAAGACCCGATAACCAGCGATGACACCGTCGGATATCAGCAAACTATGGAAGTCGCGCCGGATGTGGAGTGCCTCGGCCTCCAGCAAGGCGGCTCGCTCCGGGCGGCCTGCGAACCGCAAGGCTTTGGCGAGAGCGGCGAGGGTCTGATGGTGCAGCGTCACGGTCCAGGCGCTGCACAACCTCTCGCGCATGGATGGGTCGGCAGGCTGCAGGGAGTCGTTCCAGTCGCCGTGGCCGTACGCCGCCAGCGCGGTGCCGGCCACGCGGCGCCGCGCGATGACGTGGAGGGCGCGCTCCACGTGCTGCAGCAGCGTCGCCGGCGCCTCGGTGACGCCAGGCCCGCCATGGAAGGGCACCTGCGCATCGAGCAGGGAACCATCGCCCGTGCCCAGCACGGTGCGCGCCACTGCGAGCAGCGGCCAGAAGACGATGTCGCCGTGCGAGTCGCTCGCTCTGAGATTTCGCTCGCGCTCGATGAACTGGAACCACTGCGGCCAGTCGCCGTCGGCGTTCTGCGCGGCGAACACCCGGAGCACCAGGTCGCGGGCGGCCTCCGGGCAGTCGAGCGCGAGCAGCATCTCCAGGGGGCCCTGGCACACGTCGCGCGTGCCCCAGCCCCCGCCGGAGTACTGCTCGAGCCCGCGCGGCGAGAGGTAATGCACCAGGGCGTTGTTCAGCAGCCAGGGGAGCATCTCCGCCAGGCGGCGCACCTCGCGCGCAGCGCCGATCTCCCCCGGTGCTCGCAGCGCCGGCAGCGGGAGCGGCGAGGGCGTCGATGCCGCGCCGGGCACCAGCCTCCCGGACAGCTCCAGGCCAAAGGAGCCGCTGGCCTCGCTCTCCAGGCAGAGGAACGGCAACCCTCGCGGCCGGCCATCCGTGAAGAGGCGCCCGTCGCCCCGCGCTACCAGGGGAGCCGCGTCCCCGAGCAGCACCACGGCGAAGCCCCCGCCCGGGAAGCGCGCGTGCAGCTCACCGCCCTCGGGAACGCCGACGAAGACCTCCTTGCCTTGCACGCGCCAGGCGACAGGCGTTGCGGAGTTGCCGTCGTCGCCGCCCAGCGCCAGGTGCAGCGTCGAGAGCCACGCCACTCCCGGGCCGTCGAGGACGCGCGCCCGCAGGCTCAGGGCATTCCTGCCGCCCAGCGCCAGGTGCAGCGTCGAGAGCCACGCCACTCCCGGGCCGTCGAGGACGCGCGCCCGCAGGCTCAGGGCATTCCTCCCGGCCTCCGCCCCGCTGACGACCTCGATGACGCCACGGGCGTGCCGGTAGATCCAACGGCAGGAGTCAGGCCGCATCTCGAATGCCGAAGGCACGCCGAGGAGCTGCCAAAAGCCGTCGACCTTCACGAATAGACGCAGGCCGTGCGAGCGGAAGAGCCCAAGCCAACTGTGCTGGGTGGACAGGAACCGGTTGATGCTGACGTGGCCCTGCGTGACCATGGAGTGGAAGACGCCCGACATCCACACCGTGGAGGTGAGCGACGACTCCTCCGGCACCCGCGCCTGCCCCGTTCTCAGGATATGGCCGTGCGGGCGCTGGGTCCGCGCCTCCTTGGCGCGCAGCACCACGTGGGCGTTCTCACCGCAGAAGAACGAGAGCAACTCGCCGCCGTCGCGCTCCTCGTGGCGCCGCTCGGCGCCGAAGAGCCGTAGCAGCTCCGCCTCGTCCAGGTCGCGGCACTCGAGCATGGGGGCGGTCGCGAACAGCGTGCCGCCGCCGGGTTGCTCGTCGTCTCCGGCCGGACTCGAGGGCGGCAGCTCGAGTGAGGCGGCCCACGATAGCGCGGCATCCACGGCAGAGAGGTCCTCCGCCGAGGTGGCCAGCGGGTGATCGGCCTGCAGCGCCACGAAGAATCCGCCTGTCCAGCGGGCGCCGGGCGCCAGCGCCACGACCTCGTCCTGGATAGCTGCGATGGCGTGCTCGTGCTGTAGCCGCTGCCCCGGCAGCCCATTCAACACCCCGCTCGGCAGGCCGCCCAAGCGCTGCGCGAGCCCGTGGAGCTGCAGGCCGTCGGTGGCGAAAGAGACGCCGCGCCGGAGTGAGCCGACGACGGCCCAGGGATGCCGGCCGGCCTGGGCGAGGTTCTGCCGGGCGGCCACCACCCAGCCGCAGCGCGCGTGTTCCCACCCGCTCAGGTCGACGTAGTGGCTGACGTAGTACTCGTTCAGGCGCACGGCGCCGTAGCTCGCCAGCGCGAGGTCCTGGCCGAATACTAGATCTGCGCGGATCTCTTTCTGGGAGCGGTTCCCGAGTCGCACCTGCCAGCACCAGGCGGGCCGGTCCTCGGCGAGGGCGAGGCGCAGCTCGATGTGCACGCCCTGCCATTCGCCCGAGGCTCCAAAGCCCTCCGCCGAAGCTTGCCTCCGCAGAGGCGACTGCGGCCCGAGCAGCGGCACCGCCTCGACCTTCGCGCCGCGGTGCAGCCGCAGCCACAGGTTCGCGGGCGAGGGCTCCATGCCGTTGCCCATGAAGAGGTTCACCGCGAGGCCGCCAAACCTAATGTCTCGCGCGCCGCCGTCGCGGTTGAGCTCCAGGCTCAGGCCGGCGGCATTGGTGAGGCGCAGCGGCCCTACGGGCACGGGCTTCGGCTCGGCTTCGAGGACGTCAGCCATGTGGGCCTTGCTCTTTGATCAACTGCACGGTCGCGGGTCCTCTGGGAAGGACCAGCTCGCGGCCGGACCATGGCAGCTCGGCGCCGTCGTGACGTGCCCGCGGCAACGAACCGGCCAGCGGCCACGCGAGGCGCACCCCGCCCCGGGGCGGCAAGAGACCCCCGGCCAGCTCGAGAAGGATGCCGCTTCCCGAGGGCGTGAGCGCGTAACTCAGCGGACCCTGCGCGGTCGACATGTTCTTCACGGCGACACCGGAAGCCATCCACTCCTCGCTCAGACCCGCGCCCAGCACCAAGGCGTCGTCCTCCTCCCGCTCGTAGGCGAACATGTCGAGCACCGAGCGCAGGTAGTCCGAGGCGACCCAGGCATGCGGCATATCGCCGAGGAAGGCCGGCTCCCGGGGGTTGGGCAGCACGACCTCGGCCCACTGGTTCCAGCCCGAAGGCCGCCGGTCGTGCATGAAGAACTTGAGGAGCTCGTGCGCCCGCCAAGGCTGCCCCAGCCGCACCAGTACCCCCACGTTGCGCAGCTCGTAAGGCGTGTAGTCTTTCCACGGGCGCGTCCCCGCAGCGCGCTGCCGGGCCTCCTCCCAGTAGCGCTCGAAGGTGGATTTCAAGATTTGGGGTGAGACGCGCGCCTGCGCGGGGTTGAGCGCCGCCGACGTCGAGGTCGGGTCGAAGTCCCCGCGGTCAGCCGCGCCCGCGATGGCGTCCATGCCGAAGCGCGTGGCGGAGGCCTCGAGCGACTGCGCGAGCTCGGCCTGAAACTCGTCGCGCCACTGCGCCCACTCCTTCGCCCGCGCCGTCTGGCCCAGAGCTTGGGCGATGACGACCGCATCCTTGTAGCCGCGCAGCGCCCAGAAGTCGTCCCAGTAGGAAAAGGCGGGCTTGTCCGAGTAGCCCTCGTGGCTGATGGAAGGGGGCAGGAGGCCGCGGAGGTTCGCCGGGTTCGCGGTCGTGAACGCTGCGGTGCGCGTGCTCTGGCGCAGGCCCTCGAGCCAGGCGACGACCCGCTGCACCACCTCCCAGTGCCGGGCCAGGAAGGCCTCGTCCCTCGAGTGCCGCCACACCTCGGCCACCGCGTAGAGGTACTCGCCGTGGCTGTCGTTCTCGACCACCGGGTCGGCGCCGCGCGCATCCACGCAGCACGGCACCTTGCCCGAGGCGAACACGAATCCGGCGAACCAGTCCACGAAGTCGCGCGCAGCGTCGAGCTCTCCCAGGCGCAAGAGGCCCGCGACCATCATCGCGCCGTCGCGGATCCAGGACCGCGCATACGAGCGCGTCCCCGGCTGGAGCGCGGCGCGGTCCCCCGACATGAGGATGTTCGCGTGGGCCGTCCGCAGCGTGTCCGAGATGTGATGGGAAGACGCAGGCAAGGTCAGCTGCATCTTGCCGAGGCGCGCGCGCCAGCCTGCGGCCACCTGGTCCATGCGCTCGTCGATGGGCTGCGCGGCAGCGGGCCCGGGGTCGGCGCCGAGCGGCGCGCTCCAGCGGAGCACGCGCGTCTCGCCCGGCTGCAGCGTCAGCTCCCACTGTAGCAGCGCCGAGGCGTGGCCCTGCTCATCCGCGAGGTCGCGCAGCGCCGGGGCGTCGCGCAGCGGGCGCAGGTCGATGCCAGAGGAGAGGGGCATGGCGCTGACGCGGCCCGGCGCCTCCGCGAAGGTCAGCGCCTTGCCGTCGTTCACGGTCAGACGCGGCGCCTGCCACCGCAGCCGGTTGATACGACTCGCGCCGCCCGGCGTGTTGAGGAACTGCTGTGGTGGGTTCACCTGCCAAGGGCGCACGGCCAAGAGCAGCGTGAAGGCGCGCGCCGAGCCGGAGGTATTGGTGAGCGCGTACCGCGCCAGGAGCTGCGGCGCTGCAGGCCGCCCCTCGGCTGCCGCCGCGATGTCGAGCGCGAACAGGCCGTGCCGCCAGTGCACCTCCGGCATGGGCAGATGTCCTTCGCGCAGCGAATGGACGATCTGCACGTCGGCCCAGGCCACCAGCTGCCCCTCGGTCAGGACGGCCGGCTCCACGCTGAAGCCGCCCCGCCCAAGTTCCAGCGCGCCATCCTCGCTCAGCAGCGCCGAGCGATCGCCGCCCCCGGCAACCCCCACCAGCGCCCAGTAGTTCTGCTCGCCGAGGAACGCCCGCGGGACGTGGCCGCGCGGCGCCTGACGCGCCAGCTCGGACAGGACGGCGTTGAAGTCGGGCCACTTCTTGCTGTCGCGCAGGTCGATCCGCAGCGGCGCCGCCGCGTCCAGCGCGCGAATCTTGAGACGGCGCGTCTCGCTCTCCGGGAGGTAGAGCGCGTCGAAGCCGCCCGAGCCGCGGCGCACGCGGCGCAGCACCGTCCACCGCCGCGCATCCGGCGATGCCAGCACGTCGTAGTCCACCTGCCGCACCGGCTCGGGCCACTGCAGCACCAGCCCGTTGAACTCGCGCAGCCGGAGGAGATCGAGCTCGAGCGTGCGTCCGCGCCTGCGGACCAGAGGGTCCGGCCAGACGGTTGGATCGGCCTCGCGCTCCTTGAGCCCCAGCTCGGCGATGCACAGCGCGCCCTTGCCGCGATCGCGGCCCGCCGCCACCACGAGCTCCAGGGTCTCGGTGCGCGCCAGCGCCTTGTCGGCGGTGGGCCCCCAGGCGAAGCTGAAGTGTCTCTCCTTGAAGGTGACATAGGTCAGCTCCCGCGGCATGGCGTAGCCCGGCCGGTTCACCCACCAGACGTTGTCGCCGCTCGCGTCCAGGAGCTTGAGCTGGAAGTCGTTCACGCCGCCGCGCCCCTTGATCCGCACCCGCACGGCGAATGCGCGAGGCCATTGGACGGGCATGGAACGCCTCATGACCGCATAGCCCGACACGGAGCCGAAGTCGTACTCCAGGCACAGGCTGCCGTCGGCGTCGCGA
>WNFC01003753.1_pt1 | contig 16480 bp, 19 predicted proteins | sample 5400541 | NCBI WGS metagenome assembly WNFC01 (sample SAMN13153342, study PRJNA577476) | soil metagenome | isolation source: 120 cm saprolite under Douglas fir tree site 2 hole 2 replicate 1 | place: USA:California | collected 2015-04-18
GGGCTCCAGTAGCGCACCTCCACGTAACCGTTCTCGTCCACCCAGATCTCTGCTTCACGCTTGCCCGAAGGGCTGAGCACGGCACTCAGGTCGAGTCCTGCCCGCGCGTCGGTCAGGTGCGTGGTAAGACCGTTGGAGGCGAACACCGACTCGATGGCGCGCATGCGGGCCGTGACCTCCTGGGCTTCTTTGTCGAGCTTGAATGGGCCGGGGATCACTGCGTCAGTCATGATCGGTCCTTCCTCGGGGTGGCCATAACAAGCTTTAATCGAGTCAAGGATACGTCAGCGCCATCAGCTATGTCAGCTTAGGCAGGCTAGTCAACCTAATCAGATCCATCACATGATGCTAGCTATGTCTGGCACGGGTGATGGACCTACCGTGGCCGACGTGCCCATCAAGATCGACCGCTTGAGCGAGGTTCCGACATACCGGCAGCTCGCCGACGAACTCCGCCGTCTCATTGGCACAGGGCAACTGAAAAGCGGCGACCGGCTGCCATCAATTCATGAACTCATGGCGGAGACCGGGCTTGCTCAAAACACGATCCGGTCAGCAGTCGCGGTGCTGCGGGAGGAGGGCCTAGTTGTGACAGCACCTGGCCGCGGAGTGTTCGTCAAGTGACGGCGCGCTGACATGGGCATCAATCCGGCTGCAAGGAAACCGTCAACTCTCGGTGATATCTCATGATGTAAGTGATTTTTCGAGGATGACCAAGCTTGCGGGCGAGCAGCCAAGGGAACGGGAAGCGCGCCATGCCTGTAGATATTGCCGACGTGCGCAAGATTGTCGAGCGCGTCTGCGCACGTCCAGACGTACTCGACGCATGCCGCAAGCGTGATCTCGGTACCGTGATCGAGGTTCTCGGTAGTCACGGGCTGACGCAGGGAACTGTGGCTGGCCTGACCGGAATCTCGCAGGGACGGCTCAGCGAGTACAAGAACCACAAGATCACCCCGAAGGCCAAGTCGATCTTCGAGGACTTCGCCGACGGCTTGAAGGTGCCGCCATCCGCGCGTCAGGCGCTTGGTCTGTCTCCTGACCATTCGGCGACGGCCAGAGCCAATGGAGGACCGGAGAATGCGACTCTTGACGTTGGCTTGAATTACCCAGATGCGCCTGCCGAGGCTGCCAGTAATGTTGTCCAGCTCTGGCGGGCCGATCTCGACAGCAATCGGTTGATCGAAGCGCGGTTAGAGCCTGCTGCATGGAACGACGCCTCGCTCCGCTGGCTGGTAGATGCCGGGCAGCAGGTAAGCGGGGAGCATACAAACGGAGCACGCATCGGTACGGCGGACGTTACTCGGTTCCGCACTACAGTCGAACTTTTCGCGCAGCTGGACGACCGGTTCGGCGGCGGACACGCCCGTCAGGCTCTTGTCCAGTATCTTCACACTGACGCAAGCCGTCTTCTGCGCGGTCGATATACGGACGCCGTTGGCCGCGAACTATTCTCAGCTACCGCTGAGGCGACTCTTCTCGCAGCGTGGATGACCTACGACAGCGCGCCTGGCCGTGCGCTCGCTCAGCGGTACTTCATTCAGGCGCTCGCACTCGCTCGGGCTGGAGACGACCGGTTGCTTGGCGCGAGCATCCTCGATGCGATGAGCCACCAGGCCACCTATACGGGACGATTCAGCGAAGCTGCCAACCTCGCACGGGCAGCCAGGGCAGGAACGCGCGGGGTAGCGACCGCTACTCTTACGTCGCACTTTCACGCGATGGAGGCACGCGCCCTAGCGCGGCTCGGAGATGCGAAGGGCTGTGATCGCTCCCTGGCCGAATCCGTCAGCGAGTTCGAGCGGCGCAGGCCAGAAGAAGACCCCGACTGGATTCGCTACTTCGATGAGGCGGAGCTGTCCGCCGAGATCAGTCATTGCCTGCGGGATCTCGGCCGGTCTGACGACGCGACTCGCCACGCAAGCAGCAGCCTCGTTGCGGTCGATGACGCGACATTCATGCGCAGCGACTTCTTCGTCATGATGGTACTCGCTGACGCGCATTTGGCAGCGGGAGAAGTCGAACGGGCCTGCCGCGTCGCGCTCAGTGCGTTGAATGCGGGCGAACAGATAAGGTCAGCCCGTTGCATCGGCTATCTCCGGGAGTTCCGCCAGCATCTAGCCGCGGCTGGCGAGAATCGTGCGGCTACCGAACTTGAAGAACAAGCAATCAACTCCCGCTTGTGGCGTATTGCCTCACGATCAGGATGAGATGCCCTAGTAAGGCTTCCAGTCCTTCCGGCTCGCCCCGGTGCGAAGCGCGGCAATTCGCTTGCTCGCCTCTGCGGCGATGCGTTCGCTTTCGCTGGCTTGCTGGATCAGCCAGGTGACCATCAGGAACTCACGAACCGCGCGCATTATCGGGTAGCCAGGCCACGCCAGGATGTCGAATCCGTACACTCGAGCGAATGTCTCATACTCTGCGCGCGTGTGCCAGCCAAAGCTGTCGTAGTAAATGGCCGTTAGGGCAACGTCCCATTCCCTAGGGCCGATAGCGAACCCGTCAAGATCGATCACTACCGGGTTCCCGTGCCGGTCGTGCAGGACATTCCCGACGTTCGCGTCACCATGAATAACGCCCTGCGGCAGCACAAACTCAAGTCCGGCATAATCATCTTGGAGCCTGGCGAGCTGCCGGGTCAGAAACTCTCGATCACCGTCACTGAGCCAATCGTTGGCTGAGATCCGGCGAGCAGCATTCTCGAACGGGGCTATGGCGGGAAGGTTCAGGCTGGCTGGCGCATCGAGCCGATGGAGCCTGGCAAAGACCTCGGCGACCTCACCCACTGTCGCCCACTGCCGCCCGTCTCTGGACACCGACTTCCAGAAGGTAATCACATGCCCGTTGAGGATGATCGGCTGATCGATGTCAACGACCCGGACAGCGGGATAGTCAACAGACTCTAGCCACCTGGCGACAGCCAGTGTCCGACGCGCCTCGTCAACGTCAGCGCCCTGACGCGAGATCCGCACAACCACCGGGGCCTTCAGGTGGAAGACCGCGTTCGACCCCAGGCGCATAAGCTTCGCATCATCAACGCTGAGCCCGTCAGCGGCGCACGCCTCTTCAAGCAGCGCTTGCGCCGAGCGCTCGGTCAAGTCGAGACTCATCACAGCGCCCACTACCCGGCAGCAGGCAGGGCACAGCAGATGCTTAAGACCATGGCGCGCTTCCCGTTCCCCTGGCTGCTCCCCTTGGCCTGCTAGTCAATCACACATCGCGCGAGGCGCTGGCCGGGGCATCACACGCGGTCAGCGCACGGTGATATCTCAGCGTGTAAATGACTTTCTTCAAACGATCAGCTATGGCCTGAGCTATCTCATTCTGAGATATCTCAGCGCGTTATTGGTTACCGCTTCCTGGCGACCTACTGTCGTGACCGCAAGAACCCGGCAGGAACACCGGAAGGATGTGCTCCACATGAAACCTGCCAACGCCGAGGCATGCAGCTTGCTAATAGCCGGACTGCGTGATCTGGGCCGATTTCTTAGAAATTAGGACGGAAGTCCGCGCACCTCGATAGGCGGACGTATTCGTCTTTCCGTTGAGCACCACAGACGACGAGACGAAAAACGAAATTGACGCCATCGCCGCGCTGATCGGAGCGAGTGTGGATGATAGGAGCACCGAATACCTGCCCACACCATCAGCCGCAGCGTCGGACCGGTCCAATACCGCGCCGTCGCCATACCTTCAAGTGGCGGCTTCGACGTCTAAGTCCTGATCAAACCTCAAATAACGACGAGGAGGCGTAGCTACATGACCGCCATAATCTTCATCCTCGTCGCAGATACGGTCATCGCTGTCACAGGAACGGCAGCCTTTGTGCTGATTGTCAATCAACATTCAGACAGTTGACCGCTCCAAGCGACTCATGCAAGAACCTCGCAACGTCCTCGATGCCGCGACACGCCGCATCCTTGGCACCTGCACGCACAACTCGGGCCTTCGCCAAATGAAGCAGAGCTAGCCACATGCAGAACTTCGCTATCGATCCGATCCCGCACTACTGCGTACCAGTCGTGCCGATCCAATCGGCTCACGTCCCGCTCCTAGCGGACGCGCGCTTTGGTGGGCTGCAGCGAGGTCCGCGAGTCTACGGTGCCGCTCAAGCCACGGCGTCGGACCGGGTACAAGTACCAGGTGATCCCGTACGTGCTCGACGGGTCATACGTGCTGCCCGGCAGGCCCAGCCATGGTAACCGCGACCGCCAGCGACGTGCGGGCACTGTTCGAAGGGCTGGTCGCTCCCGAGGTCATCGAGGCATATGACCGGCTACTGGCCACTGACGGCTGCGCCAAAGCCGACGCAGACGCCTTGCTCGGCGGACCCGAACTCGTTCGGGCCCTCACCAACCAGGCATGGCGCACATCCTCCCGCACACCCCGGCCGACCCAGCCTGGTTACGTCCGGCCTCCCCGGACCTGGCTCTGCAGGGGGTGCTGGCCGGGCACCAGAACCGAATCGCCCAGGACACCGAACGCCTTCTGGTCGGCCACCGCCGCCTCACCGAGGCCCAGGCCAGGTACGGCACAACCATGAACGGGAGCTTCCCCGAGCACCTGGTCGAAGTCATCTCCGACCGGACCCAGATCAGCGATCTCTCCGCATCGCTGGTGAACACCGCTCGCCGGGACTGGATGACGCTGGACGATCTGGCTACCGAGATGCCGCTGACCGAGGACTTCGCCGGCCCGCCGCTGCCCTCAGCCGCCGGGATGGTGCGGTGCAGGTCCATCTACGCTGCGACCGCGATGGACGACCCGGTCGCCCGCCGCATCATCCATACCTGCGTCCAGGCCGGGGAGCGAGCCCGGCTGCTGCCCGAGGTGGCGATGAAGATGAAGCTCGCCGACCACACCACCGCGATGCTCCCACTGACCCGCACCGGCACTGCAGCCGCGCTCGTGGTCCGGGCACCGGTGATCGTCGACGCCCTGCGCGAGTACTTCGAGCTGCTGTGGGACCGCGCCACCCCGGTCACCGCGCCCGGCAGCCCCGCAGCAAGCCAGGACCAGTTGCCGCCTGCCCAGCGGCGGGTGCTGGAGCTGATGGCCAAAGGCCTGCCTGACGCCGCGATCGCGCGCCGCGCCGGCATTAGCGTCACGACCGTCCGCCGCCACATCACCGCGATCATGAAACGGCTCGGCGCCTCCAGTCGGTTCGCCGCCGGGGCCGCCGCCCAGCGCACAGGCTGGATCGGGTAGACACCGACTCCCGGCCCTTTTCGTATCGGATGGCGTGGACTCTCACGTCTACCCTACGGCAGGCGGCTATTAGCGCAATTGCGGGTAAATGCATGCTGCGTGATGGCGCAAGCGCCATTCTTGACACTGATCTTCCACGGCTCGTTCGGCGCCTATCGGGAGGACGGGCCAGGAGCGGGATGCCAGGATGGACCGCATGCCTCCCGTTCCGAGAATCGTACTCAGCCCGCAGATCCGGCCCGGGTAAACGACTATGACAGCCTCGCCGAGGCGTATACGGCCGAAACCGAGGCCAACCTCATAAATGCCTACTACGAGCGACCCGCGATCCTGGCCCTTGCCGGGGACGTGACCGGCCGGCGGATCCTCGACGCCGGCTGCGGTTCCGGCCCGCTGTTCGGGGCGCTGCGCGACCGAGGTGCCATCGTGACCGGCTTCGACACGAGCACCAAGATGCTGGAGCTGGCCCGGCGGCGGCTCGGTGACGGCGCGGACCTGCAGGTGGCCGACCTGGGTAGCCCGCTTCCGTTCCCCGACGGCGCGTTCGACGATGTCATGGCGTCCCTGGTACTGCACTACCTGGAAGACTGGGGGCCGACGCTAGCCGAGCTGCGGCGCGTGCTGACGCCCGGCGGCCGACTCATCGTGGCCGTCGACCATCCCTTTGCCATCCACGGCATCCAGCGCGGGGCCGGGCGCAGGACCAACTATTTCGCGACCTACAGCTGGACCGAGGAATGGACCATGGGCGGCCAGACCGTCCCGATGGTCTTCTGGAACCGACCGCTGCACGCGATGACCGACGCCTTCACCTCGGCCGGCTTCCGGATCTCCGTCATCAGCGAGCCACAGCCCGTGCCGGCCGCCAGCGAGCTGTTCACCGACGACTTCGCGACCAAGCCGAGCTTCCTGTGCTTCTTGTTCTTCGTCCTGCACGCCGACTAACTGCCGCGGCGATGCCGCACCGTCGGAGCTTGACACCCAAGACTGACACCAGCGAGCAGAGCGACGAGCGAAGCAACACGGACTCCCGAAGCACTTTGCCCAGGTGACAGACGACGTGTCCGCCGCGATGACCCTTCGTTATGCCTCGCTGGCCTCGCCCGCGATCCGCGCCGCCTACGAGGAAGCGATGAGCAAGGCCAGGGCCAGGATGATGCTGCCGATTGCACCGGTCGGTCAGCCCATCCCCTGCAGGGTCGACTGGCTGCGCGCCGAGATGCTCAAGACCCGGGTCGCCCACGGCTACTGTTCCCGCCAGCTCGCCGCCGAGGCCTGCCCCTACGCCAACATCTGCGACCAATGCGACAACTACGTCACCGCCCCGGAGTTCATCCCGCAGCTCCAAGCCCAGCTCGCCGACACCACCGCACTCCGCGACGACGCAGCCGAACGCGGCTGGCACACCGAAGTCGCCCGCCACTCACGCGTCATAGCCAGCATCCAGAACCACCTGCAACGACTCACGTCAGACGCGCCGAAGCCGGGGACCTCCAAACTGCCCCCGAGGGCCGGTTAATCGAGTGCTTCTTCTCGATCACCACCTGGCAGGCCATCCGCCGCGGGTCCCTCACCTCGGTCAGGGAGCTGACGGCCGCCATCGGAACCTTCATCGACTCATGGAACGATCACCCGCACCCGTTCGCCTAGACCAAGGACGCCGAGCAGATCCTTGCCAGCATCAAACGCGCGAAGACTAAAACAAGCGGTCTCACAGACCACTAGGCTCCGCCCTGGGTACATCCAATTGCGGCGCGACTGTGGCGGTCCTGACCAGACTGCTGTCCACGGCACAACCGACGCCGCGGTGTTTGACAGCCTGTAGAACTGCCGTAGCGGCGGCCAGTGGGTCTCCAACTTGCGTGTCTCGCTTACCGCATCGTGCCCATTCGCGCCGCTCGTTCGTTCGCGGTTGAACAGGCTAACCGTCGCCTCAATCGACTGGGCGAGCACAGCACTGAGCGGTATGGTCAGACGGGATAACCTGGCGAGAGCCCACCTGGTGAGTTAGCTGAAGGCCGACAGCAAATGGATGGCACACATGCCCGAGCCAATAAGTAACGCTTATCTATCCGGCTGGGAGTATAATCGCCTACTCCAGAACGATCCTGTCCGGTCGCGGAACACGGCCTTGCCAGCAGCGGTCTTCTGGAACGGCGCTCACCAATTTTGGCTCTTCGAAAAGGTCTATGTAACCAAAGAGTCATTGGACAACGAATATGCAGCATATGAACGCCTCGGCTGGGCCAGCGGAAAGATTCTCAGAGACCTTGAGGCAGAAGGCGTCGTTGAAGCAGTTGACTGGCAGCAATTGCCCGCCCAGGTTGGGAGACAACTCAACGCGCGACACGCTCGGTTGAGAGAATCATACTCTGAGCAACTTATACGCGACCTCATTTCAGCCCGAGACGGCGCCGCGCTCGAGACATTCAAAGAGAGACTGATTGAGCCGGTCATGCGCCATTACCACTGCGTTGGCTCTGGCCAGCCGAACAGTATCGGCAACTGGCAGCCCGATGATGTGAAGCGGCGGGTCGCCGATACCGCTGTGGATGTTCAGCGGCATATGGCTCATCTCGCCGAACCACTCCTGCCGGGATTTCCTCTCTGCCAGCCTCCGGGCACCGGGCTGCATCCGGAAGCCATGCGCAAGCAAGCTCAGGTACAGGAGAATATCGAAAGACCTCTGATTTCCGACCTGCTTGCCGGAGATGGCGACTTTCAAGGGCCAGAAGGTTACCTGGCTTACTTCGATGCTCTGATATCAAGCCGTTCAGCTTACGAGCCAGTCAATAAGCAGCTCACTAGTAATTGGGCGGACCAGCGCGGAAATCTCGATGAGATTCGCAAAATCGCTAAGCGAAAGCTATGGCCAGTGCTGCACGAGGAGTGGATCCCCCGCCTCCTTGTAGACGATGAATTCGGCAGAAAGCTGCCAGGAATCATCAGGACGGCGAGGTGGCTCAGCCCCATCGCGGACAAGCTGAGCAATAAGCCAAGCAGGATAGTGCTTGGCAGTTTGGCTGCGATAATTGCTCAACAGTCCTTTGCCTATGCCAGCCGTCATGGGACTCCCGGCGACGCTGCCGCAGCTGGAACTGCTGCGGTCTCGGCAATGATGGCAACGAAGGCTTGGCAGCATCTTGCCGATGCAGGTCGGCTGGCCGTTTTCTACCAGGCGGCAAGAAGAGGCGCATAACTTGTCTGCCCATGGGTGAGCCACCGTTACGATCCCATCGTCGTAGTCAGCCGAGGCCAGCACGATGACCTCAACTCTTCGGCCGGGGACACGAACTTCGCGCACGGGCAAGGCCACCGTCAACATCCGGTTCCGCCGCGGACCGCGCAATGTGAAGCTGTCCGCGCTGGACTTGCTGAGGACATGGGGGCCGGGCGGCCGCGGTCTGGCCTAGGCCCTGGCCGACGCGCCGTGGCCGTAGCGGTGGACGAACCGGCGCAGGATGGCAGGCGGATGGTTGACATTGCTGCGGCGGGCCTGCGCCTTGAGTTCGTCGGCTTGTCCTGGTTCGAAGTAGCCGGCGTGCTTGTAGACCTCGATCCGGGTGCACAGGCCGGCCGCGTCCAATTCCGGATGGAACTGGGTGGCGTATACGTGGGAGCCGATCCGGAACGCCTGCACCGGGCAGCGAGGGGACGTGGCGAGCAGGACCGCGTGGCGCGGCAGCCCGCTGATCGCCTCCTTGTGGCCGGCGAACGCGTCAAAGGTCGCAGGCAGCCCGCCCAGCAGCGGATCATCCCGGCCCTTGCGGGTCAGCGTGACCCGCACCGGCCCGACCGGCTCGGCATACCGCCGGTCCACCACTGCCCCCTGATGGCTGCCCACCGTCCCGATGCCGTAGCAGGCCCCGAGAAACGGGAAGTCGGCGGTGATCACCCGTTCGAGCAGCCCGCGCAGCTCTGCCTCGACCCGCCGCTGCACCGGCGACTTCGACCCCTCCGGGTCGCTGGAGTTGAACGGCCCGCCACCCAGCAGGATCCCCGACCAGTCCCGCAGATCGAGATTGCCCAGAGCCTGCCGCTCCAGCCGGTGTCGGCGCAGGTCACCCTCGCCCAGACCCGGAAGCCCAGAAACGACTCGTACTCGTTATCCGCGGCAGCATCCTCAGCGCGCGTGGCCAGCAGCAAGAACGGCTTCACAGGATCACCCTAGGGAGGTCACGCCCCGGGCTCAGCTGGCGCGCCAAGGCCGCAGCACCTGACCCACCCAGGTGTGCCGGTTCATGCGCGGCTCGCCGGTTTTGCCAGCTTCCGGCCGACGCCGGCGAGCCGCGCAGCTCAGCCGCAAGAACGTCAGCTCAGCGATCACGCACGGGCGAAGGAGCACCCATATGCTCCCCACGGGGCGGCGGTTTCCGCTTGCGTCAGCGTCCTTGGGCAGTGGTCTGGTACTGCTTCACCACGCGCGCCGGGATACGCCCGCGCGCACTGACCGCGATGCCGTGGTCTTTCGCCCAGGCCCGGATATCGCCGCTGCGCTGATGGCTTGCGGCCGCCCGGGCTGACCGGCGAGGCTGTCCCCGCCCGGCCTTGCGGGCGTGTTCGATGAAGGGCGTGAGCTGCTTACGGAATGCGCTGGCGTTCTTGTTGCTCAGGTCGATCTCATATTCCGCGCCATCGAACCCGAACCGCACGGTTTCGTCTGCCGGACTGCCATCAAGGTCGTCTTCCAGCGCGACGGTTACTCTCTGGGCCATCTCAACCTCCCACACCTGCGATGGGGTGTCTGCACCATACACGGCAAGAGTCACCCACCCCACCCGGACCGTCGCAGATCACACGCAAGATCCAGGAACGGTAATCGGCCTGCGGGGGCGAGCATTCCGACACATGGGCCAGTCACCGCCCAATTCATGTCACGCTCTGTCATCTGCCTCTACGACAGCGGCGGATACAGCACGCCGGACGATGCCAGGTCAGCCACGGCGCCCGGCTTAGTGGCTGGATATGACACGCGAGCGTCAGGCGCCTCAGCGACAGACCCGGACATTTCGCGTGCGGCCGCCCGATGGTCGCCACGCGCATGACCCGCCACCGCCGCCGCGCCCTCCGACTAGGGCGAACTAGCTCCGCATCTGGCCGGGCCGATTGGAACGCTCACGGCCGCTGCCAGCAGCGATGGCGAGGAGACCGAGAAGGCCACGCAGGCAGGGCGAGTCACGATGATGCCGCCGACGAAGCCGGTGAACCGCGGTCCGCATACAGGCAGCCGCACCCTGGTCCGCGAAGCCGCGACCAGGGCTTGGCCTGAAGGGGCGCTCATCAGCTCGCCGATGCGCGACGACGAGCCATACACCAGCCTGGCACCAGCAGGACGGGTGACGGAGACCGTCGCGAAAGGCGCCGCCGAGGCGGAAACGGCGAGGAAGGCCTTATAGACGAAGTAGCGCTTGCCGTCGCTGGCCCGGATCGGATATAGGCTGGCGACGTCGCGCGATCCGGGGAGCAGGCCTTCGACTCCCCTGACCACCTTCTGGTTGCCCCTGGCCTGCTGACCAGCAGAGTCCGAACATCTCAGCCGGAGCAGCGACGACGTAGCGGGGCCGGGCACCGGATGCCCCCCGCGCGCCTGCGCGCCCGAGCAGGCCAAGAGCCCGGCACCGATGAGAACCGCTGCCAGGAGCGTCATGGCCCGGCACACAAGCCCAGGGTACCCAGGGCGTCAGCACGCGCATCCGCCGCTCAGCCCGGCACCCGGGCCCCGTTCTGGCCGGTCCCATCCGCAAAACGGCTCACCCCGCACCCGAGCGCCCGGCCGCGGACCGGGGCCAGCGACCGTGCCTGGCCAAGCACCAGACAGCGCATCTCGTCACGGAGGCAGGCATAGCGCTGATCACCCATACGCGCACCACTCTGACCAGCCGACCGATCCCCCAGACCTCACGACCTTGTTCCCCTGTCTGATGTGCCTGGGCGCTACCGTCATGGCGCGGGTCGGGACACTCAGATTTGCAGTAGCAGACCCCGATGGATGGGTATCGAACGCCTGCCCGAATTGAGTCGCGAAACCAGGGCTCGCTGGCCCAATCTGCAAGGCCCTCTCACCGGGCCTTTGGCCGTATGGGCTGCGATCCTGCCCTGCTTGGGAAGAGGTTGGTCGCTGTCGCGTGCCTTCGAAGCAAGGGAACCCGCGCTCGCGGCATTGGCTCGCTCGACGATCATCGTGATTCGGGAACGGTCGCGCGGCCAGCGAACACGGTTGATTCGCTCAAGCTGATCTGGGATCGGCTGGACTGATCACCTCCATGGCATGCCATTAAACGTCATTAGCCGAGGGAGTGAACGCGTAACTCCTGTCACCCGAGTTGCCTATAGTCGGCACGGCGGGAGGCCTCAGTCGGGGCCGTCTCCGTTAACGACAAGGTCGGCCCGCTCGGCTGGCTGCTGTGCGGCGATGTAAGCGTCCTCCTCGGGCATCCAGACGTCTATCCATTGGGACTGCATCGCTTCGCCGTCTCGCCGGATGCCGCGGGCAAGACGGACGGAGCGCGGCGTATCTACCCAGATGGTCAGATCCCAGCAGTGCCCCAGCCCAGTCCTCGTGGACGACACGCCCTCGACGATGACCACGCGGCCGGCGGGAACGCGGTGCCATTCCGCCTCGGAGTCGGTCAGCCAGTCCCAGCGCTGATAGCAGGCGTCTTGCCCAGCCAGAAGGGGGTTGAGGACCTGGCGGCGGAACCGTTCCTGGTCCCAGCCCAGCGCGGAAGGGCGCGCGAAGTCGTCCAGGCAGATCATGCATGAGTTGCCTATCTGACCGGCGATACTGGCCGCGATGGCGCTCTTCCCTGCACCCCCGGCACCATCGATCGCCACTAGCACCGTTCCGGGCTTGCCGCGCCGGATCTTCTTGATGCGCTCCACGACATCGGGTAGGGCCGCCAGTTCGGGCATACATCGAGTATCCCGGCCCGAGCGCGCTTCGTAATTGCGCGCTAGTTGCACGCCTCGGCCGTGGCCCGGTCGCCGGCCACCGCCAGCGCCACGGCGAACACCTGCACCCGTATCCGGCGGCACAGCGCCTCCAGCGCCCGCATGTCGCCACCCGCGATCTGCGCCAGCAGCTCGTCCTCGTCCCCGACTTCATAACCCATCGTGAACTCCACCACGACAACGCCCAGACGAAGCGTTGTGTTGGCTAGGCCAGCCGGCGGTGAGCTACGCGGGCGCAAGCCGCCTGGCCACCTGGCGCATGAGCGGCGAGCAGGGCGACTCCTGGACGCTGCGGGCGAACAGCCACTGCCGCACCCTGGCGGCGTCCACCTCGGCCAGGCCGGCCATCCTGGCCGCCAGCGCGGCTGGGTCGGCGGCCAGCCTGTCCTCGCAGTTCAGCATGTGCTGCAGCACGTCGCAGGCCGGGTCGCCAACATATGGCTTGGGGTCGATGACCAGCCACGGCTCCCGCCGGGCGGCGAGAATGTTGTCGCCATGCAGATCAGTGCATGGCAGCACCTGGCGATCCGCTGTGGTGGGCAGGTCCCGGAACAACGCGATCCCAGCCCGGGCGAGCCCAGGATCGATCCGGCCGGCCGCACCGGCGGTCGCGTATTCTGCCTCGAACGCATCCGCCCACGCCTGGCACATCTGTACCAGCGGCCGGAACGCATAACACGCATGCGGCTGCGCCAACAGCCGACGCAGCAGCCCAGTGTTAGCGACCTCGCTATTTGAAGATCCAGTGGCCGGACTGCATGAGGATGCCTCGGCAAGGCTCCCTGAGCATCCCGCTCTCCTCGACTGCTTGATCTTGCGCGGGCCTCGCCGCCGTCCACTGTGGGCGGTCACCAGGATCTCACTGGTGGCCACGAGGAGGCACCGTGGCCAATCACAGAGAGCGACCGGCTTCTCGGAACACTGCGCTGCGGATCAGCTGCCCAACGCCGACAATGCACACCGTCGCTGACGCTCACTCAGGACGCGCGCAGCGAGACTGGCGACTGAACAGATGATCGAACCGCTAATTGGTTACTTTCAGCAACATCTCGCAGGCTCGTCGGACATTCTCTATATGTTGGAACGTTATGTCCGTCGTCTTGAATGGTTCGATAAGCGACGCTTGTGGGAACAGTACGCGGCGGACAAGGCTCACGGTGAGGCCATCTACGAGCACGACCTACGTAGATTTCTCTTGGATCAGGGCATCGATTATCCTTTTAGCCAGCCGCGCTCATCTTCGGGCGAAGCTGACGTTATCGCTGAAGTCGACACCGACGACCCACTGATTTGCGAAGTGAAACTTTTTGATGGAGCGAACTACGGAAAGGCGTATGTTGGCAAAGGATTCCGTCAAGCAGTCCAATATGCGAATGACTACGGTAAGGCCACCGCGCACCTTGTCGTTGTCAATCTGTCCGACAAGCAACTAGAGCTACCCACAGAAGGTCAACCTGGCGAATGGCCGCCGAGGGTGGATTCTCAAGGTGTGACGGTGTTCCTGATCCGCATAAGGGCAAGGCCACAGCTTTCAGCCAGTAAGCAACCCAAACCGACTACGGTAACGATTGATCTGTCTGACCTGCACACTAACGAAGGGACGACCAATAGCCCATGAAAGGAGGTGAAGTATCCCCAGCGGTAGGTCTCAGATCTCCGGAAGTTGGCCTGCGTTAGCTGTTGAAGGCCGGGGTGCTGGCAGTTAGCTGGTAGGTGATCGGCCGGGTGTCTCCGGGCATGCTGGGCGGGTTCTGGTTGATCTCGTCGAGGAGCAGGGTCAGGGCACCGGTGACGCGGGGGCTGCCGGGCTGGCCGAGTTCGACGGTGATCGCGGCGGGGGTGTAGGTGATGGTCCCGGCGAGGCCGCGGATGATGGCCCGGTATTCGTCGTCGTCTTGCAGGTAGGCGTTCAGGTGCCTGGAGAGCCAGTGCTCGGCGTTGTGCGCGAGCAGCCGCAGGACCATCTGCAGGCCGCGGCCGGCCCGCAGCAGCGCGGTCTTCGCCTCGGGGTCGATGATGTTGGCAGGGAGTTTCGCGGGGATCTTGTCGCGGGCGGCCCGGGCGGCGGCGAGCGCGCGCTCCGCCCGGCTGATTTTCTTCTCCGCGGCGGGGATCAGGCGAGTGTTCTTGGCGGCGGCGGGGATGGCCGGGTCGGCGGGGATGGCCGGGTCGGCGGGGATGGCCGGGTCGGCGGGGATGGCCGGGTCGGCGAGCATGACGGCCATGTCCTCGCGGGCCGCGGTGAGCGCGGCACCCCAGCTTTGCGGACGGCGGCGTTCGCGGTCTTGCGGGCCGGGTTGTCAATCACCTTGGTGTTCGTCTCGACGGTGGCGCGCGCGGGGGGACTGTAATTTTGACGGTGTAACTCCTGACAACAAGGGAGACACCAGTGACTGATGTGACAAACATGCAGGACCGGGACCGCGCGGAGCTGTCGGCTGCCGATGAGCAGCTGCTGCGGGAGCTGACCGACCGGGCCCGCACGGGCGGGCTGCAGCTGACCGGCGAGGGCGGCCTGCTCGGGAAGCTGACGAGGATGGTGGTCGAGGGCGCGCTGGAGGGCGAGCTGGATGATCACCTGGGCTATTCCAGGAATGACCCGGCCGGCCGTAATGGCGGCAATTCGCGGAATGGTCACCGCGCCAAGACGGTGCTGACCGAGGCCGGGCCGGTGGAGCTCAGCGTGCCGCGGGACCGGGATTCCAGTTTCGAGCCGAAGATCGTCGCCAAGCGGCAGCGGCGGCTGACCGGGGTCGAGGATCTGGTTATTTCCCTGTCAGCCAAGGGGCTGACGCACGGGGAGATCGCCGCGCACCTGGCCGAGGTCTACGGCGCGGACGTGCCGGAGCAGACGATCACCACGATCACCGACCGGGTCATGGAAGGCATGACGGACTGGCAGAGCCGGCCGCTCGACCCCGTGTATGCGGTCCTGTTCATCGACGCGATCAACGTGAAGATCCGCGAGGGCCAGGTCGCCAGCCGGCCGGCCTGCCTGGCCCTGGGCGTCACCGTCGACGGCGAGCGCGACGTGCTGGGGCTGTGGGCCGGGGAGCACGGCGACGGGGAGGGCGCCAAGTACTGGCTGCGGGTCCTGACCGAGATCAAGAACAGGGGCGTGCGGGACGTGTGCATGCTGGTCTGCGACGGGCTCAAGGGCCTGCCCGATGCGGTCAGCGCGGTCTGGGAGAAGACGATCGTGCAAACCTGCATCGTGCACTTGCTCAGGAACTCCTTCAAGTACGCCTCGAAGCGGGACTGGGGCCCGGTCGCCAAAGACCTCAAGCCCGTCTATACCGCGGCGTCCGAGGCCGAGGCCCTCGACCGGTTCGCCGAGTTCTCCGGCAAATGGGAGAAACGCTACCCCGCGATCATCCGGCTATGGGAGAACGCCTGGGCGGAGTTCGTGCCGTTCCTGGCCTTCGACCGGGAAATAAGAACGGTGATCTGCACGACAAACGCGATCGAATCGATCAATGCCAGGCTCAGGAGAGCCGTGAATGCCCGCGGCCACTTCCCCACCGAGCAGGCCGCCCTAAAGTGCCTGTACCTGGCGATCATGAGCCTGGACCCGACCGGAAAAGGCCGCAAGCGGTGGACCAACCGGTGGAAGGCCGCTCTCAATGCCTTCGACATCACCTTCGACGGCCGCCTCAGCGCGGGCAGGAGATAAACAACCAAGATCAAGTTACGCTGAGTAGCCCGGGGCGCGGTACCAGGATTACTCCCGGCCCGTTTCCCCGGACTTCTCGCCGAACCCGCCGTGCGCCTCTCAACGCAACGGGCTCTCCACGGTTTTCTGTGGTCAGGCTGTTGTCAGCAGTTCCCAGGGAGTGGGGATCTTGGTGCCGCGGTAGCGGTACCGGGTGACCGGTATCGCTGCGATCCGCCGCATCTCGATCTCGCCCGCAGTGATCGGCAGCCACCGCCCGTCGGGGGTGGTGAAGTGCCGGCGGACGTCTTTCCATCTCCAGTGGTGCCGGACCTGCAGCATGCGGATCACTCGCCACCAGGCGAAGTTGTCCAGCATGGCAAACACATTCTTGGCCACGGCATACCGGAAGTAGTTAGCCCAGCCGTGCATGACCTGGCTCAGCCGGGTCAGCACGTATCCCAGGTCCAGCTGTGATGTCCTGCGGGTCAGGGCACGGATCTTCGCCTTCACCGACCGGACCGGCCGGTCATCGATGAAGGTGTAGACATACCACTTGCCAGTTCCCCGTTTGCGGCGCCACTGGATGCGGAACCCCAGGAAACTGAACCCCTCGCTCATGTGCACCACGCGGGTCTTGGCCTCGGAGAAGCGCAGTCCCATCGTGGC
>WNFC01003754.1_pt1 | contig 16479 bp, 18 predicted proteins | sample 5400541 | NCBI WGS metagenome assembly WNFC01 (sample SAMN13153342, study PRJNA577476) | soil metagenome | isolation source: 120 cm saprolite under Douglas fir tree site 2 hole 2 replicate 1 | place: USA:California | collected 2015-04-18
TTCCGCGTCGCCGTTGGCCGAGATGGTGCCGACCTGGGCGATTTCCTCGTTCGAGGTGACCTTCTTGGAGTTCTTGACGAGGTCGGCGACCACGGCTTCGACAGCCAGATCGATACCGCGCTTCAGATCCATCGGGTTCATGCCGGCGGCAACCGACTTGGCGCCTTCACGGACGATGGCCGCGGCCAGCACGGTCGCGGTGGTGGTTCCGTCGCCGGCAGCATCGGCCGCCTTGGAGGCCACTTCGCGCACCATCTGGGCGCCCATGTTCTCGAACTTGTCGTCAAGCTCGATTTCCTTGGCGACGGTGACGCCGTCCTTGGTGATGCGGGGGGCGCCGAACGACTTGTCGAGCACGACGTTGCGGCCCTTGGGGCCGAGCGTCACCTTGACGGCGTTGGCGAGAATGTCCACGCCGCGCAGCATGCGATCGCGGGCATCGACGCCGAATTTGACTTCTTTAGCTGACATTTATTGGTCTCCGTTTGAAACTGATCCCCATCCTGAGGAGCCCGCCCTTGAGTGGGCGTCTCGAAGGATGAGATGATTTGAGCTTGCGGCCGCATCCTTCGAGACGCCGGCTGCGCCGGCTCCTCAGGATGAGGGAACGGGCTAAGGCGCTTACGCGGCCTTCTTCTTGGAGGCGGGAAGATCGGTGAGAACGCCCATGATGTCGCTCTCCTTCATGATCAGCAGCTCCTCGCCGTCGAGCTTGACCTCGGTGCCCGACCACTTGCCGAACAGCACGCGGTCGCCGACCTTGAGGTCGATCGGGATCAGCTTGCCGGCTTCGTCACGGCCGCCCGGACCGACTGCCGTGATTTCGCCCTGCGAGGGCTTTTCCTTGGCGCTGTCCGGAATGATGATGCCGCCTGCTGTCTTCTCTTCGGCGTCGATGCGCTTGACCACAACGCGGTCGTGAAGCGGACGGAATTTCATGCAGTCCTCCTAAGCTTTTGAAGTTGTTGCCGGGTTTTTGAAATTGGCAGTCTATGCCAGCGAGTGCCAGCGCGACTGTGATGGACATAGTCCAGACTTGAGCGGGGAACAAGGGCTTCTAGCAGAAAATTTGGCACTCAAATGTGACGCCTGCCAAATTCGTTCAGCATCATTAATACGCCAGGACAGACCCCCAAACCCCATATTAGCACGTGCGGTAAGGTGCTGCTAACGCGAGATTTTTCAACAGGACGTTAAACATTTAGGCTTGTGATAGGTTGGTATCGTGCGTCACATTTCTCTCATGTGAGCGCATCTCCACCGGGTGGCTCCCGGTCGGCAGCCACTTCGTGAAATGCGCTCCAGCAATGGAGGTAAGCATGGTCTCGCGGGTTGGGGTTTCCGAGGATTTCCGGAAGCAGGTGCTGGGTTATGGGCTGACGACGGCGCAAATTCTCTATCGCATGCCGGATCATCCCTCGTTGCTGCAAACCTATGTCTGGCAGAACTACGATCTGTTTCCAAAATTTCCGGCGCTGAAGGATTTCCTCAGCTTCTGGGAAAAGTCGCTGGAGGGACCGTTGTTCTCCGTGACAGTCGCTCACTCCAAGCTGATCAAGCCCGCCGAACTGCGCGCCGTCGACGGCGTGTTCCGGCTGCATTGATCGACAAGCTCGGTTCTCCGTTGGGGTAGTGGGCTCGCTGCCGCTTAGCCCAACCCACGAGTTGCGATGTGTGCTAACCTTTCCGCATCGAACGGAAAGGGAGAATGTCGATGGCCAGGAAGAAGCCGACATCGCGGGCCGCGACCCGCACCGCGGCGCAGAAGAAATCGCCTGCGCGCAAGAGCGTCGCCAACAAGACCGGCGCCAAATCCACAGCGCGGAAAAACATCAAGACCAAGGATCGCAAGACCAAGGCCCGCGCGCTGCCGGCCGCCAAACCGCGCCCGCGTCCGAAACAGCGCATCGCCATCAGTCATCATCGCGAAGAGGACTTCAAAGCCGATGGCTTGCGTACCTATGCGCAATACCGCGATCTCGGCATCGCCGAGGCCAGTCACGGCCTGGCGCAGGCGCATGTGATCCGGCTGATCGGGCCATGCAATCCTGCCGAGGTTTCAAAGCTTCACTTTCACGACGTCGAATTCCAGATGGTCTATGTCCTGAAGGGCTGGGTCAAAACCTACATGGAAGGGCAGGGCGAGACGCTGATGAAAGAGGGTAGCGCATGGACCCAGCCGCCCCGGATCAAGCATCTCATCATGGATTATTCCGACGACGTCGAATTGCTCGAAGTCATCCTGCCGGCGGAATTCAAGACGGTTGAGCTCGCGGTGTGATGTGCGGATCGATGGAATCATCCAACTCGTCATGGCCGGGCTTGTCCCGGGCATCCACGTCTTTGTCTCAAGGAAGCAAGACGTGGATGCCCGGCACAAGGCCGGGCATGACGAATGTATTGGATGCTGCCGCAGAACGTTAGAGTTTCAGCTCAACACCCCCACGATCGCGCCCATCAGGCAGGTCGTCAGCGTGCCCGAGACGATCGATTTCAATCCCAGCGAATTGATCTCGTCGCGGCGCTGCGGCGCCATGGTGCCGAGGCCGCCGATCATGATGCCGAGGCTGCCGAAATTGGCAAAGCCGCACATCGCATAGAGCATGATCAGCCGCGAGCGCGGATCAAGCGCGTCGGGACCGAGTTTCGACAAATCGACATAGGCGATCAGTTCGTTGAGTACGGTCTTGACGCCCATCAGGCTGCCCGCGGTGACCGCTTGCGGCCAGGGCAGGCCCATCAGCCAGCACACCGGCGCCATGGCGTATCCGAGCATCCGCTGCAGCGAGATCGCCGCCCCGCCGATATGGGGCAACAGCCCGAGGATCGCATTGGCAAGATACACCAGCGCCACCAACACCATCAGCATCGCGACAATGTTGAGCAGCAGTTCAAGGCCTGCCGTCGTGCCCTTGACGATCGCATCCATGGTGCTGGCGGCGGCGAGACCGGGATCGGGTGCGACCTCTGGGCCGCCGGCGGAGACCGGGGGCACCTCGAGCGTACCGCCGGTGTGCCTGCCATCGGCCTCCGGCACCATGATCAGACTGACCAGGATCGCCGCAGGTGCGCCCAGCACCGACGCAATCACGAAATGCGCCGCGGCATCCGGGATCAGCGGCGCCAGCAGCGTGGCATAGAGCACCAGCACGGTGCCGGCGATGCCAGCCATGCCGCCGGTCATCACCAGAAACAATTCGCTGCGCGTCAGCTGCGCCAGGTAAGGCCGGATGAACAATGGTGCTTCCACCATGCCAAGAAAAATATTGGCGGCGGTCGACAGCCCGACCGCGCCGCCGACGCCGAGCGTGCGCTCCAGGACCCACGCCATGCCGCGCACGACCGGGGGCAGAATGCGCCAGTAGAACAACAGCGTGGTCAGCACGCTCATCACCAGCACGATGGGGAGCGCCTGAAACGCCAGAATGAAATCCGCGCCGGGCGCCTTCAGATCGAACGGCAGCGTGCCGCCGCCGAGATAGCCGAACACGAACGAGGTGCCCGCGCGCGACGCCGCGGAAATCGCGCCGACGGCATCGTTGATGGCGCCGAAGGCGTGCGCGACGAACGGCAATTTTATCAGTATCACGGCGGTGGCCAACGTGACGATGAGGCCGATGCCCGCCTGCCGCAGCGACACCGCGCGGCCGTTTTCGCTGAGCCCCCATGCGACGCCGAGCAACACGAATACACCGAAGGTCGATTGCAGCTGCAGCATAATTCCCCCGTGCCCGGATGATTATGGCAGTGGCGCGCAGCAAAGCGCAATGCCATGCGTTTTGTATCGGGAGGCGTCCGAACGCCGGATGTTGACAACCGGTCAGGGGTCAGCCACGCGTCACCAACCGACGTGCAGCGGGCAACTGCTCATGATCAGAAACCGGGCAGAAGCCGTTGACCGTATCGTCGATGATATCAGCCGACTCCAGCTCGCTGCTCGGGCACCGGTCTTTCCTGCTTTTTCTTCTGACACGAAGTTTCTCGCGGTTCTCCAGTCAAGTCGCCGCGGTTGCGATCGGTTGGCAGATCTATGACCTGACCGGCAGCGCGTTCGATCTCGGGATGGTGGGGCTGGTTCAGTTTCTGCCCACAGCGCTGCTGGTTTTCGTGGCGGGCCACGCCGTGGACCGCTACGAACGCAGGCGCGTCTTGCAGATTTGCCAACTCGCCCAGGCGCTGACGGCGCTATTTCTGGCATGGGGTGCCTATTCGGGTTCGCTGACGGCATTGCAGATTTTTATCGCAACGGGCGTGCTCGGAACGGCCACCGCGTTCGAAAGTCCCGCGCTGGCGGCGCTGCTGCCGCTCATCGTTCCGCAGGGTACGCTGCAACGCGCGACCGCCTTGTCCAGTGGCTCCGCTCAAATCGCCACCATCACCGGACCCGCGCTTGGCGGTCTGGCTTATGCCCTCGCCCCCAGCATGCCCTATGGCATGATGGTTTTGTTTTGGCTGTCGGGAGCGATACTGAGCGGTGCGATCCGTCTGGCGCAATCGGCCGTCGTCAGGGATTCCGCAACGCCGGCCGACCTGTTCGCGGGGGTGCGATTCGTCCGCAACAACCCTGCCATTCTGGGAACGATCTCGCTCGATCTGTTCGCGGTGCTGTTGGGCGGTGCGACCGCGCTGCTGCCGATCTACGCGCGCGATATCCTGCAGACCGGTCCCTGGGGCCTCGGCATCCTGCGCGCCGCGCCTGCGGTCGGTGCACTGCTGATGACCGCCGTCCTGGCGCGCCATACGATTAACCGGCGCGTCGGCGTGCGCATGTTTCAAGCCGTGATCGTGTTCGGCGTGGCGACGGTGGTGTTCGCCGTTTCGCAGTGGATGTGGCTCTCGGTTGTGGCGCTGGCGATACTCGGCGCGGCCGACATCGTCAGCGTGGTGATCCGCTTCTCGCTGGTGCAGCTTGCTACCCCCGACGAGATGCGTGGCCGGGTCGGCGCGGTGAACTTCTTGTTCATCAACGCCTCCAACCAGCTCGGCCAGTTCGAAAGCGGCGTGACAGCGGCGCTGTTCGGCGCGATGCCGGCCGCCGTGCTCGGCGGCGTCGGCACCATCGCGATCGCGCTGTTGTGGATGAAGCTGTTTCCAACGCTGCGCGACGTGGAGCGGCTGGAGTAGGGGGAGGCCCGGCTCAGCCCCGCCCCACGAACGGCATCTTGCTGGCCATCACCGTCATGAACAGCACGTTGGCGTCGAGCGGCAGGCTCGCCATGTAGGCAACGGCGTCGCCGACCGCCTTGGCGTCCATGCGCGGCTCCGGGATCTTGCGGCCGTCGGGCTGCAGCACGCCGGCGACCATGCGATCCGTCATTGGCGTCGCGGCATTGCCGATGTCGACCTGGCCGACCGCGATGTCATAGGCGCGGCCGTCGAGGTTGGTCGCTTTGGTCAGGCCGGTGATGGCGTGCTTGGTGGAGGTATAGGCGGCGGAGAACGGCCGCGGCGCGTGCGCCGAGATCGAGCCGTTGTTGATGATGCGACCGCCGCGCGGGGTCTGGTCCTTCATGATGCGGAACGCGTGCTGCGTGCACAGGAACGGCCCGGTGAGATTGGTGTTCACCACCGCCTGCCACTGCTCGAGGCTGAGGTCTTCAAAATTCACCGGCGGGGCGCCCATGCCGGCATTGTTGAAGAGCACGTCGAGCCGGCCATAGGTATCCATCACCTTGGCAAACAGCGCCGCGATCGATCCGGGGTCGGTCATGTCGGCGGAAACGGCAAGGCTCTTGCCGACGTTGTCGCCAAGCTTTTTGGTCTCTTCCAGCATTTCCATGCGCCGCCCGGCGAGCACCACCGTGAAGCCGGCGTTCATCAGCGCCAGCGATGCCGCGCGTCCGACGCCGGTGCCGGCACCGGTCACCACTGCGATCTTGTTTGCTGCTTCGGCCATTTGCTTCCTTACCTTTTTTCACGTTTTTGATTCTGTTTCGGTCTTGTAGGGCGGTCTTGGAATATTCTGGTGCGCCGCGCGCAGCGCCGCCGACCAGCGCGAGCGCAGATCGTGAAAATACGGCTCGCCGGCCTCGATGCGGTGATTGAGATCGGCGTCGCAGACGTCGGTGCGCACCACCAGCACGTCGATCGGAAGACCGACGCCGAGATTGGAGCGCATCGTCGAATCCATCGAGATCAGGCTGGTCTTGAGCGCTTCATACAATTCGACGTCGTAGTGCATGGCGCGGTCAAGCACCGGCTTGCCGTATTTGTGCTCGCCGATCTGCAGATAGGGCGTGTCGGTGGTGCATTCGATGAAGTTGCCGGCCGGGTAGACCATGAACAGCCGCATCCGCGAGCCCTTGATCTGGCCGCCGAACAGAAACGACACGTCGAAATTGATGTCCTCGGACTGCAGCGCCGTGCCTTCGGTGGCGTGGACCGCGCGGATCGCCCGGCCGATGCGCTGCGCCGCCTGGAACATGGTCGGCGCGTTCAGCAGGGTTTCGAGATCGCCGGTATGCGGATCTTCAAGCCCTTCGGTCAGCGTAGACAGTACCGACTGGCTGATCGCCAGATTGCCGGCGCTCGCGACCGCCATGATGCGGTCGCCCGGTTTGCTGAAGATATGCAGTTTGCGAAAGGTCGAGACGTTGTCGAGGCCGGCATTGGTACGGGTGTCCGCGATCATGACCAGACCGTCCCGCACCAGCACTCCGCAACAATAGGTCATTTCCGATCCCCGAACGCATCAGACGGCGCGCGAAATTACTAACCAATTTCGCAAGCGCCTCCAACCCCATTCGGGGGCATCGGCGGAGGTTTGGGGCGATTCCGTCGTGGCGTTGCCGATATCGACCGGTTAGACAACTTTCGGTCGAAACCTGAGGGCGGGGCGGCGCATGAAAAAGCAAATGAATCTCGGCGGTCTGGTCGTGGCCGCGCAAGTCTTGGGCATTCCAGGCACCTTCGCGGGCCCTGGGAAGACGACATGGCGGCCTATAACCGCGGCGACTATTTGCCAGAATTGCGAGTGTTGATTAGACCGTCATTCCAAGACGTGCCAATTGGCGCGTCTTGCAGGTACGCAAGAGCTTCTCACGTCAGGGTTTCGGCTGCGCGGAGGCAACGGCGCCACGCAACTGCGTTACCACCGTCAACTGCCCGATTTTCTTCCCCATGTCTTTTCCAACCTCGGTTGAGAAGCGGTAATGAAAGCCGGCGTAAATGCGGGCGTTCGAGACCTCATCACTGTAGTCCTGCAGGCGCGTCCATTTGCGCGTGACTCCAGGAGCAGTCGGGCTCGTCAGCGAGATAGCGTCGACGTCATCCCCTGCGACGGTCTGAAGAACGGTGGCAATAGCGGCTGCGACTATGCAGTGCGCGCACGGATATTCGGGATGCATCGGGGTAACGCCCAGCGGCGTCCATGACTCTTCGCGCGGCGTTGCGGCATTGGATGTGAGATCGGCATTGCGGATCGCCGTCACCGGCCGCCATAGATTGTAGGTATATTTGGCATCGAACACGGCGATGAAGGCGTCAACGCCCGCGATCGAACTGAGCGCGAACAGACGGGCGCAGTCAACGACGTCCATTTTCCGGGCCATCGCGATCTGCTTGACGATCGGATTGTAGGTCCGGGGTCCAGTCTGAAACCAGAAGCGGCCGATATTGGTCTGCTCAGCCGTGCGCTTGCCGCTGTTGCGGCTTCCGATCTCGCGAATCTCGTTCAAATCCCTGGTCCACGTCTCCGAACTAAGCGCCGGAGGAGGGTCAGGACGGAACTGCGAGCCCGTGCCCATCACCCAGGGCGTCAGCGCCGGACTGGTGGATTCGATCGGCAGCGTGGTCGGCACGTAGATGCCCGGCGTCGTATAGGGGCGGTAATTCTCCGTCTTGTCGCTGGAGTCGTTGGCGCGCAGCGCGATAATTCCAGCCGCCGCTTTTTTGCCAAGTTCGATCCCCTTCGACTTCGCCTCCGTTTCGGCAATGCCCGAAAGCGATGCCGCGAGCGTCGCGTCGAGGTCGGCTTTCTGATCGGGATAAAGCACCACCAGAATATCATAGGCGGCGGAAGCAGCCGCCGCTTCCCTGGAAGTCGTGCGTTCTGCCGTGAGGTTGAGCTTGTAAGGGGCGTATCGCCGGTCGATCGCGTTGACCGCTTCAAACATCGCAATATGGAGCATCGCCAGTCCGCGCGCATTCGGGACATTGGGAAGTTGCTTCTCGATGCCGATTGCGTCCGCCTTGGCGTTCCAGTCCATGATCACGTCGCAGCGCGCGGAGCCGGTCAGCAGCGCCGCCGCGACTAGGCTGGTGAAGAACGTCGCTCGGTTGATCCTTGACGCGGGTTTCATGGGCAAACTCCTTCACGGCGTGCCAGGCACGACCTCCGGGATTGGTGAGCCGATCTTGCCGATCTGCGACGGAGTGTCGTGAAGGCCTGATGAAATTCTGCTGAAATGGTCTAGGATGCCGGCGGATCCGCAAAACCAGGCTGCATCCCTGTCATATCTGGCTGAAACCAAAAGCTATCGATTCGGGCGGTTTCTCGTCGATCGCCGATCCGCCTGTTTGCGTTGCGATGGCGTGGTTTTACCCCTGCGGCCGAAGTCCTTCGATGTGCTGGTCTATCTGGTGCAGAACCCGGGCCGCCTCGTTCCAAAAGGAGAATTGATCGATAACGTCTGGCAGGACGTCATGGTCACCGAGAACTCACTGGTTCAGTGCATCAAGGACATCCGTCAGGCGCTCAATGACAACGCCCATGTAGAAATCGAAACCGTCGCCAAACGCGGCTATCTTTTTGCATCGCCGGTGGTTGTGATCGATAGCAATGCTGTGGACCTCGGCCCACCAACTCTAACGGCTGCGGCGGCTGGCGGGGACGGCGCCCTGTCGTTGCCCGATCGTCCTTCCATCGCGGTATTGCCGTTCGCCAATATGAGCGGCGACTCCGATCAGGAGCACTTCGCCGATGGCATTTCCGAGGATTTGATCACCGGACTGTCCCGCATTCGCTGGCTGTTCGTCATCGCCCGCAATTCGACATTCGTCTACAAGCACCGCGCGGTCGACGTGAAACAGGTTTCGCGCGAGCTTGGCGTGCGCTACGTGCTGGAAGGCAGCGTGCGCCGCGCCGGCTCGCGGATACGCATCACCGCACAGTTAGTCGACGCGATAACCGGCGGTCATCATTGGGCGGAGCGCTATGACCGCGAACTGGGCGATATCTTCGCCGTCCAGGATGAAATCACCTCCAGCGTCATCGCGGCTATCGAGCCTCGTCTGCTTGCAGCGGAGGGCATCCGCTCGCTTTCGCGGTCCGCCGAAGATCTCGGGGCCTGGGAACTGGTCGCTCGCGCTCAAACGCATGTCTGGCGCCTGACACGCCTGGATTACGAGACCGCGATCGACGCTCTCAAACGGACCGTTGAGACGCATCCCGACTACGCGCCTGCTCGAAGCTTGCTGGCGTTTTGCCTCTCGTTTGCTGCCCATATGGGCTGGGTCAACCGCGATCACGGGTTGCTCGTTGGTCGCCAACACGCTGTTCGCGCGGTCGCCATCGATGATTGCGATTCCTGGGGACAGATCGCGCTCGGCTATTTGGCCCTCATGGAAAAGCGCACCGAGGAATCGATCGCGGCTTTTCGCAGGGCGGTTCTGCTCAATCCGAGTTCCGCGGCGGCCCACGGCAATCTCGGCCACGGCCTGGCATTTGCCGGGCGCGACCGCGAGGCGATAGAGCATGCCGAGGAAGCGATCAGGCTCAGTCCCCTGGATCCCGAGATGGCGCTGTTCCTCGGGGCTATGGCGGTAGCTCATTATTGTGCCGGTCGATACGCGGAAACTGTCGAATACTCGTCGCAGATCTTGCGTCTACGCCCAGGTTTTCAGGGGGCGCAGCGATTGCGCTGCGCGGGCCTCGCGCAGACCGGACGGATCGAGGAGGCCCGGAAATTTCTCGCAACCGTACGGCTCGAGCAACCCCAGCTATCGATCGACTGGATCAGAGCCAGCGTTCCCTATCAGACGCTTGAACTGATGGAGCGGTTCCTGGACGGCATGCGAAAGGCGGGATTGACCGAGATTGAGAGCAAAGGCGGCTGGCGTTAGCCCGCGTCGCCAGGTTCTATGTCAATCATTGATGCGCTGTGCCTGGCGCTGGCGTTGCGTCTTCAGCTTCTCGAGGATGCTGCCCAAAATGCCCTTGGGCAGGAAGATGATGAAGACCACCAGCAGCACGCCATAGACGAGATTGTCCCAGCCAACGGCCTTCGTTCCAAAGCCGATACGCAATACTTCCGCCAGCAGGATGGTGATGACCGCGCCGACTGTCGGCCCGAGCGACACAACGCTCCGGCATCCAAACCTCCCTGGAAAATTGTGCATTGCGTGCGGCGAGCCCGACGCGGTCCATTCGCTGGAATTGGTCGATCTCGACGCGACGCCGCCGGCCGGAAGATGAATCAGGCCGGCGCGGCGCTTGTCCTTGAGGCGGTAGCCCGCACCCTGGATGCTGACGACGGTCGAATGGTGCAGCAGCCGGTCGGGCACGGGTCACCGAGGGTCAGCTAGACTATGACCTCATAGCCGAGCTCGAGATCGACCGCGGCCTTGCCGCCCAGCATGCCGACATTTTCACGCGGGACCTCGTTCAGAATGATCCTCACATCGCTTGGCGGAACGCCGAATGGCTCGAGGTTCCGAACGATCGCTTGGTAGAGCGCGCGTTTGGCCGAGAGTGATCGGCCCGCGAACATTATGATCACGATGTGGGTGTACCGTTCCGCCGTCCCGTGCGGGCTAGTGAAGCACTCCTTCGGATGTTCGATCAGTCGCAGCACCAGTGCATCAGGTGGAATGCGCAGCGCTTCCTCCGTCGCCGCTTGGATGGCGTCGAGCAATGCGGTTCGCTTCGCTCCGAGCCAACCGCCGCGTGTCTCGACTAATACATTAGGCATATACTGCCTCCTCTTTGTTGATCAGGCACATTTCGCTTGCTAGACGGTGGATCGCGCCACGAGATAGATCCCCAGGACCCTCGCGGGCCAAGAGCAGGACGGCGAAGGGAATGGCGGCGATCGTGTATCGGATGGCGGTAAAATTGAAGGGGTCCATCTGGGTCAGCGCCGACGTCATCACCGGGAACATGCAGCCCCATGAGACGGTGGCGACGAGGCAAAACGGGACACCGCGCAAATAACTCGTCTGCATTTCATCCTCTCCGGATCTCAACGTGTCGCCCCGCTCACGTCCGCGGCCATCCGCACCCTTCGCCCCGCCTTGGAGAGCATCCTAATGCCTTGCTACTGACAGCGTTGTGTCAGTATCCTCGGGCTTGCGATTGAAAGATGGAGCTCTGATGCGGCGCGCGGATCGGCTGTTCGACATCATCCAGATGCTGCGCGTTGCCGTTCAGCCAATGACGGCAGCAATGATCGCTAAGCGTCTCGAGGTGACGGTCCGAACGGTGTACCGGGATATGGCGACCTTGCAGGCGAGGCGCATCCCCATCGAGGGTGCTCCGGGGCTGGGGTATTTGCTGCGCCGAGGCTTCGACTTGCCGCCACTGATGTTTACGGCTGACGAAGTCGATGCGATTGCCGTCGGAGCACGACTGGTGCGCCGTTTGCGCGATCCCGGCTTGCAGAGTGCTGCGGAGAGCGTGCTGGCCAAGGTCACCACAGCGCTTCCCGACGCTCTGCGAAGCGGAATCATGGAGCCAACGTTCCTCGTATCCAGCGGCAGCGCGGCGATGCCGGACGGGGTCGATCTGTCCGACTTGCGGCGTGCGATCCGTGAGACCCGCAAGGTCCGCATCGCGTACTCCGACGCGGAGGCAAAACGAAGCGAACGTATCGTGTGGCCTATCGCGATGGCCTATTACGTCGACGTGACTGTGTTAGGCGCGTGGTGCGAGCTGCGAAACGACTTTCGCCACTTTCGGGTAGAGCGGATCGTCATGGCATCGGTTCTGAACGATCTGATACCCGTGGATGGGCGGCGTTTGACGGAACGCTGGTTTGCCCTGCAACGAGAGAGGGCATCGGATGTGTGACGTTCCCGAGCTCGGCGCCGCGGAAGAGGCAACGGGCGGTGCCGCTGTCCGGAGTGCAGGAGGGGTTTGCGTCGCGCCTGCGGAGGCGAACGGCACGCTGCTGGTGTTTGTCGGCGCCTAGCCTCGGTCTTGATGCCGTCATTGCGAGCGTAGCGAAGATTCCACCTTTTGCGGGGCGACAAAGGAAGCTGGATTGCTTCGTCGCAAGGGCTCCTCGCAATGACGGTAAACAATTCGACGACCGCTTTTCTCAGGCCTTGCGCAGCGTCTTCACCCTGTCGATGATGCTTCCCAAAATGCCCTTGGGCAGGAAGATGATGAAGACCACCAGCAGCACGCCGTAGACGAGATTGTCCCAGCCAACGGCTTTCGTTCCAAAGCCGATACGCAATACTTCCGCCAGCAGGATGGTGATGACCGCGCCGACTGTCGGCCCGAGCGACACATAGAGGCCGCCGACGATGACGGCAAAGACCATCTGAAGGGATACCGAAATGCCGCTCACGGTGTCGGGGGAGATGAACATCTGGTACTGGCAGTAGAGCGCGCCGGCGAGCGACGTCATCAGCGCGCTGATCACGGTGATCTTGAGCTTTTCCCAGGTCACGTTGACGCCGGCCGCGGCGGCGGCATCCTCATCCTCGGAGATCGCCTCCAGGGCATGGCGGTCCATGCTACGGTCGACCCAGCGCCAGATCGCGAGGCCGAGCGCCCAGACCCCGAGCGCAATCAGATACCAGGTGACCTTGTCGTCGAACTGCAGCGCCAGCAGATGGCTGCCCTTGGTCCGGTCGGGCGTGTAGCCAAGCGAGCCGCCGGTATAATCGCGCGTGGCGGTAATAACCTGCAGCACGATGCCGGACAGCGCCAGCGTGACCAGCACGAAGTAGTGGCCGGTGATGCGAAAACGAAAACAAGGGTACGCCACGATCACTGCCAGCACCGCCGCGGCGATCATCGCCAGGGGAATGCCCAGCCACGGCGATACGCCGAGGTGGTTCCACAACAGCGCCGTCACATAGGCGCCGAGGCCCATGAAGCCGCCATGCCCAAGTGAAACCAGGCCGAAGCGGCCCATCATCGACCACGACGTATAGGCAAACGACCAGATCAGGATCAGGATCAGAATGTGCAGATGGTAGGGTTCGCGATAAACGAAGGGCAGGGCGATGAGCGCCGCCGCGCCGGCAATCCAGGGCACCGACCGACGCAGGCTCACGAGCGCCTCGCCAGCAGCCCGGCGGGCCTGATGAACATCATGACGATGAAGAAGGCGAAGGCCAGCACGTAGCCCCATTCGAGATCGGAAAACAGCCCGCCGAGCGAGATGATCTCGGCGAATACAAACGCGGCCACGAAGCCGCCGACGAAATTGCCGAGCCCGCCCAGCACGCAAACCAGGAAGGTGATCGGTCCGAACGACAGCCCGACAAATGGGTGGATGTCGTATTGCAGCACCAAGAGGCAGGACGCGAGGCCGGCGAGCGCGCCGCCCAGCGCCGACGTGATGAGATAGAGACGGCGCGTATCGACGCCCATCAGCGCCATGATCTGGCGGTCCTGGGAGATCGCGCGGATGGCGGTGCCGACATAGGTCCGCTTCATGAAGAAATAGACCAGCAGCATGCCGATCAGCGCGGCGGCGAAAGCCAGCAGGCGTGAATAACTGAAATGCATCTCGGCGAACTTCAGCACCGGCATCCGGATGCCGAGGTTGCGGAAGTCGATGCCGAACGCGACGGTGGCGAAGCTTTGCAGCACGAACAGCACGCCGCCGGTGGCGAGCAGCTGGTTGATCGGCGGCGCCGACAGCAGCGGCGCGATCACCAGCAAATGCAAGAGCGCTCCCAGTCCCGCGACCAGCAGGATCGTGAACGGCGCCGCAACGTAATAGGGCAGCCCGAAAACCTGGACCAGATAGTACATGCCGTACATGCCGATCATGACAAGTTCGGCGTAACAGATCCACGTCACATCGATGACGCCGAAGATCAGGTTCAGCCCAAGCGCCAGCAACGCCAGCAGGCCGCCGAGCAGAATGCCGTTCACGACAGCTTCGAGCAGGTAGATGTCGAAAATATCCGTCATGGTTCTATCCAGACTCCAAATCTTACACCCCAAGGTAGGCTTGCCGGATGGTGTCGTTGGCCAGCATCTCGCTCGACTTGCCCGAGGCGCGGATTGAGCCTGCCTCCATCAGGTAGGCGCGATCCACCACGCGCAGGACCTGCTGTACGTTCTGCTCGACGATCAGCACGGTCAGGCCATTGGCGCGGATTCGCTTCACCAGTTCGAAAACCTGCTGAACCACGACGGGCGCGAGACCGGCCGAAGGTTCATCGAGCAACAGCAGCTTCGGGTCCGACATCAGCGCGCGGCCGATGGCGCACATCTGCTGCTCGCCTCCCGACATGGTGCCGGCGAACTGGTTGCGGCGTTCCTTCATGCGTGGAAACAGATCGAACACAAACGCCAGCCGTTCGGCGTAGCGGGCCCGCGCTTCGGGCATGAAGGCGCCCATCTTGAGGTTGTCCTGCACCGTCAGACGGGGAAACAGCCGGCGGTTCTCCGGCACGTGGGCGATGCCGAGACTGACGATGCGATGCTCCGGCGTCTTCAGGACGTCGGTGCCCTCCATTGAAATCGCTCCCGCGCGAGGCCGGATCAGACCGGAGATCACCCGCATCAAGGTGGTCTTGCCGGCGCCGTTGGGGCCAATCACGCCCACCGCTTCGCCCGCCTTGACGTCGAGACTGACGCCGAACAGCGCCTGGAAGGTTCCGTAGCCCGCATCGACCGATTTCAGCTCGAGCATGTGTACACCCCGCCTAACGACGCGCTTCGGCCGCGGCGGCCTGGGTCGCATCGGCATCGGTGCCGAGATAAACCTCGACCACCCGCGGATCGTTCGACACCTCGCTCGGCAGGCCATCGGAAATCTTCTCGCCGTGGTCCAGCACCATCACGCGATCGACCACGCGCATCAGCACGCCCATGATGTGCTCGACCCAGATGATGGTGATGCCAAGCTCGTCGCGAATCTTGCGCAGCATGTCGGCGGCCTGGTCCATCTCGGTATCATCGAGTCCGCCCAGGCTTTCGTCCGCCAGCAGCAATTTCGGCCCGGTCGCAAGCGCCTTGGCCAGCTCCAGCTTCTTCAGGCCGGCGGCGCCCAGCCCGTCGACACTGATGGTGCGGTCCGCCGGCAGGCCGACCATGGCGAGCGCGCGTTCCGCGGCGTCCTCGGCTTTCGCACGGCTGTGCCGGCCCTGCCCGAAGTAGCCAGCCAACGCCACATTGTCGAACATCGTCAGCCGGTGAAACGGTCGCGGGATCTGGAAGGTCCGGCCGATGCCGCGATTGATGATCCGGTGCGGCGCGAGACCCGCGATTTCCGTCCCGGCGAATTTGATCGAACCCGCGGACGGCGAAAGCGTGCCGGAGAGCATGTTGAAGATCGTGCTCTTGCCCGAGCCGTTCGGGCCGATCAGGCCGAGGATCTCGCCCTGATCGACCTTGAACGATACCTTGTTGACGGCCGTGAAGCCGCCAAACCGCTTGACCAAGCCCTCGACTACCAGCACGGCGGTCCCTTCCGTCGATCCAGGACCACCTATTTGTAGCTGTAGGTCGTGCCCGCCGGCAGCGGCAGCACGGCCTCGCGTTGCGCCTGGCTCTTCGGCCACACCACATACGACTTGTCGTCGACATATTGGATGACCACCGGGAACGAGCGTTCATTCTGCCCGGCCATCGGGGCGCCTTCGCCGTAGAACTTGACGCCGAAGCCAAGCATGGTGCCGCCTTCGGGAAGATCGACTTCCAGCGCCGCGTTGCGCAGCGCGTCGGGATCGACGCCACCATATTTCTTGATCGCGCGCGGCAGCACTTCGGTCAGGAAGACGTAGGTGTTCGAAGCGGCCATGCCGACGTGAGCCGACCGGATAGCCGTGCCCGGCTTCAGCTTGTCGAACTCCTCGCCGACCATCTTGATGATCGGCGGCAACTTGGCATCCATGGCTTCCTGGTTCGCAAGCCAGATCGAGATCGGATCGGCGTTGAAGACATAATTCACGTCGCTGCCGAGGCCTTCCTTCAGCTTCGCGTACACGCCGTAGCCCGCGCCATGGCCGACCAGGGCGCCGAACTTCAACCCCTGTTCGCGCGCCTGACGCAGCAGCAGGGTAATGTCGGGATTGTAGCCGGTGTGGAAGATCACATCGGGCCGGGCACGCTTCAGCTTGGTGACAAGCGCGGACAGATCGGGCGCGGTTGCCGAATAGCCTTCCTTCAATACAATGTTGAAGCCGGCCTTCTTGGCACCAGCCTCGTTGCCCTTCGCCACGTCGACCCCATACGCGCCATCCTCGTGGATGATGGCGACGCGCATGTCCTTTGGCTCCTTACCGAACTTTTCCTTGGCGTTCTGGGCGATGAAGTCCGTCGTCATCAGCCCGAACTGATCGCCGCTC
>WNFC01003758.1_pt1 | contig 16471 bp, 15 predicted proteins | sample 5400541 | NCBI WGS metagenome assembly WNFC01 (sample SAMN13153342, study PRJNA577476) | soil metagenome | isolation source: 120 cm saprolite under Douglas fir tree site 2 hole 2 replicate 1 | place: USA:California | collected 2015-04-18
TTGTGGAAAGGGTGGAGCGCCCGATCGCCGACGAATCGGGGCGGCCTTCCCGACCCTATCGCGCTGTCGACACGCTGGCCACGATGGAGCGCCGCGGTTCGATCACCACCGGGATGCGCCAGGCCGGCGAGGATTTCCGGGCGCGTTTTGCGGTCGCCCAACTCGATCCGCTGCGCGTGCCCGATTTATCGCGGCCGAGGGAAAGCGGCGCATCGCGGTTCGGGGCGGCAGATGGGCCGGGCGTGCGTATCGAGGGCGCGCGCGAGGCGGTCTGGCGCGCGATTCTGGCGGCCGGCGGTATCGGCTCACCTGCCGGTTCGTGCCTGTGGCACGTCGTCGGCTGGGAGCAATCGCTAAAGGAATGGGCGCTCGAGCGGGGCTGGAGCGGCCGTCGGGTCAGCCAGGAAGCGGCATCGGGCATCCTGATCGCGGCGCTTGGCGCGCTCGAGATGCATTTCGGCATAAAAAGAGATTGCGATATTGGCACTTTATAATTGACAAGTCCGGATCGATGTGGTAGGAATCGTCGAAATTGGCAGAAGCGGCGGCGCGGTTGATGCGCCGGTCGCCGACCGGTCCTTCGGGGCATTCGCAGCGCAGCACTCAGGATGATCTCGGCCAAAGCGCGTCCGGCGATTGGCGCCGGCGATCTTTGAGGATCGGGCGCCTGAGAATCTTCCGGAGGGATGCGGATGGGGAGTTCGCACTCGGGCTGGCTCTTCTCGCTGCCCGAGGCGGCGAGGAATGACCTCGCCGCGGTGCTTAGCCCCGCCGAGGCGCGGGCATTGCTCTATGACTGGACATTCTGGGCACGGCCGACGCAGCGGCCGCCGCAAGGGAATTGGCGGGTGTGGCTGCTGCTCGCCGGCCGCGGATTTGGCAAGACGCGAACGGGTGCGGAACTGGTGCGCGCGCGGATAGCGGCGTGCACGGCTCGCCGTGTGGCGCTTGTCGCACCGACCGCAGCTGACGCCCGCAACGTGATGGTCGAAGGCGAAAGCGGCATCCTGGCGATCTCGCCGCCCTGGGACCGGCCCCGCTACGAGCCATCGAAGCGGCGGCTGACCTGGCCGAACGGCGCCATCGCAACGCTCTACAGCGCCGACGAGCCGGAGCGCCTGCGCGGGCCGCAGCATGATGCCACCTGGTGCGACGAGCTCGGCAGCTGGCGCTATCCCGAGGCCTGGGACATGCTGATGTTGGGGTTGCGGTTGGGAAACGATCCGCGTGTCGTGGTCACGACGACGCCGCGGCCGACCAAGCTGATCCGGGCATTGATCGCCGATCCGACGGCGGTGGTGACGCGCGGCTCGACTTATGAGAACCGCACCAATCTGGCGACGGCCTTTATCGAGCAGATCGTTCGCAAATACGAGGGGACGCGGCTCGGCCGCCAGGAGCTCGACGCCGAGCTCCTCGACGACGTACCGGGCGCTCTGTGGAGCCGCGGCGTCATCGAGGCGGGCCGAGCAAGCGCCGCCCCGACATTGGTCAGAGTGGTGGTGGCGATCGATCCGGCCGCGACTTCGTCCGAGGACGCCGACGAGACCGGCATCATCGTCGCCGGCAAGGATGGGCAGGGACGGGGTTGGGTGCTCGCCGACGCGTCCGGCCGCTATCCGCCGGCGGAATGGGCAAAGACCGCGATCGCAGCCTATCGCGCCCACCGTGCCGACCGGGTTGTCGCCGAGGTCAACAACGGCGGCGAGATGGTCGAAGCGACCTTGCGCGTAATTGATCCGAATGTGCCCTTCAGGGCGGTGCGGGCCTCCCGCGGCAAGCTCACCAGAGCCGAGCCGGTCGCGGCGCTCTATGAACAGGGCCGGGTGCATCACCTCGGTGCCTTCCCGCAGCTCGAAGATCAGATGTGCGGTTTTGTGCCTGTGGATCCGGGTGATTTCGGCCCGCGCCCGACGGGGAGCTCGCCCGACCGGGTCGACGCGTTGGTGTGGGCCCTGACCGAGCTCCTGATCGAGCCGATGTCCGACCAGGGAATTTACGACCTCTATCGCCAACTTGCTAACCAGCTCGGAAGGAGACCATAGATTGTCGCTATTGGTCAAAGAGACGAACGCGACGATCCGGCTGATCCCCATCGACGCGGACCAGCGCATGGCAAAGCGGCTGCTCTGGCTCACTGCATTCGCGTTCGGGCTGGGCGTTGCGCTACCGAGCTTTGCCCAGTCGCCCGGAAACTTCTCATCGCTGTCGGCGACCGGCGCCGCAACGCTCAATGGCGACGTGCTGATGTGCTCGGGACGGCCGTGGATCGACGTGCGCTGCAATGGTGCCATCGGCGACGGCAACCATGATGACACGACGGCGATCAACACGACGATCGGGACGGCGATCACCAATAGCTGGCCGGTGCACTTCTCGGGCGGAACCTACAAAGTCAGCTCGCCGATCTCGATCGACTACGCCGGCCAGGCATCCCACGGCTTCCGGCTGATCTCGGAGGCGGCGACGATCGACGGGCGCTCGATTGCCTCGGGGCCGGTATTGCAGATCCAATGCGGCCGGGGGACGCCAACAAGCCCGACTGGATGCTTCTACTTCAAGGAAGAGGGAACCTTGTTCGTCAACGCCAACACCCCCGACTATGCGGTGGTGTTCGGCAATGCCAATTTCTCCGACGCGCACAACTCCGCAAAGATCGACCATCTGATCGTCAACAACGCTAGCGCCGCACCGCGGGCCGGCGGGTGCCAGTTCAACTTCGTTCTCGACAGCGACATTTACGCGGTTTGCGTCGCGGCAGGCGGTGCGGCCGGACTCGCATTCGAGCAGACCCAATTCTCCCGAATTTCGGGCGCCGGTACCGCGGAAGGCACCGGGGGCAGAAGCGTGGTGCTCGAAAACGGCTACAATTTTAGCAATACGTTCTTCGCCCTCGATCTGGAAGTGTCGCCAACATGTCTGTCGATCACCTTCGATCACAACGGGCTCAATACATTTGTCTCGCCCTTTTTCAACTGCATCACCGCGGTGAATGCCACGGCGAGTAACGGCAATCTGTTGCTCAACCCAAACTACGGCGGCGCGACGGTCAATTTCGGGCCGTCCTCAACCGGGATCACCGTGATCGGCAGCGGATCGCGCAGCCCATGGTATTTCCCATCGGTCGGCAGTTACACCGCGGTAGCGATCGACGACGGTATCAACATCTCGAGCTACAACGCCCCGGGAGCGTCGATGACAGTGACCCTTCCCGCGCTCGCCAGCCTCAATCCCGGCTGGACGATGGGCTTTGCCACCGACAATGGCAAGGGGATGACCGTCGTTGCGCCATCCGGGGCGATCCTGGCGGGCGGCAGGAGCCTGGCCTCCGTAACCCTCGGTGCGGGCAACTATGAGTATTTCCAGGTACAAGCGGACGGAAACAATTTCCGGGTCGTCTCGGCGACGCGCAACACGCGTCTCATCAATGGTTTCGATCCGCCCCCTTGGCCCAGCAACTGGCTCTATCCGTCGACCCCGGGATATGCCGCGACGCTCGGCGACAATGGCAACATCCTGTCGAGTTCCAATACGGCTTCAGGCCTGGCCGTGACCCTGCCAGCAACGACGATGCTGCCGACGGGCTGGAGCATGGGATTTGCCACCGACGGCACGAAGCCGCTGTCGATCCAGGTCAATGCGACATCGGGCGGTCACATGTTGTGGCCGGGCTCAGGCTCGTCAGCGACGAGGCTCGCCCTCGCCAATACCAGCCAAGGCGCCTACGAGTTTCTGGTGTTGCAATACGACGGAGGCGGCAATTTCCACGTCGTCGATATGACGCCGGCGACGGCGCAGGCGATCGGCACGATCGGCGCCGGCGGGATCACCCATTGGAGCTTCCCGTCGGTTAGCGCCTATGCTGCGACTGTCGCCGACAACGGCGGTGTGGTGTCGAGCTACAATAGCCCGCTCCCGTACCTCGCGCTGACATTGCCGCCGACGACGGCGATCCCGATGGGCTGGACAATCGGCATCGCGACCGACAACGGCAAGATAGCGGCGGTGCAAGTGAATGGCACCTCGGGCGGGCACATTCTCTATCCAGCGGGGGCCACCGGAACCTCGAGCACTTCTGTGACACTCGCGGCGATCAATTACGAGTTTTTGGCGCTGCAATTCGACGGCAGCAATTTTCGCATCGTGTCGATCACGCCGCGCAGCGCCGCGGCTCTGGGTATGCTCGGGCATCAGATTATGACCGGGGCAAACCCGACGGTCGGCGCGGGATCGGGCGATTGCGGTACTGCACCCTCGATCGGCGGCAACGACGGCGCTGGCCGGGTCACGGTCGGCAGCGCGACCAACGGCGGCAAATGCACGATCACCTTTGTCTCGCCCTGGCCGAATCCGCCGATCTGCTCGGCCTTCGACGAGACCACGGGAAATCTGATCCGGCCGGCCGCGACCTCGACGACGAGCGTTGCACTGACCGGGACGCTCACCGCCGGCGACAGCCTCGTCTACCAATGCGTCGGCTATCAATGATCCAGTTCTTTCCCGCCTGCTCGGCAACAGACAGGGAGTTCCTTTGATGCCACCTGGCGGCGGAAAGCGGACATCTCTCGCGTCCTACACCTGGGGCGGCTGGAGAACACAGAATGACCTCACCCAATTTCGCGAAGTCTTTCAGCCCGACCAGGGGATCTTTTCACCGAGCTATCCGCTGGTCCCGCCTGAGCGCGAGCAGGTGCGGTTGTGGGACTTCCCAGTCGGTTACAACACGATCTACACGCCGCGCTCCTATGAGCCGATCGGGTTCGGCGAGCTTAGGGCTCTGGCCGAGAGCCACGATATCACGCGGCTCGCGATCGAGACGCGCAAGGACCAGATCGAGAAACTCGAGTGGACCATCAAGTCGCGCGACGAAAGGAATCCGGCTGCGGACGCGCCGTCGCGCGTTGAGCGGCTGACCGAGTTCTGGCGCCAGCCCGACGGCGAGCAGCCCTTCGCCACTTGGCTTCGGGAGGCGCTCGATGATGTCCTCGTGCTCGATGCGCCGGCCTTCGAGATACGCCGCAACCGCGGCGGCGACATCATCGGCCTCGATGTCGTCGACGGATCGACGATCAAAGTGCTAATCGACGACACCGGGCGCCGGCCGCAACCTCCCGCTCCGGCCTATGAACAAGTGATCCACGGCCGGCCGTGGCGCCTCTTAAGCGACGACGAATTGATCTACCTGCCGCGCAACCGCCGCCCGCACAAGGCATATGGGTTCAGCCCTGTCGAGCAGATCGTTGTAACCGTCAATATCGGGTTGCGCCGGCAAATCATGCAACTCCAGCACTTCACGGAAGGGAACGTCCCACCCGGGCTGCTGAACGCACCCGAGGGCTGGAACGCCGAGCAAATCCGTCAGTTCCAGGACTGGTTCGACTCGATCCTTGCCGGTAACACCGGCAGCCGCACGCGGCTCGTCTGGGGACCGAGCGGCGCCAAATACCAGCCCTTCAGAGAAGCGCCTTACAAGGACGATTTCGACGAATGGTTGGCGCGGATCGTCTGTTATGCCTTCTCGCTGCCGCCGACCGCCTTCACCCCGCAGGTCAACCGGGCAACGGCGCAGACCGCGCAAGAAGCCGCGCTCGAGGAGGGCCTGGCTCCGCTTATGGGCTGGGTCAAGCGGCTGGTCGACAGCGTCATCCAGAACCGCATGGGCCATGGCGACCTCGAATTCACCTGGTCGGATATTCGCCCGACGGATCCGAAGGACCAATCTGTAATCCTCACCGGCTACGTCAGGGACGGCATCTACACCCTGAACGAGGCGCGGGACATCCTCGGACTCGATCCGATCGAGGGCGGCGACGAACCGATGTTTTTGACCGCCCAGGGACCAGTGTTGCTGCGCGACGCTCTCGCGTCAAAACCCAGTCCGGCATAGCGCCACCTGAGAATGATCGCGGTCCTCGTATTCCGGTGATCGCGGGCGGGTGGCGACCAGCACCCAGTAATGGCGCAATCAAATCTGACCTCGAAAGAAGCTAGGAGCCTCCGATGAGCGTGCTGCCATCCGACATCGTCGTCTATGGCTCGGCCAACATGCCCGAGACGGACGGCGCCACCGTGGGCGGCGCGGTCGACTTCAGCCGCCGTGTCGCATTCTACGATGTCACGCCGGCCGGCACCCTCGACGTGATTTCCAGCTCTTCGAGCGACACCGCGAACAAGATCGCCTATTACGGGCGGGACGCCACCGGTGCGATCCAGAACCAGACACTGACCTTGAATGGCCAGAACTGGGTTGCCGGGTCGCTATCGCTGGAGCGCCTCCTCTACGCGGCACTCTCCGGAGCGAGCACGAACGGCCCGGTGGCCAACCCGGGCGGCACCCCGGCGGTCGGCGAGGTAGCGCTCGCCGCACATAGCTGCGTGTTGCCGTCGGGATCGGTGACGACCGACGCGACGGTGCACACCGCGCAGACCGGCTCCGCCAATCACAGCGGCACGTCGCCGGCGCTGTTCAAACTGCAATCGGGTGACGGCGCCGGGGTTTCCACCGGCCAGATCATTTGGACCAAGAGCGGCACCGGTCCCAACCAGTTACGGCAGATCATCGCCACTGCGGGCTACGGCACCGACGTCGTCGCGGTCAGCCGAGACTGGGGCGCGGTGCCGGACAACACGACGACTTATAAGATCCTTCAGGGGATGCTTTTCGAGATCTCGCCGAACCCAGTGACGGCAGTGCTCCGCATGTTCTCGACGAGTGCTGCAGACGTGCCAGCCGGGTCGCAGCGGACCTATTACGAAAAGATCTTCGTAGTCAACAACAACACCGCGACAGCACTGACCGGCGCGCAGATCCAGGTGGCAAGCGAGACGCCAGCCCTGCCCGCGGGCGCGCTGTTGGACCTGGCGCTGACGACAGCGCCGAATGATACCGGCACGGTCGCCAACCGGCAGACTGGTCCCTCCTCGGGCGTCGGTTCTTTCACCGCGCAGCCCGCCTTTGTCAGCGTGCCGAGCCCGGGCAACCTGCCGTCCGGGGCAGCACCGAATACGGCCGGCGCACAGGGTGTGTGGCTGCGACTCACCTTGCCGGTCGGCACGACAGCCTACAAGGGATCGGCCGATCTGCGGACGCAGGGCACAACGACATGACGAGGGGGCGATGAATTGGCAGGGACAACGGAACGTGGCCGCAATACCCTATACAACCTCCGTTCACGCAAATGCCGGCAAACGGCGTGAAAGGACGTGGACAGGCACCGTCTCAGTGCTCACCGGGGTATGTCTAGACCGGCGGCGGGTGGATGGCGTCAGCCACACCAGCTGCACAGCGCGATAGGCACCCCATGAGCACCATTGTCGCATCCGGCACCCTGACGGCTGATGGCTCAGAGGATACCATCGGCTCGGCGCTAAACACAGCCGGAACCTACATCGTGGTTGTTGACACGACCAATATGGCGGCCGGCGACGCCACCCTGTTGAAGGCCAAACGCAAGGTTCTGCCGAGCGATGGCGGAGCCGCGATCGTATACGAGGCGAGCTTTCAGAACGCCCAGGCCGACCCGGTCAAGATATCGATTCCGATACCACTTCCGACCAACTGCGCGATCACCTTCACCCTGACGCAGACCGCTGGGACCAATCGATCCTACGATTATTCAATCGAGACGCTCTGATGTCGAACTGGCGTCCGCCCGTCGTCGCTCGCTACGACGACATCAAGGGCGTGTCCTCCAACACCGGCACCTGGGTAACCTCGGGCAGCGCCAACACCAAGGGCGCCACGGTGAGCCTCGGCAGCGCCGCCTTCGATTGGGACGGGTTTTTCCTGACCGCCGGCGCCGGTAACGGCTGGAACACGATCCTCGATTTGAGCCTCGACAGTGGGGCCAGCGATCTTCTCGTGAGCAATTATTACTTGCCGAATTCTTCTAGTCTCTCGCAGATCTGGGGTACGACGTGGTTCCCGGTCCCCGTCAAGAGCGGCGCTACGGTCTACTGCCGCACGGGATCCGGCACCGCCGCCATCGTCACGACGGTTTCTCTCGTCGGATGCAAGGGCTCGATCGGATACCAGCAACGCTTTTCCCGCGCCGTCGGGCTCGGCAATGATCTTTCGTCCACCGTGGCACCCGAGATCGCCAACGGTGGCAGCGGCACCTGGGGGACGTTTCAGCAGATCGCCGCATCGACCGCCGATCACTACGCCGCCTTGATGGTGGCCTTCGACAACGATCAGGTCAACACCGGGGTCAACCAGGATATTACGGTGACCCTCGGCATCGGTGCAAGCGGATCGGAAAAGACATTGGCGATCGTGAGGGGCGGCAGGCTTCCCGCTTATTTCGCCTTTCCGTCAGCCCCGCAACTACTGTTCGTCGATGTACCGTCGGGCTCACGGCTGAGCGCAAAGGCGCAGGCGGCGACCACCTCGAGCGGCAACGACCTAGCTCTTTCGATCCTCGGCCTCGTCGCGTGAGCGATGAGCCATGAGCTTTCTCAGTTGGCTCGAGCTCTTCCCATCCGCCGCGGCGGCAGCCACCACCGTGACCGCCGCTGCGGCAGGCGCGATGGAGTGGCCGGCGATGCAGCGCGTCGACCCTGGGCTGGCACTCGAAGGCTCGGCCACGCAGCGCGCCGACCCCGGATTGGCGCTCGACGCCTTGGTCACGCGGCACGCCGATTGCGGGATGCCGTCGGAGTCGACGGCGATCCTGCATGGCGACGTCGGCTCGCCGGTCGAGCTCGGCGCCAGGATCGCGACCGACGTGGCCTGGCCGGTCGAATCATTGGCGGATGCCCTTGCCGATTGGCGCGTCGTAGCGGGATGGTCGGCGTCGTTGCTTCGGGATGTGGCGGCGCCCGCTGAAGTCGCAACCGCTGTCGCCGGGGACGCGCGGGCGCCGATGGAATGGCTGACCGCGATCGAGACCCTGTTGACCGAAGATGCGTTCTTGCCGATCCAATGGACAGTGCTGCCGGTGCCACTACTGGTATCGCTCGAACGCCTCCTCGCCTCGCCCGGCAAGCGGCGCCTCCTCGGCACACCCGGCCGTCTGCGTCTTCTTAAACGACTGTGAAGCGCCTCACATCGACGTTCCATCGGGCAGCGGCGGTGGCGCCAGACCGACGCGAGCCGGCTGGACCCGATTAAAACTGTCAAAGGGCTCAAACGATGCGAAAACTGTCTTTGGTTCCTTATGCACTCATCCCGCTGCTGACGGTGGCGGGGTGTAGCGAGGTCGGCAAGCTCGCGGCGACCGATCTTACCTACGCCGCGAAGGTCGCCACTCAGGGTGGCGACCCCGCAGGGGCCGCATGTTGGGTTGCACTGACCCCCCCAGCCAGTGCGATCGAGGATGCGCCAGCGCCTGGTCTGGCCTCAGTCATCGAGGCTGATCGGCTATTTGCACTGGCAACGCAGGGGCCAAACGCACCGTGCAACGCCGTCGCCGGCATGATTCTTTCGACGGTGCTGCGGAAAGCACCTCTGCTTCTGCCGTAACCGATTGCGAAGCAGCACGCCGCCCTCGGCCAGTGAGGAAGCAGCCAATGCGATTGGCAACGCCTTTCGATCCGATCGAAGTCGGCGAAATCGACAATTTCGCCTTCGATTTTACCGCTGATATGGGTGCTGCGTCGATCGTTTCTACGAGTTGGATCTGCACGCTGGCTCCCTATCAGACCGCAACCGATCCGGCCCCGCAGTCTCGGGTATTGGCGACTTCCGCTGTGACGGCGATCGAGGTGCGCTCGCCAATCGACGGCTCGTTGCAAAAGCGTAGTGGATGCTTCTCAGTCGCGTCCATCGGCGGCATGCCAGATTCAGCGGCCGGCTGTACCTACGTTCTCGAAGCCACGGCTAATCTCGACGACGGCCGCGTGCTGAAGCTCAATTCAACGGTCCTCTGCAAACCCTGGGGGCCGTGACAGTCAGGGAAACTCGGCCATGGCCACAAAGCTGCTCGCACCTGCCCCTTTTGCGCGGTTTCAGACATCGGGCGCGGCGTACGCGGCGGACGCGAAGGGCGTCATCGCCGCAGCTGAGATCAGCGACGTAATCGATCTGGTCCGCGGCGGATGCACCTTGCTGCCCGCCTACAACAATCTTTCGGCAACGACCGATCCGGGTAGCTCTAGTGATAATACCCAGGGTTATTCGGTCGGCTCGCGCTGGCTCAATGCCACCGCGAGACGCGCCTGGACCTGCGTGTCGGCGGCGAGCGGAGCGGCGCTCTGGGTGCTCGACGGCGTCGTCCCTGGGGTCGGTGTCGAGCCCTCGAGCATCTCGACCTATTTCGGCGGCGGGACCGGCACCTTTTTCGGAGAAGGCAACCTCACTCGCCTGGTGGGGAGTTCGCTCGGCGCCAACAAGGCCGATACAACCGACGATGTGCTGGCGAGCTATACCGTGCCAGCATCGAGCTTTGATGTCTCGGGCCGTGGGCTCTGCATCACCGCCCAGGGCAGCACTGGGCCGACCGCCAACAATAAGCGCGTCAAACTATGGTTCAACGCGACGATCTCCGCTGGAGTGGTCAGCGGAGGCAGTGTGATCGCAGATACCGGGGCCTGGGTCAACGGGACGACGCTAAACAACGATGTCGGCTGGCAGCTGATGGCCAACGTCTTCAAATACGGTGCGGCCGGCTCCAATACGCAGTATGCCCAGGGTACAGCGATCCTTGGCGGTAGTCATGGCGGGATCGGCTTGCCGGTCTTCCCGACGGCGAGCGAGGCGGGCGCCATTGTGATTGCCCTCACCGGCTCATCTTATACGGCCGGCGTAGCCAACGACTTGGTGGCGACCTGGTTTGAAGTCAATGCAATGAATTGACAGGGTAACAGCCACATGATCAAGAACATGGGATTTCAATGGCTGCCGCAGCCAAGCACTGTCATCGGCTTTGGCATCCTCGCCGGTACGCTCTGCTATTTGATAACCGGGGACCCGGTTTGGGCAGGTGCTGCCGCGGCGGCGGTCAATATACTCGTCCCCGACAATTCGATGGGAGGGGACCAAGTGTTCACGGCGATAGCGATGCTTGCAGGGGCGGCCGGCAAACCTCTTCAAGCACCCTCGACGCAACCGCCAGTCGCCTCCGGTGCTCCCGGGAGTGATCGGGGCCCGCTGTTCCGGGCGGCGCCGGGGAAAATGACGAGCGACCGCACGCGCGAGCAAGGCTGATTGGCGGGACTGTGATGATGCGACTCTATGGCGCAATCCAGAAGGTTGAACCTCAGGATGACGGAACTGTGCGCGTGCACGGGATCGCGACATCGGAGGGAGTGGACGATCAGGGTGAGACTATTTGGGCCGACGCGATCCGCGCGGCCCTCCCGGACTACATGCGATTTCCGGCACTGCGTGAGATGCACCAGCTTTCGGCCGCCGGAACGACGCTCGAGGCCGAGGTCGGTGACGACGGCGCGACCCGGATTGTCGCCCATGTCGTCGACCCGGTGGCGGTTGCCAAGGTCAAGAATCGGGTCTATCGCGGATTCTCAATCGGCGGCCGGGTCACCCAGCGCGATCCTGGTAACCCGAAGGCCATTACTGGCCTCGTGCTGAGCGAGATCTCGCTGGTTGACCGTCCGGCGAACCCGGAAGCGGTGTTCGACTGCTGGAAGGCTTCCGCCATATCCGATGCGCTTCGCGGCGAAGTGGAGCCTGGCCGCTCGGCGCCGGCGCCGGCCGGGTCTGGGCGACAGCCGTTCAACCCGCCGATTCAGATCTGGGCTTGCGGCGTTCCCGCCCACCATCATCGCGCCAAGAGCGACGCGGTGAAATGTCTTGAAATGCAGTCACTCGGAGCAATGGGTTCGTTGGGGCCGCCGGCGTTGGAAGCAATCCGCGAGTTTCCGCCTGGAGAAAGGCAAGACGCCCTTGGAGCAGACGCAGCGATCACTGAGGTAGAGGGCGGTGATGCGCACGAAGATTCGCCTGGGGAGCATGACGAAGCAGCCTACGCCGACCCCCGCTACCAGTCCGACGATGGCGACGGGCCGCCCTCCGCCGAGGAGGCATCCCCCGCGGTGCTGACGAGGGCACCCTGGGATGCCGGACGCGCTGTGCGCACCATACAGGAGCTCGACTGGCTTCGGGATGCGCTCGGGGTAAAAACGGCGATGGCGGACGGCAATTCGATGCAGCCGGCTCGGCTGCAGGCGAACATCGCCGAACTGTGCGGCTTTCTGAACACGCTCGTGGCGGAAGAGAGTGGCGAGATCCTGGGCGATGTACAAATCGACGGTCGTGGTCTTCGACAGGGCCCGCCCGAATTGCTCGTGACGGCCGCCTCAACCGGCGCGGTGCGCCTTGCGAATCTCGTCCATACAGGGAAGCCGAACATGCAGAAGCTCGCCACCGGTCCCCTCGTGAAGGCCAAGCATTCGCAGGGCGACCAGGCGCTGGTGGACATGGCCCTCTATGCTTGCGACAAGTGCCTCAAAATCGATGGCCTGTCGGTCGGGGAGAGGGAGCACATGGGCAGCGCGCGTGACCACCTGCGCGAGGCCGGGGCCGCTCCAATGCCAGAGTCAAGCGAGGACATGGCCGGCGATGTGGTGAACGCCGCACCGCAGGTGAGTCTGCCGGCATCCGATTTTCGCTGCGGCGGCAACTCCGCTGTCGACGCTCTGAAGGCGTTCAGCCTTTTCGCCAAAGCGGGCGGTAGTCGTAACCGAGCGCACCGGAACCTGATGGGTGTTGCTCATGAATGCGTCGGCAAGCTGACCGACGGAATGGCATGCTCTCGGTCGACGTCGCGCTCCGATGCGGGCATTGCGCACGAACAAAGCGCGGAGACCGGCGAGGTCGCCAAAACCGGCGCGCGGCACTCCGGGGAGACAATGGAGCATTTGTGTGCGGCGCACGATCACCTGATCTCGGCTGGCGCCCAATGCGAATGTGGCGCGGAGGATGCCGGCGAGGAGCAGAACCAGAACCTACCTCAGGCGAGAATTGGGAGCAGCGCATTGGAACCGAAGAAGGCGTTGCCGGTAGCAGATCTCGCCAAGGTGCTGGCCGACGAGCGGGCCGAGAAGGCGGCGCTGGTCAGGGCACTCGGCGAAATGGTGCCGATGCTCGACCGGCTGTCGAAGCGGGTCGACGACATTGCCTCCACTCCGCTTCCCCCCCTAACGATTGCAAGGGGCAGTGTCTCGGTGTCGAAACAACAGGATGGTGGTAGCACTGCAGATATCCAGTTGTCGCCGGAAGCGATCGCCTCTGCCCTCGCCAAGATGAGCAAGGAGGATCAGACCTTGACCTTGATTAAGGCGAGCTACTCCAATCCAATTCGCGTGCTTGGCGCAGCCACAGGCGAACCCTGACCAGGATAGTTAAACCCATTCGGCCTCTCGGCGAAGCTTGGCTTCGCTGAGCGGCCGTGGCCAAGCCCGACCTTTGGCCGGGCTTTTTATTGCCCCCCGTCTGGGAGGACTTTCCAATGAATCCGATCACCCAGGAATCGCTAGAGCTCTTGAAAGGGGCCCTGGCCAAACCGGACGATGTGCTCGCCAAGTCGATCTCGACTACGACGGGCCTGCTCGCCTTTGACCTTCAGGCACCGGCCAAAAACCTCTATCCTTTCGTGACGCCGATAAGAAATGTGATGCCTCGCGTCGGCGGCGGCACCGGTGCCGCCGCGAATTGGCGCCAGGTCAACGCGATCATCGGCTCCGGCTTCGACGCAATGGGATGGGTTCCCGAAGGCCAGCGCTCCGGCCAGATGTCCTATTCGACCTCGAACAAATCGGCCACCTACGTGACGATCGGCGAGGAGGACGCGGCAACTTTCGAAGCGATCTCGGCCGGCCGTGAGTTCGAGGACATCCAGGCGCGCATGACCTTTCGCCTGCTGCAGAAAATGATGCTCAAGGAAGAGATGGCGATCCTCGCCGGGAACGCTTCCCTGACCCTGGGCACACCGGCAACCCCTATATTGTCGGCGTCGGGCAGCAGTGCGACCCTTCCGACAGCGACTTATTTCGTCAAAGTCGCCTGTCTGACCCTCGAAGGATACCAGAATTCGAGCGTCGCGAACGGCGTTGCCACCTCTATGACCGTCACGGGCGCTGACGGAAAAAGTTATATGCTGTCCGGCGGTTCGTCGAATATCAGCGCCGAGGCGAGTTTGGGGGTAACGTTCGGCCAGACGCTGTTCTGCAGCGTCACCCCAACACAGGGCGCCGTGGCTTATGCCTGGTACGTCTCTGGCGCAAGCGGGGCCGAGACCTTGCAGGCGATCACCACGATCAACAGCTTTGCCATCACGGCCCCGCTCAGCACCGGCCATCAGCTGCAGACCGCGATCACTGCAGACAACTCGGCCAACTCCAGCTACGCCTACGACGGGCTGCTGACCACTGCGCTGAAATCGGGGTCGAACGCGTATGTCAACACGATGCCCACCGGCGCTCCGGGCCTCGGCACGCCGCTGACCGCGTCGGGCCGCGGTTCGGTCGTCGAAATAGACACGATGTTTCAGAAGATGTGGGACAATTTCGAGCTGTCCCCGACCGTGCTCTACGTCAACTCCCAGGAGCTGAAGAACATTACCAGCAAAGTTCTGTCGAGCGCGTCGGGACCGTTGCTGCGCTTCGACTCGCCCACAGACGGGGGCGGTGGCGAATACCAAGTAACAGCGTCCGGGGTTGTGCAGTTTTACTACAACCCGTTCGCGATCAACGGAGGCCTTCGAATCCCGATCAGGATTCACCCCCGGGTTCCGCCAGGCACGATCATCGGCTGGGCCGAGAACCTGCCGATCCAATACCAGTCGAACGAAGTGCCGAATGTGGCCGAGATAAAGACCCGGCAAGACTACTACCAGATCGACTGGCCGATCGTCACCCGCCAGCGCCAGGTCGGGGTCTATGCCGAGCAAGTTCTCGCCGTCTACGCGCCCTTCGCAATGGGTGTCATCTGCAATATCGCCAACAGCTAGTTGCAGTCCCCGCCAAAGCGTTTGTCGCGTCAGCCCCCGGGTCCAGCCCGGGGGCGTTGCGGCCGCCCTTCCGCTCCTCGGAGTAAGGGCGCCACTTCTTTCTCAGCCGAAGGTGACCCAATGAAAACCTCGTCACCGCGATCCTTGCGGCTTCGATCGCCGCCTGCAGCCCGCTCGGTATGTCGACGACCGCCCCGCGTGCTCCCCAGGCGATACGCTGACGAAAGGCTGATCCCGTGGCGTTTGGCGATCTAACGACACTTGAGGATGTCAAGGTGTGGCTGCAGACAGGGCAGAACGCCTTTCCAGCGACCGACGATGCTTTGCTGACCCGTTTGATTACCGCAGCGAGCCACCTCATTCAAACCTGGCTGAACCGTCCGATAGCTTCGCAGGAATGGATCGAGACGCGTGATGGTCTAGGGAGTGCCCTCGGCCCGCGCGGCGTGCGGTACCAATTCGCAGCATTTCCGGCAAGCGCCGTCAGTCGCGTTGTCGTCGATGGTGTCGCGATTCCGGCGATCCCGGCACCCCCAGCGGAGCAACCGGGCACAGCGGCCATCAGCACGTTCGCTGGGCAAGCGGGCTACCTCTTTACGCCGACGCAGATCGTGATCCGCGGATATTCAGTGCCGCGAAAGGCGGGGTGCGTGACCCTGCAATATACCGCCGGCTATGCAGTGATACCGCCCGACCTCGCTCAGGCCTGCATCGAACTTGTGGCGCTGCGCTACCGAGAGCGCAGTCGTATCGGAGAGGTCGCGAGGGCGATCGGTGGCGGCCAAACGGTCTCATACTCGCAAAAGGATATGAGTGATTCGATAAAGACGCTGCTTCAGCAATACCGCAGGATAGCACCGATTGCCGGGTCCTTGATCCCGGCACCGCTGCAATCCAATGCCGCAGCTCTTGCAGGTGGCGCATGATCAGCGCCCATCTGATCGGCGACCAACAGTTGCTCGAGCGCCTGCGCGCGCTCCCGAGCATCGTCAATTCGGGGCTCGTTCGCGGCTTGACCCGACTCGGGACAGACCTCCAGCGCACGCTGCAGGACAGCCTCGGCGATCAGCTGCGAAGCCGCGCCCGACCACCGAATTCGCGCGCCGACCTTCGCATCGAGCAGAGCGGCGGGACGATCACCGCAAGCGTATGCGCCGACCTTCAAAATGCCGCCGTTAGGGAACACGTTCTGAGGGGAACGGCCAATCTCCGGGCCAACCTTCGACATGAGCGAGGAGCCTTTGCTCGTCCAGTCGCGAAGAAGGCGATCGGCGCGCCAGCGGGCGGTCGCGGGCCGGATCTTCCTGAAGGTTCCTTTCTGCGCTCGACGCTCGACAGTATGACGCCGGCGGTTCGCGACGAGGTCGAAGCGACGCTGGAGGAGGCGGTATCGCAATGATCAGTTGCGGCGCATTTGCTCGATCGACGCCTGTTTTAGCCTCGCCGCCGAGCCATGCCGGCTGCACACCGTGGGCGGCCGATGATTATCCGTGAATCGATTTATGCAGCGCTCTGGGCGCTCGCCGCCGGTTCGGCGAGCTTTGTCAGCGCGAACCGACGAC
>WNFC01003759.1_pt1 | contig 16469 bp, 11 predicted proteins | sample 5400541 | NCBI WGS metagenome assembly WNFC01 (sample SAMN13153342, study PRJNA577476) | soil metagenome | isolation source: 120 cm saprolite under Douglas fir tree site 2 hole 2 replicate 1 | place: USA:California | collected 2015-04-18
TGCGCGCGCTGAAAATGGGTGCGGAGCTTTCGGCGCCCGGTTACAACGTTTTTGTGTGCGGACTGGCGGGGAACAGCCGTGGCGGAACGATCGCTCGGATGGTCGAAGAGCTTCACCCACCGACAAAAGAGTCGCTCGACCGCTGCTACGTCAACAATTTCAAATTGACGGACCGGCCGCGGTTGCTGGCGTTGCCTCGTGGCCAGGCCAACGGCTTCAAAAAAGACATGCAGGCGGGAATCGATTTTCTGCGGCGTCGGATTCCGCAGGTGTTCGAAGGCGAGCCCTTCCAGCGGCAAAAAGGGCGGATCGTCGAACGCTTCACGGTGCGCGAAAAAGAATTGATGGACGATTTCACGCGCAGGATCGCGCGTGAACAATTTGCGCTCGGCCACATGCAGGTGGGCGCGGTGGCGCTGCCGGAAATTTTCCCGGTGCTCGAAGGCCAGATGGTCCCGATCGAGGACATCTCCAAGATGGTCCACGAGGGGAAACTCGAAAGCCCCATGGCGGAAGATATCGAGCGCAAGTACGAGCAGTTCCGGCAGGAATTCACCGTGGTCTATCGGAAGACGCTGACGCTCTCGCGGGAACTCGCCAGCGAGCTGAGTTACCTGGAGCAGGAAGCGGCGTCCGTGCTGGTGGATGGCGTCATCGAAGAACTCAAGGAAAAATACGCCGGCCCAAACATCGCCGAATATCTCGAAGAAGTGCGGCACCATCTTCTCGACAATCTCGACCCCTTCAAGGAGCGCGAGGGCGAAGGCGAACACGATGAAGAGACGCCGGATGGTTTACCGAAGGCGCAGGGAGGTCCGGAGCGCGATCCGTTTCGGGTGTATGGAGTAAACGTCATTCTCGCCCATAGCGACGAAGACAAATCTCCGGTCATTTTCGAGACCACGCCCACCTACGCCAACCTGTTCGGGACCATCCAGCGTGCTTATGACACGCGAGGTGGATGGTCCAGCGACTTCATGGATCTGCGCGGCGGTTCGCTGCTCCGCGCCGATGGCGGCTTCCTGATCATGTATTCGCTGGAAGCGCTCTCGGAAGTCGGCGTGTGGCGCGCGCTGAAGCGCACGCTGAACCATAACCGGCTGGAAATTCAGCCTCTCGAAATGTTTTATCCGTTCGGCGGGAGCGCGCAGAAGCCGGAGGCCATCGACATCAACGTCAAGGTGATCCTTATCGGCGACCGCTCCTTGTACGAGCTGTTGTACGAGTATGAGGAAGACTTCCGCAAAATCTTCAAGGTCCGCGTGGAATTTGACGAAGAAATGGCCATGAGCGACGGCGTCATCGCGGAATATGCGGGGCGGCTGCGCGCGTTGTCCGAGAAAGAAAATTTGTACCCGTTCGACCGTGGCGCATTCGCGGCCATGCTGGAGTACGGCGTGCGTCAGGCGGGGCGAAGGAACAAGGTGACGGCGCGCTTCATCGAGATCGCCGACCTGGCGCGCGAGGCGCATTACAACGCGGCGGCGGCCGGGGAATCCGTGGTCCGGGCGGCGCACGTGCGCGGCGCCTTGTCTTCGAAAATGGAGCGCCACAACCTGATCGAGACGCGCATCCGCGAAATGATCCAGGAAGGTACGCTGCTGGTGGATGTCGAAGGGACTCGCGTCGGCCAGGTAAATGGACTGAGCGTCCTCGAAATCGGCGGATACTCGTTCGGCAAGCCCGTGCGCATCACCGCGACCGCGGCTCTTGGAAAAACGGGTTTGATCAACATCGAGCGCGAGGCCAATCTGAGCGGGCGCTTCCATGACAAAGGCATGCACATCATCGCCGGTTTTTTGCGAAGCCAGTTTGCCCAGGACAAGCCGCTCTCGCTTGCGGCGAGCATCTGCTTCGAGCAATCATACTCGGGAGTCGATGGCGACAGCGCCAGCTCCACGGAGATCTACGCGCTCGCCTCGGCGCTTTCTGGCTTGCCGCTGCGGCAGGACATCGCCGTGACCGGCTCAATCAACCAGCAGGGCGATATTCAGGCGATTGGCGGAGTGAACGAAAAGATCGAAGGCTTCTTTGATGTGTGCCGGATCAAGGGGCTCACCGGCACGCAAGGCGTGATGATGCCGGAATCCAACGTGGAAGATCTAATGCTGCGCGAAGATGTTCTGGAGGCCGTGACTGCTGGGAAATTTCACGTCTGGCCGGTGGGCAAGGTCGAACAAGGCATCGAGCTCCTCACCGGAATGGCCGCCGGAAAGAAAAACGGCGACGGAAAATTCGAACCGGGGACCGTCCTCGCGCTGATCGATGAGCGGCTGCACGCCATGGCGCGCACCTTGAAAGAATTCGAATAGCTTCGAAATAAGCTCGCTCCACCGGCATTCCGGCCGCTGTTCTTTCCTCACCCGCATAAAATGTTTTGCAGAAGGCCGTCGTTAACTGCCTTCGGGAAGAGTCGGAAGATTCATCGAATTCAAAATCCAGATTTGAAATTAGGCGGCGATTTGTGTTAACGATTAAGGCCAAGATGGGGTTCGGCTCGTCCACCGTAAGAAGGCTTTTTCTAGGAGAACAAATGCGAATCAGAGCTGAAGTCTCTCGTAAGAATTGGGTTTGTGTGTTCGGAGTGACTCTGCTGATCTTTGCATCCCTCCTGGGACTTCAGCTCGCGAAGGCGCAGACCGCAACCGGAACGATCGTCGGAACCGTGACCGATCCGAAGGGGCTCCCGATCGTTGAGGTAAATGTGGTCGTGCGAAACCAGGATACAGAGACGGAATCCATCTTTCCCACCAACGCCGCCGGGATTTACGTCGCCCCATACTTACAGCCTGGAAACTATCAAGTCACAGCCAGCAAGAGCGGCTTCGAGACCGTGGTCCACAAGAATGTGGTCGTCCATGTGGGTGACAGGTTGACGATTGACGTCCAGTTGCCTTTGCAGGCTCAGCAAACTTCCATCATCGTTACTGAGGAAGCCCCGGTGCTGGAGACCGGGAAAACCGATCAATCACAAACCGTGAGCCAGGACCAGGTGGAAGGATTGCCGATCGCCACCCGGCGCTGGGAGAATTTTGTGCTGCTTACCCCGGCCGTGACCACCGATGGCAACAGCGGCCTCAGCAGCTTCCGCGGAATTTCCGGCCTCTATAACGGGAACTCCGTGGACGGAGCAAACAACACGCAAGCATTTTTCTCGGAAGCGCGAGGGCGAGCCATCATCGTCACATACGTCTACAGCCCAGACTCGATCAGGGAATTTCAGGTTAGCTCGAGCAACTACAGCGCGGAATTTGGCCAGGCCGCAGGCGGAGTCGTGAACGCCGTGACGAGATCTGGAACGAATCAGTTGCACGGCGACCTTTTCTATAATTTGCGCTATCCCGACCTGAACGCACTGGATCCATTTGGAAAGACGCGCGGGACCACCACCCAGACGGTGCACCAGCAGAACCAATTCGGCGGAAGCGTTGGAGGAGCCATCCTCAAGGAGAAGCTGTTCTTCTTCGGCACGTATGACGGATTCCGGAAAGTGAATCCCATCCTTTATCTCTCCACAACCTCGAATGCAACGATCAACGCTTTCCTATGCCCCGCGGCCGTGACCACCTCTCAGTGCTCCAGCGCCAAGACCTTTATTACCACCGGCCTGCTTGGCGCGTTCCCACGTAACCTAAAGCAAGACGTTTTTCTCGGCAAGCTCGACTACGAATTGAATCACTCCAACCACTTGAGCGCAGTCTTTAACTGGCAGAACTGGCAGGAGCCCTACGGTTACAACACTGCTGCGACCGTCACCAATGGCGGCGCCACGCAGAACGGGAGCGGCGGAACCCATGAGCGCTTCTTCATCGGCAATTGGACCAGTACTTTCTCCACCAACAAAGTCAACGAATTCCGTTTCCAGTGGGGACGTGATTTCGAATTCGACACCACCAACTCAGGTGGGCCATCTGTTTCCCTCTCGAATATCGCTTCATATGGAGAAACTTCCGCCCTCCCACGTCCTGCTTTCCCGGATGAGCACCGCATCCAGCTCTCCGACAATCTTTCCATCGTGAAGGGCACCCACGTACTCAAGTTTGGCGCGGACGTGAATCTCATCCACGAGCTGCTTATCAACCTTTTCCAGGGTGACGGAAACTACAGTTACAATTCCACCAGCGCCTTTGCGGGTTGCCCTTCGGGGCCCAATGCCACGTTCTGCCGGTGGGCTGCCGATGCCCTCGAAGTCGATGTGGGGGACACTTTTACGGGAAAACACTACGGGACCTTCACTCAGGTCAATGATCCAATCACCCACGTCGGCAAAGACGACTTTTACAACAACGACTTCGGCCTCTATCTCGAAGACACTTGGAAGCTGCAGCCCAGGCTTACGCTGAATCTCGGCGTTCGCTACGACCTGCAGCACGTTCCGGCTCCGCCCAAGCCCAATACGGCTTCGCCCCTGTTGACCCTGTACACCTCAACGCTGAACAACGACAAAAACAACATCGCTCCGCGGATTGGCCTTGCTTGGCAATTCTCCAGGAACACTGTCCTTCGCACCGGCTACGGTGTTTTCTATGGAAAGACCTCCAACAGCACCTATTACGCTCTGCGCGTGGAGAACGGCGTATACCAGCAGACGTTTACTGGATGTGGCCCTAACACTGGCCAAATTGCTTCGTGCGCGCCGACTTTCCCCAACGTATTCTTTACCCCGCCCGGACCCGCTCCGGCCGCTCCATTCCCGGGCGCGCTTGCACCCACCGTCGGCATCCCCGGCGGCACATTGCCCCCTTCGTCGGCGGCCGCTCACGGCATGACGCCGGATTTTGCTAACCCAGCCGCACACGAAGCTGAGCTGGCCATCGAGCGGCAACTCCCGGGGCGCATGACCATTTCCGCTACCTACCTGCTAACGCGAGGTGTTCGCCTGCCAGTCAGCTACGACGCCAACGTTAGGCCCACTACAGCAACCAAAAGCTACGACGTTGTCACGTCCGCTGGAGCGACTGTTTTGACCGCGACTGTGCCGTCCTATACTGCACCACGCCTCGATACCGGTTCTGGCCTCATTCTCAATCAGGCCAGCGTGCTCAACTCCTGGTACAACGGCCTGGTGCTCACCCTCAAGAAACCCATGAGCCATGATGTGGAGTTGCTGTTCAACTATACTTACAGCAAAGCCCTCGACGACGGCGAGACCGCTGGCACAAACGGCACTTTCTTCGGAACTGACGGTGTGCTTGATCCCTACAACTTCAAGGGGGACTACTCCTATTCGGACCTCGACCAGCGGCATCGCTTTGTCGGGAGCGTAATCTGGGAACCCACCTATGCCAAAGGTCTCTCCAGCGCCTTTGCGCGGCAACTCCTCGGCGGGTGGTCCATGTCCGGCATCGTTGTGGCGGCGACAGGTCAACCCTACAACGCGAACATCATTAACTCAACCTTGGGGTCTGCCGTTCCGGGCGACGGCGGTATGACGGGCGCCGAAGTCAGCACCTTCGCAAGCGCCACAGGAGGCCGTATCTCTTGGCAGGCGCGCAACTTCTACAGCCTCCCCAATTTCACCAACGTAGACTTCCGCATGGGGCGTAGCTTCTCGTTCCGTGAGAAGTACCGGCTCAACTTTGTCGTCGACGCCTTTAACCTCTTCAACAGCACCATCGTAAGCGGCGTAAACACATCTGCGTTCTCCTATTCCGGCCCCGGCATAGGCGCGTGCACAGGCCACACCGTGGGTTGCTTGGTCCCTTCTACTTCATTTGGGAGCCGTTCGACGACCTCAAGCGCGCTGGCTGGCCCGCGCCAGTTGCAGTTCGGTGCTCGTTTCAACTTCTGAAAAGGCACGCGCGCTCTTGCTTAGAGTCAGTATGCCGAAAACCAACCCGCTACCTGGGCGGAGGCGCGAAGTAGGCCTGGCGATGATCCACTCGGCACCAGAAGCGCTTCACTTTGACTTGAATCGTGTGAAGCTGGCCATCGTTGGAGGGCGGGCTGAACGCGATACTGTACTCGTGGCGGACTAGTTGCGCGATTTCAGAGTACGCGCGATCGAACTCCTTCTCATTTCTGGGAAGATAGACGCGGCCGCCTGTCGCCAATGAGAGTTCGTGCAGCGATTGGTCGGCCTGAGCAAAACCCTTCTTGACGAACGCTCGGTCCTCGCGCTCCTGCGGAGAGAGTTTTCTCCACTTAGGAAACTTGCGGAAGTCGCTGGAAAGGGAGACTGCCAGGATACGAACATCGGAAGTCTTGAGTCTTTGTTGAATCGCCTGCCACCTCTCGCGTGGCGAAGTATCGACGCCGGTTGAGAGAACAACTACTGTTTTCTTCCCGGAAAAGGGTGCGAGCCAGTCGATGGCCGACGCGAGGCTGGACGACAGGTTCAACTCGGCAAACCCAAGCATGAAGTTCAAACTCTGCAGCGCAAGCCGCGCCGTGAGTTTATCCGGAGTGAAGTCGAGGAGCAGTTTTGGGTTTTTCGAATAGCTGGCAATCGCAACGCGGTCGTTGGGAGAGAGGTTGTTTAACAGTGTGTCCGAGGCAAGGACGTGGTTCTTCCCCAGAAAAAGAACGGCGGGGCCGGACTCGATGAGAAAGAGAACCTGCGCCGGCTCCTCCATGGTGGCAAAACCAGTGAGTGTCTGCTCGATCCCATTATCGAACACACGAAAGTCTTCGCGGCGCAGGCCTTCGACGAAATGACCGCGCGAATTCGTGACAATCACTCCGACGTTGACGCGGTCAACCCTGACGTGAATCGTTTGCTTTGGCTGTTGCGGATTTTCTTGGGCCTCGACGAAAGGGCACAGGCAGAGCAGGGCGGGAAAGAGCGCTGCCGCCTGCAGAAGACGAAAAGAGTTCATCGCTCCGCTATTCAACCCACTGGTCCCAATGGATGCCCTTCCAATCCTTCCACAAGAGGCTCGAAGAGTAATGAAGATGCCGCGCGAAGACTTGCGGATCGATCCGCGCGAGCCAGTCGGGAGCCGTGGACGCCATGGTATTTTTGGAAGAACTTACGGTTTTCGCGACCGGGCCCTTCTTCGCCGCTTCGATCCAACGATCCTTCAACCCCTGCCAATCGACTTTTTCAAAGTCGAAATAACTAAGACCATTGGGATTTTCCGGAGAATGGGCGCGGCCGGCCTGAAACTGCGGGACGGTGGCGAGGCCGGCGGTGGAAGCGTGCGCGCGATTCGAAAGCACTTCGCGAACGGACTCGAGACGATTGGCGCCGAGGATCATGTCCTGCGTGACCGCGAGATTAAAGAAATTCCACTGCGCCACGCCGGCGATGCCCTGCTTCCCCCCAAGGGAGATCTTCAGAAAAGTAACATCGCCTTCATTGCGTTCCGATGTGAGCTGATCGCTGAAAACCGTTCGAATGAGTTTGAGCGTCTCCGGTTTCTTTCGAATGCCAAAAAAATAAACCTGTTTCGTGGAGTCCATCGATGCGCTGGTTTGCATCGAAGCGAACTCTCCGGTGAGCAGTCCAAGAGCGTCTGCCACAGGCATGCCGAAGCGCGTCTGAGCGAGAGTGTCGAATAGATCGGCGCTACCCTGCTGAACCTGGGGAAAAGCGGCGCGGGCCACGCGCTTCACCGTGTCGTAGATGCCCGGGAAATTGAGTTGTCCGGCAGTGTAAGAGACGGCATCCGCCGGCACAAAAGAGAGAGAAGCAGGCGACGGCTGCCCGGCGGCCCAGATGTCAAAGGGCGTTCCAGGTGCGGCATCGCCCAGGATCGCGGCCTGCACGTGTGTTTTCGCGCTTTCGAACGTGATGTGGCCGCTGAGGGAATGGACGGCGTCGAGTCTGGCAGCGTCGAGGAGCGGGCGGACCTGGAAGTTTCCCGCTTTTGAATCAGTTGCCAGATTTTCCAAGTCGGGAATGCGCAGAAAGAATTCGAGCAAACCGCTTCCGAGGTTCGCTTGCGCTTCCCGATAAGCGGCGGATTGCGCGAGTGATGCCGCTCCGGAAACTTTGCCGTCGAGGCGGCCGAGTATTTCTTCCATGACAGATCGTTCACCGGCGCTCACGGCGTACTTGCCATGCTCGGCCCAATAGCTGACCCCATTCTTGCCCTCAGCCCTGAGGACTTGAACGCTTCCGATGGTGACTTGCGAAAGGAGAGGCACTTCTTTTCCCGCAGCGCGCAAGCGAAGAATCGCTTTCGCAAGCAGAGCTTCCTTGCCGGTGCGGTCATAGACAAAAAACATGCCGTTCCAGGCGGGCGATTTCGAATCCGCCGCCGCGCTTGCATTCGAAACGGCGCGCTTTGCAGGCGCGCTCAGATAACCAAGCGTAAATGAATTTTCCAGAAATGCCGCAAATTCCTGAAACTCTTCCGCAGTCAGTTTTTCTTTTGGTGACTTTTCCGTCGGGGAGCCGATCAGATTCGAAGCGATCGCCGAACGCACGGGAGCAAAATCCGCATCGTCCCAGAGTGCGAGCAGGGAGTTTGCTTTTCTCGCTTCGGGACCGGGGATGCCGTGCCAGATCAAGTAGAACGCGGTGCGCGACGACATTTGTGCGGGTTCGAGCGGAGCTTGAGCATGCGCCGGACTCGAACCGGAGATGCAGAGGAGAGCCGCAATCGGCAAGAGGATGCGAAGGCTCGGTACTTTCATCGAGTGCTCCACGACACAAGGGTGAAGGAAAGGACTAACTTTTTAATGCTAACGCGGCGGGCGGAAGGACAGAAGCCCCGTCCCGCGCTGAGTTTCCAGAACGCGGAACAGGTTTTTTCCGGAAAGAAAATCGAAACGCTGTGAAACCAGGGTTTCGTTAGGACACAGACCGAAAACTTTACGTAACAGAGTTTCTTCGGAACGAAAATCGAAGTGCTATGTAACTACGGTTTCGCCGAAACATGGAACTAAAGTATTATATTACTATTTATCTATATAGTTATATCACTGTGGTTTCGTGGGAGGAGCGGCTGCCGCCGGCGCCGCGGCCGCCGGGGGAGCGGAAGCGCCGCCTTCCTTCGGGGTCGCGAGATAGCCGGTGATCTGATTTTTGCCGACGTCGAAAACGACGATTTCGTAGGGAGCCATGCGAGAGCTGCCTTTCACATAGAACTGAACGGGCTCGCCGGAAGTTTTATCCTTCTTTTCGATGGTCTTGTCGTCAGCTATGACGGTCACGGTGTACTTTGCTTTCTTCGGATCGGTCTTGTTAAGAGACATCTGCACCGGGCCGACGCGCTGCGCGTTCTTGGATTTTTGGAGAGAGAACTCGTAATAATTGCGGTCACCCCTGCGCTTGAGATCTTCCAGGTCGTCCCGATTGTGCGCGATGAGGCCGCTCATGACGTTCATGTCGCCCAAGCTGCGCTCGAGTTTGCCTTTGGTGGCTTCCAAATCGGTTTTTGTGGCTTCGATGTCCTTTTTGGCGCCACCGACCTCGGTGGCCACCGCGCCGATTTTTTCTTCGTTTTCCTTTTGAGCCTGAGTAAGCTGCGTGGTGAGTTTCTGGTCGGACGCTTGCTGCTCCTTGCGGATGGATTCGGCGCGGCTCTTGGCCTGCGCGAGCTCGGACTGCGTCAAGCCGACTTTCTGGGTGGTGAACTCCATCTTGCTCTTCAAATCGGCGATGCGCGAGTTCGCTTGGTCGAGCTGGGCCATGAGAATCTTGTTCTGATCCTGCTGCTTGGCGAGATCCTGGCTCACGCGGGACTGCGTGGTATAGCCGGCAATGCCCAGCACGGCCAGCGCGGCAATCACGACGCCGAACAACACGGCGATCCACCGCGGCGTACCCGTGGATTCGTACTGATACGATTCCTGCGGGCTCGGTATGTTTGGAGAAATACTCATTCCCCCTCCTCTGAAATAACTGCGATCCCTGACGATGCCATTGACATGAAATTATGGCCTGCAATCGCCCGTCTGTCCACCGGGGTCCACCGGGCGGGGGGAGAAGCAGTTGAGAGTTGTAAGTTTACAGTTGTTAGTGAAGGAGGAAGTAAGGAGGTAGCGAAGCAAGGAGGTAAAGAAAAAGTGGAACCGTGACTCGTGAGGGGTGACTCGTGACTGGTGGAGAGGTCGACAGTTGAAAGTTGAAAGTTAAAAAAAGATCTGGGAGCAGTGGAGAGCTGTTGATGGTGACTTGCGGACCGTGGTCCGCTTTCTGCGAGCGGCTGGGGATGGATTCAGAAGGCCAAGACCTTCGCCGCCCCTGAGGGGATGTGAGAATCTCGAAATTTAAGGAATCCTGGTTAACCATAATCGGGACGCCTCCCCCCTGTTTTTTGTAAGTGTTGCATCTAAAGGTGCTTGCAACACTTGCGGGGAGGTCCATAAGTGTTGCAGCTAAAGGAAATCTTGAGAAAAGAAAGTGGGGCAAAGGATAGAGGGATCGGGCGGGTGGCGCACCCTTTGCGGCTTGGTTTTTCAAAGGGTGCGGTTTTTGACTTTATCCTTTGTCGATACGCATGCTCAGCGCGCGCGGGAGCTCCTCGCTTCTTGAGGGTTAGGATTTTCTCTCCTCTACTTTCTCCGAATTCTCGTTCCATTTCTCTCCCGGCTATGATATAACAGTTATACCTTGTGCGATTCCATTTCGATGAGCGAAAGAGCAAGGGCCTTCGGCGGAATCCGAAGCGCGGAATCGGCTGCTAGGAAGTACAGGAGATTTTTCTATCACCCCCTATTACTCCGACCAACGTTCGGACCTTCCGGATCAGCATCGTGCCATCGGATGGGTGCGTGGCCGCCTGTACTCGGTCATTTTTGAGGCTCGTCGAAGACGCGGAAGGAGAGTTCTACCATCTGGTGACCTTATGGAAAGCAACCACCGCTGAGCGGAAACTCTATGAAGAACACACGACATAAGAAGAAGCCGGTCTCGGCCGAAACGATTGCTCGGATGGCGGACAAGGGCAAGGATGTTTCGCGCTTTTTCACCAACTCCGGCGAGATGAGGAAACCCATCCAACGCGTGAACGTGGATTTTACGGCCTCCATGCTGGAAGAACTTGAGACCGCCGCCAAAGAGCTCAACGTCAGCAGGCAGGCGGTCATCAAGACATTGATTCGCCAGGGACTGGACCAGAGCCAGGGGGCGAGAGCTTCCCGCACCAGGGCAAAACGCTCCTAACCTTCAAACCCACCGGGTGGGACACGTTTTTGAATTGGGTGGCGGTGGCCAGCCGCACAAAAAAGTGTCCCCTACTCGGAAAGCGATCGGTGGAATCAGCGGAAATAAAATTTCGGCCAGCAAAAACAGTGATGAATTAGATCGGTGTGGAACATTGTGGCTGTGAAATATTGGCAATATGCCTTGCGGCAGTAGCATCGCGTAGTAGCAAAGCGCCTAACTGAGCTTCATTTATGCAGTGAGCAAGACGTGACCGTCGGTTGTCACGGTTCTGGAGGGTCCGGGGCGCTCATCTTTCAAGAATGTCTCTCCCTTGGTAAGCCACGCGGTTCCAAACGCAAGAAGTGCGGTCGTCTCGAAGAAGAAGACTGTCCCGAGGTTTCCAACCAGCTGATCTATCTTGAGAAGGACTTTTAGGATCGCAATCAGTGATATCGAAGCGATGATGACGTACCCGCAAATCGTGTACACGCGGTTTCTTTGAACCTTTTTTCGAGTCATGGTCTTGTTCGCGGCGCTCATCTTGAAAAGCACAAGACAGAAATAGGCGAGCGTCGAAAACAGAAGTATAGCAAAGATGTAATGTGCAATCCCAATGTGGCTTTGGCGGGGGGTTGCGCCGCTATCCGGGGCCGTTGGAAAAAAAGCAACGCCCAGCGCGCAAAAGGCAGAGAAAACTCCGGCGATCTCATCTTTTCGATCATAGCCACGGCAGCACAGCATGAACATGCCGATGGCACAGAGACTGCCGACAAAAAGGTTCCGCATCCCCGTGTAGTAGTAGCCACTGATTGAGCTTTCCGTGAGGTGGTGTCGCAGAATCCACAACGGAATCGAGAGCGCAAAGGGAAGTCCTAACGCGACTGCCCCGACAGCTTTCCTGAGGGCCAGGTAAGAAAGAACGATGGGATCTTTCGCTCCAGGTGCCAGAAGCATGATACGCCTCCAGTTCATTGTGAGGGAATTGCCCGACCAATACCGGACAGCTTAAAGCAAACCGCGAAAAAGGCAAGAAACAAGGACTTCCCGATCCGCACGATAAGCGTTGCCTGGCGGGTGGGACAGGCTTTCGAATTGAAGGGGGCAGGTTTTGACTTTGTTTTTGGCGGAGACTCATTCTCATTCCAACAGGGCCGCGACATCGGAGATATCCCAAACGTGGCCGGTCACACCAGCGGCCATTGCCGGGGTAACGCGTATCCTTTGGTGAATCCGGGAAGAAGTTATAGCAGCGGATTGCAATAATGGAATCTATCTAGGAGGGGAGACCAGTCGCCGGCGCTTCAGCACCACAAAGGTGAGTGCTCCTATAATGAGGCCTGATTCAATCCAATACTCAGCTGGATTGCCTTTGAATAAGAAAGCCGTGGCAATGATGGCAAATGCCCAGACAAGTGACCAAACAATGGCCGACGTTCCAAGCGTTTTGGAGTTAGATATCATAGTAAGCGCTGTAGCATGGATTGGTCATGCCATCTCGGGGTGACCTAACCGCTGACGGGAAGGTGACCCATATGAGACAGAATCCAAATTCTCGATATGCGAGGATTGTTGCCTCAAACATGAAGGCACCGGAAAGGTGCGCGAAGTACGGGATCAAGAACCAGGAGACCCCGCTCTCCGGCTGGAAGCAGTTCACATGCGAAAATTCAGCTACTTTTTCTCCGGTTCCGTGAAGCCTTTCACAGATTATTTCCCAGACTTTGGAGGGTTTACAAGCAGAGCCGATTGCTTCGCATTGCTTCCGTGGTTGCTGCCGCCCCCTTGCGCTTATCCTGTGCGGAATTATATACATCAGCTACAACCGACCGGATTTGCCCGATTCAGACGCGTTCATTCGCTTTGAGCCTCCCACCAAGGGCCATATCTACGATGCGAATGGCCACGTCCTCATTGCGCTAGGGAGGGAACGCCGGGAAATCATCCAATATTATAAGGATGTTCCTGACGTCCTGCGGCAGGCGATCCTTTCGGCCGAGGATGAGAACTTTTTCTCACACGCGGGTGTGGATTTTTCCGTCTTTCCTCGAATGCTCGGCAAGACAAACGTTCACGCCTTGTTCGCCCACGTCGGGGGCACAGGCGGCGAGAATGCCGCAGAGCACGCGCAGGTGTTTCCTCAAGGCGGCTCGACGATTACGGAACAACTGGTGCGCGGTTACTTCCTGCAAAAACTTAAAAGCACGAAAACCAGCAATACACTGCAGCACCAAGGGCTTTGCGCGCACGTTCTGGCCTTCGATCGGTGTGCCGGGCGCGAACAGATTGTTGCTGAAAGTGGAGGAAATGCGTCTCTCGTTGTGGATTGAGGGAGAGATGCGGAAGCGCTACGGATCCAAGCGCAGGGCCAAAGAAGAACTACTGGCGCGTTACGCCAGCTTCATCTACATGGGAAATGGCCGCTACGGCTTCGCAGTGGCCTCGCAATATTATTTTGGCATACCGTTGGCAGCGTTCCGTGCAGATGACGCGGACAAGGCGGGATTGCTGGCGGGCATCACCAAGTCGCCGGGTGAGTATGCCCCCACGTTGGCAGACAATCAAAAACCACTGCGCAAGCGAAATCAGATCTTAGCCCTAATGGTTAAGAACCATTTTATAACCGCGCAGACGGCGCAAAGCAGCCAACAAATTCCAATACATCTGGCCGCTCATGTTAATGGTCCGATTGAAGCGCCCGCAGCAGTGGAAAATGTCCTCGAGGAGCTTAAAGGACTCGGCGCGAACGTGGCCTCCGATATCGGAACGAGCCAACTGAAGGAGGGCCGCATCCAGATTTATGCGACGATCGACGAGCGGATCCAGCGTTTGGCGAATGCCGCACTCGAAAACGGCTTGAACTTTTATGAAAAGCGCCATCCTAAGAATACGGGGCTGATTCAGGGTTCGGTGGTTGTTCTCCGGAACAGTGATTCCGCCTTCCTGGCAGAGGCAGGTGGGCGACGCCGATATAAGGAACACCACGCCACGTACAGCGACTACAACCGGGTAACGCAGTCCATGCGCCAGCCAGGCTCGGCCATGAAGCCGATTGTTTATCTATCGGCATTTCGCCAAGGCGCCCTGGACCTAGATACTCCCGTGCCTGACAAGCCCATCTCGGTGGCCACGCGAGGAGATGAGCCTATCAAGTGGATCTCCAATTTCGACAATGAATTCAAAGGCATAATCCCGGTCCGGCAAGCGCTGGCGGAGTCGGGAAACGCGGTCGCCATTTGGATCGTTCAGCAGATCGGAATCGATTCTGTCTTGAAGACCGCGTGAGACGTTGGCATCCGAACCTTATTGCATCGCTATGACACTACGGCCCTTGGCGCATCCGAAATCACCTTACTGGAACTTGCCAACGCTTACCGCATGATGGCTAGCGCTATACATGCGAAGCCTTACGTGATTGCAAAGATCGAACAAAGCGGGGGAGACGTAATTTACAGCCACCCCTTGGCCTGCTGTGCGGTCAACGAGAACAGACTGGAGCTATCCATGATCCAGGAAGGATTGCGTGGCGTGGTGCGCCTTCCGTCGGGTACAGCGCACGCGCTCGACGCGCGTAGCTTCCCAATCCCGGTCATGGGGAAGACCGGCACGACGAACAACTACCGGGATGCGCTCTTTGTCGGGCCTAGTTACGGCCCCGATGGAATCACCGTGGCGGTGCGCATCGGATTCGATGACAACTGCTCACTGGGCGGAATGGAAACCGGCGGCAAAGCGGCGCTCCCGGTTTTCAGAGAAGTCATGCTGAAGACCTATCAAGCAAAACTAGTTGCCCCAGTGCCATCCTTTCCCGCAAACATGGAAAACAACATTGCAGAATATCTGAGCGGCAACTTTGCGGCAAAAGAAGCGATGCGGTTTTTCAAATCGCCGTATGCCGGAGAAGCCGCAGAGGAGCGAACGAGACCTTGCTGCGGTGCAGACAGGACGCAGGCAACGGACGGCTGCGAGCTAGCGGTCATCCCACTGCCTGTCGTTTACCAGCGCAGAGAGGGCGTGGCAAGACCGTTTTTACGAACGAGTGAAGAACGTCTGCCGGAAGCACGGCAGCAACTGCGTGCAGAATCGTCGGCGCCTTGGTCAGTTCCCCATCAACCGAGCTTAACTCTGAGGCGACTACGGCCACAGTATTACTGCTTGCGTTTGACGCGAGCGTGCAGGGAGGGCCAGCGGGCGAAGATCGAGGTTGTGAGGCCGCCACGGGGGGTGAATTCGCCCCGGACGACGCACCACTCCGGGCGAACGGCGGCGACGATGTCGTGGAGAATTTTGTTCACGGCGTTTTCGTAGAAGATGCCCAGGCTGCGGTAGGCGAGGAGATACATCTTCAGTGCTTTTAGCTCAATGCAATCCTTCTTTGGCATGTATTGGATGGTGATGGTGCCGAAGTCGGGGAGACCGGTCTTGGGGCAGACGGAGGAGTATTCGGGAAAACGCGTAGTAATGACGTAGCCGGGAAATTGATTGGGCCAGGTCTCCAGCGCGGGCAGTTTTGCTTTGACGCCAGCGCGGGCGTGTTCTGCAGTGTAATCGGGCATGTGCGCTCCTCAAGCTTATTGTATCGCGACGAGGGGCAGACTTTCTCTTGCGGACTTCCGCGTTTTTCGCCTACTCTTGTCAAGGAGAAAGCCGATCAGCGCGAGCCCTACAAGCTGCCCGGTTTGTCACAGTGCGAACTGCCGGCGTTCCAAACGCCGGTCGGTGCTGGATTATCTCTTCAGTCTCGCGAGCATCCTGCCGTGGCGCTGCGCATCCTGCGAGTTACGATTTCACGCTCGCCTCTTGCCACTTCGCACCTTCTTCTACGCTCATTGCGGGATTTGCGGCAACCTGGAATTGCAGCGCATTTCTGCCGAGCATGTGCCGGGTGTGACTTCGATTCCCGGGCGGATCCTCGGGCTCCCGGCGCTACGCTGCGCACCCTGCCGGCACAAGTTTTTTTCCATGCGACCGCTACGAAGGGAAGAGCGGCCAGTGGCAGCCGCCCACGGCGAGTAGCAAATCCTTGAGGCCGTGAATTGCGATGCGGGACTTCTGATGGAGCGGAAACGCGCCATCGCCAAGGACGCCGGCGAAAGTGGCCAGATCCTGGCCGCAGGCTTTAGACGAAAGAACTAGCGTCTACTGCACGAAACCGACGTTCGGCGCCGGTGTGCTCCCTTCCGGTGACTCCTTGATCGTGCCGAACTGCGCTTCGTACCGCGCTAGATTCTCTCCCAGCGCCCGCCAGATGCGTTTCGCATGCCCCGGGCTGACGATCATACTGTTCAGCAGTTTTCCTTGTGCACCGTTCGGGAAAATATAGATAAAGTTCATGGTGAACTCTTCCAGATTGTGGTGAATCATCACCAGGTTGCTGTATTGCCCCTGCAACTCCTTCTCGTCGGCTTTGATCTGCACCTGGCCTTGTACGGGC
>WNFC01010306.1_pt1 | contig 16469 bp, 27 predicted proteins | sample 5400541 | NCBI WGS metagenome assembly WNFC01 (sample SAMN13153342, study PRJNA577476) | soil metagenome | isolation source: 120 cm saprolite under Douglas fir tree site 2 hole 2 replicate 1 | place: USA:California | collected 2015-04-18
TGGGAAACCTCAACCTGTTTTTGGGAAACCTTCAGTTGCGCGAGTGTTTCTTTATGTTGTTGTTCCCGGTCCTCGCGCTGATCTCTTCTCTCTTTCCAATCCAGTAAGAAGATTGCTACCAGTGCAATCCCCTCCAACCAAATTGCGATAAATTCATACGTCTTGAGCCAGTTGATGATCGCTTCCATTCTCGTGAGTGTTGCCGAGGTAAGTACCGAAGTCAAATGGAGCCAGTCGGGGCCCAGATGATAGTTTGGCATGGAATAACCCGTAAGTGTTACGGGCAGATTGATCGGGTAGAAAGAAACGGAGCCACAGTCTATCACAACAAGGAAGTGCGGCGTTTTTCAACCGTCGCTGTTGATACGCCTTCGGCACCGAGCATTAACATCTCCTTTGGCATTCGCGGTTCCGGCGGAAAGAGCTTTCTGAAGTTCGTCATAAGTGGAGCGATTTTTCCGTACATCTCGATATGTTTCCATTCAATGTCCCTCTCCGCCCTGATCGGAGTACAGTGGCATAGATATTGAGAGATTTGCCCGTCGTATTCATGGAGGAGACTCGCATCCTGGATTGAAGCGACTTCGGCCTCCGACAGCGTTTTGGTGGACCAATCCTCTGGTTTTCCGGCTCTCAAACCAGAGTGATTTCCGAAGAATTGAATCAGGTTCCTATAGTGAAGAAGGAAGCCCTCTATACAGAGGTCATAGTCATTCGTATCGGCCCATTTCCGCTCGCGCAATCGGCCATAGCAGTAATCGAGCATGTCCATCTCGTAGTGAATCGTTTGAACGTGTTCGAGCTTCTGGGGGCGCGAAACCGTCTCTGCATTGTTTTCCATCTGGGCACCCCGCGCAGGCTACTCCTTAGCTGCTGCGTCGAAGCTTTAGTATAACCTCAGCACAGTTCGTTCGTGCTCGACCGCCAGCGAGATAATCAAATCCTGGTGCCGCTGCACAGCGCCCTTGGCAATTGCATCATCCACAGCATTGATCGCACGTAGCTCTTCCGGCCTGCTGTCGTGCCTTGCCCGTCGTCCGCCTGTTCCTCTTGAGGCCCACGGCATACTCCAGCGTCCACCTGCTTGATAGTCTCGAATGTGAACCCATTCGTGCATCGCCACTTCAAAGAACGTCTGTGCCACGGCCAATGAATCCCATCCTGGCCGGAACCAGGGCATCGTGACCTTGAACCATTCGCCGTCTGTTCGGACATTCTCCGACTTCCATTTCGAGACCTGCTTCAGGTGCCAGGTATTCACGAAGGTTGCATGATGGGCCATGCCACTCACGCCAGCGTTCCGACCTTGCGTGACTTTGACCACGACGTTTCCGGTCCTAGCTCCTACAGCGCGACCCGCCGCGATCAGCAATCTTTCGAGCACAGCATCGGGAAGCTTGGTCTTGTTGTACAACTTCATCCGCGCACCGCCTTCTCGAACATCCGATAGACTTCTGGTGGTGCCTGCTGTAGCTCTGTCCGCTCGTGTACTTCAATCTTCAGACTGCGCCGAGCATCATTCCTTTGTTTGGTGTCCAAGCCCCTCCAGAATTCCCGGATGGCTTTCGAGACTGCGCCGGGAAGATTGCTGGCCTGGGCTGGAATCGACCTGCCAACTCCTGGGCCTTGCCGCCTATCTGTAAAGGTCAATCGAACCGTGAATGATTTCAAGTGCCGCTCCTCCATGAGCGTGACCCATTTTACTAAACGGGTTTTTGCGACCCTGAAATTCAGGGGCGAAAGCTGACGCAGCGAAAAGACTTGCACCGGAAATCAGATTGACTTGACACGGACTTCAGTCAATGAACATGCGGGGTTTCGCCTTTGAGTTTTCAGGATTTCAGAAACTCAGCGAAGAAAACAGAGAGGATAAAATGTTTCAGTTTTAGTTTTTGTTCGCTTCCACTGATTCACAAAGACAGACTGTTTCCGGGCCTCTCGTTTTGAATTTCAAAACCAATCGGCGAGGAATTTCCAAAACTCACGCCGGGTATTCGAGACGCAAGCAGTATGCGCAGGTTGGCCCGTGGTTCGATGCGTGTGAGAATTGCGCAAAGAAACCGTATGACCAGCCTGCACAATTTCAGGAGGCCGCGAAATGAAGAACAGCCGTAATCTAGTTGTGACAGATGACCTAAAGATTGTAGGCCGCGCAACGGCGAAAGTTCGACCGCGCCTCGACATAGTTGTACCAGAGTCCGGCCTGTCATTCCAACAGGTTTAGTTTCATTTTGTTTTGCTTCTGCCCCTCCGCACCAATCGCAACTCATCCTGGTTCCAGCGCCTGAATCCGCCGATTTGTTTCTCAAGCAGGACTCCGTTCATTGAGTGGAGCACAGCGCGAATTGCCGCTGTGCCCCGCTCACCTGGAACGCGAACGATGTCGCCCTCGCGGAAAGTCATTGTTGTTTGCGTCCAGCTTTCTTCGCTGCGATGCCCCGTTTGATGGCTAGACGGTGCGCCTTCGACAGCTTGCGCCCCTTTTGCGGCCCACGTTTGCTCGCGACCCGGAACATCGACATCATAGACTCCACCTTGCCAAGTTCTTTCGTCAGACGCTCTTTCTCGTTGCGCAGCTTGTTTTGCAGCTTGCGTACTTCATTTTCGAGTTTCATCGTGTCTCCTAGTCTTTGTACGGGTCGTGCTCGTTCGCTCCAGCCATTGCAACGCCGACCGGGGTCAGAGTGTGCAAGATTCTAATCGAGTCTACCGTGTTCTGCGAGTACTTCACTTAGACGTTTGTAGCAGTCCGGCGATTCGTCTAAGCCTGCGCCACGAAGTTCGACATTAGCCCTGGTGAGCCAGGATTGCATCATGTCCTTTGTGACCTTACCTGGACGCAGGACCGCTCCGGTCTTCCTGTCGATCTTCCCGGCTGCTTCCATACGTCCCATGACCCGGCCTGCTCCGTGGACGGTGCTGTAAAGCGAGTACTTCGCTTGATCGTTCTCAACGCCTTCGAGAATCACAGACGTTTCGCCCATAGTTCCGCCGACGAAACCTTTCTGGCCTGGGAACGCCGGAGTAGCACCCTTGCGGACAACCCACAGGTCTTCGCCGTTGTGGGTTTCGCGCCATGCGAAATTGTGATGGTTGTGAACTTCCTCAAGAATCGTAGCGCCGAGTAATTGAGCAACCTTTGCGCAGACCCAATCCCGGCCAGCGTAAGCGTAGTCTCCCGCGAGTTGCATCGCTTCGAGATATTGCGACCCAAGGTCTGTATCGGTGCCGATGACGCACGGCTCCACATCCATCCCATCTTTCGCTCCGGCTGCTTTAAGAAACCATGTCGCGGTCTTGTGGCCGAGACCACGGGAGCCGAAGTGAACACCAATCCAGACCCGGTCCTGTTCATCAGTGAACAGGTCAACATAGTGGTTGCCACTGCCGACTGTTCCGAGTTGTGATCGCGCCATCTGTTTCAGCGGTCGGACGGCTTCGATTCTCCACGCCGGGCTCTCGAACAGCGGATGGTCAACTTCTTCTGAATTGGTGCGGCCCATTCCAAAGCTGATAGTGCGAAACACGTCGTCCATAATCTTGCTGATGTTCCCGTGTATCTCCGACCCAGGAATATCGAGCAGCACGGCTTTATTTCCGCAGCCGATGTCATAGCCAACACCAGAAGGACTCACCCGGTCTTTGTATGCAACGACTCCGCCGATTGGCACGGCATAGCCTTTGTGATGGTCTGCCATCAGCGCAACCTTGTCGGCTGTCTTGGCACACGTCTTGATCTGCCTGAGTGCGCCTTCGTCTGGCGGACCCCACACTGGAATGTTGTCGATTAGCTGCATTCTATGCCACGCCTTTTCTCGATTCGATCACCAAGTCCTTCGTCTCCGTGCTGCCTGTCTCAGTGCGCTCAAGCTTTGGAGCTAGAGTCTTCAAAAATCCTTGATAGGTTCGACCGTCCATCGTACTGAACAACGCGCCATCGGCAGATATGGCAGTGATCGCGCCTGTTTTCCAAACAAACTTGACGTGACCGCCTTCATTCAGGACGCGGCGAACCTGTTTCATCTGTGCCAAGCTACCTGTGTTTTCCATCGTTGTCATTCTTAGTTCACTGGCGGATTTTCGTGCAAACTTTCCCATTCCGGGAAAAGCCATTCAACCTTTGATAGATGCCAAAATCCGCACATCCGGCATTCGTGCGCTATGTCACCCTGATATGTCGGCCAGTTCGCCGGGTCGTTCGCGAATCTTTCGGCTTCTTCTCTCGTGTAGAAATAAGCACGAAACGAACCAGACTGCCGCCTGCATGGTTCGCGTTTTGTGCCTAGATTCACGATGTCAAATCTTCCAGTCGTTCACGGAACGAATACCGTCTGTACAGTTCCGCTCGATATGCTCTATGGGCTTCAGCCTGCTCCCGCATGCGTTGTAATTCCGTGTCCGACCGCTCGACGATTGGAACGATGCGGTCAACAAATTTGCCGTCGATGATTCGCGTCTGCACTTCGCCTAGCAGCACCGAGTCATCAGGCCATCTGCCGGACTGTTCCATCAAAAGAATTCCTCGGGGTGTCTGGAACGCCAGCCAGATTTCACCATCGTGGGAACGATTGTGGTAGACATAAAGTCGCCAGCGGACACCTGGGTCTGATATATCAAAGTTCATATAGAATTTTCCATGTATAAGGGACCGGATTACCCTCCACCGACAATTTTACAAGCCTAAATCCTTCATGCGGCGGGTCGATTTCAATTCTTTCAAACGGGGCATGGTCACGTCGCACGATTTCTTTTACGCGCAATTCCAGGCTTTTCAGGAAACGGTCGTAGACACACTCCGCAAACTCTTCATCGCTAGAATGAAAACTGTGGATACAGGGCCTTAAACCACGGTGGTAAAGCCAGCGATTCACCTCGTCCACCGTCCAGTCATCTGGAAACCTTCGCCGCACCCTCGAACCAAATACGAGTGGAGCCGCCAGCGCAGCAGCGGACCCGACCAACTGCTTGAGGAATTTGCGTCTGGTGGAAATCATCAGCGGCACGATTCGCCGTTGTCTCGAATCCCCCTGCATACTGAATAAGGTGTGTCGCGATTGAGGCATTGGTCTTTGAGGCGAACACTTCCCACTTCACCGAGATCGACTGGCTCACCCGGCGCTGTCTTGCGGCCAGGAGCGCGGCAAAACATCAGCCAGTAGGCGAGGATGTGCGCGTCTACGTCAAATGATTTCGGACATTTAACGATAGAGGCCGGGTTGTCTCTGGTCTTATTCACGAGTGTTCCGTCATCGCGTGACCCACTTCACAAGTTCTTCAAACAGGCCTGCGATTCCGAGAATCACGACGCTGATTCCTACGGACAGTAGATAGAAAAGAAGTCTGTGTTCTTGAAACAGCCGTTCCAACCAGGCATCAAATTTCCGAAATTGTTGACGGCGTTGTTGGCGCTTTTGCTCGTTCATTGGCTCGCCTTGCCTTCATTGCGAGCCGCTAAGATCATCGGACGATATTTCCGACGCGTCTCGACTACTACCTTCAGCAATTCATCAAGCGAAGGCATGCGACCGGAGTCGATGAGTTGTTGAGCCTGCGCTCGAAAGTCGGTTGGCGTGATCTTCTTTTTGGCTGTCATTAGGACACCGCCAACCCATCGTTGCGAATGCCTTGAACTATGTCTGCGATGTAGCGGTGCTCGACGACAATGGCACTGCCCAGGCGTTGAGCATCGTCGGGGATGTGTTCATCAATCCAGGATTGAGCGGCAGGAGTGAGAGGCTGAAGAAGAAAGATCGAGCCGTGGTCCTCAACGCGGAAGTCGGCAGGCGGAGCAGTTCTGTCAGGTGAACTGCCAGATATTTCGTAACTGTTGGTATTTGGATTAGTCAACGGATGCTCCTTTAGAGCACCCGTTTCTGGCATTGCGCCAGCCGTGGTGGGAATTTGCTTACTGGATGAATGATACCAGAAAAGCGCTCTGAAGGGTCAGGGAGATTTGACTTGTCCGGTAAGCAGCGTTAATCAGGCACTGGCCACTCTATTGGGAAGAATCTCTTCTTCCACTGGCTGTTCTCATCCATCAAGAGGACACTTTAATCGTGGATTGATTACGATGCAGGAGCGCTGAAATCGAAAGCCAAATCCAAGATTGCATGCTGCGCATCACGCCGCCACTCGACGCTTTCGGGAGACGCACCGACGGGCAGAAAAGGCTTATTATCCCGGTAAAAATCCTCGATGAGTTGTGGATTCACCCGGTTACCTGTCTTTAGCTGTGACCTCAGGAGCCTTTCTGTCCTCGGGTCAAGGCCGATTACCTGGATGTTTCCCCAACGATATTGCGGGCCTTCATGAATGTCGATCACAATTGCGATAGTTTGATTGACGTCGTCGGATTCCAAGCTGGGGGTTTCTGTACAGTCGATAAATCCCTTTTGGCTGTAGGCACGCCTTATCGCAGACAGACCGCCGTAGAATTCGTCTCGGTTGTATATTTCACTATCTTTTAACGGAATCAGTTTCCGAAGGTCCGCCGAGGCAAAAGCCGGTGGAATCACGTGAGCCCCGACGTAGCGAAACTCAACCTTAGTGAGCCTCTTTTGTTTGCCCTCATTCACTTGTATGGTCACCGAAACATGCAGCAATCCAGATTCTCGGCGTATCGGCTTCCATTGGGCGCCCACTGAAAATCCCAAATAACCTTCGTTTTCTCGATCCGGCCAACCCTCGATCTCTGCGCGATCTACTATGTTTTCTAAATCGCTTATCCAGTCGGAGTCTTCCTCGTACTCGCGGTGTCTTAGAGACACGACCAATTGTTGTTTGACGGTTTCAGGCAGGTGAGTTGCACCTTCCAACTGAACCTCGTCAATGACCACTTTTGGACGGTCCCCCGGCGATTGCGCCTGAGTCACCGAGGGCATTGCGACCCCGAGGATGAGCGGCAATAAACTTAGTTGCAAAAGACTCACAGCGCCATGATTAAACCACAGCTTTGAACTTGGCGGGAGTTAACGAAGGCAGGTAGCCAGCCGTCGGACAAGTCGCGTACCAGGACTTCACTTTTCCGGTTACGGCGTTTACCAGGACCTAGCAGAGAAATTCGGGCAATATGAGCGTCCCTTTCTCTTCGCACCCTCAGTTCTTTGGTAATTGGAGCGCCCCCGCAGGCACTTCCGCGGTGGAACAAATCTATTTTGTCACGGCGGACCGGTGCGTTTCGGACGGTCAAGGCGTCTGCTCTTTCAGTTTCTCAAAAGCCACTGCGCCCTTATGCTCAAGCTCAAACCTTCGCCAACTGAAATTATTTCTCGACGGCAAGCTCACAATGCGGTTTCATCAATTCAATCTGCTTCTCTTGGCTCTGAACATACTGTGTCAGCCATTCGCGCTCGGTCATGGTAATTCGGGACCACAGAGATCGCTGCATCGACTGAAAGTCCTGAACTGCCATCCGCAGGTGTACCGCTGCCTCATGTTCCGGGTCCTCCGGTGAGCCGTTCTTCACGTTGGCCGATTCCGCAAGCGGTATTAGCTGTCGTAGCGCTGCATCAAACGGGCTTGTTACCATCGGGTCCGCAAGCACTCCCTTCACTACCTCAATCATCTTCTCCATCGCCAAAACTGGACCTTTGCGTTCGGCCACGAGGTTTCTGAACGCCCTGTCGTTATCTACCACCTGAGCGGTTCCATCAGCGTAAGCCACAACATCTACAATGGCGTCAATGTCGGAAACTTCTTTAGTGACAAAATCGATTTGATCGCGGCTTGTTCCGGCTGCAAATGTCACTTGGAGGTTTTGAATCATTTGCTGGTGCATTATTCTTTCGTAGGCGTTCCCGCCTGCAACCTCCGGCACGATGGCCTCCGTCCTTTTCCCCAACTGGGCGTTAATCAAGTGCCCCAACAAATCTTCCATCATCTGGTGATCGTGGATGCCGGGCGCTCTACGGTCCACATAGTTCGTCGTGCCATCCGCGTACTTTTCCGCAATCGAGATATTGTACGCCGTCACGTCCTTGTGCGAATTGTTGACAAGATGGAGGATGACGACTTTAGCCTGCGGCTCGTAACGCCAGCCTTCGATGCTGACGCCGAGTGGCTTAGGGGTTTGGCTTTGCACGGCGGGAACTCCGGCTAAAAGGAATACCATCGCCAGTACCGTTTTCATTTTCGTGCTCCTACAGACTGGCAGCGATCAGAAACAACAACAACCCGAAAACGGGGATGAACGGTTGCCGTGCACGACCACTCGCCCACAGAGTGGCTGCGACAATCGCAACGGCACTGAGCACCCCGGCGAGGAGTTTTCTTGGCATCTTGGTGAGTGTACTGCGCGCACAGTACAAATGACCATAGGTTGCAGCCCGGCCTAAGTGTGGGACCACGTCAGAGTTCTACAATCGTCCTCTAAGTCTTGGTTAGTCGGGTTACCGGACAAGTGCCCCAGCTTTTTGGAGGTAGTTTCACTTGTCCGATTACCGCGTTAACCAGGCACTTTACCTGACCGCGGGAACAGTTAACAGCAATGAGTCATGTCAGATTCAGCCCACAACTGCCGATTGCAATGCATCTTATAATGATCAAGAAGCGAACGATGAACACATCTCCCACGTTAAGTCGATAGGGAGCAAACATGGCCTTCACGCGAAAGCTCGCAATACGAGCAGCTTCTATTCTTCTCTCCGCTGCGCTCGTTTGGTTCCTCTATCTAAATCTGCCCACGCAGGCCACGCGGGTCCTTGCCTTTCGGGATTGGGGGAAATTCTCAAAGAAATCAGAAGCGGCTTCAGAAGCGCAGAGAAAGCTAATTGAGCAAGAACTCAAATCCTTGCACGAGCACCCATGGGCCGGGCACTACTATTATGGCGACGGTCTCGGAGTCAACGTCCGGCTGGACTTGGCACCTCGGTCTGGTTTTGTGTTCACTTGGCATGGTTGTTTGGGTCTCTATGATCTCAACTACGGGAAGGTTGAGGAAACAGGAGGCCGAGTTAAGTTGGTCTTCAGATTTCCGAATGACCAAAAAGGTTTTCAGGGCATTGCTTCTGAGTTGATACCAGTTCTCTGGGGCGAGCGTCACTACTTGATTCCTCCCGACCGTGTCGTGGACTTCACGAACGCCATCAACGCAGGATTTGAGCCTAGAAGCGGGTTGCACGGCAGATTCCTCTTAAACGGTGGAGATGAACTCAAACCCGTACGCGGGAAGCCCAACATACCCTCCCAATATTTCACTTATCTGCTGGAGCACGCGATTGAGGCGGAGATTTCGTCGGTCAAGGAAAGCCGAGTTGAAGATTCAGAGCGGATTACAAATGTCGTCCTAAATGTTGGGACTACCCAAGGCGTTAAGGCAGGGATGGAATTTTGGGTCCACGCGCCTGAACGGTTATACGGAAATGCCCGAATTACTGACGAGGGTAGTACCCAATCACTGGCGACACTAAAGATGTTCGAAGCAGACTGGAAATCTCATGTGCCTTCACCCGGTTGGAAGCTTTCAACGCACGCGGGGCCTGAATAAGAATGCTCGACGCTGTGATGGCCTTGCGGTAGCTGCTTTGATTGCACCCTTGCCATACTTTCGGTTTTCTATTCCAACTATCGTGGCTCTGTCGATTTGGCTTCGGTGTCGACGACCTAATTGAGAGAAGGCCTGTGAAGAGACAGAATCCGTTGTCGTCAATTGACGTTGCGCCTTCAGTGCTTTCTACCAATGTGGCGAAGAGAATCTTGCGTCTCGCCTGGGTCCTAGCTGCGAATGGTTTCGTCGCTTGGGTAATGTTCGCTAGACTCCGAAGTGTTGGATTCCCAGCGTTGAATTTCCAGTTATGCTTCGAGTTTGTTTTCGAGGTAATTCTTCCCACAGCTGGTATCGTGCTTGAGGCTGTGAACTGGAATTTCGCAAGATGGGTGAATGTTGGCTGTTTCATTGCCGCAGGAACTTTCTGGTTGCTGGCAGCAATCTGGTGGCGTTCAGACCCGTTTTTCGGCGTTCTTCTAATTATCGCGATAGGGCTACTCGCAGTAGCTGGGCTAACCGAAATTATCTACAGGGCAACGCGAATCCCCTTACAACATGGCGTGAGTCCTGGTTAGTCGGGTTACCGGACAAATGGAATCGGGAGACCTCAGTACCGAAAAACGCCTCACACTCGGCAATCGGGTTTACAATCCGGTACGGAGGACTTCGTAATGCGAAACACTCTTATTCTCGCTTCCATACTTAGCGTGTTGGCACTCGCGGCAACGGCACAAAGCCCAAAACCAACCAGCAGTTCAACTGGGCGCAGTCTGGCACCGGATTTCAATTTGAAAGATGCGAGCGGGAAGGATGTCAAACTTGCTGACCTCAAGGGCAAAGTGGTTCTAGTAAATTTTTGGGCGACTTGGTGTGAAGGCTGCCAAGTGGAGATTCCCTGGTTCGTCGAGTTTCAGAAACAGTATGCGAGTAAAGGACTCGTAGTTGTCGGTATTTCGATGGACGACGACGGCTGGAAATCAGTTAAGCCTTGGATTCAAGAAAAGAAGGTGAACTACCCTATCGTCATTGGCAACGAGGGATTGGCGAAGCAGTATGGACTCGAAGGGATGCCGCTGACGGCGCTGGTTGACCGCGAAGGCAAAATAGCCGACGTACATCAGGGAATAGTGGACAAAACGGCGACTGAACAAAAAATCCGGGACCTTCTGCAACAGTGACGCGGAAAAAATTGTGTGACCAAGACGGCTCTTTGATAGCGACCTCACTTCGCAGTAAGCTCCAGAGATAGGTTCGTGGTCGTTACGTCCACATTCACTTCCACTTTTCTCGTTAGCCACTTCGACGTGCCATCAGAATCGGTTACGACAAAAGCCCAATACTTACCGGGCAAAACTTGTGAAAACTCAAATGAGCCATTCGGCGCGATATCCTGTGAATATGCCTGAAGGAAAGATAGCGGGTCAGCATTCAATAGGATGACCTTAGACTGCTCTGGCAAAGCTGATTTGTTCGATACAAGAACCGTTCCACTGACCGAGAATGTGGGCTGAGTCGGTACGTTAAACACCAAATTGGCACTGACTTGACCGCTCGTGACCGCCAACGGTTCTGCGTCAGAAAACTTGGTAACTCCTGGGAAAAACACGAAGGAGGATGTCGGTGAGTCATCGGCACGATTCATGAGTTGCTGGCGGAAGCTGCGGAAGACTGGCACATGGACTTCTGGGCTGGTCAGACTCTTCGCCCTGAATTGTGGATTGAGAAGGATGCAGTGCTTTCCATCATTGCTCCCGTCTGCAATCAATTCGATGTTCCTTACTATTCTCTTCGCGGTTGGGGACGGCCTTCAGACAAGATGGACGCCGCTCACCGCTTTTCGCGCTACGCGAACAGCGGACAGCACAGTGTCATTCTTCATGCAGGAGATCATGACCCGACTGGCTTATCCGCAACTGAGAACATTGAAAACGAAACCAGAAAATACATGCGTGAGTTAGCAGGCGAGCAGTTTGCCAGCGTGCGTCGAATTGCGCTGAATATGGACCAGATTGAACGACTCACAATCGCTCCGAACAAGATCGGTGAAGACGGCGACAAGAGTCAGGAGAGTCGTTGGGCTGGATACGTTCAGAAGACAGGTTCGCGCGACACATGGGAGCTAGATGCCCTTGAGCCGAACGTCTTGCAGAAAATCATTAGGACTGAGATTGAGCGGTGCATCACCGATAAGCGTGCTTGGGAAAAGCGCCAAAAGCTTATCAAGCGTGAAGCCACAAAATTGCAGGACTTGATAGATGCAGCTTGACCGCAGTCGCAGCGGGGAATGCGGCGATACGCCGGGCGACTCGGCGCAGAAAAGAAGGACCTATGCCGGAAGCAGCAACATTCAATTTGAACGATGAGCAGAACCACAGATTTGCGGCACTGGCCGCGAAGACTTACAAGTCCGTCTCGGACTTAATACATCAAGCGTTGGAAGAATTTTTAGACCGTAACATCCCGAGACCGAAGTCGGCTGCACAGATCGGTGCGGAACGGGACGCTGTAATCATTCAAACGATATGTGATGTTGCAAAGAAGCACGGTGCAGAAACCACGCATGTGCGAAAAGAGTTTAGCTCTCTGAATACGAAACAACTCATGGAGAGATACGACTTTCCAATTGAAGTTGTCAAAGAAATTCAGAGCTACGTCAAGCGAACACAATGAACTATCAAGACATCGCGGAATGCGTCAGGAGAATCGCCGCAGAGAATTGTCCTGGCGTTCCTGTTCAAGCGGTATGCTCGTGGGAATTCGTTCGGAAGCTGGATGACGGACGATACGAATATCGTTGCGCTGTGTGCGGTGACGTTCAGATCGTTGACCAGATGATCGGCGCGACTGAGACCAGAGTGTGTCGAGGTACGCGGTGAGACAGAGATCAACATCGCGGCGACAAAATCTCAACGGCGACGACTGGTCCAGAATCAACGGCATTGGAAAAGACCCCCGAATGGCAGCAGGCGGCATAACTGTCCTTGCTACCAGACGCCCGAAGAAAGCACTTACCACGCCCATAGAATTATTCAGTGATGACTTCGTGCGAAACCTTGTAGCGCGGCGATTCCCACTCGCCGCCAATTTCGTCCGAGACCTTATAGCGGGTGTGGAACCGGAAAAAGTGTGCAGTGATTGTAGGTCTATTTTCCGCAAGACTGATTTGTTGCAGGTCATCATGGAAGGAAAGAAGAACCGCATCAGATGCAAACAGTGTCACCAGAACGCCCAAGCGTCCAAATGGCTGATGGTCATCTATAGATACTTCAGGAAACAAGAGTCATCAACCGAGATCGAGGAGGACCTGGGCTGGAAAGGTGGAACAGTTCGCAGCGTCGTTCAAAAAATTCGCAGGCACTTGGCCGGGAAACGATTGGATGGCAGGCTCAGGACCGGGCGTCCACAGGGGCGTCCAGCCAGAAACTCCCTATAGATGGCATACCCATGAATCGCGAGGAGAATTTATTTTTGGTATTGATTCCAAAGGACTTCACATAAATTTGTCGCGCGATTTGCCGAAATATCAAAATAGCTGCTACCCGTCGTCCTATTTTATAGGTGGTATAGGACCCGCCGTGCGCGATTAATCGTTAGATGAAGGATAATCGCGAAGCAATTGGGGGAACTTATGGAGGCAGTAAGTACAGCCTGATCGAGTTTAGCCGGACCCGAATAGGGTCAACGGCGAAACGTGAAAGCAGCAAGCCGCTAACCAAGTTTTCGCTCTCCGAAGTGTAGGAATCAGGTTAAACCGAACGCATCAGACTTGGCGAGTCTGACTGCCTACCCTACGCTTGAACGCCAAATTTTGATCTTTGCCGCACCTGCCAGCGGCGAGCAGCCCTTGGGCTGATTCCGATACAGGGCGTTAGACTCCAAAATCTAGCGCCCTACTTCTGACAGGCGACTGATCGTCGTAAGCGATCTCGGAAATTCCTTGGCAGGAATTCCTAAACATAAAGAAAAGTTTTGAACGCCGAATCGAAGTGCGGTCTATTTTGCTGTCCGAAATTATTTTGAAATTTGCAGCTACTGCTTTTGGAGGTAGGAGGTAGGAATGGATGTGTTAGCAGTCAAACACGCGATTATTGAATTCGGCATCACCCAGGCACAGATCGGCGCATACGCTGGCCTGTCCGCTGCGCGAATGTCACGCGGTCTGGCAAGTGAGTTGAATGGCGAAGCACCGTTCACTCCATCCGAGTTGCAATTACTCGCGGACACCATTCTTGCGATGCGTTCACTTCAAGAATCAATTCCTGTCCCGATAGCTTGGGCACAGACCACCAAAGTGAAATCATTCGTGGATAAACACCGTGCCGAACTTCACGACCAGAAAGACCCGCTGGCCCCGCCTCGTCAATGGTATGTGCGGCTCAACAGTCTAACTTGGTTAAGTAGGATGCGCGGCGACGAGCCGATACCGACTTACAACTTTCAAGTTGATGGTGCCGCATTCAAAGACATGACCCTGGCAGATGAAGTTGTCCGCAGGCTTCGCGCAGTTGGCGTGCAAAGCAAGACGGACCTGCTAACTGCTGACCGTCGTTCTTCAACTATTACCAGAAGTTTGACTGAAATTGGATTCGAACCAGTCGCAATTGAAGAAGTAATCGGAGCCGCCGATGGAAATTGAAGCAGCAGTTTCAGGCGGGGAGATTGGCGACACCTGGTTTGGGCGAGTGACCGTCCAGCATTGTCCGATTTGCGGTAGGCGAGTTTGCGAGATGCTGAAGGGCAAAGGGAAGTTAGCCGATGCCTGGCCGCAGAAGGTTACGTGCAAAAATCGGCATGAATTTCAAATTTGTCCGTATCGATGGAAAGAGGAATGAACCAGGGCGAGGATACTTTCTCGCCCGGCCCTTCTCGTTTGCTTTATCTCACAATACCGACAACGAATTTGTATAGCCCATACATGGTGACAACCAAGAAGGCCATCTTCATTCCTAGTCGGTGCATCGTTTCGATGAAGCATTCGAACGCTCTTATCCAGCGTTTGTACGCCTTCATTGAACGTGCCCCTTGATGCCCGGCGTCTAATATTAATGCCAGCGGCAGTCATTACAACGCGGCGGGTCCATTGTGCCGCGTAATTATTATCGCCCATCACAGGCTCAATGCCAGCACCGGGCTTAAACGCAGTTCCATCGGACAGAGTTCGATGTCCCGGAATTCCGGGAATGAGAATTGTAAATGTCAGAGAAAACTTTCACAGGCACGATCATTAGATGGTTTCCAGAGCGTGGGTTCGGTTTCGTTCGTGCAAACACTAATGATCGCAACTACTTCATGCACATCCGTTCATGGATGCATGAGGACTTCCCACCAGCAGTTGGTCAGTCAGTCACATTTGAAGTAGGACCTGACGACAAGAACCCGGAAAGATCGAAGGCCATCAACGTTCATGTGATCGCAGTTGCAGCCGGATTGGAAACGCTGAAGGCGGATGTCTAATGACTACGATCATTGACGACCCAATCCTACGTCAGGGCGAGCAGTGGAAGCAGGAGATCGCGGCGCGTCAGGCACAAAGTGCCGCAAACATTGAGACTGTAGTTGCGCCTGCCGCTGTTGCGGAACCTGACGCAGCACCTGAAGTCACAGCGTTCATGCGTCGTGCGTCTATTTTGATTGAACGTGGCATTCCGGTCGCTCCACTACCGCCGAACCGAAAGATGGCTCCCCCAAGCAATTGGGAGAAGATCGCGACGACGGATTTAACTGCGCTTGCGGCGATGAATCCTCATGCAGATGGAAACACCGCTGCGGTTGCTCGTGCAGAGTTTGGAGGCTTTTGCTTCTTCGAAGTAGACCGTCCGAATTTCCATCTGACAATTCAGGAGCAGACCGGGAAGAAATTTCCTGAGACTCTGCTTATCAGTTCATCGCCGGGCAAAGGTCGCGGACATTTTTATTGGAAGCATACGGCGAAGTCTATCGCGCTTGGAAATGCCCAAGCGAAAGACGAGCGGGGCGAGCTATGGTCGTTCAGGGCTGATCGTAGGTATGTGGTTGGTCCCTTGAGCGTGAAAGACGACGGAACCGTCTACACGATCATCAAGGACCATCCGATTGCCGATTGTCCCGATTGGTTGGTTGAATGGATTGCTGCGAACGCTGAAAACAAGAAGACCGGACACGCTGAGTTGGACTCGGAAGAACCGATTGCGGAAGGTTCGCGCAATAACACACTCACGTCGATTGCAGGCCGCGCACGGCAGCTTCTCAAAATGGACAAGGAGGAGTTGTATCAGTATCTCTCATCCCAAAACCAGAAGAGATGCCGTCCACCATTACCAGAATCTGAAGTAAGGACCATTTCGACTTCAGTCGCAGGGTACGCGGTTAAGGAAGTCGGACAGTTAGTATTTCCGCCGTCACAGCAACCAGCACAGGCACCGAATCAGCCGGAAGAGATCGCTCCAGTAAAGTTGACGAAGATTCCTTACCCTGTATTTCCTGAGTGGGTGATGAAAGGCACTTCGTTGTACGAAGGATTCGTGAGGCCCGTGTGCGCGGTCAATAGCCGCATTCCATACTTCATGTTCGTACCTGCTGCCGCGTTGATGATGAATTATCTTGGGAACAAGGTGAAAGTTGAGCAGAGGAATCAAATTCCTAGTTTCTTTATTGTCCTGATCGGTGAGAAAGGTCGCGCAATTAAATCATCATCCGTCGAGGATGCTATCGAGTATTTGCAGGTTGCCCAGATCATCGAACACGCAGGCAATGACACTAAGAATGCTGGCGGTAAGAGCCTAGTCTGGACGGTTGGTTCACCTGAAGGACTCGGACTGGAAATGTCGCGAACGAATTGTGGGAACGCTGTGCTGTTCTACGATGAGTTGACGACCCTGACCAGCAAAGCAGAGATTGATTCGAGTTCGTTGAAGTCTTCGTTGCTGACGCTGTACGAATCGGGAAAGTTCTCGAACACGATTAAGTCGCGTAAGGAAGCTTTCAGTATCAATCCGAAGAGTTACTG
>WNFC01003761.1_pt1 | contig 16464 bp, 16 predicted proteins | sample 5400541 | NCBI WGS metagenome assembly WNFC01 (sample SAMN13153342, study PRJNA577476) | soil metagenome | isolation source: 120 cm saprolite under Douglas fir tree site 2 hole 2 replicate 1 | place: USA:California | collected 2015-04-18
ATGGCGTTCAACATCAACCTGACCGGCGGCACCCTGCCTCAGCTTCCTGCAAATACATATACCGGGACGCTGAACATTCAGGCGCAGGCGACTCCGTAATTTTCCGCGGAAGCAGTCACAGCGGGCGAGGGCGAGGAACAGGGTTCCCCGCCCTTGAGCTGTCTTAAGCAACACACAACTGACAATGAAATTGCAGGCCAAATTCGGACTTACGGTGGCAGTGCTCGCCCTGGTTGTAGCAGGGCTTGCGGCACCGGCAGGCGCGCAGGTACGAAATTCCGGCGCCAGCCCGATCGCGCTGCAGGCTGTGTTGAACGACTCGATCACGGTTTCGCTCTCAGCCAATGCGGTGAACTTTAATTTGACTGCTGGGAGCGCGAGCAATCCGGGTAGCACGTCGATCACGGCCACTACCACCTGGCTGCTCAGGCCGAATGTCGCCAGCTTGAAGGTGTACGCATTCTTCAGCAATTCCGCATCGGCGCTCACCGATGGGGTGGGCGACAACATTCCGTCAGCAGATTTCCAGATTTCCAATAACGGCGGCGCGTTCACCGCGCTGACCAACACCATGCCCTTTGGCGGCGCCAACGCGGGCTTGCAACTGTCTTCGACGCCGATTCTGGGCAACAACAAGAGTGGGACCCACAACGACGTCATGAATTTCAATATCAATCTGGCCCCATTGCCGAATTTGCCGGCGGCGACTTACACCGGCACTTTGACCATACAGGCCCAGGCAATCTGATCCGCAGGTTAGGGAGTATGAAGAGAAATTTTCTCAGGATCGCGTGCCGGCCCCTGGCCAGCGCGCTGTTGGTATTCGTGCTGAGCGCGGGCGTGCCGGCGCAAACCGTGCGTCCATTGATCAATGAACTCAGCAATCCGGCAAAGGGCCGGGTGGAATACGTGAATGACAGCTTGACGCCTCTGAACGTGGTGCTCGAGCCCAAGAGCTTCACTGTCTCTGCAACCGGCGAGATCACCTACCGGCCGCTCGACGCAAATGTTCACTTGAAGCTTTCAACCACCAGCTTTCGCATCCAGCCGCAGCAGACTTACTACGTTTTTTATGAGGCGAGTTCGCCGCAGAGCCCGTCGTGGTTTGTGATCTATGCGGCATTCTCCGGATTCCCCTTCCGAACAGCACAGGGAATGAATGTGCGCCTCGAGCTGCCGCATACAGTTTATTTGCTGCCCAAGCAGTCCGTCGAGAAGCCAGAAGTTCACATCGAGCGCGCTGAGCTGAGTGCCGCCGACAACAAGGTCCTGCTGGAAGTTGAGAACACCGGCAACAACTTTGGCCGCGTACTGCAGACGCAACTGGTGTACTCGAAGAAGAAGCAAGAGGCGCCCGGCTTCCCTATTTTCCCGCACAGCAAGCGCATTCTCGAACTTCCGCTGGAAGAAAAAGCTGAAGGCGAGAACGTCCCGGTCATGGTAATGCTGCAATTCCAGAACTTCAAAGTTGAGGAGAAACTGCAGCGCGGTAATTCTTCCTCTGCGACCTCTGCGTCCTCTGTGGTTAATGGTTTATCGAGTACAGAGTCACACCGAGGAAATCCCTAGCCCCGATACCCCATGTGCCTCCGAGCCAAATGCGCGCTGATTCTGCTCGTAGTGCTGCTGGCCGGAAGCGCCGATGCACAGGTTTTCCGGGTGCAGGGCGGAACTTCCACTCTGCTCAACGCCGAGGGCGGCTCGGTAGAGTTCAAGGCCCCGAACTACGACGGCACGGTTGGTCTGGGGTTTTTTAACCACACGCTCGAATTCGGCGCAGAAACGCGCTACCTGTTTCGCGGATACACCGTGCTCGCCGGAGACGACTCGGTCCCGTTCACGCTTCCCACGGATATTTTTGATAGCAGCCATTATTTTTCTGCGCGTGGCATCGGCGCAACCCGGAAGGATGCCGAGAGCAGCTTCTATGCCTTTGCGGGTACAACCTCTACCTGGCTGGGCACAGGATTCTTCAATGCGGCAAAAAGCAACGATCCTGTGGGAATCTTCTTCTACGAGCGGAAGATGAGCCGGCGGCTGACATTCTTTTCCCGCGATATTCTCTCCCACCGCCAGACGTTGCTCCAGGGAGTGGAATACAGGCCGAACAAGTGGCTGAAGGCGTCGCTCACGGACGGAATCGGTTCCAATCAGAGATACTTCGCCTCCGGCATTGATGCCGAGACGCAGAAGCTTGCCTTCAAAGCCAGCTACGTGGTCACCGGAGACATGTTCCGGCGCGTGACCGTAATCAGCCCGATGACTTCCGAGGTGAACAAGGGCAACGTCCAGATACTCTATAAGCCGAGCGAAGTTTTCAGCATCACCACCGGACATGAAAACATTCTGGAGCCGCTGACCCCGGGCGGTCCGATGCAGCAGGCCTCGGTGAACCAGATGTCCACCGATTTTCACATCGAAAGATTTTATTTTGGCACCGGGTTGTTCACTTCGAATGCATCGGGCCGCAGCACGCAGGGAACGAATCTGTACTTCGGGCGTCGAATCGGCCAGCGCCTTGAAGTGAATACCAATTGGTTTCAAAGCAAACCGCAAAGTACCACAGCGGGCCCCGGCGAAACCACGTCGATCCTCTCGGGAACAGTACGGGAGAATTTCTCATCGCGCTTTAGCCTGCTGCAATTGATTTCGCGCACTGGTGGACAGACCACGTTCGCCTTTGGCGGCGATTTCACCAGCAACCGCCTACTGCTTCGCGCTGACTATCAGAATGTTTATCTGCCATTTCGTCCCGACCGCCCTTTTGAGCAGGCGCTCGCTTTGAATGTGGCGTTGCGGGTCGCCGGTCCATTGCAGATCACGGCTGCCTCAAATGTGGCTCCGGACGGGCATCTCCGCTATTCCTTCGGTGCCAGCACGTATCTGTATCGGGTCCGCGGAATGATCATGAACGCACAGGCAGATTCGTTTTCCATCGCCAAATACTTGGTACAAGGCGTAGTGAAGGACGACCAAGGAAGTCCGGTCGAAGGAGCGGCGCTGCACATTGGCAAAGAAGTCGTTTATACCGACAGTTCCGGACGCTTTATGGCGCGTTTCTCCAAGCGCGGCCCAGTCCCGTTGAGCGTTGCGCCCGAGGAGTTCATTACGAACGGCGTATTCGAAGTGGTCTCGGCGCCGTCGGAGGTGAGGGCCGAAACCGAAGATACTGCTACCGACGTGCAGGTCGTGGTGCGGCGAGTGCCTCCGCCGGAGGCCAAGCTCTACAAGCAATAGTTATTGCGTTGGCACCGAAACATGCTCATGCACGATGAGCCATTTCCCGCCTTGCTTTTCGAAAACCATCGTCCAACGGAAGGCGCCCATGTCAATTTTCCCGTTCTTGTGCGTCATCTCTTCCTTTACGGTGGCGGTGCCCCAGACATAGTTGCCAGCCGGATGCAGCTCGGCGTCTTCGTTCACTGTAAACTTGGCACTCTTAAACTCGGCGAGCACCTGGGTGACAGTCTTCTGGTATTCGTCCCAGCTCGAATACTTGAGTGGCGCGATATCGAAAAACGTATGCGGCCCAGACGCGTAGAACTGCGCAACGTTGGCTGGGTCGAGCGTACTCCAGCCGTCCCAGATCTTCTGCAGATAAGCTTTATCGGGAGCAGATGGAGATGCCTTCTTCTCGCCGGATTTATCTGTAGCAGCCGAGGTGACAGCGATCAGAGCGAAGCAAGTTAACAACACGCGCGAATAGCGTTTCATTCAGTCCTCCTGAGTAGCGGAAAATTGTCGCACGCGAATTGGGGAGAACAAAGTCATTTTTGCTGAATCCCGTTTGACCACTTCCTCTCTATCACGTTAGAATAGTTGAGTTTGCCTGTACTTGCGGCCCTGTTCAGGGGCCGTCCGCAATCGTTGTCGAGAGCATCGGCGCGGGAAACAGCAAGCACAAGATTAATTAGAGTCCACGGCTTGGCGGGCGATGGCGCCCGCCCCACACATAACTGTGCAGCCGAAGGACACGACGGAGGCAGGAGTATGTACGCGGTCATCCGCGCTGGTGGAAAGCAGTACCGAGTGGCGCCCGGAGATGTAGTCCGCCTGGAGACCCAGGCAGGAGGGGCGAACGGCAAGGTCGAGTTCCCGGACGTGCTGGCAGTGTCGGCCAGCGAGGGGCAGATTGCGCGTCCAGAGTCGGGAGCGCTGGTGACCGGCGAAATCCTCAATGAGGGCCGCGGCAAGAAAATTCTGGTCTTCCACTACAAGCGCAAGAAGCAATACAAGAAGATCGCCGGACATCGCCAGCCTTTCTCTTCAGTGCGGATCACGGAGATCGCCTACGACGGGCAGAAGTTCACCGCGCCCGCGCTTCCTAAGAAGGAAGTGAAACCAAAGAAGGAAGCTGCTGCTTCGGAAGATAAGCACAAGGCCGAAGCGAAGGGTGCGAAACCGGCGGCGAAGAAGAAGGCTGCGAAGAAGAGCACGACGAAGAAAGCGGCACCGAAGAAAAAGTGACAGCAGGCTCTCGACTACGCTCGAAATGACAAGTTTTTTGGGGATTCTTGATTTAGCTGAAAGCTGATAGCTGACAGCTGTTCAGCAAGCTAAGAGCTAGAAGCTAACAGCTAGGAGCTGATTTTCATGGCACACAAAAAGGGACTAGGGAGTTCACGAAACGGGCGTGACTCAAATGCGCAGCGGCTGGGGTTCAAAGCGTTCGGCGGACAGCTTGTCCCCGGAGGAACCATCATCGTGCGCCAGCGAGGCACACGGGTAAAGCCGGGCTTGAACGTCGGTCGCGGCAAGGACGATACGCTCTTCGCCAAGATCACCGGACGGATCGTGTTTAAAGATCGCGGCGCGATGGGCAAGTTCGTGATGGTCGAGCCGCTCGAGGCAAAGTAGATTTCGCGGGCAAGGGCCATTCGACTTCGCTTAGGGCAGATCCGCATGATACGAGCACATAAGCTCCGGCTGGGTGCCGGGGCTTTTTTGTGTTAGGCGCTATGTTCATCGATGAAACTACAATCCGGGTGAAAGCCGGCGACGGCGGCAATGGCTGCCTTGCCTTCCGCCGGGAGAAGTTCGTTCCGCACGGAGGACCATCCGGCGGCGATGGCGGTAAGGGTGGCGATATCATTCTAGAGTCGAGCGAGCGCCACAATACTCTCGTTCATTTCCGCTTCAACCCGGAATACAAAGCCCAGCGCGGCCGGCACGGCGAGGGATCCAATAAGACCGGACGGGAAGGCGAAGATGTTCTGCTAAAAGTTCCCGTTGGGACGATTGTTTATGACGCGGACTCCGGCGAGAAGGCACACGATTTTTCTTATCCGGATGAGCGCGTAGTCATTGCGCGTGGCGGCCGCGGCGGTCGTGGGAACGCGAGGTTTGCAACTTCAACGCACCAGGCTCCACGCGAGCATGAAGAGGGGCGCCCCGGAGAGGAACGCACGCTGCGGCTGGAATTGAAGCTGCTGGCGGACGTTGGACTGGTCGGATATCCGAACGCGGGAAAGTCCACGCTGATTTCGCGAATTTCTGCGGCGCGGCCGAAGATTGCGGACTATCCTTTTACGACACTCGAACCGAATCTCGGCGTGGTGGCGGTGGGTGATGCGCCTCATGAGAGAAGTTTCGTAGTGGCCGATATCCCTGGGCTGATTGAAGGTGCGCACGAGGGGGCGGGCCTGGGAACGCAGTTCTTGCGCCACATTGAACGCACACGCCTGCTGGTGCATCTTGTCGATGTTTCGGATGCGAGCGGGCGTCCAGATCCGGCGAAGGATTTTGAAGTGATCATGGGCGAGTTACAAAGCTACGCTGCAGGGCTCGAGACCAAACCGATGATTGTGGCCGCGTCCAAATGCGATGTAGCGAATAAGAGCAAGCTGACGAAACTGAAGCGCTACGCGAAAAGTCACGGCCTGGAGGTGTTTCAGATTTCTGCCGTCACCGGCGAAGGTATGGAGAAATTGAAGTATGCGATGGCAGAGAAGGTAGAGCAGGTTCGGCGCGAGGCTCCGGTGGAAACCAGCGCATAGCTACATATCCAAGATTTGCAAACAATGAACATCGGTCTCTTTGGCGGCACTTTCGATCCCATTCACAAAGGCCATCTCGCCTTGGCCCAGGCGGCGGAGGAACGATGCGAGTTGGGGCGCGTGTATTTTGTGCCGACGAATGTGCCTCCGCATAAAGCATCCCAGCCGGTTGCGTCTTATTTCCATCGTTACGCGATGACTGCACTGGCAACGCAGCGCGAGAAGGCGCTCGTAGCTTCCTTGCTGGAGGCTCCGGGAGAGTTCATTCTTCACGATAAGAAGACTGCGCGAGGAAGTGTCGCGTCGACTCCGAACTACACCATTGATACAATTCGCAAACTCAAGCAGACAACACTCAAGAAGAGCGATCGCCTGTTTTTCCTAATCGGAATTGACGCGTTTAAAGATATTGCCAAATGGCGGGAAGCCGAAACCCTGTTTGCGGAATGCGAATTTATCATAGCCAGCCGTCCGGGCTTCTCCCTTGCTGACGTGGCAGACGCTTTGCCGGAGAGATTCCGCCCCAGGGCAGAGGCCACGAAGCCTTTTGCAAAGCAGCCGGCCAGGGGCGACCTGGTTCTTCCCGGAGTCACTCTGCACCTGCTGGACTATGTGAATCAGAAGGTTTCGGCGACCGAAATCCGCGATGCTGTGAAGGCAAAACGCCCAATCAAGAAATTTGTGCCCGAGAGTGTGGAGGAATACATAAAGAAAGAAGGGCTGTATCATTAAAGTTGCTGGTCTCCGTATTCCCACCATCGGCCGAAAACCAACCAACCAACAATTAGTGAGTGCATGAAAAAAAACGACCTTAAGAAACAAGTTTCTGAAGCCATCAGCGCGTGCCAGGAAAAGAAGGCGGACCAACTCACCGTGCTCGAACTGGAGCAAGGCACGGGAGCATTTACTGATTACTTTGTGGTTTGCAGCGGGACAAATCCGCGCCAGGTCCAGGCCATTTCCGACGAAGTCGAGCTTCGCCTAAAGCGTGCCGGCCTGCGGCCCAACAACGTCGAAGGATACAAGCAAGCGGAGTGGGTGCTGCTCGACTACGTGGATTTTGTGGTGCACGTTTTCTCGGAATCAGCGCGAAAGTATTACGATCTGGAGCGGCTTTGGAAATCGGCGAAGAAACTGGAGCCGGCGGAGTTGATAGCGAAACCGCGCAAGCGGGTTGCGACTCGAAAACCAGCACGGAAGCGCGCTTAGTAAATTCAAGAACGGCGGACAAGAGTGTCCGCCCCACACGATCACCACACAAGCTTCGTGAAACTAACGATTGCATGGATCGGGAAAACAAAGAATCCAGCAATCCAGTCTCTGACAGATGAATACCTGAAGCGGCTGCGGCAATATGCCGACGTCGAGGGCGTTGCAGCGAAAGATGAACCCGCCCTTCTGAAGCTCTGCGGTCGCGATGGCCGGAGCACCAGGCGCAGGCTAGTGCTTTTGGACTCGCGGGGCAGACAGCTCTCCTCAGAAGAGCTCGCAGACTTCATTCGCGAGCACCAAGAGCGCAATCCGGTGCCGCTGGTGTTTGCCATTGGCTCGGCTGATGGGTTCGGCGAGGCCTTCTGCCAGCAGGCTGATTTCGTGCTCTCTATCGGCAAAATGACCCTTGCCCATGAGCTGGCACGCGTTGTTTTGCTCGAACAGGTGTATCGAGCGTTCACCATCCTTAAGGGTCACCCGTACCATCTGGGTCACTGATTCCCCGGATTCTGGGCCTGTACCTCTGTGACGTTTCCCGGGCCGCCTTCCACCCGGTAAAGTGCTGTCCAGCCCTTGAACTGCCGAGGAGAGCCATGAAGGATCCAACCGAAGTACTTCGCAGGAAAGAAGACGAATTGCAGCAGCTCAAAGAGGAAGTGGAGGCTCTGAGAATGGTGGGCAAACTTCTCAAAGAACACCCACCCAAAAATAAAGATAAACAGGGTCAAGCTCGGGGTGTGGTCATTCAAATGCCAGATGCTCCGGTCAACCTCGCCTGACGACGATTCGGCCCACCTGGTCCCGCAACATTTCATAAACCTTCGCGCGTTTCTCGCCCAAACTCCTTCTCCGGTAAACTCCTGACAATGGCCTTTGTCGACCAGTTAGGGTTTAGCTTCAAAACGCCGGAGCGCCGGGTCTGGGTGGTACGCGACCTGGTGGCTGCCGTGCGCACCCACGTGGAGCGCGAGTACAGCGATATCTGGGTCGAAGGCGAGATCTCCAATTTTCGCGCGCACGACTCCTCCGGCCATCTTTATTTCACGTTGAAAGATGAGGACTCACAGATTCGGGCAGTAATGTTTCGCTCACAGGCGCGACTGTTGCGATTCCGCCCGGAGAATGGCATGCAAGTCGTTTTGCGCGGGCGAGTGACGATCTTCGAAGGGCGCGGCGATTTGCAGCTTGCCGCCGAATATCTCGAGCCAAAAGGCGCCGGGGCCCTACAGATTGCTTTCGAACAGCTCAAAGCGAAGCTGCTGGCTGAGGGCTTGTTCGATGCGGCGCGCAAGAAACCAATCCCAGCTCTGCCCCGCTGTATCGGCATCGTCACTTCCCCGCAAGCAGCGGCGCTGCGGGACATCCTGAACATCTTGCGTCGAAGACACCATACAGCGAATGTGCTGATCTATCCGGCGCAGGTTCAGGGAGAAGCCGCAGCCGTCGAAGTGAGCGCTGGAGTGAAATATTTCAATCGCGCGACAAATATTGACGTCATCATTGTGGCGCGGGGTGGGGGATCGGCTGAAGACTTGGCGGCCTTCAATAACGAGAGCCTGGCGCGGACTGTCGCCGGCTCTCAAATTCCAATTATCTCAGCGGTTGGCCACGAGACGGATGTCACAATCATTGACTTCGTAGCCGACTTGCGCGCTCCCACTCCATCCGCCGCCGCCGAACTGGTAATCCGCTCGCGTCAAGAGATCGAAGAACAAGCCGAGTCGCTGCGGCTCAGGCTTGCGCGCGCGGTTCGTTATCGCCTCCTGATGGCGAAGCAGTCGCTGACCGAAGCCGCTCAACACGGTGCCTTCGTCCGCATGATGGATGGTATCAACCAGCGCCAGCAGAAAGTAGATGACCTGATCTACCGGCTTGAGAAGACGGAGCGCAAGCTGATTGAGCAGCATCGCAGGCGTTGGGAGCGCGCTGCGGCCGCAGTACGACACTACGACGCCCGCCGCATGCTGTCTGGAATGCGCCAGGCTCTGGCCTCCCACACGGCGGGCATATCGACGTCTATGCGGACACTCTTGCTGAGGCAGCGATCACGCCTTGAGCAGTTCGAACATCAGTTGAAGGCGCTCTCTCCGGTTGCAATCCTTGAGCGGGGGTACGCACTGGTGTTCGATTCCTCAGGAAAACTGCTGAAAAGCTCAGAACAGGTGGTACCGGGAGATGAAATTTCAGCCCGGCTGGCGCATGGCACGCTGACCGCGAGAGTCGAGAAAAAGGAACGGGAATCTTAGGGGTGATTCCGCTTGCGAGGGCGAGTTGTGAGCGACCAGCTACCGCCTTGTCCCGTCGCTCACCACTTCCGGCGACGCCTGCCTCTCGTGCCTGCATTACAATTAAGGCGGAAGTTTGCCCTGGTGCGCACAAGCTGTCGGAAGGAGGTCTGATTGATTCACGCTACCGGAGCGTGGCCACGTCTGACGATGATCTCGGTCATCGATATCCTTCTTGTGGCACTCATTATTTATGAGTTCCTGGCGCTGATCCGAGGCACACGCGCCGCGTTGATTCTGGTCGGCATTTCCGTAGTAGTCCTGAGCTCTTATTTCTCGCGGCTGGCTGATCTAGTCGCTCTGAATTGGCTGATTTCGAAAATTCTTCCCTATACAGTGTTCGCGTTAATCGTAATATTTGCACCTGAGATCCGGGAGGGGCTGGCCCGACTGGGAAAACGGTTGACCATGGCGCGTTCGTCAGGCGCTGAAGCTGATGCCTACGACGACATTGTGATGGCGGCCAACCTATTTTCACAGAACCAGACGGGCGCGCTAATGGTGATTGAGCGCGAAATCGGCCTGCGGACTTACATCGAGAGCGGGGTGAGGCTCGATGCGCAACTCTCTTACGACCTGCTGGCCACAGTTTTCCGCCCCAGCGCTCCCCTGCACGATGGAGCTGTCATTATCCAGCAGGACCGGATTGCGGCGGCGGCCTGCTTTCTCCCGCTCTCAATGAATCCTGTGCTCTCGACCCAGCTTGGAACTCGCCATCGGGCGGGAATCGGCATTACAGAAGAAACCGATGCCATTGCAGTAATCGTCTCCGAAGAAACTGGCAGCATGAGCGTCGCCGTGGCCGGAACGATTGACCGTGATCTTACGGCGGAACAACTTCGCGAGCGAATGGGAAAATTGCTTCGCCGCTACGTTCCTCCCACCCCGCTGCCCACGGCGATCGCGAATGGCTCCAGCATTCTGGACGAAGGCGAGACAGATATGCCAATGCGTTCCGCGGACTCGCACTCGAAATCGGGAGGCGACCGGTGAGTCTCCGGGAGTTGATTCGCCGTTACCTGGCCCACAATCTTAGGTTGAAAATTGTTTCCCTGCTCCTCGCAGTCGGGTTGTGGCTTGCGGTTTCGACCTGGAAGTTACACTGAAAGTATCCAAACCAGAATGAATTCACAACACCGGCAGCTTTTTGGGACTGACGGCATTCGCGCTGTGGCCGGCGAGTTTCCGCTGACCGCGGAGAGCACCTTCTTGATCGGGCGCGCATTGGGACACGACCTGCTGCGTGCTAATCCATCTCCGCGCGTCGTAATCGGACAGGACACCCGCGACTCCAGCCGGTGGATCGCCGATCGTGTGGCCTTGGGGCTGGCTTCGTGCAAAGTGGAAGTGCACAGCTCCGGCGTGATTACGACGCCGGGAGTGGCTTACCTGGCGCGATCGCGGAAGTTCGATGCCGGAGTGGTGATCTCGGCTTCGCACAATCCCTGGACCGACAATGGGATCAAAGTTTTTTCCGGCAATGGATTCAAATTACCCGATTCCCACGAACTGGCGATCGAGCGGGAGATATTTTCGTTGCTGCAGTCGCCCGAGTCTCATCGCGTGCCCGACGCAAAGCCCGCACCGACGCTGCCAGGAGAGCACGGGTTGCGAGTTTCATACATTGACTGGCTCGCTAAAAATATCCATACCGACTTAAGCGGCCTGCGGGTACTGGTGGACTGCGCGAATGGCGCTGCCACCGCCGAAGCCCCGGAGCTTTTTCGTGCCTGTCGGATTCAGGCGACATTCATGCACGCGGCTCCGGATGGCAAGAATATCAACCACAATTGCGGAGCGCTGCATCCGGAGACAATTGCAAAAAAGATTGCCGAAGTGAAAGGCGCATTCGACATCGGCGTGACCTTCGATGGCGATGCTGATCGAGCGTTGTTCAGCGATGCCGCTGGCCGCGTTGTAAACGGCGATGCCGTGCTGTTGCTGGCCGCCCGCGACATGCATACGCGCGGCGTTCTTTCTGGCGCAACCGTTGTGGCGACCACCATGTCGAATATGGGCCTGGAGATCGCATTACGAGAGTCGGGCATTCGCATGCTGCGCGCAAACGTCGGCGATAAATATGTGCTCGAAGAAATGATGAAGACCGGCGCCACTCTGGGTGGGGAGCAGTCGGGCCACATCATCTTCCGCGATGGTGAAGCGACCACTGGAGATGGATTGTTGACGGCGCTGCGGGTCATGGAAGTGATGGCGCGGAGTGGACGATCGCTGGCAGACCTGATTGGCGACCTGAAAGTCTTTCCGCAGAGGATCCAGAATGTTCGAGTACGCGAAAAAGTCCCGTTCGACCATGTTCCCGAAGTAAAGAGCGCCATCGAAGATGCCCACCGCGAACTCGACGGCAACGGCCGAGTGGTGGTGCGCTATTCCGGGACTGAGGCACTAGCGCGGGTGATGGTGGAAGCGGAATCCGAAGAGAAGATGAATGCCCTGACAGATGGAATTGCGGCGGCGATTAAAATAAGTCTGGGTGCCTAGGTCTCGGTGAGGGGCAGGTGAGGGCACCTGCCCCTACATGGTTGGTATAGGCCCAGACGCCCTCGTCTGGGCGACCACTACTCAAAGTCCCGCCAGTTCTTCCCCACGCCCATCTCCACCATCAGCGGCACCGCAAGCAAATGCGCACTCTCCATCTGCTCGCGTACCAGGCTGCGCATCTCGTCCAACTCGGATTCGGGCACTTCAAATACCAGCTCGTCGTGCACCTGTAGCGTCATTCGCGACTTCAGTCCTCGTTCCAGAATCGCGGCGTCAATGCGAATCATCGCAATCTTGATCAGGTCTGCAGCGGTGCCCTGCAATGGCGTGTTGACCGCGGTCCGTTCCGCAAATCCGCGCAGGTTGAAATTCTTGCTGTTGATGTCGGGAATCGGGCGCACGCGGCCGAACAGAGTCTTCACTCGCCCATCGCGGCGAGTCTCTTCGAGTGTGCGATCAATGAATGCCCGCACTCCGCGATATTTCTCGAAATAGGCCTCAATAAATCTCTTCGCCTCGGAAGTCTCAATCCCGAGATTCTGCGACAGCCCAAACGCGGATAGCCCATAAACAATGCCGAAGTTCACTACCTTCGCCTGGCGCCGGTGGTCGGGCGTCACCATGAGCGGAGGCACTCCGAAGACCTGAGAAGCCGTGAGCGTGTGGATGTCGTCGCCGCGCCGGAAAGCCTCCACCAGCAACGGGTCTTTCGAGAAATGTGCCAGCAGCCGCAGCTCAATTTGCGAATAGTCTGCCGCGAGCAGCAGGTGGCCGGGAGCGGCTGTAAACGCAGCGCGAATCTCACGTCCAACTTCGGTACGGATAGGAATATTCTGTAAGTTCGGATTCGCCGACGAAAGCCGGCCAGTGGCAGTTCCTGTCTGATCGAAGGTAGTGTGAAGCCGTCCACTCGTCCGGCTCAGCAGCGCAGGAAGTGCATCAACGTAAGTGGACTTGAGTTTTGAAAGTTGCCGATATTCCAGCACCAGCTTTGGGGCTTGATGATCCGCCGCCAGCCCTTCAAGAACATCAACCGCAGTTGAAATCGTCCGGCCTTTGCCATACTTCACCGGCTTCGGCAGATTGAGTTTGTTGAACAGCACATCGCCAAGCTGCTTAGGTGAGTTGATGTTGAACTCTGCGCCACAGCACTTGTAAATCTCTTTGCCCTTGACATCAATCTCGCTTTCCAGCCGTTCCGACATCTTGCTCAAGGCAGTGCGATCGACGGCGACCCCCGCCTGTTCCATACGCGTGAGCACCGGCACCAGCGGCAGATCAATCTCCTCGTAGATGTTCAGAAGCCCTGTTTCTTCGACTTCCTTACGCAGTGCATCCGCAAGGCGCCCGGTGATGTCGGCGGCTTCCGCCAGCGATCCGCTGAGCTTTAGATTGAATCGTCGGAGCGCGACTTCCGGGAGCGTGTGTGAAGAATAGGTCGGATCGAGAAGGTATGAATAAAGCCTGGTGTCGTGCTGAACTCCGCTGAGCGTAGTCCCCTCGAGCACATGCAGAGCGGTTTTCCAGTCGTGGACAGCCTTGGGAACGTTTTCGTTCGCCAACGTGGAGGTCAGCGCAGCCCTCGCCGGCGACTCCGGTGCAATGGTCAGAGCGGAACCTGGCGTAATGGAAATGGCAACCGCCCGAGCTTTCTCTGTATCTTTGTCCTGCTCAGCAGCCAACGGTAGAAGAGCTTCTCCGTGTTCCTCTTCGACCTCAGATTCAGGCGGTTCGAAGTCCGCTTCAATCGCAATGGCAAGGGCCGATCCCGGAGCTAACGCCCGTACTGCCAACTCCACGTCAGCCGCCGATTCTGCCTCCCGGTAATTCCCCGTGGCAGCTTCGACCACTGGCAAGACTTCCTTCAGCAGTGAAGTGAATTCCAATTCCGTAAACAGCACGCGGAGAGCCTCGACGTCGGGTTCGCCAGCGTGCATCTTCTCCACGTCAAGCTCGATCTCAACATCGCATTTAATGGTCGCGAGTTGCTTGCTCAACAGGACCTGGTCGCGATTGTTCTGCAGCGACTCGCGATAGGTTTTTCGCTCGACTTCGGAGGCATGGTCGAGCGCGGCTTCCACGCTGCCAAAGCGCTTGATGATCTCAACTGAACCCTTGTCGCCAATTCCTGGCGCGCCGGGAATGTTGTCAATCGAGTCCCCGCGCAGCGCCATCACGTCCACCACACGCTCCGGCGGTACGCCCAGAATTTCTTCCACTTTGGCGGCATCGCAGATCAAATTGTCCTTAGGCGGATTCAGCACCAGCACGTGGTCATTGACGAGCTGGAGCATGTCCTTGTCGCTGGAAACGACGTACACGTTCCTGCCCCGCGCGGCGGCTTTCGTTGCCAACGTCCCGATCACGTCGTCGGCTTCATATCCAGAAACTTCAAGAATCGGAATGCGATACGCCTCAAGCGCGCGCCGGATGTAGGGAATCTGCTGCGCTAGATCCCCAGGCATCTCGCTGCGATTGGCCTTGTACTCTTTGTACTGCTGATCGCGAAACGTTGGCGCAGCCACGTCGAACACTGCTGCGAGATATTGTGGTGAGAAGTCATCGCGCAGCTTGCGCAGCATATTGACGAATACATAGATGGCCGCCGTGGGAAGCCCTTTGCGCGTGGACATCCCCCGCTGCCGCGCCATGGCGTGATACGCGCGGAAGATAAACGACATCGTGTCGATGAGGAAAAGCCGGTCCGAATCGTCGGCAGGACGCAAAACAGCCACTGGTTTCGGCACAGGAGTGGATGCCCGCTCTCCAGTGTTAGCCAGTGCAGAAGATGTTCGTTTCGGAGGCAATAATTAGTTTAACAAGAGCTGGTGGCGGCGAGCATTGAATGCTGGGAGAAACCGTGAAAACATCTGCTAATCTCTCACAGGCTTCCCAAACGCAGTGGTGTAATGCAGCCCGATCACTCCACACGTCCCCTGCTCTGGCGAATAGACCACGCACGTATCAAATGGACGCGAATAGATGTGCAAACTGGCGGCCCGTTCGCCGAACTCCCTAGGGTTCAGCACGCGATGGACGGGATCGCTTGGATCAACAGCGCAAGGATGAGCAGGGTTCATTTCGATGCTGTCAGTGGGAGTGAGTTGACACCGTCCTTTGTCAAGATCTTGCGAGACTAGATGGAAGTTTTCCACCAAGAGCCGGCCAGTAGGCACCGCCATCCAGCAATTCTGGTCCCGGTGATTGTGGACCGAGCTCGCCTGACCGACCTCCCAGCAGATGGTTATCAATTCATAAAGAGGAGTCTTGTCGATCAGGTTGCGAGTGTAATGCTGGCGCTCCCAGGTCATATAGGGAGCCAGTGTGTCCGGCGAAACCGGCGTGTGTTGCAAGAAGGCGAGAATGTCACTGGTGTGATCGAAGGCGGACTGAGGGAATTTGCGCAGTTCAGACACAAAATCCTGAATGGAAATCGGTTTCGGAATACTTTGGGTAGCCATAGCGCGCCTCCTGCAAGGAAAGTCTAGCACTTAGGCAATTGGCACTCAGCCCTCAGCCAAACGGATTCAGGCGACCAAAGGCCACGGGCTAAATGCCAAGTGCTCACTCCACAAACATACAGTCGCCATAGGAATAGAAACGGTAACGCTGCTCAACGGCGTGCTGGTACGCTGCGAGAACACGATCGGTCCCGCCAAGGGCGCACACCAGCATCAGCAGCGTGGATTGCGGCAAATGAAAATTCGTGAGCAGGGCGCCAATAACACGGAACTGGAATCCCGGATAAATAAATAAGTCCGCTTCGCCGCTGCGGGGCTGCACACGCCCTGAATGCCTGGCCGCGTATTCGAGGGTGCGGACAGTTGTAGTTCCTACCGCCACCACACGCCGTTTCTCGGTGATCGCCTGGTTTACTTTCTCCGCGGCCTCCGCCGGAATATTGTATCGCTCGCCGTGCAGCTTGTGCTCTTCCACACGTTCCACGCGCACTGGCTGGAATGTCCCCAGACCCACATGCAATGTCATTTCGGCAATCTCGATACCGCGTTCTTTGATGCGCGCGAGAATCTCTGATGTGAAGTGCAGTCCCGCAGTCGGCGCTGCCACCGATCCACGCTCCTGGGCGTAAACCGTCTGATACCGGTCGTGATCATCAGAGCGGTCTTCCCGGGAGATATACGGCGGCAGCGGAACATGACCGAGTCGTTCCAGAGTCCCGAAGAAATCCGGAACCGGTTCGAAGCAAATCCGCCGCTCGCCAAAATTGCCTCTGGCGACGACCTCAGCCGCTAGATCGTTATCTTGTTCAAATCTCCCGAAGAAGAGCCGCTCCCCGACCCCGATCTTGCGGCCGGGGCGGACCAGGCACTCCCATTCATTCGGCTCGGCGGAAACTTGCCTGGTAAGCAGCACCTCAATCCGGCCCTTCAGAAAGTCCTGGTATGCAGGGTTTTGCGCACTGATCGGTTGTGCCTTCTCGCCGCTCCTCCTCCCGTAGAGTCTCGCTGGAA
>WNFC01014108.1_pt1 | contig 16464 bp, 12 predicted proteins | sample 5400541 | NCBI WGS metagenome assembly WNFC01 (sample SAMN13153342, study PRJNA577476) | soil metagenome | isolation source: 120 cm saprolite under Douglas fir tree site 2 hole 2 replicate 1 | place: USA:California | collected 2015-04-18
TGCCGCTCCCTGACCACGCCGAGGCTGGTGATGATCGTGCCGACGAAGACCAGCACGACGCCGCATAGCCCGGGAATCATGATGTCCGAGGTGGTCAGGCCGGGGTTGTACAGCACGGTCACCGTCGGGGTGACCGCGACCCCATGCGACTGGCTGGCGCCCCGCTGCTCCATCTGGGCCAGCGCTGCAAGCGCGGCCTTCGCGGAGAACAGCTGGCTGCCGTCGATCAGCACGAGCGGCCTGGTGCCCCCGGTCACGATCGCCATCTCGGCCTTGCCGTCGCGCAACTGGTTCTGCGCCCAGGATCTGCCCCGCCCCGACGCGGTCCGCGTCACGTCGAAGGGCGCCCGCAAGCTGCCCGCGACCGCATGAGCCTGCGGGCCAGCCGCCGCGACCGTGATCGTCTTGACATCGAAGCTGGCCGCGTAGCCGAGGACGACAAGCAGCAGCACGGGAAGCACGATCATCATCGCGAGCGTCCGGCGGTCCCGCCTGACCTGGCGGAATTCCTTAACGATCATTGCCCACATCTGGCGCGCCCTTCGAGTCGCCGACGTAATTCAACGCACGTTGAACTCTACAGGCGTTGAATTAACTGGGTCAAGAGCGTGGCGCGACCTACCGAAGCGATGCGGTACACAGGATGGATGGACCAGACTCGGCATGGCGGGGTATGGACGATCGAGGACCGGTGCGAATCGACCTGGCATTACCTGCCCTTCGAGGTGCCGGCCGGGGCCATCGCATTAAGAGTCGAGCTTGATTACGACGTCTCGGCTGCCGTGCTCGACCTCGGCTGCTTCGGTCCCGCCGTCGGCTGCTTCGGTCCCGCCGGGTTCCGCGGCTGGTCGGGTGGGGCACGGCGCTCCTTTGTCATCACAGTCGGGTCGGCCACGCCGGGGTATCTGCCTGGCGAGCTCGAACCAGGAACCTGGCACGCCGTCATCGGGCTGCACAGGATCCCGGCTGACGGTGTCAGGTACGAGCTGTCGGCCCAGACCTCGGGCCGGCTGGTTCCCGACATCAGGACCGAGCCGGTCCCACCGCTGGCCGAGAGGCCGCCGAAGCGCGAGTTGCCGACCGCGAACGGGATGCGCTGGCTCGCAGGAGACCTGCACGCGCACACCGTCCATTCCGACGGCACGATGACGGTGGCCGAACTAGCCAGGTTCGCGGCGGGCCGGGGCCTGGACTTCCTCGCGGTCACCGACCACAACACGATCAGCCACCATCCCGAGCTTCCTGCTGCTGCCGCCGTCCATGGCATCAGCTTGCTACCTGGCCAGGAATTGACCACCGGGCAAGGGCATGCCAATGCCTTCGGCGACATCGGCTGGGTCGACTTCCGCGAGCCGCCCGACGAATGGCTGGCCGCTACAGAGCAGGATGGCGGCCTACTGTCGGTTAATCATCCATACGGCGGTCAGGTGAGCTGGACGGCCCCGATGAAAAGGCGGCCGCCGCTGCTTGAGGTATGGCATTGGAGCTGGCTCGACCCGCATTGGACAACGCCGCTCGCCTGGTGGCTCGCCTGGCATCCGGCCGCGGTTGCGGTCGGCGGCAGTGACTGGCACCGGCCGGGCTCGGACGCGCCGCCCGGCTCACCGACAACGTGGGTGCAGAGCGAGAGCGCCGACCCGCAAGCCTTGCTGGCCGGCCTCGCCGCGGGACGGGTCGCGGTCTCGGCGGGCAGGCAAGGGCCCGTCCTGCTTCGCGTCGACGATGAGCTCGTGGCGTGCGAGGCCGATGGCGCGATTCTGACCGGGCCCGGCGGCCCGCTCTGCCGTGTCCGCGGCGACCTGGCCAGCTTCCCGGCGGAAGAGGGTCACTACCGGCTCACCGATCCCTCCGGGGCGACTCTCGCGATCACGAACTGATCCGGCCGCTCACGTCATCGACCGGCGAGTTGTGATATTTGTGCCTGAACCAATCGAAGCCTGGAGGACAACGATGGCACGCGCGCCACGATGGGGCATCACCCTGCCGCTGCCTGGCCACACGCTGGCCGAGCAGCGCGAGATCATCTCCTCGCTGCCCGATCTCGGCTACACCGACGCCTGGTCGTCCGAGCTGAGCGGCATCGACGCGTTCACGCCTCTGGTCCTGGCCTCGCAATGGACCGACCAGATCAGGTTCGGCACAGCGATCGCCGCTATCTACACGCGCGGGCCCGCGTTGCTAGCCATGACGGCGGCGACTCTGGCCGACCTCGCGCCCGGCAGGTTCGTGATGGGGATCGGGACCTCAACCCCGGTCGTCGTCGAGCAGTGGAACGCGGTCCCGTTCGAAGCCCCGTACCAGCGCTCCCGCGACACCCTGCGCTTCCTGCGGGCGGCGCTGACGGGCCAGAAAGTCACCGAGCAGTACGAGACTTTCACGATCAACGGCTTCCGGCTCGAGCGACCGCCGGCCGTGGCACCGGCACTGGCGCTCGCCGCGCTGCGGCCCCGCATGGTCAAGCTGGCGGCGGCCGAGGCTGATGCGGCGATCACCAACTGGCTGTCGCCGGCTGACACACTCGCCGTCCGGTCAGCCGCCGGACCCGAGTGCGAGCTCATCGCGCGGATCTTCGTCTGTCCCACCACGGACACCCAACTCGCGCGCACGATCGGCAGGCGGATGCTGACCGCATACCTGACCGTGCCCGCATACGCCGCCTTCCACGATTGGCTCGGCCGCGGCGAACTGCTCAGGGCGATGCACGAGAGATGGGCGGCCGGCGACAGGCGCGGCGCGAGCGCGGCCATTCCCGACGAGGTCGTCGACGACCTGCTCATCTACGGGGACCTGCCGACCTGCCGGCACCGGGTGGACACCTACCGCGCAAACGGCTTGGACACTCCCGTCATCGCGGTCGTCCCGCCGCCGGACCTCGACGTGGCCGAGGCCGTCCGCGGTCTCGCCCCGCCTGCCTGACCAGGGCGTCAGCCGTAACTGATCACCTGGCGGATGACCTCGCCCTGACCAAGGGCAGCTAGGGCGTCGTCCAAGTCGTCGAGCGTCACCCGCTGCGTGATCATCCCTTCCAGGTCGAGCCGCCCGGCCCGCCACAGGGCGAGGAGCCGGTGATAGTCCGTGCGCACATCCGCCGAGCCGTACAGCGAAGCCGCGATCTGCTTGCCATCGAAGAGCAGCTCGAACGGGGTGAACTCCACCTTCTGATCGGCCCTGCCCGCCCCGACGATCACGACGAGCCCGCCGCGCCGCGCAGCGCCCCACGCCGTCCTGATCGTCTGCGGCAAGCCGACCACCTCGAACGCGTAGTCGAAGCCCTCTCCCCCGGTAAGCTGGCCCGACAGCTCGGCCAGATTGTCCGGATGCACCGCGTGGGTGGCGCCGAAGCGCCTGGCAAGTTCATGCTTGGTCTCGTTGGTGTCGATGGCCACGATGACGGCGGCACCGGACAGCCGGGCACCCTGAATCACCGAGATGCCGACGCCGCCGCAGCCGACAACCGCGACAGTGGCGCCGGGCTCGACCTTGGCTGTGTTGATCACCGAGCCGACACCGGTCATGACGCCGCAGCCGATCAGCGCCGCCACCTCGAAGGGCACATCATCGTCGATCTTCACCGCGCCGTCGCGGGGCACGACCATCTGCTCCGCGAACCCGCCGCAGCCCGCCATCCCGAACGCCGGGGTATCGCCTACCAGGAACCGCGGCTGCACAAAAGCGTTGATCACGTGCGTGAAGCACAGGAACGGCTGGCCGCGCCGGCATGAAGCGCAGCTTCCGCACGGCGGCAGCCAGCTGGCGATCATGTGGTCCCCCGGCGCGAGGTCGGTCACCCCCTCTCCGACGGCAACCACCTCGCCCGCCGCCTCGTGACCGAGAATGGCCGGCATCGACTGCGGCAGCCCGCCGTTACGGGCAGACAGGTCAGAATGGCACACGCCGGCCGCGCCCATCTTGATCAGCACCTCGCCAGGCCCCGGCCCGACGACCTGGACATCGTCGCGGATGTCGAGCTTGGCGTCACCAACCGCATGGAGTACCGCAGCGCGCACCGCGCACCTCCGATTTCTGGCGAATCCAGCAGCGATCCGCTCAAAAGTAGAACAGGTTACAGTCACACTGCGCAACCCGCAGGCGGCCAGGTTCGCTCAGATTCACGAAGGCGACGAGCTATCAGGTCCCCAGCGACGCGGCATTCAGCAGACACGAGAAGGTGAACCCCTATATACAGGGATACGAGTTAAGCGCGTATTTGGATGGATGGATAGTTATGGTCGCTACGCCCAGCTGGTGGAAACCCTTTATCGGCCTCGGAGTTGCGTTGGCCGCTGCTGCTCCGGCCACCTCAGCGATGGCCGTCGGCCCGCAGGCGTCTCTGGGCTGGCGGATTGTCTACCGGCACGTGACGACGAACTCCTTCTCCTCCTACCGCGCCGTGACCGCAAGTGACCGATCGCATGCTTGGGCGGTTGGCGGTACCGGCGTGGCCGGTTACGGCTCGCCCATAGCGGCTCACTGGCATCACGGCAGATGGTCAGCGACTGCGATCCCGTCGCGCGCGGTCGGCTCCATCGTCGCGGTCAGCGCCGATGGGCCACGCGACGCCTGGGCGGTGACTGTCGGGAACGTGCTGCATTGGCACACAGGCAGATGGACGATAGCCAAGTCCTTCTCCCTCCAGGGAGGGCCGCCAGGGTTCCAGCCAACGGGCATCACGGCGTTGAGCCCGACAGACGTCTGGGTCTTCGGCGGCACCGGGCACTGGGCCGGGCGAGGCACCTGGCACCTCCACGGGCAGACGTGGACCAAGGTGGCCGGCGCCGGACATAACATCTTCGAGGCCAGCGCCCTGTCGCCGAGGAGCATGTGGGCGATCGCCGGGCGCAACGGCGACTCCATCCTGCGCTACGCCAACGGGCGCTGGCGGCTAGTGACGAGCCCGGCCCTGGCTGGTCTGCAATTCGACGGCATCTTCGCCGCTTCAGCGACGAGCGTGTGGGTGACGGCGAGCGGGGCCGATGGTTCGACCGGAGCCCGGCTGCTGCACCTGAACAGGACGCATTGGAGCGCGTACCACATCCCGTGGCAGGTTCAGCTGCGCTGGCTCTATTCCGTAACGGCCGGCGGCGGAATCAGCCCCGATGGCCGCGGCGGATTCTGGATCCCGACTCAGAGCACCAGCAGCCCGTTCTGGATGCTGCATTTCCGCGCCGGCAAATGGAGTCGCGTGGGCCTGACGTCGCGCGTTTACCGGGTGGCACTTATCCCCGGTACGACGTCGCTGTGGGGATCGGGAGAGATCCTGAGGAAGAGCAGCGCAACTGGGACCATTTGGGCCCACGGCCGGCTCGGCTGAGCGGACTCCAGTTTCGCTAGCTGTCTCGTCGTGGATGATTCTCAGCACATCTGCCGAGAATCATCCACGATCAAGGCAGTCGCCGACGCTGGCATGCGGAGCGGCTGTAGTGGCTCTGACCCGCGACCCGTCCCTCCGGGACTTGCTCGAGGCGACGCCTCGGGGCGTCGCCTGTCCGCCCGCCGCTGATCCACATTAATCCGGTACTGCGTGGACCGTTGATCCCTGACAATGAGGCGTGACCGGATTCAGCCGCGATATCCCGCTCGCGGGCGGCGGCCGGACGACGGTGCATCGTCGCGGCGATGTCGTGCTACGGGACACCGGTCCGTGGACACCGGCCGTGCACGCGCTGCTCAGGCACCTGGACAAGGTGGGATTTCAGGCCGCCCCCCGGCTGGTCGGCTCCGGCCTTGATCAAGACGGGCGGGAGATGCTCACCTTTATTGAAGGTGTGTTCACTCAGCCCGGACCATGGACTCTTGAAGGAGCCGTCGGCCTCGGAGCGCTGCTCCGCGACCTGCACGGGGCAACCAGTTCGTTCCGGCCGGACCCTAGGGCGGTCTGGTTTCCCTGGCACGGGCGCGAGCTCGGCGGCCCCCGCCGCGTCGTAGGCCACTGCGACGTCGCGCCGTGGAACATCGTGGCCCGAGATGGTGTGCCGGTCGGGCTCATCGACTGGGAGTTCGCCGGGCCGGTCGACCCGCTCGTCGAGCTGGCCCAGCTGTGCTGGCTGAACGCCAAGCTGCACGACGATATCGTGGCCGAACTGGAGGGGCTGCCGCCGCTCGCCGAGCGGGCCAGGCAACTGGCCGCGATCGTCGACTCCTATGGCCTAACTGCGAAGGAGCGGGACGGCTTCTTCGGCACTATCGTCGAGTTCGTCGTCTCCGACGTTGCCTTGGAAGCGGACGACGCCGGGGTCACGCCCGAGATGACCGCCCATCCGATCGCCCTCTGGGCGATGGCGTGGCGAGCCCGCTCCGCTGCCTGGATCATCCGCAACCGCCGGACGCTCGAGTCAGCCATCATCCGCGGCTGCCCGTGACCGGGGCGCCTCAGGTTCACCGACCCTGACCCGCCCAGGGCGAGCCTGCCAACCCGATCGAGCGTCAGGGATTCTCGACCCGCAGCAAATCCTGCTCGGCAAGCAGCTTGTCCAGCCTCGCCTGGTCGACGCGGCTCACAAGCTCAGTCTCTTCCAGGCGGTCGCGGATGCACTTGGCCAGCGTGAAAGCCGAGGTGACGACGTAAAGCAAGCCCCCATGGCGAGGAACGCGCGGACCCACCGGGAGTCGTGCAGATAGGCGATGCCGATGACAGTAACGGTCAGGGAGATGCCGAAGGAGATCCCGGCTTGCACACAGAAGGCGTTGGTGGTCCGCGGACGCAGTGGAGTGCTCATGCCCCGATCATCGCCACCGCCGCCGGCCGGGCCATGAGCACGATTACTCATTCGCAGCTTAAGTAATACCCATGCTGACGTGCATGAGCCGGCCGGGCCAGCCCGGGTTCGCCACCGCGGACGCTCATGATCACGGAACCCTGTCGACAGCTGCGGTCGACAGGGTTCCGTGATCAAGCGGGGTCACGCTCTCTGGGCATGAACCGCTCGAGCAGGTGGCTGAACGCCCACGATTTCTGCCTGCCTGGCGATCGCCGCAATGCTGTCCTAGTCCAGGTCTCGAAGTACGGCGCGTAGACGCCCGAATGCCGTGGCTTTGGCTCGCCGTGATCGGACGCGAGCGCGGGTACCACGGCCGCGCCAGTCGCGACCAGGGCAGCGGTCGAGATCCCAGCCAGCCAGCCAGCCAGCCAGCCAGGATCGGTGTCGCAAAAAGCTCCGTCTCTCGGGCGGCGGGCCGGCCGTTCGGCCGGCCCGCCGATCAGCTGGGGCAATCAGCCGGTGAAGGGCTCGAGCAGGTGGCTGAAGTCCCAGGTGTTCTGCGTAATCCCGGAGCAGGTGTTGCTGTCCCTCGTGCCGGGGCAGCCGCCATTGTCGCGCTGGATCGCCCAGATCGACAGGAAATTCATGCCGTTAGCCTGCGCGAAGTTCAGCATTGTCTGTGCGTCGGGCAGGTACGTGACCTCGGTCTTCTTCGGGTAGTCGTCGATCCCCGGCAGCATCGTCATCGCTTCCATATTCCAGATCTGGGTCGAGGTCAGGTTCGTGAAGATGCTGGTCAACTGGGTGTGGGTGTTGTTCGCGGCGTTGATGGCCGCTTGGCCCATATTCACCACGCCCTCGCCCGCGATGTAGTAGTCGAACACCATAATGTTGACCGAGTTGACCGTCGCGCCGTTGGTAACGGCGTTCTGGAGAACGGCCTCGCCGTTCGCGTCGAGCCCGTACTGCTCCACCGGGATCGTGTACTGGATCTGCAGCGGGATGCCGTTGGCCGCGGCCCATTGCTCGGTGAGCGCGATGGCCTTGTTGCGCCGGTCGATGCCGGCGGTGTTGTTCAGCGACTTCGCCTCGACGTCCATGTCCAGGCGGGTTACGCCGAGCGTCGTGATCACCGACTCGTAGTCGGCCGCGATCGCGTTGACGTCCTTGCACGAGTCAGCGATCTCGGTGCCGCCTTGGTCAGCGCTGTAACCGCCGAACGACGGGATCACATCACCGCCGGCGGCGCGCAGCGACGCGATGTCGGCCGCGTAGTAGTTCAGCGGCTGGGATGAGTTGCCGTTCCAGGCCAGGGTGCACGAGCCCTTGCCGGTGGACTGCAGGAACGCCAGCGTGAAGTACTTGGCCCCCGACGCTTGCGAGGTCGCGGTGAGGCTCGGCGTATTGGGCGCCAGATAGGTCTCGTAGTAGGGCGCGTACACGTGGGCGGGCAGCGGCGTTCCCGCGGCCATTGCTGGTGCCATCGCCGGACCGCCGACGACGAGGCCGGCCGCGGCCGCGGCCATGGCAAGCCGGTAGCGAAGCTTCACGCCTATCTCCTTCGGTTAGCGCGTGCGTTCTGTTATGCCGGAAAAGGGTTTAGGGAACGGGGGCGGCGATGTCGATCTTGGGGACGTTCCAGCCGGAAACGCTGATCACCGGGGTGTTGCCCTGCAGGTCGGACGTGGCGTAAGAGACAGTCAGGGTCTGCGATTCGCCCGGCCAGAGCGTGATGTCGTTGCCCTGCCAGATCGAGGACTGCAGCTCGTTGTCGCCGGAGAGTTCCTGTCCGCCCGCCGTCCCGCGACGGACGTCGGCCCGGAGCAGGAACGCGACCGTCGAGCTTGACGTGTTGGTGATCGTCACGGTCGTGGTGAGGTCGCCGCCTGGTCCGGCTTGATGCGTGGTCGCTGCCGTTGCCGAGATCGCGGACTGCGGCAGCGTCTGCAGTCCAGTCAGGTTCGCGTATGTGGAGATCGTGCCCTGTGGCGCGCCGAGCGTCTTGCTCCAGTTCACGACGTCGGGCTGGGTCGAGAGCCAGTACACGTTCCGGTCCACGAACGACCCGTTCTGCTTGAGTATGAGCTCGACGAAGTAAACCTGGACTGGGTTGCCGGTCGGCACGACCGGAGTCAGCACGTTGGTCATGACCTGCTGGCTGGTCAGGCTGATGTTGCTGGCCGTCTGGTCATTGAGGATGGTCCCGGCCAGGTTGTAGACCTTGGCCTCCACCGAGAGGCCTGACTGCGTGGCGTTGCTCAGGTTGTCCAGCGTGACCTTGCCGGTGTCGAGGGCGTAGAGCGCGTGCAGCGACCGGTTGGCTTCCTGGGCGCCGAAGTAGCTGCCCGCCTGGTCGCCGTCGTTGTTGTAGAGGGACCAGAGCAGCGTCGGCCAGCCCTTGTTCATCTGCCAGTAGATCGTGCCGGTCGAGGGCAGCGGCGTGTTGTTGGCGTGGTCGATGAACGCCTCGAACTGGGCCCTGACGTTCTCATAATCCTGGGCCTGGGCCTCCTGGACGTACTGGGCCAGGCTCGACCACGTCCCGTACCTGCTGCTCAGCGCCGTGTCGAAATGGCACAGCGTGCCGAACGAGTAGCCGGTCTTGCACCGCGGCTCGTAGTTCGCGTGGTACTGGTTGAACTTGGGCGTCTGCCACAGGTTCGACAGGTCGCTGGCCGACATGAACCGGTTCAGCGAGTCCAGGGTCGGAACAGTGTTGCCCGCGCTTTCCTCGCTGTCATATCCCCAGGCCGCGCCCGCATTGGTCACGGTTGAGTCGGTTCCCAGGTGCGTCGTGTCGTACCAGTAACTGGGCGGCACCCAGTCGTACGGGCCTTCCTTCTGCCCCGACGGGCCGAGCGTGGCCGTCGACTTGTACTCCGCCGAGGCCATCAGCGGCGTCTGCGGGTAGAAATCGGCCGCTTGGAACCCGGACACGCTCGGGTGGTTGCGCAGGTTCGTCCCGATGGTCTGCGCCGAGTTCTGCAGGACGTTGAGCTGAGCCTGGGTCAGCGTGCCGCCGACCTCCCAGGCGTCGCAGCACTGGAAGCCGCCGTTGATCAGGATGCCCGCAGCGTCCATTTGCTCGAAGAAGTCGGCGGGCATGATGTGGCCCTCGAGCCTGATCGTGTTCAGGCCCATGGTCTTCATCAGGGCGATTTGCTTGCCGATGTCGGCTGCCGAGTAGTGCAGGAACAGGTTCGGGTCGAACCCGCCGCCCCTGATCACGATCGGCACCCCGTTGATCTTGAACGCCCGAGCGCCACTGGGCTCAATCGCGTTCGACCCGGTGAGGTAGGAGGTCACCGTCCTGATGCCGAAGGTCTCGGTGGTCGTGTTGTAGCTCGTGGTGCCCTGCGCGACCGAGAAGCCCAGGGCGTAGAGGGGCTGGGCTCCGAGCTGATACGGCCACCACACCTGCGGGTTGGCGATCGTAAGGCTCGGGAAGCTGACCGGGGCGAATGACACGGTCTGGGTCGTATTCGCTGGCACGGTGGCGCTCTGGCTGACGGTGATCGGGGTGCCGCTACCCGGCGGGGTGATGGTCGCCGTGACCGTGCCGGTCTGCGCGGTTGCTGTGAAGTTGGTGACGTCGGTCTTGACGGTCAGCGCCGCGCTCGACAGGTCGGCCGCGTCGGACTGATTGACGTGTGAGTTGCCGACGGCTAGGGCGCCGTTGATCTGCAGCTGAACCGGGAACTGGATGCCGGTGTTGTTGTCCGGCGGGATCTGGGTCCAGTCCACGTTGTCGGTCGTGAACATCGACGTCGGGTCATTGGGGTTGACCTCGATCGCCAGCGAGTTCGTTCCCGGGAGGGCCAGGTTCGAGATATTGAAGGTGAATCTGGTGTAGGCCCCGGTCACGGTCGCGGAGTTGGCCACCTGCGTGCCGTTCACCCAGACGTTGGCCGAGCCGACCACGCCGTTGACGATCAGCGTCGCGGTCTGCCCGGCCGCCAGGTTCGGGGTGAAGTCGGTGCGCCACCACCACGGGACACTGAACGTGTTCACCGTGTCGGGCCCGATCTTGCTCATGAATCCGTAGCAGAGCTGCATGTTGTTGGAGAAGAACACGCTGTTCGGGCTGCTCGTGGATTGATTCACCGGCTGCAGGGCGGTGTCGCCCGGGCACAGCCCGTTCTGCGCTAGCGCCTCGATCTCGGTGCCAGGGGCGGCGGCGTCATCGTTGGCGACCGACAGCCAGCTCAAGGTGTTGAAGCCGGGGGTCGAGATCTGGGCGCCCGTCTGGGTGGCCGTGGCGCTGCTCTGCACCTTCCAGCCGCTGGTGCCCAGGTTCGAGATGTTGCTGGCGCCAGTGTCGGACGGCGAGCCGAGCGCCGGCCCAGCGGCTGCCGCACGAGTCGCCGTGCGGGGGTGGGCCGAACTGCCGAGATGGGTGTGCGATCCGGCGGCCAACCGGGCGGCCCGGGCCGCCCCTGGTGCCCCAGCCGCTCCGGCCGCATAAGCGCTCGACGCTGCGACCAGCGAGGCCGCGCAAAGAAATGCTGCTACCCAGAACGCGGAATTACGACGAACGGCCTTCCTCATAGCTGGCGACCTCTCCGCGACCCGCCACGATCGGCCACCCCCGCTGTCCGACCGCTGGACGGCGCTTGGTTCCTGTTCCCGCTAATGGCTTGGTTAGTTTGTATACTTTCCAAACAAATTCGTCAAGAGGCAGGTGTAAAGGTCCATGTAGTCGACGGCCTTGCCGCCGACATTGGATCCATTGCGGCCGTGATCACGAGCCCTTTGGCGTGCTTTGTGGCACGCAAGCGGATCCAACGTCGGGTGAAGTGCCGGGAGACGGTCAGCCGGCGGGAGTGCGGGAGAGTCCGGGGTCAGCCGGCGAGGCGCGGCTCGCCGCGGTAGGTACCGAACGACCAGCGGTTGCCCTCGGGATCGCGGACGGCGAAGTCCCGCGAGCCGTAGTCGGTTTCGTGCAAGTCCTTGATGACCTCGGCGCCCGCTTTCGCGGCCCGCTCGTACAGGCCGTCCGGATCGTCGGTGATCACGTAGGCGCCGAAGGTGCCAGGAGGCACAGGCCAGTCGTCGACCTCGTCGCCCTCACGGACCGATCCCAGCATGATCCCGCCGCCCAATGGCCAGGACAGCTGGGCGTGCTCGACGCGGTCACCGTCGCCGTAGACGACCGTTTCCTCGAACCCGAACGCGTCGACGAGGAACTTGATCAGGGCGCGGGCGTCGCGAGCCCGCAGCGTGGGCCAGACCTGGGGTGGTGGTGTGTTCTGCGTCATGCCATCAGGGTTCCGCAGGTGCCACCGCGCTGGCTTGGAGATTTCGGAACTCCCGCGCCAGCCAGGTCGTCGGCGGCGCTCCGGCCAGCGCCCTGAACTCGAGGTCCAGGTGCGCCTGGTCGTAGTAACCGCAGTGCACCGCGAGTGCTGCGAGGTCGAGGCGCTTACCCGACTCCGCGCGACGCTGGAGCAGGCGCCGTGCCCGGTAGAACCGGACGACCCTGGCGGCCGCCTTGGGCGTGAGCCCGGTCTCGGCGGCGAACCTGGTCCGGAGGTGCCGGCCGCTCCATCCGGTCTCGGCTGCCAGTGCCGACATGCTGATCGTGCCGCCGGTGCCGAGCAGCCGCTGCCAGGCGAATCCGACCTCGGCGCTGGCCTCCGGCTTTCCGTCCCGCTGGTAGGCCAGCAGCTGACGGGATAGCACCTCGTCGAGCACGGCGAACCTGTCCGGCCAGCTCATCGCGGCGCGGACGCGCTCGTGGATCTCGGCGGCCAGGGTTCCGCAGACCTCCCCTGCCTCGACGTCGATGCTCGCAAGCTCGCCAGCCGGGAAACCGAAGAACGCCCGCGCGCCAAACGGGCTCAGCGCCAGCTGAATCCCGGACTGATAGCCGTCATGAGTGATCAGCGCAGGCACCGAGTGCAATCCGCCGGCGAGCGTCACGTAGTCGCCGCCCGGCTGCGCCGGATCCGGATGCGCCGCAATGGTGAGCGGCTCGTCCAGCGTGAAGATCACGGTCAGATAGGGCGACGGCAGTCCCGCGTGCCTGGCTGGCGGGACTCCCGCCTGCTTGTAGCCGTTGTACCTGGCGATAAACGGCCGCAACGGAGGAGCAGGCAGGCTCGCAGCCGCCTCGCTGATCGGTTCGCGCCGTTCGGCCTGCTCGCGCGGGGGATCGGTCGCAGCCATCAGATAACTCTCCCGGGCGTCGCACCAGTATTGCCAGCTACTGGGCTCGTTCCCTTTTATCCAAGCCAGCGCTCATGCGCTAGTGCCAGGCTAAAGGACATGACGAATCCTGCCAGCAGCTCCGTAACCACCACCCCGGTCACCGAGGCCGTCACGCCGAGCTCCCCCGATCGACCGCCCACGATCTGGCCGACCATCCCCTATCCGGACCCGCAGGCGGCGATCGACTTTCTAGTCTCCGTGTTTGGCTTTGAGCCGACCGCCCTGATTCCCGGGGCCGGGCCGGGCAGCTACGTCGAGATCGAGCTGCGCTGGCCGCAGGGCAGCGGCGGCATCATCCTCAGCGATGCCGAGCGCGCTGCGCCAAGCTGGCTGTATGTCGTGACGACCGATCCCGACACTCTGTACGCGCGGTGCAAAGCCGCGGGCCTAGAGATCACCAGGGAGATCGAGGAGACCAGCTACGGCAGCCGGACCTTCACGGTCATCGACCCGTGGTCGGTCAAATGGACCTTCGGGACTTACCCCGGCAGCTGACCTAACGGTGACTGGCCGGGCCGAGCATCTCAGCCAATCTGGTACTCCCAGCCTTCCTGCCAGCCGAAGTCCGCTGCGACGAGGTCTTCCAGCGGGACACCGTTCAGCCAGTGATCAAGCCCCCAGCGGGTCGCAACGTGCCCGATCACCAGCACTCGCTGCCCGTCCCACCGCCGCGGCAGGTCCTGCAGAAACCAGCCGACCCGGGCGACCGCCTGGCGCCAGCTCTCACCGCCTGGATAGGGCATATCCAGATGAGCACGCCGCCCGGCGTGCAGCTGAGCGGCGGGCATCCCGTTGCGACGGCCGTAGTCGCACTCGCGCAGCCGCCAGTCAAGTAGCACGTGCACCGACCCGCCAGCGAAGGCGATCCGCGAAGTCTGCGCGGCCCTGGCCAGATCCGAGCAGAACACCGCCGCGAGGCCGTCATCGGCCCGGCGCCGCCCGAGTTCCCGCGACAGGTCACGGCCGCGCTCGGACAGCTCGCCAGGCAGCCAGCCGGTGGCAACACCTCGTTCGTTGTCCACGGTGATCGAGTGGGTCTCGAACACCACGCTGACCGACATCAGGCTCCGCGTCTCAAGCGCCCGGCTCAAGGCCCGTTGTAGATGATGAAGTCATCGAAGACGTGCACGCCGGGCTTGCCTGCGGCGGCCCTGGTGGCGTCGCGGACGGCGACGAGCTGCGCAACGGTCATCTGCAGCGGCGGCTCGTCCGGCTGGTACAGCGTCCCGATCGGGTAGTCGCGGCCCGGCGTCTTGGTCATCTCGATGTGGCAGCCCATCACGTGCGTGACGGGCCTGGCCGCCGCGAAGTCGGCGAGCCGGTCCATGCTCTGCGCGAACGCGGTGACATCGCGCGCATACAGCCGCCCCGGGTAGACGGTGTCCCCCGTCAGCAGGAAACCGGTCCACGGGTCGAAGATCGCGATCGACGCGGCGTGGTGCCCGGGAATCCCCGTGACGTCAAGCACGCGGCCGCCCAGGTCGAATCGCACCACTTCGGCGGGCCAGTCGGTGAAGCCGAAAGACTCCCGCACGGCATCCGCCTCGCCCCGAATCAGCCGGGTCAGCGGCCGTCCGGCGAATTGCTCGTCTGCCGCCACATGATCGCCGTGACCGTGGGTGTGCGCCACGACGAGCTTGTAACCGTCTCGCGGGTTGTCTGCCAGCCACGCGGTAACCAGCCCATCTACGGTCGCCCGGAGCGGGAAGACGCCCGGCTCCCTGGTGGCGCCGGTATCGAGCAGCATCGCGCGCTGATTGCCGAACATCAGATAAATGAACGGGGCCTCGTAGTTGGTCGCCTTGCCCTGGCGAAGCACGTACGTGTGCGGGTCATAGGCGTGGACCTGGATAGGAGCCTCGCCGGGTGCACCGTGGTTCCAGCGCACCTCCAGGTCACCGGCCACCGGGGCGCCGGCCGCGAAGTCGATCTCGGTCACGTCAGCCACCCGTCACACCCGCGCCGTGTCCTTGCGGAACCGCCAAACTGCTCCGCCTGCGAAGATGACCAACCACGCGACCGCGTTGGCGACCCACACCATGTGCACGCTGCCGCCACGCTGCGGCGCGTGTACGAGCTGGTTCAGCCCGTATAGCGGCGTGAACTTGGCGAGCTCCTGGAGCACGTGCGGGTAGGTGCTGAGCGGTATGAACAGCCCGCCGGCAAAGGAAAACAGCATCAGCGCAATCCCGAGGAACTGCATGACGTTCTCGGTAGGCAGCAGATAGCCGAGGAATAGCCCGAACGCCGCGAAGACGAGCGAGCCGACCCAGACGCAGAGTGGCGTGACAAACCACAGGTAGGCGTAGCCCGGCTTCATCGCCGGCACGCCGGTGATCTTCGCGACGACATAGACGGCGATCACCGCGGCCGCCCCGAGCACCATCGCGGTCAGTATCTTGATGACGATGTAGGCGACCGGCGACAGCGGGGTCAGCCTGAGCTGTCGGCTCCACCCGGCGGCGCGCTCGATCGAGACCATCGCCCCGCCCGAGGTGGTCGCCAGGACCGCGCCATAAAGCGCCATGCTGGCCATGATGAACGCCGAGACGTTGCCGTGGCCTAGCGGCTGGTTGGCATAGGCCTTGTTCAGCCCGAACAGCAGAAAGAACACGGGCGGTATGACGAGCGCGAAGATCACGGTCCGCCGGTTGCGCAGCAGCCGGCGGATCTCAAGCCCGAGCACGGTGGTGTTGACGCCGCCCAGGCTGGGCGGCCGCTTGACGCTTACCTCACTCGCCGGCACTGCCCGGGCACTCATCGTGATCCTCCACCCGCGCCGTTCCCGGCATTGTCATCGCTGGTCAGGGCGATAAAGGCGTCCTCAAGGCCGCGGGTGTTGATTTCCAGGTCCCTCGCCTGCGTAGCGGTCAGCAGGTACCTCGCCACCCCATCGCTGTCGTTGGAGTGGATCAGTACGGTGTCGCCGCGGACCTCCACGCTGTCCACGCCGGGCGTGGCCCGGAGCGCCGTCTCGTCCGGGTCGGGCATCGTCGCCCGCACTGTGCGGCCCGACGCGAGCGCCTTCACCTGGGCGCCGGTGCCGTCGGCGACGATCTCGCCCTGGCGGAGCAACACAATCCGGTCCGCGTAGGCATCCGCCTCTTCCAGGTAGTGCGTGGCGAACAACACGGTGCGGCCGAGCTCGGAGTCCTTGCGGATCGCCGCCCAGAAGTCTCGCCGGCCTTCCACGTCCATGCCCGTGGTCGGCTCGTCCAGGATCAGCAACTCGGGATTGGGCAGCAACGCCATCGCGAACCGCAATCGCTGCTGCTCGCCTCCTGAGCACTTGCCGACCCGCCGGTCCGAGATGTCGCTGATGCCGGCCCGCCGCAGAACCTCGTCCACCGGCCGGCTCCCGGCGAACAGGCTCGCGGTGTACCTGGCGGTCTCGGCGACCGTGAGGTCCTTGAGCAGCCCGCCGGTCTGCAGAACCGCCGAGATCAGCCCGCGCTCGATCGCCTGCCGCGGGTGCATCCCGTAGACCGACACCTGACCGTCAGTCGGCTGCGACAGGCCGAGGATCATGTCGATGGTGGTCGTCTTGCCCGCGCCG
>WNFC01006311.1_pt1 | contig 16463 bp, 17 predicted proteins | sample 5400541 | NCBI WGS metagenome assembly WNFC01 (sample SAMN13153342, study PRJNA577476) | soil metagenome | isolation source: 120 cm saprolite under Douglas fir tree site 2 hole 2 replicate 1 | place: USA:California | collected 2015-04-18
TCGACTTACTGAAATTGAGTCCGCCGACGAAAACATTTTCCGGGTTTTTTGGATCGACCCGAATCTGGCTGTAATACATCGGCCGATTGTTTTCATTGCTCACGACTCGCCATGTCTTGCCTTTGTCATCCGAGCGCCAAACCCCTGATTTCTTCGGATCGGGTGGCGCAGGAGTTGGCGAAGCAGCCGGACTGGCCGCTGGAGTAGCAGATGGCGAAGGAGAAGCTGTTGGGGACGGGCTCGGACTTGGAGCTGGACCACCAGGAGCTTGTTCTTCTCCACCGGTTCCCACGCTGGCGCCGACTTCCATCTGAGCGTAGAGAACATTTGGATTGGAGCGCGAGGTGTCGATTCCGATACGCCCAAGAAGACCTTGCGGCAAGCCATTGCCTTCTAGTTTCTTCCACGTCTTGCCGGCATCGACAGTCTTCCAGATCCCACTTCCGGCACCACCACCATTAAAGCCCCATGAAGTTCGGCGGCGCTGGTAGGAGGCCGCGTAAAGCGTTTTGTTATCGGCGGCATCCATCGCAAGATCTGTAAACCCAGTGTCTTCATCGATGAATTTGATATTGGTCCAGGTCGTTCCCCCATCGGTAGTCTTATAGATGCCGCGTTCCTTATTAGGTCCAAAGAGGTGCCCAAGCACCGCCACATAGACCGTGTTTGGATTCTTGGGATCGATTACGATCCGAGCAATCGTTTGGGAATCCTCCAGACCCATCCTAGTAAAGGTTTTGCCCGCATCGATTGATTTATAAATTCCGTCACCAAAGCTGGAACTCTGTCGATTGTTTGCTTCGCCGGTCCCTACCCACACGGTATTCGGATCCGAGGGAGCGATGGCAATGTCGCCGATTGAAGCGGTGGAAAAGGTATCAAAGATCGGCTGAAAAGTTGTGCCGTTGTTCGTCGATTTCCACACACCACCGGTGGCGAATCCGACGTAGATTATGTAAGGATTGCCGTCTACAACCGCGATGTCGTCGATACGTCCCCCCATGCTCGCCGGCCCGATACTTCGCCAAACAAAACGTTTCAGCATCGGATCGTTCGACCAATTGATTGGTGTTGGCGTTGGACTTGGACTTGGAATGGGACTTGGACTGGGACTCGGATTAGCCGAGACTTGGGCTGCCGGAGCCTGGGGCGGGTTCTGACTATGCGAGTAGACCGTCACAGTAGCGAGCGCCACGGTCAATATGATCACTATGAGCAAGCCGAAATCATAAACGGAGCGCGACCTGTCTTTCATGCGAAAGCATCCTTTCAAACGAAAGTGAGTTACCTAAAAACTACGTGGGATAAGACCGATTGCCCTGGAAAGGGGAACGATGTTACGCAGCGCCGCGCAAATTGTTTCGGTGCTTAGAAGTGCGGACTATAAATAAGGAGTCGTTTGAATGCAAGAAAAGGAATTTGGAGGGTCCTAACTTGGCGAAACTGTCGGGGCGTCCCTCCGTGGGCGCCCCTTTCCGCGCGACTCGGGCGCCCACGGAGGGACGCCCCTACATAAATTAGGACATTACTAACCCTGCGAAGAACTGTTACTTACGCTTTCCGCCAACCGTTTCGCATCGGGGAGTGCATCGAGAGCTCGCAGCACTTGCGTATCGCTATCCAACAGAACACGCGCGCCCGCATCATTCGAAAAAGCAGCAGTGACGATCTCTTCCCGCAAGCGGAGCTTGGCAAAATCCAATTCCTCATCGATCTGCGCGGGAGTGAGTTGAAACAGTGCGTCGGCGCGGACGAAATTTCGAAACGCCTCAACGACGCGGTCCGTAATCGGAAAGTCAGCGATCCTGGCGACTTTCCCGTATTGGACCTTCTCGACTTTGTATGACTCGAGACCGGTAGCAAGTCCGCCGGCAAGCTGGCGCGTAAAGAAAAAGGCCGCTTCGGCTATTCGTAACCGCGCAGGCGTGTTTATCGGTTCCTTCGTTTCAATGTCTGGTGTGATCCCTCCTCCGCCATAGAACACTCGGCCGGCCGCTGTTTTGACTGCCGGCCCAGTTTGTGGATGTGGGGTTGGTGAAGCCAGGACCAACGGCGATTCAAGATTGCGTGTTCCCGGAGAAGGTTGAGGCTGCGGGTCGTTGGCTTCATGACGAGTGAAGTAGTCGTAGAGTGATCCGCTGGAATAATCGCGCTGCAGGGAACGACCGTAGGGAGTGTAGTAACGTGCCGTTGTCAGGGTCAGGCCTGTATTAAATGGCAGTTGAAAAATTCGCTGTACCAGACCTTTTCCAAAACTTGTCTCACCGACGATTAATCCACGACCATGATCCTGAATTGCACCGGCAACTATTTCCGAAGCTGAGGCAGTGTTTCGATTTATGAGCACGACCAGCGGCAGGTTTTCCGGATCTGAGTCGCTCGACTTATAAACAATAGGTTCGCTGTACTCCGTTCGACCCTTCACTGATACCACGACTTGTCCACGCGGGAGGAATTCGCCGGCAACCTCGATGGCCTGATCCAGAAGCCCACCCGGGTTTCCGCGCAGATCGAGCACAACCTGTCGCATTCCCTGTTCGTGCAATTTCTTCAGAGCTTCCCGCAGTTCGTCATCGCTGGAGCGCTGAAAACCTCCTGTCAAACCGACGTAGCCAGTGCCAGGTCGAATCATGTACGCGTTGCGAATCGTCGGCAACGGTACCGCGTCCCGCACGATAGTGAAATTCATGGGCGCTTCCGCACCAGCACGTTCCACCTTAATCGTAACTGGTTCGCCTCGGCCACCGCGCACGTTTTTGGAAACCTGTTCACTGGTCCAATCACGCGCGTCTTTGCCATCTACTTCGAGAATCCGATCGCCATATCTAAGACCCAGACGAGCAGCGGGAGTTCCTTCTACTGCCGACTGCACGTAGACCCCATCCCGATGCTGCACTATGGTGACGCCAATACCGTAGAACCGCGAGTCTTGATCTTCTTTGAGCTTTTTGAATTCACTGTAGGGAAAGTACATCGAGTGGGGATCGAGTGTGGACAACATCCCCTGGATGGCTGCCTGTGTGGCTTTCTCGTAGTCGATATCACCGGAATAGTTAGAGGTGATCGTGGAGATAGCCTCGTTATAGTCTTTCTCGATGTCATCCGCGGCCCGATACGATTTCGCCGCCGCCGGAGCGGTCGAACGACTGAGTTTTCGCGCGCTGCCTACTGTTCCCCCGAAGAGAGCCGCAGCCAGAACGATCGAAGTCGCAACTATGGTGAATTTCCTACTCATTCCTGCACTACCGTGATCCGGTGCGGGGTCTTCAAATCGATTGGCTACTTCCATAGATAAAATATAACACAGCCAGACGCCCGAACCCGAAAGAGCGCTTATGTCCGATATGCTTTTTAGCTTGTCGTTTCCGGCAATGGAGTCTCATGCGATAGGCATCGACAAGCTAAAGCATACCGGACAGAAGGCTGGATCTGAACTGTCTCCCCAACTGCTCTTGGCGGTCCTTCGCTATGGTATATTGCGAGCCAATGTCTGAGCCCTTCTCGATAGTTATCCCTGTCTGGAAGATAGTGGCACGCTCCGGACCTCTGTCATTAGCTACAAATCAAACCTGGGAAAGGGTAGAGCCGTCAGACTTGGTCTCCTGGCTGCGCGCAGTGAAGTAATCCTCTTTTCCGACGCGGATCTCTCAACGCCGATAAGCGAAACACCCAAGCTCTTGGAGCCGATCCTGCGCGGTGAGTGCGATGTGGCTTTTGGTTCCAGGGCACTCGAAAGATGCTTGATCGGCGTGCATCAACCGTGGCGACGCGAACAGGGCGGGCGCGTTTTTAATCTGGCGGTGCGCTTGGCTACGGGTCTTCCGTTTTGGGACACGCAGTGTGGATTCAAGGCCTTTCGCATGAGTGTGTGCCGGCCGCTGGTTGAAGCGGCCACAGTCGACCGGTTTGGTTTCGATGTCGAACTGCTGTATCTCGCGTATCGCGCCGGGTTGATGCTGAAGGAGATACCCGTGCGCTGGGACCATAATGAAGGAAGTAAAGTCAGCGTGATGAGCGACGCCTTCAAGATGCTCAGCGAAGTGGGACTGATTCGCCAGCAAGCGCGGCGCGGAGTTTATGACAAAGCGATCAAAGCGGTGCATGAGATACAAGGGGTGGGTAAGTTGGCGCTTTGAACTTTGTACTTGGAGAGCTTTGTTAGGCCTTTGGACTTTGGTCTTTGGTCTTAGGTTTGTTGGCTCCCTACTCTAATAACCAGTCATTTCAAAGACCAAAGTCCAAAAACCCAAGACCTTACTAAGTTCCAAGTCCAAAGCTCTATCATCGCGTTCGCTGTCAGCTGCTTGCTCTTTCGTAATATACTCTCCAACTAAGCAATCATGACTGCTCGACTCAACGTCAACATCGATCACGTGGCAACAGTGCGCCAGGCGCGCCGCGCGCCGGAGCCCAGCGTTATTGCCGCAGCCATGATTTGCGAGCAGGCTGGAGCTGACGGCATCACTGTGCACTTGCGCGGCGATCGACGCCATATTCAAGACGATGATGTGCGCGCACTGCGTGGGAGTCTAACAACCTATTTGAATATGGAGATGGCGACAACTGAAGAAATGTTGGCAGTCGCTCTCAAGATTCAACCTGACGCAGTCACATTGGTGGCTGAGACGCCTGATGAGATCACAACCGAAGGTGGCCTCGATGTGAAGGCAAATATTGCAATTGTGCGGGCCGCCGTCGCGCGTCTGCGGCAGGGAAAGATTCTTGCGAGCTTATTTATCGATCCGGATGTGAAACAGATTGAAGTCGCACGCGAAATAGGCGCTCAACAGGTTGAGCTGTGCACGGCCGCTTACGCGGAAGCGATGCTGGGTGCGCATGGCATTCATGGCGAAGGCGCTGCTCGAGCGGCGCAGGAACTTAGACGACTGAGAGAAGCTGCAACGCTGGCAAGCCAATACGGTCTACACGTCGCCGCCGGTCACGGGCTCACCTACCGGAACGTAGGGGCGGTTGCAGCAATTGCGGAAGTCACCGAATTCAACATCGGACACAACATAGTGTCGCGTGCAGTATTTACCGGATTGGAGCGAGCTGTCAGTGAGATGCGCGAAGCGATTAGCGCGGGTGGTATACGAACGCGAAATCTTAACTCTTAGGAAGAAGTTTTTCGGGGCCTCACGGCCGCGTAGACGACAGTTGCAGCCGCACCATTGAACGATCGAGCCTCGCCTTAGCTAACTCAAAATCCTCTTCTGTGCCGTTCCAGCCGTTGAGTTCTTTTTCGAGACGCTCACGAGACAAACGGGCTCGCGCGGCATCGATCTCTTCCGGACGTTCTGCGACTTCCGCAAGCACCGAGACGTGGTCATCTCTCACCTCAACGAATCCACCGGACACGTGTAACTGAAAGGTCTTTCCGTCTTGAATGTACGAAAGCACGCCGGTCTGGAGCTCAGAGATTAATGGAGTGTGCCCAGGCAAAATACCTAACTCACCACCGAGTCCGGGCACTGTAACCATATCCACCGGCTCTGCCAGTAGTCGTCGTTCCGGTGTGACCACCTCAAGTTGAATCTTTTCCGGCATAGTTATTTAAAGGCTGAAGGATGAAGGTGGAAGGAAGAAGTAAAAGTCTTTTCATCCTTCAGCCTTCATCCTTCATCCTTTTCTATTGGGCTATTGTCTTTCCTTTTTCAACAGCTTCTTCAATCGTGCCCACCATATAGAAGGCCTGCTCGGGAAGATCATCGTGCTTGCCATCTACAATTTCACGGAAGCCTTTTATCGAATCTTCCAGTTTGACGTACTTCCCTTCGAGTCCTGTAAACTGCGCAGCAACAAAAAACGGCTGCGAGAAGAACTTCTGAATCTTGCGGGCCCGTGAAACGATTAGCTTGTCTTCGTCGGAAAGCTCGTCGAGACCAAGAATGGCAATGATGTCCTGCAGGTCTTTATAGCGCTGCAACACGCGCTTCACATCCTGGGCGGTATCGTAGTGTTCCTTGCCGATAATTCGCGGATCGAGAATGCGCGAATTAGAGGTGAGCGGATCGACCGCCGGGTAGATTCCGAGTTCTACGATCTGGCGGGAAAGAGCAGTGACCGCGTCGAGGTGTGCAAACGTTGTTGCCGGCGCCGGATCGGTGTAATCGTCGGCAGGAACATAAACGGCCTGGATTGAAGTGATGGACCCCGTCTTTGTCGAGGTGATGCGCTCTTGCATTTCACCCATTTCCGTTGCCAGGTTAGGCTGATAACCAACCGCTGAAGGCATGCGGCCGAGCAATGCTGACACTTCCGATCCGGCCTGAGTGAAACGGAAAATATTGTCTATGAAGAGAAGCACATCCATCCCCTCGTCGCGAAAGTATTCCGCCACCGTCAATCCCGAAAGCGCCACACGCAGGCGCGCTCCGGGTGGCTCGGTCATCTGGCCATAGATCAGGGCCACTTTCGACTTTCCAATCGTGCTCATGTCAACTTTGGAGAGATCAAACTCTCCGGTCTCGTGAAAGTGCTTGTTGAAAACTTCGCCAAACTGGATGACCTCGGATTCGACCATCTCACGCAGGAGATCGTTTCCTTCACGCGTGCGCTCACCAACGCCTGCAAAGACGGAGAACCCGGACCGGGCCTTCGCGATGTTGTTAATTAGTTCCATCACGATGACCGTCTTGCCCACGCCGGCGCCGCCGAACAAGCCAATCTTCCCGCCGCGTAGAAACGGCTGAATCAGATCGATGACCTTGATCCCGGTCTCAAACATCTGCAGTTCTGTTGACTGCTCCTCAAATGTCGGTGCGTGACGATGAATCGGATAGCGCTTCTCATACTTCACGGCGCCCAACGTATCAACAGGCTCACCAATCACGTTGAGTATGCGGCCCAAAGTTCCCTCACCGACGGGCATCGTAATCGGTCCGCCAGTGTCAATTGCCTTCATTCCGCGCACCATTCCATCGGTTGGCAACATTGAGACCGTGCGCACGCGACCTTCGCCAAGATGCTGTTGAACCTCGGCGATAACGTCGATGGGTGTTGGCACATCGAAACCGTCTGAAACAACCCGCAGTGCCTGGTAGATAGGGGGTAAATACTTCCCTTCGAACTCCACGTCGAGAACAGGTCCGATTATCTGCACGACTTTGCCGATATGCTGACCATCGGTATTCGCATTTCCGTTAGGCGTAGCCATACTGTCTTTGAACTCCTCTTTCGACCTATGAAGGCGAAAAACTGGCAGGATTGAAAGCCAGACAAGATAACATAGGGATTTAATTCACGCCAAACGACCCTGCTGGAGTGCACTGATGCAGTTTGAAGCAAGAAGTTCAGAGTTCAGCCTTTAGGCTGTGGTTTCAGGTTAGGAAGGCGGACCCTGTCCCCGCCCAGGTTTGAATGCCACTCACCATTCAAAGCAAATCACTCAACCTCAGTAACCTCCCAGGTTAGGAAGGCGGACCCTGTCCCCGCCCGAGTTTGAATGCCACTCACCATCAAAACAAATCACTCAACCTCAGTAACCTCTCAGGTAAGGAAGGCGGACCCTGTCCCCGCCCAGGTTTGAATGCCACTCATCGTCAATCAATAAATCAACCCTCAGCAATCTTTGAGGCCAAGCCGCTTGATCAATGAGTTGTCTTAGTTGAGTGAGCTAGTTTGACGATGAGTGGCATTCAAACTTGGCCGGGGACAGGGTCCGCCTTCCTTACCTGAGAGCTACCGAGGCTGAATGAATGAATGTTGGTTAATGTCTTTCAAACTTGAGGTTGAGAGATTACTGGGTTTGGGCTGTTGTTTTGGATGTTGAATGGCTGCTGAACTTGGATGGCGATAATCTGGGAAAAAATCTTGAAACCTGACTTGTACTATCATCGTAGTACAAGTATCAATGAGCCAAATATTCCCAACAATCAGCCCTTCCCATCCGATGCCGCTTTATGCGCAGCTAACGCGAGCGATTCAGTTTGCGATTGCGACAGGACGGCTGCGGCCCGGAGAGCAGTTGCCGACAGTCAGGCAATTGGCAGTTGAGCTTCGCGTCAATGCGAATACGGTAGCCAAGGTCTACGCAGAGCTGGAGCGCACAGGCGTTCTCGAAACGCGCAGAGGCGTGGGAACGTTTGTGTGCGCTCGTCACTTCGAAGCAACGAGTCGCCAGGATCACCAAGAAGAGTTGCACGAACTGGTCGATCGATTTCTCGCCGAAGCGGGAGCAATGGGCTTTTCACTTGACGATCTGCTTGACCACCTTCAAAGCAAACGCAGTAAGGAGACGAAAAAAAATGTCTAGCATCACGACAATTGTTGAAACCAGGAGAAATTTACCAGCGGCGAGCTCACCCCGCGTGAATATAGTTGCGGTGGTAGCGTTCCTGGCACCGCTACTACTCGGAGGTCTGACAAGCTGGATAATGCTGACACCAGTTGGCGCGATTCTAGGACTCATCCTGGGACTACTGCTTGCACAATCCCCTAAAATCGCACGCCAGTGGGACCGCGCCGTGATCTTGCGCCTGGGTCGCTACATCGGTTTGCGCGGTCCCGGTTTGTTCTGGATCATCCCTTTCGTCGATACAATTTCCGCGTGGGTTGATCAGCGTGTCATTACAACCAGCTTTGCTGCGGAAGAAACATTGACCTCTGACACGGTTCCAGTGAACGTCGATGCCGTACTTTTTTGGATGGTCTATGATCCGGAAAAGGCAGCACTCGAAGTACAAAACTATCCGCAGGCGGTTAGCTGGGCTGCGCAAACCGCATTGCGGGACATCATCGGTAGAACGTCATTGACGGACCTGCTGCGGGGACGAGAACGGATTGAAGAGGAACTGCAGCAACTGATTGATGAGCGGTCAAACCCGTGGGGCGTGACGGTACAGTCAGTGGAAATGCGCGACGTGATCATTCCGACAGCTTTGCAGGATGCGATGTCGCGCGAAGCGCAGGCGGCGCGAGAGAAGCAGGCGCGGATTATACTGGGCCAGGCTGAGGTTGAGATCGCTCATTCTTTCGAGAAGGCGGCGCAGTCGTACCAGAACAACCCGACCGCTTTGCACTTGAGAGCAATGAACATGTTGTACGAAGGATTGAAGGAGAAAGGCGCACTGATGCTGGTACCCAGCAGTGCCGTAGAATCCATGGGTATGGGCGGATTGATGGGCGCCGCGGCACTACGACAGCAAGTGCTGACAGGAAGCGAAGAACCTCGCGAGTAAAATCCGGCGGGAGAACAGGCGGCTGGAGCAGCAGGCAGGAGGAGGATCAAATGCGGCATCTGTTCCTGCGTACTCCTACTCCTGGCTCCTGCTCCTGCTTCCTTGTTTTCTAGATCTCTGAATCAATCCGAATCTTCATTCTCTGCAGCACCTGGATATCTTCTTCAGTCAGATCCAGCGTAGTGTCCTTACTTTCATCGTCGTCTCCAGCGTGGGGACGTAGACCAATCTCCAGCCTGAGCGTTAGCTCCATTTCGTACCCAGCCTCTCGCAGACGTTCGATAGCTTCGGCGACTTTCGTCGAGTTCTCGACGGATTCGTTTATGGCGGTTCCGATTTCTCGAACTATCTCTTTTGCGTCGTCGTCGATTTCCAATTCCGAACGCCTTCTTTTGCTGGAGTACTCGGCTACGGTATTCGTTTCGGTTGATATGCTACGCGAGCGATCAGTAGAGGGTCAACACCCAATTGATCCGGGTGGCGTCGAAATAGCTGGGGTGCTTTTCCCTTTCACGTTAAGCGGTTGAAGTTATAGACTGTCTCAAACTTTAGACGGAGGACGTGATCTGGTGATTCGCTGTCGCAGGATGGCGGCAATCATCGAGCCGAAACACCCAGGTTAAAAGACATGTACGGTACCATCGGGATTTTGACTGGCGGAGGAGATGCTCCCGGCCTAAACGCGGTAATTCGTGCGGTTGTCAAAACCGCAACTTGCGAGCACGGGATGCGCGTAATTGGAATTGAGGATGGGTTTGAAGGACTGCTTGGCGCCACCAAAACTCGTCTCCTTTCGCCGGGCGACGTGCGCGGTCTACTCCCCCGAGGAGGAACAATTCTAGGCACACGCAATCGGGGCAAGTTTGTCGAGCGCACTGCGCATGGCGTGGCTCTAAAAGCGGAAGATGTCTATCAGGAAGCACTCGGCAACATGAAGGTCCTCGGAATTGAGGCTCTTGTCGTGTTGGGTGGTGAAGGTACGCTGACTATTGCCGCTGAATTTGACAAGCGGGGCATCCCGGTTGTCGGCGTCCCCAAGACTATCGATAACGATCTTGCCTGTACTGAACTAACATTCGGTTTTGTCACTGCGCTGGACATCGCCACTGAAGCCCTCGACCGCTTACACACGACCGCCGAATCTCATGACCGCGTCATGATTTTAGAAGTGATGGGCCGGCATGCAGGCTGGATCGCGTTGCACTCCGGCATTGCGGGCGGGGCGGATGTAATCCTGATTCCTGAGATTCCATTCTCCATTAGCGCGGTAGCCGATAAGGTGCGTTCACGCGACGCGTCCGGATCAAACTTCAGCATTATTGTCGTGGCGGAAGGGGCGGTGGAAATTGGCCACGACCTAATCTACCAGGATACGGGTGATGCGCTTCACGCCCCGCGGTTGGGTGGTATCGGGTTATATTGTCAGCGTGAGTTGGAAGCCCTGGCCGGTAGAGAGACGCGCTGCGTTGTACTGGGCCACCTGCAACGCGGTGGCAGACCAAACGCTTTTGATCGAATGCTCGCGACAAATTTTGGCTCCTGCGCGGTACGGGCATTGGCAAACGGTGAGAAAGACGTGATGGTGGCGTTGCAAGCAGGAGATGTGGTTACCGTTCCAATCTCAGAAGCAATTGCAAACACTAAGACGGTGCCGCCAAACGGACAGCTTGTGCGCACGGCTCGCGACACAGGAATCTCTTTTGGTTCTCCAGATGAGGCTAAGAATCACAAAAGACTGTAGTGCCGCGGGTAATACTGTAAACTTTGTGCTGAGGCTCTACTGCGGTTGCAGGAAAGGGTGAAACGTTGTCGCAAGTAATAAAGGATAAACTTCAAGCAGAGCTTGACGAACTGGAGTCAGAGCTCCGCGTCCATTTGCCGAAAGAGATAAAACGCGCGCTCGAGTTTGGCGACCTTCGCGAGAACTCGGAATACCGGGCCGCACTTGATCGGCAAAACATGGTCAAGGCCCGAATTGTAGAGCTCAGACAAAGAATCAGCGAGATCACCTCAATCGATCCGAGGAAAGTGCCTCGAGATAAGGCCTCATATGGATCGACCCTGGTCCTCTACGATGCAGAGAAGGATGAAGAGGTCACTTATCGTTTGGTAACTCCGGAAGAGAGCGATCCACAGGCCGGACTGATCTCAACGACTTCGCCGGTAGGAAAAAGTTTGATGGGCAAACAGGTCGGCGATGAGGCGGTGGTCCGAACACCTGCCGGGGCCCGCAATTTTGAGATCAGGCAGTTAAGAACTTTGCACGACGAATTACCCCCAACCACTGAGTAACCGTGTATTCAATGAGAGTGATCTTTCTTGCAGCGTTTTTGGTGAGTACCTTAGTGCTCTCGACTGCAGCGCAGGAGCGTGTAGAAACCAATCGCGCGTCGCAATCATCCTCCCAAATGGAAGCCAAGAAAGAGCTGAATGAAGCAGCGCGAGCGTATCGCGATGGAAACTTCGCTGAGGCACAATCGCACTCTGAACGGGCTTTACAACTCGACCCTAACAACAGGGCCGCACCATTCTTTGTGGCCCGCACCATTCATGCGCAATTCAAACCAGGAGATAACAGCGAAGTCAATTCCGCCAAAGGGCGCGATGCTATAGCGGCTTACCAAAGACTTCTGTCTAGATTTCCCGACGACGATGAGGCATACAAGGCAGTAGCTTATCTCTACGGTGCGATAAAGGAAGACGAACTCCAGTGTTCCTGGATTTTCAAACGCGCGGCAGATTCGTCTATCGAACCAGAGAAGCGGGCTGAGGCATACATCGTTCTAGCATCCAAAGACTGGGACTGCTCGTTTAAGGTTACGGAGCTCCCGACTAGTAAAATCACAGAGGTTCGTGGACATAAGGCTGTGATTCACTATCGCAAACCACAGAGTGAGTCAGATTTTAGTAAGGCAAGTCAATGCGCTTCGAGCGGTTTGGAGATGGCGGAGATGGCAATTACCTTGATGCCGGAAAACGAGGATGCCTGGTCTTACAAAACAAACCTTCTACTTGAGTTGGGCAAGCTCGCAGAAATGTCGGGGGATCGCGAACGAAAAGCGATGATTACCAAGGAGTATGAAGACGCGCTTCGGCAAACAACCAAACTGAAGCAGGAACCGTGAGCGCTTTGCGCGAGCAAACTGCTGCAAGGTGAGCCAGTTCGCTTTGTTTCATGGTTGTTCGTTCGGGGTTAGGGTGCGGGTTTCACCCCGTGAGGGGTGACATGTTTATAGTTGGAGGAGCAAGACTCCTCCGGCGCCGTTCGGAGGAGCGGAAAGATTCTGGAGTGGTGAAGCTCTACTTGAATTCCGCTTCTCCGAACGGCGTCGGTACTGGCATTTTGACTCCGGGCTATAAACATCTCACTCCTCGCGGAGTGAAAGAGAACTATAAGCCTTTACTTTTGATTGAGTTCAGTTAGCCTGAAATTCTATTTGATTTGGACTAAGTCGTGGTCTGTGTTTCACATCACGACTATAAAGTTTGTGAAGTTTTGGGCATAATGCCTGCTAAGGAGTGAGGTAGAAAGAATGTTTGGGGCCAGCATTGGACGCGCCTGCCAGAGAATTATCGATGCGATGGTCCGTTGGCTTGCACATGGACACATCAACCCCAACTTTCTTACCGTTATCGGCGTTGCCCTGAATGTCGGTTGCGGACTGCTTTTTGGGTTAGGACACTTCTTCGCTGCCGGAATAGCACTGATAGTTGCGAACTTGTTTGACATGCTTGATGGTCAAGTGGCGCGCCTTTCAGGCCGGGTTACGAGATTCGGTGGATTTTTAGACTCCTCATTGGATCGACTGTCGGACATGGTCGTCTTCGTTGGTCTAATGGTGTTTTACGCGCGCAACACCGAATTCCATTCAACTCTTAACGTTTTTCTCGCGGGCGCCGGATTAATGGGGTCAGTTATGGTAAGCTACGCAAGCGCCCGGGCGGAAAGCTTGATTCCCAAATGCGACGTAGGTTTTCTACGCCGGCCGGAGCGTGTAGTTCTCTTTATTATTGGAGCATTAAGCACTCATCCTGGTTCGAACAATTTCTTCGCGAATCGGATGCCGGCTGTTTTGTGGGTGCTTGCCATCGGTTCTTACTGGACCTTCGCGCACCGCATGTATCACACGTGGCGAGAATTAAGCCGAACTGACGCAGAAATAGAAAACGTTGAGGCCCAATCTTCGTATTCACAAGCCAGCACTGGCGAACGCCGAGCTGAACAGCGATTGGTACATAAACCCGGTTAGCCCATTACTGGTCCTACTTCTAATGACATCCCTCTCTTTCTCCTCCTCGAGGTATAAATAAGTGACGATCTGCCCGTGCTGCGGCTTCAAGTTTATTGGGACTATGAGCAACGGCTGCGAGAATTGTGGCTCTTGTCCTGTAGGTGAAGCGCTACCCAGACCACAGCATGAGTTACCCTCTTATGGACGCTCGCTCGTCCTGGTAGTCAGCGGCGCATTGATTGTACTGGTATTCATCTCCCAAACAGTTATTGCTCTGTTCCAACACCGACCACATTCCTTTGGATTTTGGTCATGGGCAGCCGCGGGCGAAACTGCTGCGTGGCGTCTTAAGTGGATTGCGATTCCTGTGATGTTTGGTTTGCTCTGGATCGGACGAAAAATCTATCGCTCAATCCTGCGCTCGCCCGAACGGTTTTGTGGCGTCAAATATGCCCGGCGCGGGTTGCTGGCATCGGCAGTAGTGGGTTTTCTGATTGCGACCTTGGTGGGTATCACGGTTCCGGCGCGCCTGCGGCAGCACCAAATGTCTATAGAGGCTGGTATTCAAGTTCAGGGTCTCGCGTTCGAGCTGGCAACCTTTAAATATAAACAGCGGTATGGGAAATTGCCCGATTCTTCCAGCTCTCTTAAGAATGATCTCTCACTTCTACCTGATCCGGATGGCTCTATTGCCGCAACCTTACGCGACCTGGACGTGAACGGCTATACACCACGCGCCGACGTGGCATCCTTGCCGACAAAGCAGAAGTCGTTAGCTTTACGCGGCGCCGTCATTCGCAAGGCCTCTTTGAATACCACTACTGACGATACGCAAGGCGCTGGATTGTCGTTCACAAACTATGAGCTCCGTCTTCCAGGCGAAGACAAGATCCTGGGAACTGACGACGACTGGGTGTCACGCGATGGCGTGATTGTCAGGGTTACAGATCTTGCGCAGGGAGCCGCAAGTCGAAAAGCCTCAACTAGCGCCGTGAAACCGTAGCGACGTAATGTCGTTTCTAAATCTCTTCCGACGTAAACAAGAAGACGAAGCCTCACGCATTGCCCGTCTATCAAAGACCGGACGCATCGCCGAAGGCACGATCCTGGACGTGATTGCCGACGATAACGGCCAGGTTACCCAGGTCGCCTATACCTATACTCTCGCCGGAGTTCAATACGAATCATCGCAGAAACTGAATCGAGAACAGCAGCAACGTGCCGACGACTACGCTCCGGATACTCGCATCATTGTCCGCTATGATCCAAGACAACCTGCTAATTCGATAGTAGTTTGACTAGTAGGGTTTGGGTCTTTGGTCTTTGGTCTTTGGTCTTTGGTCTTTGGTGTTTGATGGTGCAAAATCAAAAAGTAAGTCCAAAGACCCAAGCCCAAGACCTAAAACCAAAGACCATGTTCCGTAAGATCCTAATCGCCAACCGCGGCGAGATTGCCGTCCGCATTATTCGCACCTGCCGCGAGCTGGGAATATCACCTGTCGCCGTCTATTCCGAAACGGATGCGGTGTCACTCCATGTCCGGCTTGCTGACGAAGCAGTCTCCATTGGACCCGCGCCTTCCAGCGAGAGTTATCTCAACATTGAGGCCATCGTTGCGGCGGCAATTAGGACCAAGGTCGAAGCGATTCATCCGGGCTACGGATTCCTTGCTGAGAACGCTGACTTCGCGCGTGCGACGGTGGCAGCAGGCTTGACCTTTATTGGTCCAACTGCCGAAGCAATGGACATCATGGGATCGAAGACAAGTGCCAGACGTGCCGCCATTGAGGCTGGAGTCACGATTGTTCCCGGCACAGTCGAACCGCTGTTGTCGTTTTCCGAAGCCAGGGACACGGCAAAGAAGTTCAGGTTTCCTGTAATGTTGAAAGCTGCGGCAGGCGGTGGTGGCAAGGGCATGCGGCTAGTAAGGTCCTCCGAGGAACTGCTTTCCGCGTTTGAAACCGCTCAAGCAGAAGCAGCTGCCGCCTTTGGCGACTCATTGCTGTACCTCGAGAAAGCGGTTGAGCAGCCGCGACACATCGAGATACAGATCTTTGCCGACACGCACGGCAACGTAGTGCATCTCGGTGAGCGCGAATGCTCGATTCAGCGGCGCCATCAAAAGGTAATCGAAGAATGCCCTTCTCCAATCAACGATCCTGTCCTTCGCCGGCGGATGGGTGAGGCTGCAGTGAAGATCGCGCGTGCCGTAAACTACACCGGCGCCGGTACGGTCGAGTTTCTCGTAGCTGATGCAACTCGCGAGTTCTACTTTCTTGAAATGAACACACGGCTGCAGGTTGAGCATCCTGTCACCGAGCTCGTCACAGGATTCGATCTAGTCCGCGAGCAATTTTCAGTAGCAGCAGGGCATGCGCTCTCGTTCAAACAGGAAGATATTCGGTGGCGTGGACACGCAATTGAATGCCGCATCTACGCAGAAGACCCGCAAAACAACTTCTTTCCTTCACCTGGAAGAATCACCTACTTGCAGGAGCCTTCGGGCCCCGGCGTCCGCATCGACAGCGGTGTGCGTCTACACTCAGAAGTCTCCATTCACTACGATCCGATGATTGCCAAACTCGCTGTCTGGGGACGAACCCGCAAGGAAGCCGTCGATCGTTTGCGGCGCGCGCTTGATGAATATGAAGTAGCGGGTATTACCACGACGCTGCCCTTTTTTCGTGAGATCGTAAGAGATGATGAGTTTATTGCTGCTCGACTCGATACGGCTTTTATTGATAGGTTCAATGAGCGCAGGGCTGCTGCGCCTCCAGCTCAATCGCAAACTGCCGAGTCTGATATCGCACTAATCGCGGCCGCGCTTCACTACATCAAACTTTCCCGACGGACATCACTGCAAAACGTCGCGCAAACTTCGAACAGATGGAAAATGTCGGGCCGGCAGGCTCTGCTGAACGCTCGGCGGGACATCGCTCAACACACGAAAACCTCTACGAAGCGGAAAAGGTAATGAAACTAAAGGCCCAACTGGCAGATCAGGAACACGATCTCGCGATCACCTTTGCGGGCCAACACGCGAGCGTGGAGA
>WNFC01012329.1_pt1 | contig 16459 bp, 14 predicted proteins | sample 5400541 | NCBI WGS metagenome assembly WNFC01 (sample SAMN13153342, study PRJNA577476) | soil metagenome | isolation source: 120 cm saprolite under Douglas fir tree site 2 hole 2 replicate 1 | place: USA:California | collected 2015-04-18
TGGAGGACATACGCGAGTGCATCGGTTGCAACATCTGTGTCTCGGGCGACCTGACGATGTCCCCGATCCGCTGCACGCAGAATCCGGCCATGGGGGAGGAGTGGCGCCGCGGCTGGCACCCGGAGCGGATCAGGCCCCGGGCGTCCGATGCCGGCATCCTGGTGGTGGGGGCCGGGCCGGCCGGCCTGGAGGCTGCCCGCGCCCTTGGCCAGCGGGGCTACCGCGTGGTGCTCGCGGAAGCCACCCGCGAGCTCGGGGGGCGCGTCAGCAGCGAGGCAAGCCTGCCCGGCCTGGCGGCCTGGCGGCGGGTTGTCGACTACCGTCTCGGGCAGCTGCGCCGATACTCCAACGTCGAGGTGTACCTGGAGAGCGAGATCACTCCCGACGACGCTGTCGGCTACGGTTTTACCGACATCCTGGTGGCTACGGGCGCGCGCTGGCGAGCCGACGGGGTCGGACGCTGGCATACGAGTGCGATCCCGATCGAGGAGGACGCCACCGTGCTGACGCCTGACGACCTCCTCGCGCGCAGTCACCCGCTCGCGAGGCCGGGCACGGCGTCGCGGCGAGTCCTGATCTACGACGATGACCATTTCTATCTCGGCGGGGTGCTGGCCGAGCTGCTCGCGAAACTGGGGCATGACGTGCGTCTGGTGACTCCGGCTCCGCTGGTGTCTTCGTGGACCACCCACACCCTTGAGATCCAGGACATCCAGCGGCGAGTGCGCGCGGCGGGGATCACGGTGGATACCAGCCGGGCCCTCGTCGGGATCGGCTGCGCAGAAGCCGGGACGGCCTGCGTGTTCACCGGGTCGGAGGCCACCGTCGCCGCGGATGCGGTGGTCTTGGTGACCGCCCGGCTGCCCATGGACGCGCTGTTCACGGCACTGCAGGAGCGGGCAGGCGACTGGCCCGCTCACGGGGTGCGGTCGGTGCGCTGCGTCGGGGACGCGTGGGCTCCGACGACGATCGCTGGCGCGGTGTGGTCCGGCCGGCGCTACGCCGAGGATTTCGACGCGCCCGGCCCGGCGTCCCGGGAGCGGGGTTACCGGCGCGAGTACACAGCGCTGGCGTCGCCCGGAGAGCCACGGCCCGCATGGCTCAGCAGCTGACCGCCCCGGCATCGAGGGGCACGATCGGCGTGAACCGTGACGGCTCCGGCGGCGGCGAAACCGCTCCGGCCGGCTCCGGTTCGACTACATCTTCGTCGGCGGCGGGACCGCCGGCGTGGCCGTCGCGGCACGGCTCAGCGAGGATCCCGCGTCAGAGTCGCCCTGGTCAAGTGGGAGCCGAGCGAGCTGAAGGTAAACATTGACGCCAGCCGCCGGGCCGCGGGAGTCGGTGCCCCGCAGCCGGGGCACCATGCCACTTGCACCCGCTGATCCAGACGAGGCGCCGATCATCGACTACCGCTCGTTCACCGATCCTGACGGCTACGACGAGATGATCCTGCTTGATGACGACGGAGCGGTCGCCCGATCGCGCGGCGACGCGCTCTCCCCCACGATCATGTCTAAACGCCGCGGCTGTGACATCGAGTCCGCCTTTCCCTCCGCCTCGGGCCGGGTCAAGTGCCCGGCCGGGAGCCCGGCGCCGGCTCCTGGCTGCCGATGCACGCCAGTACCCGCTGCGGCGTGACCGGAAGGGCCATGGGCCGGGCGCCAAGCGCGTCGTGGATCGCGCTGGCCACCGCCGCGGCAGGCGGGCCGATCGGCGGCTCGCCGATGCCGCGGGCTCCGAAGGGGCCTAGTCCCTCCCCGGACTCCAGGACGATTACTTCGACGTCCGGGACGTCTGTCGCGGTGGGGATGAGGTACTGGAAGAAGCCGCCGGTGAGGTTCACGCCGTCGGCCATCACGACCTCCTCCAGCAGCGCCATCCCGAGACCCTGGACGGCTCCGCCGCTGATCTGCCCTTCGACCGAACGCGGATTGATGGCCCGTCCCACATCGTGCGCGGCCACGTAGCGGAGCAGCGCCACCTGCCCTGTGTCAAGATCCACCTCGAGGTCGCACAAGTGGGTGCCGAAGGTGAAGTCCGGAAACACCCGGCTCGCCCGCAGGTCCTTCGTGGTCGGCTTCCCCTTCGGGCCGAAGAAGGTCCCGAGTCCCTCTATCGGGACATTGCGCCGCCGGCACACCGCGAGAGCCTCCGGGAGGCCCATTTCGATATCGGGACCGGCAGTCCCCTCAACGTCCAGCCGCAGGGCCTCGAATGGCTGCCCGGTTTCCTCGGCCACGGCCCGCAGCACGCCGTCACGAAGGAGCACGCTCGCTTCGTAGACGGCGTTCCCCGACATGAGCAACTGCCGCGTCGCCGTGGTGGTGCCGGCCAGCGGCGTGAGGGCGGAGTCCCCGAAGTGCACCGTGATCTGGTCCATCGGAACTCTCAGCACCTCCGAGGCGATCTGGGCGAGAGAAGATGCCTGGCCGCCGCCGATGTCAGGTACCCCGCAGCGGACGGTCAGGCTCCCGTCGAGCTGGAATCCGACCCACGCGGCCGCCGAATCGTTCAGCCAGACGAGCCTGCCGTAGGACTGGATATTCGAGGCGATGCCGCGCCCAACCGCCCGGCGCGGCCCTGACGGGCGCGGCCTCGGGCCGGCCCTGTCGCACACGGCATCGATCGTCTCGGCCAGCAGCACCTCGGTCTCGATCGCCTGTCCAACCGGAAGCATGTCGCCGCGAGCCAGGGCGTTCCGCTTCCGGATGTCCGCAGGCGAGATGCCGAGCTCACGTGCCAGGCGATCCATCTGCGACTCATACCCGAACACCACCTGCATGCCGCCGAAGCCGCGGAACGCCGATGTCGGAGGATTGTTCGTGTAGGCGCATCGCGCGCGCAGCCGGACGTTGTCCACGCGATAGGGCCCGCAGGCATGCACGGATGAGTACAGCAGCACCAGCGCCGAGAGGTAGGCGTAGGCGCCGCCATCGGCCGTGATGTCGATGTCCTGGGCCAGGATCGTCCCGTCCCGGCGGGCTGCGGTGCGGTACCGCAGCCGCATCCGGTGGCGCTTGGGGCGGGCCAGCAATGACTCCTGCCGTGTCCACTGCATGCGGACGGGACGGCGGGTGCGCCATACGGCCAGGGCGATAAACGGCTCGACGGTCATGTCCTCCTTGCCGCCGAACCCCCCTCCGACGTAGGGCGCGGTCACGCGCACCTTCGCGTCTGGTATCCCGAGGATCCTCGCGACGTCCCGGTAGTGCTCCACGACCTGCGTCGCAACTCGGAGATTGAGCACGCCCTCGTCGTCGAGCCAGCCGACCCCGGCCTCGGGCTCGAGGTAGGCATGGTCAACGAACTGGGTCTGATATGTGCCCTCGACGACGATGTCCGCGGCGCCGAACGCGGCCCCGACGTCGCCGATGTCGATGTCCCACTCCCCGAGAAGGTTCCCGTGCTCGTGCACCGCGGGCGCGCCCTCGCTGAGGGCTTCGCCAGGTTCGTAAACCCCGGGAAGGTCCTCGTAGTCGATCTCCACCAGCTCACAGGCTTCGGCGAGCGCGTCCTCGCTCTCCGCGACGACCAGCGCCACCGGCTCGCCGTGGAAGCGAACCCGGTCGGTGGCGAGCACTTCCATGCTGGCCTTCAGCGCCGTCACCTCAATCGCCTGCCCGGGAACATCGACCCAGATGATGTTGTGCGGCACGTCCTCACCGAACATCACGCAGCTGACCCCGGGCACCGTGAGTGCTGCGGCGGCGTCCCGCCGGATGATCTTCGCGGACGGTACCTGGGCGCGCACCAGCCGGGCGTGGAGCATGCTCGCGAACGCCAGGTCCGCCGCGTAGCGCGTGCTGCCAGCGATCTTCTCCGCCTGGTCATGCCGGGCGAGCGGCTGGCCGACGACCCTGAGCTCCTCTTCCTTGGAGCTCCGGATCTCCTCCGCGCTCACCGGGAAGCCCCGTCCTGAGCCGCCTCGATCGCGTCCACGATCGGCCCGTAGCCCGTGCACCGGCACAGATTGCCGTGCAGTGCCTCGCGGATCTCCGCTCGTGAATGACGGCGGCCCTCTGCCAGCATGGCTGCCGCGCACATCAGCATCCCCGGGGTGCAGAATCCGCATTGCGCGGCGTGATGCTCGTGGAACGCCCGCTGCAGGGGACCGAGCGACCCGTCCGGCTGGAGAAGCCCGGCCGCCGTGGTGATAGCCGCGCCGTCGACCTGCGCCGCGAGCACGACGCAGCTTGAGGCTGGCGCGCCATCCACCAGGACGGTACAGGCGCCGCAGATGCCCTCACCGCACCCGTACTTCGGGTCCGTGACGCCGGCCGCATCGCGCAGCCAGCGCAGCAGGGTGAGGTGGGGGCCCGCGGCGCGGGTGATCCGCTGCCCATTCACCGTGAGAGTGATCGTCAGGTTCTCGGTCACGCCGCCTCCCCTGATCGGCGGCTGGCCTCTTCGAGCGCCCGGACGACGAGGACGCGGGAAAGGTGCTTTCTGTACTCGGCGCTCGCGCCGGCGTCGGTGACCGGGCGGATCCCGTTGATCGGCCCGACGCGATCAGCGATCTGCACTGGCGAGGCGCCGCTCAGGGCGGCCTCGATGTCCCCCAGGCGGACCGGCTTGTCGCTCACACCACCTGCGGCGACCGTGGCTTCAACGATCAAGCCGCGCGTGCTGCGGACGAGCGCGGCGACGGCGACGACCGCGAAGTCACCGTCCCGCCGGGAAACCTCCTGGAAGCTCCATCCCCATCCGGGACCGAGCATCGGCACCTGCACCGACACGATCAGCTCGTCGGACTCAAGCTGGGTGGTCAAGAAGGTGACCGGGAAGTCCTCAGCCTTCACCATGCGAATGGACTGGCCGTTGGTGACCTCATAGGTCGCTCCGAGCGCCATCATCACCAGCGGCAACTCCGCCGCGGGATCGCCATGGGCCAGTGATCCGCCGAGAGTCCCGCGATTCCGCACCCGCGCGTTCCCGATGCGCCGCGCGGCCTCGCCGAGCAGCGGCTGCACCTCACGCGCCAGCACGTCACTCGCCAGCCGTGCGTGCGTGACCAGTGCGCCAGCGGTCAGGTACCCGTCGGCCCGCCAGATGTCGCGCCCCTCGGCGACGCGCGAGACGTCGACCACGACATCGGGTTGCACCAGCCCGAGATTGATCATGGGCAGCAGGCTCTGGCCGCCGGCGATGACCTTGGCGCCCTCGCCAAGCGAGCGGATCAGCTCACATGCGTCAGCGAACCGCTCCGCGCGCTCGTACCGGAATGGTCTGGTGAACACCGTGCCCCTCCATCGGTAGCCGATGCTAGGCGCCACTTCTCGCCCGGCACAAGAGCCTCTCGGAGAGCGAGAAGGCGCTAACCGGCCGGCCGCGGCAATGTCCCGGGGCCCATCACCGGGTTCGGCACCGGCTCGGCCGTTGGAGCCCATCCGGGTTCGAGGCCGAGCACCGCCGCCGGCGTCTGCTTGGTCATCTTCTCGAGGAACTCGTAGGGCACGCCGACGTCGAGCAACGCAGCCAGCAGCATCCGCAGGCCCTCAGGATGGGGAGGCCCGGCGAACTGGCCGAGGTCTGAGCCAAGGACGAGGTTCTCCCCGCGCAGCGCCACGATCCACTCGGCAAGCTCACCGGGCTGCTGCTCCCAGAAGATCGGGGACACGCACGAGCAGGCGACATACTCGATGGTCGCGCCCTTGGCAATCAGTTCGCGCTGCACGTCCAGATCCAGCTTGCACAAAGACCAGTTGGCGTGGGTCACGATGAACCGTGTGACGCCCGCCTCACGGGCGGCGTCGAGCAGCGCCCGGATCTCGGGCAACGCCAGGTGCCCGGTCGCCAGGGCGACGTCGCTGCCCGCCACGATTTCGCAGATGGTGCGAGCCTCCCTGGTAAGAGTGCGGCCGTCCTCCTCGAACACCGTCACTCCTTCGCCGGGAAGCTGCCGCCGCGGCCGGCCGAATTGCGGGTAGTCGGGCATGTCGAAGAACTCGGCGTGATACTTCGAGTGGTTCGAGGGCATCCAGACGACCTTTGCCCCGTAGTGGATAGCGGCTTCCGCGACGTATGGATTCAGCCCGCCCACGGATCGGTTCAGCACCACCGCGCCGAAGGACTCAACCTCCGGATACATCCGGTTCACGTAATAGGCGCGGCCCGTCGTCGACGCGTCGTGGTCCTTAAGCACGAAGCCCCGCATCCCAAACTGGATCGCGTATTCGGCGAGTGCCGCGTCATCGATGTGCCGCTTGAACAATGCAGGCGCAGTGTGCGCATGCATATCGATGGCGCCTCGCAGGAGCTCGAGGTCGGGTCGGTCCACGCTCGCTCCCTTCCGCGCTTCTCGCAGTACGAAATGACCTTTCGGCTCACGGGATCCGCATGGTAGCATACGCGAGCGGTAGGCCGACTCGGGGAGGGACTCGGAGGTCAGCGCAGGTGTCACAGCTCACGGAGATCGCACGCTTGATCATGGCTGGCGAGCTGGTCGGCGGCCGGGGAGACCGTCGAGGTGCTCTGGCACGGTTCGTCGCACCTAGCGCGAGCCCAGCCCGCGAGGGGAACCGGTTGTCCACCACACGGGCGCCCACCGGTGCCATCGCGGTCATGTCTGTGTCGCGGATGATCGCGCCGGCCTGCTGACGTTCATAGCTCTCATGTCACGAGAACTCTCACCCGCCCGCATCGGCCAGGCCGACAGCGAGCAGAGGCCGGCCTTCCAGGTCCTTGAGCGGACCTTCGGGATCCTCGAGGTCTTCACCGAGGCGCGGCCCGAATGGAGCACTACCGACATCGCGCGCGCCTTGAGCCTCCCGGTTCCCACCGTGCATCGCATCCTCGCGGCGCTGAGACGGCTCGGGTATGTCAGCCAGCACGGCGACACCCGGCGCTTTCGCCTCGGTGCCGGGGCACTGAGCCTCGGCGAGCGTGCCCGCGCAGGCGCCGACCTCAGATCCGTGGCCATCGGTCCCCTCCGCCGGCTCTCCGACGCGACAGGTGAGACGGCCCTCCTGACCGTGCTCAGCCCCGAGCGAGATCGGAGCGTGTGCCTCGAACGCGTCGAGACGTTGCAGCCGCTCCGCCTCTCAGTGCAGCCCGGGCGCCAGCTCGCTTTGCATGCTGGCGCCTCTCAGAAGGCGCTCTTGGCATTCATGCCAGACGATGAAGTCGAACGGCTGATCGCGAACTCGCTGGAGCGCTTCTGCCAGTGCACGATCACCGACCCCCGGTCGCTTCGACGCGAGCTCAAGGCGATCCGGGCACGCGGCTGGGCGAGCAGCTACGAGGAGACGAACGTCGGCGTGTGGGGCATCGCCGTCCCGGTCGTTTCCGACTCCGACGTTGCCTGCGCAGTCGGCATCGCGGGGCCAAATGCGCGACTCACGGTCGAGCGCGTGCGCCGCGACGTCCGGCTCGTCCACGAGACCGCCGTGGCCATCGGCCGGGCGCTGGGGCTGACGTCACCGCCCGTGTCCACATCCGACGCGCGCATCGGCCCGGCGCCAGAGAGGAGACGTGCATGACCAGAGCCCGGCCACTCGCGGGAAAGGTGGCAATCATCACCGGCGCGGCCAAGGGCATCGGCGCCGTCGCGTCAGAATACCTGGCCGAGGACGGGGCGCACGTGGCCCTCGTCGGGCGGGATGAGAAAACGCTCCGGGCCAGGGCCGCTGCGCTCGACGAGAAGTTCCCCGGCCGGACGAGCCTCCCCCTGCGATGTGACGTAACGGACGAGACGCAGGTGCATGCGATGGCGTCCGCCGTCGCCGATCGTTTCGGGGGCATCGACATTCTCGTGAACACCGCCGGGGGAACGGGTCCCATCGAGACCCCCGCACACGAGTATCCGGCCGACGAATTCCGGAAGATCCTCGAGCTGAACGTCATCGGCACATTCCTTCCCTGCAAGCACGTGATCCCCCATCTGATCGCCCGGGGAGGCGGACGCATCGTCAACCTCGCTGGGACCTCTGGCCTGCGCGGCTACCGGAACCGCAGCGGCTACTCGTCGTCCAAATGGGCTGTTCGCGGCCTCACCCGGACCATGGCGCTGGAACTCGGGCGCCACGACATCACCGTGAACGACGTCTGCCCGAACGTCACCAACGGGAGCCGCATGGACCAGATCGTGGCTGAGAAGGCCAGAAAGCTCGGAACGGCGCCCGAAGAGGTGTACGCGGAATTCGCGGCTCAGACGGCCATGGGCCGATTCGTCGAGGAGTCCGACGTCGCCGAGGCCATCAGGTTCCTGGTCTCACCCGCGGCCCGGAATATCACCGGGCACGACATCCCGGTCGACGCCGGGTGGGACGTGTGACATGCGGCATCGGGACGAGTCCGTGGCTCCCGTCCGGCCGGAGGAACGAGAGCGGACCCGCTCAGCCCTGGGTAACTCGTACCGCGCTCCGGCGCCCAACTCACCAGGACAGCGGTGACCCCACGTCGCAAGGAAGCGTCTCTCGTCCAGTGAAAGAAGCTTGCGCAGCGTGAAGGACAAAACTAAGATCCGGCCGCACGAGGTGGTCGCGGGTCTGGGTAGTAGCGGTCGCCTGCCGTGCCCTAGCGGAAGGGGAGAAGCGTGACCCTCTCCCAGGTTCCGGACTCCCCAGGGCGCAGCCAAGCCTGGCTTGTGGCTAGGGAGAAGGCCAAGCTGCGGAAGTCATTCTTCCGGGGTGACCTGATCCTGTTCACGGCGTGCGCGATCGTCGCGCTCGAAACGCTCGCGTTCACCGCCTCCGCAGGAGGGGAGGCATTCACCTGGCTTGTGGTGACCTTCCTACTGTTCTTCATCCCGTACGGACTCGTCTCGGCAGAACTCGGAGCAGCATTTCCGGTCGAGGGCGGACCGTATGAGTGGGCGCGGATGTCGTTCGGCAGGCTCGCCGGATCGGTGACGGCGATGCTGTACTGGATCTCGAACCCCATCTGGATGGGGGGTTCCCTCACTGCCGTCGCCATTGCCGCGATCGACTCGTTCATCCTGCATCGGCAGATGGGCACGACCGCCGAAATCATCTTCGGGCTCGCGTTCGTATGGACGGTGGTGGGAACCGCGATCATCGCCGTGAAGTACGGCAAGTGGGTGACAAACGTCGGCATGATCGTCAAGGTGCTGCTGACGGTTGCCTTCCTCGCGCTCACAGTCGCCTTCCTGGCATCGAAGGGACGACCCGCCGGGACGGTCGGCGTCGCCGACCTGCGCCCCACGATCTCGGGCTTCCTGTTCCTCGTCGGGGTCCTGATGTTCAACTGGCTCGGATTCGAGCTCTCGACCGGGGCCTCCGAGGAGATGGTGAACCCGCAGAAAGACATCCCCAAGATGATCGCCCGATCCGGGGGGATGTCCGCCGCGATCTACGTTGTTTTCCTGGTCTGCATCCTGCTCGTTATCCCCAGGGCCGCCCTCACCAGCGTGGCCGGGTTCACCGACGCGTACAGCCATGTGGCCACTGTCCTCGGCAGCGCGGGCCCCTGGGTCGGAAAGATCATCGCTGCGCTGGTCGTCGCCGGGCTCCTCGTTTCAGGCACGGCATGGATCATGGGAGCCGACAGGGTCCAGGCCGTCGCCGCGCTTGCAGCGGGAGGCTCGCGAGCTTCTTCGCGGTGATGCTCCCGCTTGCGATCTCAACGTTCGCGCTCAGCTACATTTTCATCTTTCCGGCGCTGCTGAGGCTTCGGAGAAAATACCCGGACATTCCCCGGCCGTATCGCGTGCCCGGAGGGGCACCGGGGGCCTGGATCTCCGTCGTGCTCGTCGAGGCTTTCACGATCATCACCGGCATTACGCTTCTCTGGCCGGGGCTCATTGACGCCACGCTCGGCCAGCGCTATTCGATTCAGTCAAGCTTCGGGGTCTCGCGCAGCTTCTTCGAGGGCGTGACCCTGGGAACCTTCGGCGTGGTGGTGGTCCTCGCCGTCGTCTTCTGGGCCATCGGGAACTTGGATCGCCGAAAAGGGCTGACGGGCGAGCCTGACCTCGTTCTTGGCGCTGCCGCGGCTGGGGCCACCTTGCGGCCCGAAACCGAGCCGCGCCGCAACAAGGGCCCGGGCGATTGACTGAGCGGTCTGCAACTGGAACGAGCACGGAGCCCGGTCCCGCGGATTCGCATCCGGCCGCCCCGGTCAGGCGTCCCTGAGAAGCAGGCGTCCCTGAGTAGTAGGTGACAATGGGCGCCCAAGGGCCTGACCGAGGGCGCATCCGAGACCTTCTGAACCAGGAGCGTTCTCGCTTCGCGCGGACGCATCCGGGATCCCGGGAGCTCTTCGAGCGGGCAGCCCGATTCATGCTGAACGGCGTGCCGATGCCGTTCATGACGGAGTGGGCCGGGCGGCTCCCCCACTGCGAGCGAGTCGCGGCGGACCTCTAGCGACGCAGCGCTCCGCGTGCATCACTGCTGTAGACACCGATCTTCAGTGGCAGAAACTTTGGCACGTATGTGGCACAGCGGGCCGCAACCAGCCGCTGTCGGCCGGTGCCAGCCGGATACCCCGGCGCTGGACCCGGCTTTGAACCGCCTCGACCGCGATGTCGATTCCCGCAGGTCAGATCCTGGATACGCACGTCAGGCCCAGGGTCGGCTAGCATGCACGAAGTTCCGCCGGTGTAGCTCAGCAGGCAGAGCAGCCGTCTTGTAAACGGCAGGTCAGCGGTTCGACTCCGCTCACCGGCTCCACGTCATCAGCCTGATCCGAACACCTGATCGGTGAATACTGTCGAGGTGCAGCCAAGTAATGCAGCCTACGGACCTCGCGGTGTAGCCAGCAGAGAGGCGAGCGATGAATCCCGTAGCCAGGAAAGCCATTCAAGCGGGGACCAAGGCGAATGTCTGGCTGTATCGGCGCACGAACGGCCGAGTCGGTGGCCGGGGGATGGGGCGGCTCCCACTGCTGCTGCTGACCGTGCCCGGTCGCAAGAGCGGAACACCCCACACCGTCCCGGTCGCCTACTTTGACCACAACGGCGGCTACACCGTCGTAGGAACGGGGATGGGCGGCTCCAAGGCAACCCCGCAGTGGTTCCTGAACCTCAAAGCGGCGGGTAAGGGCCACATCCGGATCCGCGAGCGAGAGCACGACGTTGACGCGCGTCTCACTAGCGACGCCGAGCGAGACGAGTTGTGGCCGCAGATCGCCGACCGCGCACCGCACTTCGCCAAGTTCCAGGCGCGGACCGGCCGCACGCTCCCGATCGTCGTCTTGACCGCACACTCCTCGTTGGACTGAGCCGGGCACCTGGTGGGGTGCTTCCTGACGACAGGGCGATTTGGCCAACGAGATGAACGAGTGAGGCTACGCGCAACGACCCTGTGCCGAGCATCGCGCAACCTAGCTCCACGCCCCGAACGTCCCGGCCGGGAGCGTCTTGGATAGCCGTCCACGTCAACCCGTAGCGATCCATCAGGCGGTTCGTGGTCGGCCTTTGCGTTCACGGTCAGTGACCTTCACGCTGGAATTCTCGTGCCTGGGCAAGCTGCGGCCGTCAGCTGTTAAGTGAATTTCTGGTGAGTTCGATGCCGAGGTTGTCGCGGATGTAAATCTCGGTGTGCTCCGCCAGCCAGGGGTTCCTGGCCATGTGCTCGAACCCCTCTATCAGCCGCTCATCGAGGGCGTCGGTGAGGTGGACGATGCGCCAGCGGTTCAGCGGTCGCAATTCGGTGCCGCCGACCGAGTGCTCGACATGGAACAGCGGCTGGCCGGTGCCAGCGCGCAGCAGTGCGCCGTCGGCGCCGGTGAGCTCGGGCACGCCGAGGAAGGTGACCTTCTGCTCGTGGTGGCTGATGAAGGCCCGTTCCAGGATCAGCTCGTACTGCTGCGGGTGGAGCCACAGCCGCTGCATCGAGCACCGGTCCAGGTACTCGCCGCCGTCGCCGCCGCGCCGGTTCCAGGAACGGTCGCTGCCGGCGCGCACCACCAACGGGATGTAGGTGCCCGGGTGCGCGGCCTTGCGCACCTCCATGTCCCACAGCATGCCGCGGGTGAGAGCCAGCGGCTTACTCGTCGCGTAGCGGGCCGCGAGCACCAGGTTGACATCGGTGTCGGGGAGCCGGTAGCGGGTGTGGCCGGGGGTATCCCAGGCGCGGGCGAATTCGGTCTCGAAGGGCGATAGCCCAGTGGCCTCCGCCGCCATTGCGCCAGGCTAACAGTCTCAATGTGGATGTGGAGCACTCGGGCCGCCGCGCGCGCCAACCGCACGCGCCGGCCGGGGCGAAATCCTGCGCCGGCCGGGCCGGGTCTCGCGCCGGCCGGCATGGGCTAGCGTGCGGGCTAATCTGTGACGTACCGTCGGCAAGCGCGCAATGTGGGGAGGCCAGAGTGCAGTATCAGGTGTCGAGGGTCCTCGCGGGGCCGTTCCTGCACCTGCTGTGGCGCCCGGAGATCACCGGCCTTGAGCACATCCCGGCATCCGGCGGCGCCATCCTCGCCTCGAACCACCTCTCGATCGTGGACTCGGTATTCCTGCCGCTGATGCTGAGCCGGCCGGTCACGTTCGCCGCCAAGTCCGAGTACTTCACCGGCACCCGGCTTGTCGACCGGATCACCGGCGCCTACCTGCGTGCCACCAAGCAGTTGTCGGTTGACCGGGCGGGTGCCAGGGCCGCGCAGGACATGCTGGAGTCGGCGCTCGGCCTGATGCGCGGCGGCGCGCTCTTCGGCATCTACCCGGAGGGCACCCGGTCGCCGGACGGGCGGCTCTACCGCGGCCGGACCGGCATCGGCTGGCTGGCGCTCAGCTCGGGGCTGCCGGTGATCCCGGTGGCCATGATCGGGACCGACCGGGTGCTGCCGCCCGGCAGCAAGATCCCCCGGCTCCGCCGGATCAGCGTCAGGGTCGGCGAGCCACTGACCTTCGAGGCCTTGCGGGCGGATGGCACCGGGGCCCGGCAGCGGCGCGCGGTCGCCGACGAGGTGATGCGCTCCATCCAGGCGCTGTCCGGACAGGAGTACGTGCCGGTGTACGCGTCTGTCCGCAAGGAGGAACTGGCCGCGGCCAACGGGCACAAGAAGCATTAACGGGGCCAACCCGGCAAACGAACAAGCACCGGGCCGACCGGTCCGGCGTATCTGACCGGTGCCAGCCTGGCGCTGGCCGCCTGCGCAGGGCTGCGGTCGCAGGCCGCTGCCCCTGGCGCGGTCCGGTGCCTGGCCTTCCTGGCCGGGCTGCGGCGGGGGCCGGTCAGCCTTCGCGGTCCTCATCCCGGTGGATCACCGGGAAGGTCTCTGTGGTCTCGGCCGGGCTCCACAGGGACATCGGGCCGCTGGCGGGCTCCGCGTCCTCGGCGCCGCTGCCCTCGCCAGCATCCGTAGCCCGGCCGGCATCCGGCGCAGGCGCCGGCCCAGGACCTGGCACCGCCGCCCGGGCGCTCGCTGCGGCGGTGTCCCATAGCGAGCCGGCCGGCGGGACGTGCCGCGGCTGCGCGGCCCCGAACGGCGTCGCGATCGGCGGCGCAGGCGCGGCCGCCCAGGGAAGCTCACTGTCCGGCCTGGCGGCCGGCTCCCACGGCGGGCTGCCGGAGACCCTGGCCCTCCCGTTGACGCCCCTTGGCACCGGCGACGGCGCTGCCCGCTCTGCTGGTCCTGCGCCGGGGCGCCCGCCCTGAGCTGGCAACTGCCCGGGGACGGCCGGGCCGCCGCGCTCGGGATAACTGCCGGCCCCGGTCATGCCGCCAGCGCTTGAGCCGCCGAAGGCGCGGGGGGCGGCGAAGCTGGCCGCCCCGGCGAATGGGCTCATTCCCGCGGATGCGCCGGCTCCGGCCAGGCTTGCCGTGCCTGGCGTGGCGCCAAGCCCGCTGGCCACCGCATCGCCTCCCGGGCCTGCCGACGACGGCGACGGGAGGAACTCCATCTGCTCAGCGGCGCCCGCCCCGGCGCCCGCCAGCCGGCGTGGCTCCGGCCTGTCCTCGTCCGCGAGGTCGTACTCCTCGTCGCGCGTCCGGCGGCGCCGGACGAGGGCGAACACCGTGATCGGCAACAGCAGGACGAGCAGCACGGCGAGCGAGATGATGGCGTCCCGCTCCAGCCTGAGCCGCAGGCCCTGCTGCGTGGAACGCACCAGCGGGGTAACCGGCGCCACCCGGGCAACGGCTCCGGCATAGGCGCGCTGGCCATGCGGCTCGGCCATCGCGGCTGCGGCATGCAGCGCGCGCGCCGCGTCCACGGTTCCGTAACCTGATCCGATCTGGTGGCCATCTGGCCGCCCGAACCTGGCGCTGCTGATGAGCGACTTCGTGACCTGCGCCGCCGTCAGCGCGGGGAATGCAGACTTGATCAGCGCGGCCACGCCAGCCACGACCGCGCTCGCCGCGCTTGTGCTGCTGATCGTGGTGTAGCCGGATGGCGTCTCGGCGGTGACGCCAGCGCCGGCGGCTGTCAGCTTGACGTAAGGCTCGTGGCTGGAGAACGGGGCCTTGGTGAAGTTCTTGCCGAACGCGCCGACGGAGATGACGCCGGGGTAGGCGGCAGGATAGTTCACGATGCCGGCGCCCATGCCGTCATCACCGGCCGGCGCGACGAGGATGACGCCCTTGCTGCGGGCGTACGCCACGGCCGACCGCTCGGCGGGGTTGCTGATTGCGATGCCAGGCGCGCCGGCCGTGCCGGTGGCGCCTGCCGCTGCCGGATCGAGCGGCAGGTCGATCACCGAGGCGCCGTTGCTGGTGGCGTACCTGATCCCGTCGGCGATCGCGGCCGGCAGCCCGGCGGCAATGCCCGGGTTGGCCAGCAGCGGGTCTCCGCTGTCCAGGGTGACCCGGACGGAAAGGATCTTGGCGGCAGGCGCGACGCCGATGATGCCCTCGCTGCTGCCGTGCCCGTGCCCGGCGATGATGCTGGCTATCTCGGTGCCGTGAATGCCGAAGAAGGGGCCGTTGGCGGTGCGGCCGGAGTGACTGAAATCCGGGCCGGTCAGTACCGATCCGGCGAGATCGGGCGCGGCCGCGTCAACGCCCGTGTCCAGGACGGCGATGGTGACGCCGGATCCCTGGCTGATCTGCTGCGCCGTGGTGATGTGCAGCTCGCGGAGCCACCACTCCGATTGGCGTACCTGGTCGGCGAGGGCGGGAGCGCTGTTCAGGGCGACCCATACCGCGACGAGCGCTACGGCGACCGGGGCCATCGAAGGGCGGGGGAACCTCAGTGGCACGCCTTCGTTGCCTTCCATGCGGGGTAACCCGCATTGTGCCATGTTTGCCAGGGTTCGGCGGAGTTTGGCGGAGGTGCACTAGTCAGGCTGGCCGGGCCACGGACAGCCTGACGTGCGCGCCCGGCGGCAGCCCGAGCTGCTCGGCCGCATCGCCCGCGTTGACTGCCAGCGAGATCAGGCCGGCGCTGTCGGTGTAGGCGACGATCTCGCCGGGTGCCACTGCGGCGAATGTCTCCATGTAGGGCACGGTCAGCTGCCGCCGCCCGCAGCGGACCACCACCGGCGAGCCGAACCCGATGCCCAGCCGGTCGGCATCCGACGCCGCGATGGACAGCTGCACGTTGCCGAACCGGTCCACCGACATCACCTCGCCCTCGGCCTCGCCGTCATGCACGCGGCTGGTCGGCGCGGGCAGCGTGACCAGGTCAGTGACATCGATCTCGGTGCCTGCCTCGGCCAGGTCATGCCCGGTGGCGAGGCGGGCGGCCACCGGGGTGAAGATATCCCGGCCGTGGAAGGTCGGGGATACTGGGTGCAGCCACCACTCGCCGTTGGTGAGCTGGCAGGCACGCTGCGCCCCGCCCTGGGCGGCGACCGCCCAGGACAGCAGGCCGTTGTCCGGCCCGACCAGGATTCCCTCGCCTGCCTGCACGGCGACGCCGCGGCGGGCGGTGCCGACCCCCGGGTCTACCACCGCGACATGAACAGCGGGCGGCAGGTAGGGAATGGTCTGGGCGAGCACAGCGGCGCCGCGCCGCACGTCGCCGGGCGGCACCAGGTGGGTGACGTCGATGAGGCGGATGCTCGGCGAGATCCGGGCCGCGACGCCGTGGCAGGCCGCGACGAAGCCGTCCTCGACGCCGTAGTCCGTCAGGAAAGTAAGGCAGTCATAGTTGGCCACGAAGGGTGAGCGTACGTTGCCGGAGGCCCGGCGCATAGAGCCTGCCTACGATGGATGCCAACGAATAAGTGCTGGGAGGCCGGATGGCCGCGCTTTCTGATCTTGAGATGCGCATCCTTGCCTTCGAGCGCAGCTGGTGGCGGCAGCCCGGAGCGAAGGAGCGGGAGATCCTTGAGGCACTCGGCATGCCGGTGACCAGGTACTACCAGCTGCTGAACGACCTGATCGACCGGACGGAGGCGCTCGCGTTCGATCCGGCGCTGGTCATGCGGCTGCGGCGGCAGCGAGCCAGGCGGCAGCGGATCCGGTCAGCACGCCCCGATGGGCGCCGGTGAGCCGCCCGGTGAGCTGCGCGGGAAGCGGCCGGGCAGAGCCGCCCGGCTCGCCTGAGCGGTCCGTGTCGCCCGCCCCGTCCGCAGGTCCTGTCTCGTCCGGCTGGCCTGCTGGGCCTGTCTCGCCGGGGT
>WNFC01003763.1_pt1 | contig 16458 bp, 14 predicted proteins | sample 5400541 | NCBI WGS metagenome assembly WNFC01 (sample SAMN13153342, study PRJNA577476) | soil metagenome | isolation source: 120 cm saprolite under Douglas fir tree site 2 hole 2 replicate 1 | place: USA:California | collected 2015-04-18
AGCAGCGGCCCCTCATTTCCATCACCAGATCAACCGAGAGAACGGGAACCCTTTCTTCGGCCACACTTGGTCAATCGCAAGTTTCCCCGCTCCCGCGAAGAACAGTGTGATTCCACCGGCGAGCAGCATCCGCTCCAACTCGCTGCCATTCCAGCCCTTCGCTGGCATCTGGACCCAGAACGTCGCGACCAGCATCTCTATCGCAAACAGAAGCCCTAGCCATCTAGTCGCCCAACCTAGGACGAGCAGAATGCCACCAATCAGCTCTAGGACCGCGATCACAGGTCCCATCAGCTCGGGTAACGGGATCGAGACCTTGGCGAAGAACGCCGAGGCCTTGCCAAGGCCCGCGGCAAACTTCGCGTAGCCGTGGGCCGCGAAGACCAGACCCATGGCAATGCGCAGAACGGTGAGGCCCCATCCCGGTTCGAGTCCGCCGATTGCCCGCATCGTCGACCTCCTGTTAGCGTTCTGAGCCTGGTGGGATCCGTCTAGGACAGCGTCACTGAATGACCGCGTCCGCTCGCACCAAGAGCGATTGGGGAATGGTCAGGCCGAGCGCCTTCGCTGTCTTGAGTAGGGTCGAGGACTGGCGCAAAGCTCCGTAGGCTCCCCTTGGCTGTATCCGCCGTTTCCAGCTTCGTGCCCGTGTAGGTTCGCCGTAAGCCGTTTCCAGCCCCCGCCACCTCAAACCCGGCGGGCCGGTTTCCGGCACCGGGCTTTCCTGAGCGCTTCGCGTCATGGGTTATGAGACCTATCGGCTGGGAGCACTTTCAGGCACGCGCCAGGTACTGGACGCGGTAATCCGCGAACAGCCCGAGCGTTTCATGGAGCCATGCCGTACTCCACCTCTTCCAGCCGAAACCCCGCCGATTCCTCGCCCCCATCAGATGGCGCCGCACCTTCTTCTCGACCCACTGCCTCACAAAGGCAAAGCACCGGCTCGCGTGCCCGATCCGGAAGTAGTTGACCCAGCCCCGCAGCTTCGGGTTGACCTCAGCGATCAACGCCTCGACCGGCTGGGACTGGAAGCGTCGGAACCCCTCCTTGAGCTCCCGCAGCAGCGCCGTGCGCTTCTTCCGCTGCGGCGTGTACTGCGGCCGCCAGCGTCCGCGCAGCGAGCGCGCCCGCCGGAAGTCAAAGCCCAAGAATCCAAAGCTCTCCCCCCGACTCAGGTCCACGATCCGACTCTTCTCCTCGTTCAGCCGCACATCGAGTTTCGCCAACTCCTCTCGGAGCCGCCGGGGCACCGCCTCCATCAGCCAGTCCTGCCGACGATCGTTGTTCACGAGGATCACCAAGTCGTCGGCATAGCGCGCGTACTCGACGTACGTGTGCGTACCGTTAGCCGTGACCGCCTTGGCCCGCTCCAGCATGGCATCCACCTCGGTGAGATAGATGTTGCTGAGGAGGGGGGAGATCACACCGCCCTGAGGAACCCCGCGCTTCCCGGACGCCTTCAGCATCAGCTTCAACAAGTGCAGGAGGTCTCGGTCGTTTACTCGGCGCGCCACCTTGGCGAGCAGCCGATCGTGCCGCACGCTGTCGAAGTACGCCGCCAAATCCGCCTCGATCACCCGCGTCTTGTTCCGCACGATGGCCTCGGCCACCCGGTCAACCGCCTGCTGGGCTGTCCGTTTCGGTCGATACCCAAACGACCCGTCGTGAAAGTCGGCTTCAAAGATCGGCTGCAGGATGAGTTTGAGCGCCCCTTGTACCACGCGGTCCCGAATCGCCGGAATCCCGAGGACGCGGACCTTCCCACCGTCTTTCGGAATCTCAACCCTCCGGTTCCGCAGTGGCCGGTAGGTGCGTGCGACCAGTTCGTCCCGCAGTTCCACCAGAAATCGTTCCACGCCGGCTTCCTCGATCGCCTCAAACGCCACCCCGTCGATACCCGGGGCGCCGTTGTTCTTCTTGGCGACGTCGTAGGCCGCGTGCAGCGTCTCCAGCTTGCCCACGTGGACGTACAGACCCCAGAACCGCCAGTCCTTCTCGGCCTTCGCCTTGACGTACAGCCTCCGCCGCAGGTCCTGCAGACTGATGGGCGCGCTTGTCAGGGCGCCCCTGCCTCCCGTGTTGTCGGAGACGTTACGCATCAGTAGGGCCCCTTCGCTCCACGGGCATTACCCCGCTTCGTTGCTACTGCGGACCCATCCGCCACCCTCTCGCCGTCCGTCCACTTCCCATCGCTGGTTATAGGGCGGACCTGGCTCCGCCGCTTTCGCGGTGGGGCGAGGAGGGCTTCTCCAGTCGCTCGACATGTCCTCGTCACCGTGCCGTCGCTCTCACCCCGCCGGAGCATCCCGCCGCGTCAGCCGGGTGCGACGGGCCGTACTGCCTTCGCCTCTCAACCGTGAGGCTCGGCCTCCGGGGCTTTGGTATTTCGGGGCCACCTGTGCGTTCACTTCCGTTACGGCCCGGGGACTCACTCACCATCCTTCTGATGGCTTGGTCGGTGGGCTTCAGAGTCTCGGTTTCCCTCCACCCTGCCACCCAAGTTACGGGGCTCTGGCTCTTACCCCGGCGGGACTGGCTCCCGCTGGACACGTCAGCTTTCTCTGGACGCACGGTTGATCACCAGCTCGAACTTCGTCGGCTGCTCGACGGGCAAGTCACCCGGCTTGGCACCACGAAGAATCTTGTCGACGGAGGTGGCAGCGCGACGGAAATAAAACCCCGGGCAAGTTCGCGACTTACCGAGGGGCCCGAGTTCGCGGGAAGGATTGTAAGGGCCGCGCTCTCCCACAAGTTGCGGGACGCCGGCCTATCGTAGCACCGCCCGCGTCAAGCAGGCGTAGATGGCGCCGACAGTCTTGGCGTTCCTCATTCGTAGCCAACCAGGCGCGTGCCACTCTTCCCCATCGTGAGCTCGGTCTTGTGCTGCGTGCCATGAATGTCTTGATAGGAAATACTGATGGGAAGATCGTGAAGCTTCTGAACGTTGGGGTCAAGACCGGAGACGAAACTGAACAGTGTTTTGGCTTGCCCTTTTCGGACGTGGGTCAGCTCAGTCGTCGCACGCACTTCGTTTCCTGCTTCAATCACATCCACCGTCGAGAACTTCGCCACATAGTCCGGAGTTGAGGCGCCATCAACGTCGAATTCGATATCATCAATCTGTATGTGTAGTGCGGCCCCCCGCCCCATGTTGCGCAGCACGAGGGCATCCGGCTGGGACACAATCTCGGTCACGAATACGAAGGGCTGAACGTGCAGGGCGTTCTGTCTGGTCATCTCCTTGCGCATGCGCTGGGTTTCGACGGTGTACCAGGCGATCACGCCACCGGTGACGGTCAAGACGATCAAGGTGAGCCAACCGAGCAGCGAGCACTCGCTCATCCGGTCTTCTCCTCGAGGTGCAGCGCGCGCTGGGCCCCTCGAGCCCGCCCTTGCCAGGACCGCGCCCTGTCAGGCGCGGAGTCCGAGCTTAGCCAGGCGCCCGGCGGTCGGCACGCCGTCGGCGTCCCAGCCGCGCAGCGCGTAGTATTCGTCGAGCATCGCGCCGAGCTCCGCCGGCGGGCAGTGCATCCCGGCCGAGGGCCCGTCGGGGATCGGCTCGTGCATCACCCGCCATGGCAGCACGTCCTGGGCACGGCGCACGCCCTCGCGCACGTTGAACAAGCGCTCCAGGTTGATGATGCGCTCGCCCACGAGCTCGAGCTCCTCGACCGTCACGTCCCAGCCGGTGACCGCGCGGACCATCGTCGCGTACGGCTCGCCGATGAACAGGCCGAAGCCCCGCTCCGAGGTGAAGCGACACAGGACCAGCGAGTCGCCGAGCGCCGTGAAATGCTGGCTCCGCACGGCGAACGCGGGCTTGTCATTCGTGCCCCGCCGGTCGAAGCCCTGGGCGTACTGGGGCGTGGGGCGCGTGTCGTGGTGGCTTCCACCGCGGGTCGCCGTGGCGTAGCCGATCGAGAGCCCCTTGAGCGCGCGCGCGGAGTGGGCCGGTAGCTCGAGGCCTTTGACCGCGTAGACGAGCTTCGTGGCCTCGGGATGGACCGACGCGGCGAGCCGCCAGGCGCCCTCGGCCAGGCGCGCCCCGAAGCCCTCGCGGCGGGCGGTCATCTCGACGAGTCGGACCATGCCGCGCCAATCGCCCCAGCCGAAGGGCACGCCGATCTCGTTCTTGTCGAGCCAGCCGCGCTCGAGCGCCTCCGCCACGAACGCGAGCGTGACGCCGAGCGAGATGGTGTCCATCCCGAGCAGGTCACAGAGGTCGTTGGCGAGGATGAGCGCCTCGGGGTTCGAGATGCCGAGCATCGGGCCCAGCGCGAAGATCGTCTCGTACTCGGGCATCTTCGCCTTCGTGCCGGCGAACTCGCCGTCGGCGATCGCGTACTGCTTGCCGCAGGCGATCGGGCACTTGAGGCAGGTCGTGTCGCGGTCGTGGTAGTGGAGCTTCATCTCCTCGCCGCTGACCGCCCGCGCCTCCGCGAACGTTTCCTGGCGCAGGTTGTAGGCGCCGAGACCGCCGAGGGCGTTGATCGGACCGACGAGAAAGGGCGTGCCGAAGGCCGTGAGCGCCTTGGTTCCGGTCTTGAGCGGCTCGCGCGTTTCCTCGATGAGCGCCTTGAGCGCCGCGGCGTCGGCGATCTCGGTCTTGCGCGCGCCCCGCACCACGACGGCCTTGAGATTCTTCGAGCCCAGCACGGCGCCGATGCCACCGCGTCCCGACACACCCTCGCGGTTCTTCCAGTAGTGGGCCATCGCCGCGAAGCGCACGCGGTGCTCGCCCGCCGGGCCGATCGCGATCGCATCGGCGTCGGCGCCCTCGGCGGCGGCCAGCGCGTTCACCGCCTTGCGCGTCGTCGTGCCCCAGAGCTCGGGTGCCGGCTTCACCTCGGCGCCCGCCTCGGTCACCAGCAGGTAAGACGGCGCCGCCGCGCGGCCGGTGATCAACACGGCGTCGAAGCCCGTGCGCTTGAGCGTCGCGGGGAAGCGCCCGCCGAAGGTCGAGTCGAAGAAAAGACCGGTCAGGGGCGACTTGCTGGCGACGCAGGCACGGCTGTTGCCCGGCACCGTCGTGTCGGTGATGGGCCCCACGCTGAACACGACCGCGTTGTCGGGCGCGAACGGGTCGGTCCGCGGCGGGAGACGGTCGTAGAGCAAGCGCGCGGCGAGGCCGTTACCGCCGAGCAGCCCCCGGGCCGTGCCCTCGTCGAGCGTCTGGTTGCGCGTCGTCCCAGTCGTCAGATCGACGAATAGGACGCGACCGCCGTAACCCTTCAACGCCCGATGTCCTTCAGTCCCTTGCGGGCCGTGTCGGCCAGCTCAGCCGGGACGCCCGTCTGCGCCAGGAGCTTCCTGTACACCACCTCCGCCGCGTCGTTCTGCTTTAGCGCCGCGAAGCTTGCACCGGCACCGAGCAGACCGCGACGACCGGCCGGCGAGTCGGGCAGGACGTACGCCGCCGTCATGAAGTACTCGGCGGCGGTGAGATTGTCGCCCTCCCCCTGGTAGGTCTCGCCGATCGCGCCGGCGGCGGCCGCGACCACGGCCTTGTCGTCGGTCCGCACCAGCCGCTCGAGCACGCCGCGCGCCGCGCCCCAGCGCTTTTCCTGCGTGAGCAGCCGCGCGTAGCCGAACGCCGCCTCGGGGCGAAGGTCGGTGGCACCCCCGTCCTTCACGGCACGCGCGTAGGCGTCGAGCGCGCCGGCGCGGTCGCCGGTCACCTCACGGGCCCGCGCCAGCGCGGCCCAGGCGCGGGGCGCGCGCGGGTCGTTCGGCGAGGTCGCCACGAACTGCTCGAGCGCCGGGCGCGCCGCCTCGGGCCGGCCCGTCTCCACCTGCGCCTCGGCCAACGTGACCCGGGCGGGATCGAGAAACGGGCTCTTCGGGTAACGTCTCTCCAACAGCGTGTACGCCTCGGTCACGACGGGCCACGCCGACACCGCCGCGGCGCCGGCGCCGACACGCTCCAACGCGTCGTCCGCCGTCTCGTCGGATGGGAACTCCTCGGCGAGCCGCTTGGCCGTCGAGAGCGCCCCGGGCCAATCCTTCTCCTCGACGGCGATCCCGGTCAGGACGTAGAGCAGCCGCGGCGCCGCGAGTCCCTTCGGCGCGAGTCCGAGCGCCGCGAGCGCCGGCTGTTTGAATTCCTTCACCCCGCCTCGCTGGAAGGCGACCACCGCCAGCCCGTATGCGGCGACGGCCGCGACCTCCGCCGTGCCGGCGTCGCGGGCCTCGGTGAGCTTGCTCGTCGCGGGCTCCAACTGCCCCTGGGCGAGCGCGGCGACACCGAGGCCGAGCGTGGCGAGAGGGCCGACCCCCTCACGCTGCGCCTGCGTGAACGCGCTGGCCGCCTCGCCCGGACGCCCGGCAGCGAGGAGGGCCGCGCCGAGCGCGGACTGGGCCCGACCGAGGAGCGGCGGGAATGGCGCGCGTCGGATCCAGTCGCGGAGCGCGGGCTGCGCGGCGCCCACGTCCCCGGTGCGCACCATGAGCATCGCGCGATTGAGTCGGGCGAACTCCGTCCGCGGCGCTCGGGGGAAGCTCGAAATGACGCGCTCGAGGAGCTGTCGCGCCTCCTCGCGGTCGGCGTCGCTGCGCAGCGCCAGCTCCGAGGCGAGCTCGAGCGCATCAGGCGCGCTTGGATCGCCGGGGAGCGCCTGCGCGAACTCCAGGAACTCCCGGCGCGCGTCCTCGAGGCGATCGTGACGCAGCAGTGACCACGCGAGCCCGAGCCGCGCGGCGGGCGCCTGGGCGTGGGTCGGAAACTCGACGAGGACGCGGCGGAAGGCCGCCGCGGCCGTCAGGTGCTCGCCCGCGTGATACGCGGCCTCGGCGCGCAGCAACAGCACGGCGACGCGCGCGTCGGGCGAGGTCGCGGCAGAGACGACGCCGGGAAGGTCGCGAGCCGCCTGGGCGAACTCGCGCAGCTCGAAGTTGGCCTGGGCCAGCCGGTACGCCGCGTACCAGCCCGTCGCGCTCGCGGGGTCCATTTTCTGCGCCAACTCATACTGAGTGCGCGCGTCATCCCGGTTCCCGCCGAGCCGGTACGCTTCCCCCTTCAACAGGAGGGCATGCGCGCGCACACCGGTCGTGAGCGTCGCGCCCAGCAACTCCTGGACGAGCGCCGGTACCTCCGCCGGCTTTTTCGCATCGATCAGCACACGCGCGAGGCGGATCTGGAGCGGCACGACCAGCAGCGAGCGACGCGCCTCCAGCCCGCGGACCATGTTCTTCGCGCCGTCGGGATCGGAGGGGAACAGCGCGAGCGCGAGCCCCGCCTCGACCCACTGGCGGTCGGGGCCCCCGCTCCTCGTCGACGCCAGGTACGCGCGAAAAGCGGTCGCGCTATCAAGATAGCGCTCGCCCGCCAGGTTCCACCAACCGAGCCGCGCCCAACCCGCCTCCAGCAGCGGGTGCGGCCCCCCCCGGACGAACAGGGTGAGCTCGCGAACCGATCGCTCGTACTGGCCGGCGCGCCCGAGCGCCTCGCCGAGCCAGAACGAAACGTCGCGCGCGAGCCGGGCCGGAGCGCCGCGAGACGCGAGTGCTGTCCATGCCGCCACCGCCTCGTCGTGCCGACCGAGCGCGTAGTTGGCGAGCCCGAGGCCGTGCAGCGCCCAGGCCTCCAGCACGGACGGCGTCGCCGTCTGGAACTGGGTGAAGGTGTCGCGCGCGCGCGCCATCTGGTTGAGCCGAAGCGCGGTCCAGCCGCTCGAATGCAGGCTCCAGACTGCGAACTCCGAGGTCCTCGGGCCACTGGCAACCTGACGGAAGAGCGCGTCCGCCTGCTGGAATCGGTCGAGCCGATAGTAGGTCTCGGCGAGCCAGTAGCGCGCTTCCGCCACGAAGTCGCGATCCGAGCCGCGGCGGACCGCCGCTTCGAGATCCTGGGCCGCGTCGGAGTACTCGCCCTTGGCGTAGTGCGCGCGCCCGCACTCGAGGGCCTTCGACACGATGCCGAGCGCCGCACCGACGCATGCGAGGGTGCCCGGCGGACCGAGGGGGGCAGTCAGCTTGTCGGCCGTCGGCGCCACGACGGGCGCCAGCGGCATCGTCGGGAGCTCCGAGGGTGAAGGCGGCAGCGGCAAATCCGCGGCGGCGACCGGCGGTTTCTCGATCGGTGCCTCGGCGAAGGGCACGAGCCCGGTCAGATCCGGCGGCGGCGGAGCCAGCGGTAGCACGGTCGCCGCCGGCGCCGGGCCCGGCAGCGCGACGAGCGCGGCGAGCAGGACGAGCGCGAGCCGGCGTGGCGTCACGAGCGCTTCTCGCCGCTCGTGGACGACTTGCTGAGCCGGGCCTTGACCGCCGCTGCCCGGTCGCGCGCCCAGTCCCGCAGTGTCACGTCGGGGCTCTTGCTGGCGACGGACTCGTACGCGGTGAGCGCGGCGCGCAGCTCTCCAAGCTGCTCGCGCGCGAGGCCGAGGCCGGCGAGCGCACGATAGCGGTCACCGGCTTCGAGGTTCTTCACGGCGCCGACGGCTTCGAACGACTTCGCCGCGTCCCGGGGGCGGTTGAGCTTCAGCTCCGACTCGCCCTCCAGCAGGAGCGCCTCGGCACGGACCGCATCATCGTTGCTCGCGGTGGCCGCCTTCGCCTGGGCCGCGGCATCCTGCCAGCTCTTCCGCTTGAACGCCGCGCGGGCCAGCTCGAGAGCGGCTTGGTGGGCCAGCGGGTGACTCGGGAACTCCTTGCGGAGTCGCCGCCATGCGGTCTCCTGGTTCTGGAGCTGCCCGATCCGGCCCGCGATCAATCCGGCATCGTAGAACGCCTCGGGGGTCGGTGGTGACTGCTGCATCAGCTGCGCGTAGGCGCCCTGCTGCTGGGTCCGGTTTCCGTGCTTGGCGAGTGTCGCGGTGATCGTCTGACGCGCGGCCGGTGCCAGCTGGTGCGATGGATATGCCGCGACGAACGCTTTGAGGTCGTTGACGCCCACCTCCCGGTCGCCCATGGCCAGGCGTGTCGAGCCGAGCAGGTACTGCGCGTCAGGAACAAGCCGGTGTTTCGGGTACTTCGTCGCGAAGCCCGTGAGCAGTGGCAGGGCGTCGGCATAGCGCTTGAGCTCGAAGAGTGTTTGCGCGAGATAGAAGCTCGCGGACGGCGCCTGCGGGTGTTCGGGCCAGGTCGTGACGAGGTCACGCAAGGCCTTGGCCGCGGCCTCCGGCCTGCGCAGCTCGAGGTCGCTCAGGGCGAGACCGTAGGCAGCGTCGGGCGCAAGCGGCGAGGCCGCATCCTGTCGCATCACGTCGTCATAGGCCGCGCGAGCTTCGGCAAAGCGCTTGACGCGGTAGAGCGCCTCGGCTTCCCAGAAGCGCCCCTCGAGCCGCCGAGCGGGCGGCGCCAGCGTACGAAACCGGCGGAAGGCCTCGAGCGCCAGATCCGCGTCGCCCAGCGCGAGCCGCGCCCGCCCCACGAGCAGCACGGCCGATGGCAGCCGCGGGTCGTTCGGGTATTCGGCGATGAAGCGCTCGAGGACCCGGCGGGCGAGCGGGTGAAGCCCGTCCGCGGAGGCCTGCTCGCCGACGAGCCAGAGCCGTTCGGCTTCGTCGAGCGCGAGCGCGAACGGCGCGGAGAGGGCAACTAGCAGGAGCGACGCCAACGCCAACACGGAAAGCAGCGTGCGCGTCATGATGACAACCCATGGTAGCACGCTTGTGGTACGGTCTCAGCGTGGCTCTGTGCGTGTTCGACCTCGACCACACTCTCATCCAGACGCCCCTCGATCTCGCGGCCATGGCGGTCGATATGCGGGCGCTCATCGAGGCGGCGAGCGGCCCCCTTCCCGCCGGCACGAGCGCTATCGCGTGGGCGAGCTGATCGCGTACTGCCGGTCGCAGGCGCCGACGCTGGAGTCCGCGGCGTGGGACCTGGCACTCGAGCACGAGCGGCGCGCGATGGAGGTGGCCACGCTCGAGTCGGGCGCGCTCGCGGCGCTCCGGGGTGCGCGCCGCGCCGGGTTCGCGACGGCGCTCTGGACGAACAACGCGCGGGCACTCACCCTGCCCGCGCTCGAGCGCCTCGGCCTGGCCGGCGACCTCGACCTGGTCGTCACGCGCGACGACATGCGCGCGCTCAAGCCGGACCCTGACGGGTGGCGCGTGATTTCAGAACATTTCAGCGGTCGCCTCGCCGGGGGCACCGGCTCAGCTCCCACTGCCCCACATTTCAGCGGTCGCCTCGCCGGGGGCACCCAGGCGGTCGTCGTCGGCGACTCGTGGGTCGACGGGGTGGCTGCGGCCGCGGCGGGCGTTCCGTTCATCGCCTACCGCGCCCGGCAGGCAGATCTCGACCGCTGGAAGGTGACGCCGATCGCGCAGCTCGCGGATCTGGCGCTCCTACCCGCCTGGCTCGAGGCCCGAGGCAACGGGCGGCCCTAGCGTGGATCTCTTCGGAGAGCCCGAGCGAGCCGCGGCCGCCCCGCGGACGCCGGCGCCCTTGGCCGACCGGGTGCGACCGCGCTCGCTCGACGAGATCGTAGGGCAGGAGCATCTGCTGGGGACCGGCCGGGTGCTGCGAGCCGCGATCGAGACGGGCGAGCTGCACTCGATGATTCTCTGGGGTCCCCCGGGCTCCGGCAAGACGACCGTCGCGTCGTTGATGGCGCACGTGACGGGGGCCCGCTTCGTCGCTTTCTCGGCGGTCCTGTCGGGAGTCAAGGAGATCCGCGAGGTGATCGGCGAGGCGGAGCGCCAGCGCGCCCGCCAGGGGATGCGCACCATCCTCTTCGTCGACGAGATCCACCGGTTCAACCGCGCCCAGCAGGACGCCTTTCTCCCCCACGTTGAGAAGGGCACGGTCGTCCTTGTCGGCGCCACGACCGAGAACCCGTCCTTCGAAGTGAATTCCGCGCTGCTTTCGCGCTGCCGGGTCTATGTCCTTCGCGGACTCGAGGAGGACGATTTGCTCGCGATCATGCGGCGGGCGCTCGCGGACGGCGAGCGCGGCCTCGCCCAGCTCCACCCCGAGGTGACCGCCGAGGCGCTCCGCTCGATCGCGGGCGTGGCGAACGGTGACGCGCGGGTCGCGCTGAACGTGCTCGAGCTGGCCGTGCTGCTGGCGCCCGTCGCGGGTGGCCGGCGGCGCGTCACCGAGGCCTCGATCCGGGAGGCGGCGCAGCGGCGGACGCTCCTCTACGACAAGTCCGGCGAGGAGCACTACAACCTGATCTCGGCGCTCCACAAGTCGCTGCGCGACTCGGATCCCGACGCGGCGCTCTACTGGCTCACACGCATGCTCGATGCCGGCGAGGACCGGCTCTACATCGCCCGCCGCCTGGTGCGCTTCGCCTCCGAGGATGTCGGTAACGCCGACCCCGGCGCGCTCTCGCTCACGCTCGCGGCGAAGGAGGCATACGACTTCCTCGGGGATCCCGAAGGGGAGTTGGCCCTGGCCCAGGCGACGCTCTACCTGGCGCTCGCGCCGAAGTCCAACGCCGTGTATGTCGCCTACAACGAGGCGAAGGAGGACGTGAGCCAGCGGCCGGCGGAGCCTGTGCCGTTGCACATCCGCAACGCTCCAACGCGCCTCATGAAGGACCTGGGCTACGGCGCGGGATATCAGTACGCCCACGACGCCCCCGGCGCGCGAGTCGATCAGGAGGACTTGCCCGAGTCGCTCCGCGGGCGCCAGTACTATCGCCCGACCGACCGTGGGCTCGAGGCTGAGCTGGGGCGCCGCCTCGCCGAGTGGAGACGCTGGCGCTCGGAGCGGTAAGCGCCTAGGGTATAGCCATGTGGCCGCTCAACCTGCTCAAGAAGCGCCACTGGATCCTCCTGGCGCTCTGTTTTCTCTTCCTCGCCACGTACAGCGGCTTCGTGAGCTGGGCCAAGGTCGCTCAGGCGCTCGAGCAGCTCGCGGATCAGCCGGCGGTCCGCCAGCGGTTCGCGACCCCCATCGGTCGGGGCGAGGCGATCGTCACCTCGTTCATGTTCTTCCTGCTGACACCGCTGGCGCTGGCCGCCGCCGGCGGGGTCGTCGCGTTCCTCGGGGCGATCGGGGCCGGCATCCTCCGCATGATCATTCCTTTTCGTGACCTGCCGCAGTCGATGTTCCTAGGCGTGGCGTATCTCGGAATCGCCATCACCATATGGCTCCTGCGCGACCTGTGGATGCAGCCGGCGTGGGAGTTCGTGGGTCTCATCGCCAAGGCCCTCCTCATCGCGACTCAGTAGGCGCCCGGTCGGACTCGATCGGGCGGGTCGTGCGTCGTGTCCTGCTAGAATGATTTGCATGTCTCGCCTGCGCGTGGGCGTCGTCTTCGGCGGCCGCTCCGGGGAGCACGAGGTGTCGCTCGCCTCGGCGGCGTCGGTGATCGCCGCGCTCGAGGAGCGCGGTCACGCCGTCGTCCCGATCGGCATCGCTCGCAACGGGCGCTGGGTCGTCGGCGGCGATCCCCTACGGGCGCTCGCGGCCGAGGCGCGCGTCGCGCTCCCGTCGGACGACGCCGACGGGGCCGTGAAGAAGGCCCTCGCGAACCGCGCCGAAGCCGTCGAGAGCGCCTCCGTCGAGAGCCTCGCACGCACCGAGCCCGCCGGCAGTCTCCCACCCGAGCTCCGCCAGGGACTCGACGTGGTCGTGATCATGCTGCACGGTCCGTACGGCGAGGACGGCACGATCCAGGGCCTGTTCGAGCTCGCCGACGTTCCGTACGTCGGCGCGGGCGTTCTCGCCTCCGCCGTCGGGATGGACAAGGTCACGATGAAGGCGGTGTTCCAGGCTTACGGCCTGCCCATCGTCGAGCACGTCGTGGTCACCCGACACGAGTGGCGCAGCGCGCCCGATCGCGTCGCGGCGCGTGTGGCCGAGACCGTCGGCTTTCCCTGCTTCGTCAAGCCCTCGAACATGGGCTCGAGCGTCGGGATCAGCAAGGTGAGCGAGGCGGGAGCGCTGGCCGCCGCGGTAGATCTCGCCGCTCGTCACGATCGCAAGATCCTCGTCGAGCGCGCCGTGCGGGGGCGTGAGATCGAGGTGAGCGTGCTCGGCAACGACGAGCCGATCGCCTCGTTCCCGGGCGAGATCAGTTACGACGCCGACTGGTACGACTATTCGACCAAGTACCTGGAGGGCCAGGCGCGAGTCACGGTGCCGGCGCCCCTGTCGCCCGAGACCACTCGGCGGATCCGCGAGCTGGCGATCGCCGCCTTCCGCGCGGTCGACTGTTCGGGCATGGCGCGCGTCGACTTTTTTCTCGAGGGCGATCGCGTGCTGGTCAACGAGATCAACACGATCCCCGGCTTCACCGCGACGAGCGCCTACGCGAAGATGTGGGCGGCCTCCGGGCTCGGCTACAGCGCGCTGATCGACCGCCTGATCGAGCTCGCCCTCGAGCGTCATCACGGCAAGGGGGGAACCGGGTGAGCGAGGACCCGCCTGCCAGGGCCGGAGGCTCTGCGGACCAGGAGCTCACCGGTTGACTCCCCGAACGTCGAGCGCCGGAGGCTCTGCGCAGGCGCTCCGACGGCTAAGTCCAGTAGACGTCGTCATCGCGGGCGGCGGCACGGGCGGCCACACGAGCCCGGGCCTGGCGGTCGCGGCCCTCCTGCGCGAGCGCTCGAGGACCTGCGCCTGGATCGGCTCTCGCTCCGGCATCGAAGCCCAGCGCGTGCCCCAGAGCGGCATCCCGTACATCGCCATCTCAACCGGCAAGCTCAGGCGCTACTGGGCGTGGCAGAACGTGGCGGACCTCCTCGTCAACGTTCCGGCGGGCACACTGAGCGTCCTTCGCATCTTGCGGACCCTCCGCCCCCGCGTCGTCTTCGGCACGGGCGGCTTCGTTGCGCTTCCCGTCGTGTTGGGCGCCGCGCTTCTAAGGGTGCCCGTCGTCCTCCACGAGCAGACGGCGGTCCCGGGCCTCGCGAACCGGATCGGCGCCCGGTTCGCGCGCCGAATCGCGGTCACGTTTCCCGACCGGGCAGGCCGCCTTCCCGCAGCCCGCGTGGTCGTGACGGGCAATCCCCTCCGGCCCGAGCTCCGCGCGGGCTCGAGGTCGAGCGCCATCGCCCGCTTCCAGCTGGATCCGGTCGTCCCCCTCGTGTACGTCACCGGCGGCGCCCAGGGCGCTCACCGGATCAATCGGGTCGTCGGGGACGCGTTGGCGTCGATCACCGAGCAGGCGCAGCTCATCCATCAGTGCGGCGAGAACCCCGCCACGGGTGATCGTCAGTGGCTCGAAGACCGGCGCGCCGCGCTGCCTCCAGCCCTGGCGCGCCGCTACACTGTCGTGCCCTACATCGGCGCCGAGCTCGCCGGGATCTATGCCGCGGCGGCGCTCGTGGTCGCCCGCGCGGGGGCCGGGACGGTGAACGAGTGCTGCCAGCTCGGCGTGCCGGCGCTGTACGTTCCGCTGCCCGGGACCCGTGGTGACGAGCAAACGGAGAATGCGCGGATCGTCGAGCGCGTCGGAGGCGCGGTCGTGCTCCCCCAGTCGATGCTCACGACGGAGCGGCTCGTTCGCGAGATTCGCGCGCTCCTCGCCGACCCCGCGGGACTGAAGCAGATGGGCGAGCATGCGCGGACTCTCGCCGTCCCCGACGCCGCGGAGCGCATCGTCGCTCTCCTCTGGGACTTCTGCCCATGACCGGCCGAGCGCCCGGGCCCGGTCAACGCGCGGGGGCCCGGCCCCGGAGATCCGGGCGCAACGGGCAGTCGTCGCAGCGCGGCACGGTGCGGCAGTTCGACTTGCCGACAGCCACGAGCAGCGCGTGAAACTCGTTGAACAGCCCGGGATCGGACGGCAGGTGCGCCTCGAGCCACGCGCGGGCCTCTTCGTAACCCGCCGTTGGGCCGATCAGACGGTGGCGAGCGAGTACGCGGCGCACATAGGCGTCGGCGACGAACACTGGCCGGCCCATGGCATAGAGGAGGATTGCATCGGCTGTCTCCGGACCGAGTCCGGGGATCTCGAGCAGGCTCCGGCGCAGCGGGCCGAGCGGCGCCGTCCGCATCCGATCGAAGCTCCCGCTCGAGCGCTCCACGAGCCAGCGCGTCAGCGACTGGAGCCGGCGCGCCTTCACGCGGTGGGTGCCAGCCGGGCGGATCACGCGTGCCAGATCGGAGACGGAGAGGTTGGCTACCCGGGCGGGCGTCAGCAGCCGGCGGGAACGGAGCGCTGCGATCGCGTGGGCGGCATTGACCCACGCGGTGTGCTGGGTAAGCACGGCGCCAACGGCGACCTCGTAGGACGTGCCGCCGGGCCACCAGCGCTGGCGGCCGAAGCGCCGGAGCAGCGACCCGTACAGGCGCAGCAGTCGGCGCTTGGCGCGATCCCGGGGCGGCCCGGGTATCCCGCGCCGCCCTGGCCGCGCTTGCGGCCCTGAGCCGATGCTCGGGCTCATCGTCCTGCTGCAGACCCTGGTCCTCGCGGTGAGCGGCCCGCCCACCTCACCGGAGTACCTTCCCATTCGAGTTGCGGAGGCTGAGGGCTACTTTGCGCTCGAGGGGCTTGCCGTCAGGGTCAAGATGACCCGGGCCGAATCGGGAGCCGCCGAGGCGCTGGCCCAGGGCCAGGCCGACCTCGCGGCGACGACGCTCGAGGCGATGCTGCGCTTCGGCCTCCGGGCGCCGAGCCAGGCGCCGCGGCTCGTCTTCGGCCTCACGGCTGCACCGCCGGTCGCTCTGCTGGTCGGGGCATCCCACATCGGCACCGTCCGCTCCATCGACGACCTGTCCGCGCTGCGAGTCGGGGTCACGACGCCGGGCGCGCCCGAGCACGCCTGGTTCGGCTGGCTTCTGGCGCGAGCGGGAATGAGCGTCGCCCAGGTCAGCGTGATGAGCCTCGGCGGACGGGGGCTCGTCGCCGCTTTCGACTCCGGCGAGATCCACGTCGCGCTCGTCCCCGAGCCGATGGCCACCCAGCTTCTGAGCCAGGGGCGGGCCAAATTGCTCGCTGATTTTCGAACCCCGCGCGCCGTCGCCGAGACACTGGGAACCAGCACTGTGAACGCCGCGGTCTTCGCCCGCGCCGACCGGCGCCCTCCGGACCGGGACCTGTTCGCCATGACACGGGCCCTTAGAAAGGCCGAGCAGCGCATCCGGACCGGCGAGGCCCGCGAGGTGGCCGGCAAGCTCCCGACACAGGTGGTGGGCGAGCCCGAGGACTTCGCGGCCCGGCTTACAACCTCGCGCCCGCTCTATCTGCCCGACGGCCTGGTCTCCGCCGACCAGATTCAGCAGACGATCGCGATCATCCGGGCGCACACGCCCCTGCCCCAGTCGGTTCGGATCCCGCGCCCCGAGGAAATGCTTCAGATCAAGGCCCCGACCGCTCGCTGACGACGACGCCGAATCCCTCCAAAAGCCGGCGCGTCGTCTCCACGGGCAGCCCGATGACGTTGGTGTACGAGCCGACGATGCCGTCGACCAGTGCGCCCTGAAGATCCTGAATCGCGTAGGCTCCGGCCTTGTCGAGCGGCGCGCCCGATGCCACGTACGTCTCGATCGTTGCATCCGGGTACGCTGCCATGAGCACGCGGCTCACGACCGTCGTGGAAGCGGCACGGCCGCTCT
>WNFC01003764.1_pt1 | contig 16458 bp, 12 predicted proteins | sample 5400541 | NCBI WGS metagenome assembly WNFC01 (sample SAMN13153342, study PRJNA577476) | soil metagenome | isolation source: 120 cm saprolite under Douglas fir tree site 2 hole 2 replicate 1 | place: USA:California | collected 2015-04-18
GCGGCCACTGGGGAATCGAGAACAAGAGCCATTACGTCCGCGACACCGTATACCGGGAAGATAACAGCCAGGCCTGGGCAGAAGAAGGACCGCAGGCCATGGCCTCGCTCCGGAACCTCGCCCTCGGGCTATTCCGCCTGAAGAAAGTGAACTGCATCAAGGAAACCGCAGAATGGGTCTGCCGCGACCGGACGCGGGCACTCCTATTCATGACTACACAGCGTGACGGCGGTCACGCTTAGCGATCTTGAATTGGCCCTGCTATGTAGGTGTTAATGCGTTGCAAGAGACGATACAATCGCGACCTGCTGAACCGGCCATAGTAGTTCATCCAACCGCGCACGACCGGATTGATCCACTCGGCAAGATCCGCCAGTTCAGACCTGGCCTGGGCCGGAGACGGCCCGCAGGCCCTGGCTTCCCTCCGCAACCTCGCACTCGGGCTATTCCGTATGAAAAACGTCAAAGCCATCAAGGAAACCGCAGAATGGGTCTGCCGCGACCAGACGCGGGCACTCCAGTTCATGACTACCTAACGCAACATAGGTCACGGATGGTGATCTTGAATTGGCCCTGCGTATCTGGTCACCGAACGCGGTTGTAGTCTGCTCGCCAAACATCCTCATCTGCTTGATATGCAGGTGATCGTGAGGCACCAGAACCAGGCGCACAGCGCCTCGATCACCTCTGCATATCAATCATTCTGGTGTAGCGAAGGCGTGCGCGCGGCCATCGCTGGCCCGTTAAGGGGCCGTGTGGCCAGGCACGTTAGGGCCTTTCCAACGAGGGAGGATGTACCCACTACATTCCACTGGGGCTCGGACCTCTCACAGTCTCACCAGGCCTACGAGACGAACAAGAACTCGGAGGTCAGAACACATTGGTTTTTGGTGCACTCGCTCTGGACGATGCGAGTCTCGCAAGCATCGGCCGGCTGCGGGATGTGCGGCAGACCGTGAACGTCCCAATTGCCCGCGGCTGTTGCCGATATCAATGCATCCAAGCGGTGAGTCGGTCAATGACGGGCGCCTGAAGTGTGGCACTGCCCGGTGCCATCTGGGTGAGCATAAGCCGCTGAAGCTCACGATTGCTGACTCGCCCAGCGTGCGTCACTGGCTGTTGAAGGGCATTGACCGATAGAGTACGGTGCACCTGTTTTGTTCAGCCGGAGGTGGCGCATGGGGAGAACGCGGGCACGTGCCGCATCGTATACCGTCATTCTTGCGAGTACTCCTCATAGCACGAAGGAGAGAAGACCATGAGCGATTTGCACCGCAGCGCGGCGGCTTGCGGGCCAAGGTGAAGTTCAGGCGCAGGGCCCCGGCTCAAGGGGAAGCCGGGCCCACGATCCAAGTGGTCAAGAGTCCCTTGCCCATAGCCATGGTAGGCAAGAGCTACTACACCCAGCTCGAGCCCAGCGGTGGGACTGGTCCTTACCGGTGGGCTACCGTCGGGGGTGCGCTCCCCCCCCCAATGCCATGTAGATGAACGTGTTGGCGTGTCTGGCGGGGGCCGGGAGATTAGTTACGGTGAGTGACAGGCGAGGGGCTGGCGGGGGCGACACGGCGTGCGTTATGCCCGGGTTACGTGATTCCGGGAGGGGCTCCCGGTAGAAGAAGAGGTGCTTACGCCCTTCTTGCCCCTGGAGCCCCTGATGTCTTCATATCCTGTTTCGCCGATGCTGGCCAGTGATGCCGCTGGCGGGGCGGGGTGGCCGCGGGATCTGCCCGGCGGGGGGATGGTCGCGATCCGGGTGGCTGACCTGGCCTGCCCGGTGCGGCGGGCGCTGCGCGAGGGGGACCGGACCGCGCTGACGGCCGCCGGGACGGGCCGGATCCGCAGCGGGGACCTGGTGGTGTTCTGCAAGCCGGTCGTCATCGCGCCCGCGGTGGTCCGCCGCGACGGGCGCGTGCAGGCCGGCGGGCACCCGGCGGATCACGCCCGGCTGGGGGTGCTGGAGCAGCAGCTGGATGAGATGACCGGTCAGCATGACACGATCGGCCAGGTGGCGGTGCAGGTGAAGCTGGCCGGGAAGGTCAAGGGCACCTGCCGGCGGTCCATGACGACCGCGCTGATGCTGCGGGCGGTGCTGCTGATGGCGGTCATGCCGGAGGCGGATTACACGGCGGTGATGACGGCGCTGCTGGGCGACCTGGCGGGCGTGCCCTGGCACATCCCGTTCGCGGTGCCGACCGCGACAGTCCTGTCCACCTGGCGGAAAGCGGCCGGCCCGGAGCCGGTCCTGCGGCTGCAGGAGATGACCCTGGCCGCGTCCGCGGCCGAGCACGAGGCCCGTGATTACCGGGCCGTGCCGGGCCTGGACCTGGACGTGGGCGCGGTCGACGGGACGCTGACCCGGACGCCGGACACGCCGGCCAACCGGGCCGCGTATGGCTCGACCGGGACCGGGGATGACTCCTCGCCTTACCCGCAGCTGCGGGACCTGCTAGTCAGCGACGCGTCCACCCGCGGCACCTTCGCGGTGCTGACCGGCCCGTCCGGCGGGGATAAGGCCGAGGCCGAGCAGAAGCTCCTGGACCGGGCACTGGCCGAGTACCCGCGGGTGTTCACCAAGGGCCGGCTGTGGGTGCTGGATCGTAACTTCCCCGGCGTGGCCCGGATCAAGAAGATGATCAGCCTCACCCACGTGCTGATCCGGCTCAAGAGCGACATCCCGGTCCGCAGGACCGGGCCGTTCCTGCCCGACGGGTCCTACCTGGCCGAGGTCAGCGGCGGCGGCGAAACGGTGCGGATGCGGGTCATCGAGTACCACGTCACCGTGGAAGGCCAGGACGTCCCGGAGATGTTCTGCCTGGTCACCGACCTGGAGGACTGGCGCGCCTACCCCGCGTGCGTGCTCGCCGGCGTGTACAAGTGGCGGTGGGACGGGTCGGAGACCGCGCTGCGGGAAGCCAAGTCCGCGATCCGCGGCGCCGGCCCCTCCACCGGGCCGATGTTCCGCTCGCAGTCCCCGGACCTGGTCCGCCAGGAACACGCCGCCTGGGTCACCGCCGCCGAGCTCGTCCGCGCGGCCGCCCGCACTGCCACCTGGCCTGCCGCCCCGGCCGGCAAGGGCCGCCGCGCCGGCCTGCCCGTCTGCCCCCGCGAGATTTCCTTCACCGCCGCACGGCGCGCCGCGGTCGCCTCGGTCCGGCACGGCACCGCCACCGCCAGCCTGCCCGCCGCGGTAACCGCGGCCGCCCGCGACGCCGCCCTGGCCCGCATCGCCAGGTGCCGCATCACCGTCGACCGCGACCGGCACCGCGCCCGCGAAACCAAGGCCCGCGACGGCTTCCGCCACGCCCGCCGCGACATCACCACCCGCGCCGCCCGCGCCGAGATCAGCGTCTGCGGCCTCCTCGCCGCCTGACTCACCCGGACCCTCAAAGCCCCGCAGCAGCCCTCACGGCAACAGCCGGAACGTGGACCCGGCCGCCCGCCCGGCACGACAGCCGGGCCACCAGCACGCACCCGAGGCGATATCACTCTCCGTGGAACATCACGACAAACCCATCAGCATGCGCCTGAAGCCCGAACGCCCTCTTCTACATGGCATTGGCTCCCCCCCGGGCTACTCTTGAATCAGATGGGAACGATCTCAGGGAAGCCCAAAAATGACGGAACCTTCCGCTTCGCCGTCCAAGTCACCGACGCCAACGATAACAAATCCGGCGAGCAGGAGCTCATTCTAACCGTCAGCCCGAAACTGAGGATAACAAGTGACGTATCCCGTCGGCAGGACCTACCGGCACCGGGCTCAGACTTCATCGCCGACCTCCACGTCGAAGGCGGATCCCCGCCCTACAAATGGAAAGCCGAACCCGAATCCAGCCTGCCCGGTGAGATCAATCTGGACGATACCGGCAGGATCACTTGGACTGCCAGCCCCGTCAACCTCCGAACGAAGCGGTTCAGGGTCAAATGCACCGACCAGGACGGCTCCGCTTACGGTTACGTCGACACGGCTACCTTCTTCATCAAGGCCTGTCCCCCGTGGAGGCCATGGCGTCGCCGCGGTTCCGCCGGCAACCTCCAGATAGCTGGCCTTTCCGTCACGGTCCGCCCCTCGTGGCGCAGCCTGTTGTTCCACACAAGCAATTACCTCTTCTTGCTTGGCATCGGGCTACCGGCGTTCGGTGCCGCCTTGATCTTGTTCTACGCAGTTGCCACTCCTGGTTCCACCTTGAGCTATTTGGGTGTCGGACTGCTGACAGCCTTTGCGGCTTTCTTGATCGGCGGTCTCGGTGGCTTCCTTTTCGGCATCCCGAAGATGGTTTCGTCCGGCCAGGCCCGTCAAACGGTCGGACCCCAGTACGCACCGAGTTCGAACCTAGCCGAAGTGAGCGACTGGCTCACGAAACTGCTGTTGGGTGCCGGACTCGTCCAGCTCACCCACCTCGGTGCACCCGTTGGTAGTCTGATCGATCACATCGCTCGTGGTCTCTCTATGCATCCGGAATCTGTGGCAGCCGCCCAGGTCATGGCGGGAACCATTCTCTTCAGCTACACGGCGGTCGGCCTGCTTGATGGTTACGTCATCACGACCACGTGGTACCAGAGCTGGATCGTCAGGCATGCAGGGTAGTCGTGAATGGCCAACGGCGCGTCAGACATCTCCCAGGGCTGTCCATGCCTGCGGGTCACCAGATCGCGGTCATCACAGCCATGAATGCTAGCGAATGACTTTGCCGAGGCCCTGAGCCCACACCGGTCGGCGCGTGTACGTTGGCGCCAGAACTTGGCATTCTGCGCGCAGCTCGAAGACGCGCATGACACTACTGACAGCCATCCCGATTCGGCGTTCGGTATCAGTGCGGACACTTGAATTGGCGGCCCCGCCAAGACCATCACAATGTGCAACCTCAGCCGACCGAGAACCGTTGACCGTCATTCGAGGTGGCCGCGATGGTCAGCCAGCCTGCCGGTTACCAGTCCTCCTGGTCTTCGGCTGCCCACGGATTCATGTAGATTCGGTGACCATCGGCATTGTCGGTCTCGTCGACCATTCTCACCGCGGCGACAGCCTCGGCAGGCGGGGCGCTGGCATCCGGCGCCGGCTGCTGCTCGATCCGGCGCCTGATGGCGCGGCGCAGGATGAGCCAGTTCGCGGCCGCCGCGGCCAGCGCGGCCGTGACGCCGATCTCGAGTATCGCCACCAGGCCGACCTGGAACCCCGACGGGCCGACCGCCGACAGATGGCCGTCACCGAGCGGGCCGCCTGCGAAGGCCGCCGCCAGGCCAGCCAGGCCGCCCGCCGCCGTCCCCGCGGCGAACCCCCACAGCGGGGCCGCCTCGATCACCGGCGTCGGCGCGATCCGCACCGTGACGATCCCGGCGAAGACGCCGGCCAGGTACGGCAGGGCGAGGACCGCCACCGGCACCCAGGCCGGATCGCCCGGCCGGGGCCCTGCCGGTATGGCCGCGAGCATCGGGAAGACCGGGACCGCGCCGAGAACCGAGCCGGTCGGCGCGACCACGGTGCCCGTGCCGAACGCGAAACCCGGGCCGAGCGTGTAGGCGACCGCCCAGATGATCGCGTTCGGCGCGTAGGCCAGCTGGGCCAGCAGCAGCAGCGCGGCGCCGCCTACGCCGGGCGCGAGCGCGTCGCTGGCCGCCCGGACCTCAGGCAGGTGCACCGCGAGCGAGGCACCCGCCAGCACCGCGCCCGCCGCGGCGAGGATGGCGGCCGAGCCGAGCATGCCCATGACGACCGACCGCGGCCTGGCCGGCATCAGGCTCGCCAGCCGCGACCACGGCGCCAGCCCGCGGGCGGCGCCCAGCCCGCCCGCCACCAGGGCCAGCAGGAAGGACGCGAGCACCGCCTGCAGCAGCGAGGGCGCCGCGACGGCCGTCCGGCTGGCCACGGCCAGCGCGCCGGCCAGCAGCGCGTACGGCAGCGCGAGCGCGACCGCCGCGTAGCCGACATGTCGCAACCGGGTGACCGCGCCGGCCCGCACCACCCATCGCCCGGCCATGGCGAGCAACGCGCCTGGCAGCAGCACCAGCCCGAGCGGGAGCAGGCCGATCCGCCCGGCGCCGCGGACTGTGAAGCCGACGTGGTGCGCCACCAGCCAGAGCATGGCGGCGGTGCGCAGCACCCCGCCCAGGCCGCTCCCGATGCCGACGTGCGGCGCGGTAATCCAGCCGATCGCGGTGAGCGTCGTGAGCACGGCCAGCCCGCTGGCGGCCGCCGCGCAGGCCGCGATGCCGCCCGTGACGACCAGCGGCCGGGCGGGTTGTGTCCGGGGCCCGCGGCCGTCCCCGGACCCGGCGGGTCCGGAAATGTCCGGCCCCTCCGGGTCGGGAGCCGGCGGTGCTTCGGCGGAAACGCTCACATAGCCGATCCTGGCAACGATCGCCGCCCGACCCGAGGAGGCGCGCCGGTCGGACTACCGGGCGCGCATGATGTCGCGGACGAGGGCGGCGGTCTCGCTGGGGGTCTTGCCGACGCGGACGCCGGCTTTCTCCAGGGCTTCCTTCTTGGCCTGCGCGGTGCCGGAGGAACCGGAGATGATCGCGCCGGCGTGCCCCATCGTCTTGCCCTCGGGGGCGGTGAACCCGGCCACGTACCCCACGACCGGCTTGGTCACGTGCTGCTCGATGAAGGCCCCGGCCCGCTCCTCGGCGTCGCCGCCGATCTCGCCGATCATGACGATGGCGTCGGTCTCCGGGTCCTCGGAGAACGCCTGCAGGCAGTCGATGTGCGTGGTCCCGATCACCGGGTCGCCGCCGATGCCGACCGCGGTGGAAAAGCCGATGTCCCGCAGCTCGTACATCATCTGGTAGGTCAGCGTGCCGGACTTGGAGACCAGCCCGATCCGCCCCTCGGTGGTGATGTCGGCCGGGATGATGCCGGCGTTGGACTTGCCGGGAGAGGCGACGCCCGGGCAGTTCGGCCCGATGATCCGGGTCCGGTGGCCCGCCGCGCTGGCCCGCGCCCAGAACTGCGCGGTGTCGTGCACCGGGACGCCCTCGGTGATCACGATGCACAGCGGGATCTGCGCCTGGATCGCCTCGATCACCGCGTCCTTGGTGCCGGACGCGGGCACGAACACCACCGACACATCCGCCCCGGTCGCGGCCATGGCATCGGCGACCGTGCCGAACACCGGGACCCCGGTGCCGTTCAGCTCGATCACCTGGCCCGCCTTGCGCGGATTGGTGCCGCCGACGACCCGGGTGCCCGCGGCCAGCATCCGCGCGCCGTGCCGGCGCCCCTCGCTGCCGGTGATGCCCTGGATCATGACCCGGCTCTGGCCGGTCACGAAGATGGCCATCTCATGCTCCCTTCGCCGCGAGCCCGGTGCTGGCCCGTCCTGGGCTGGCCAGTTCCGCCGCCCGGCGGGCCGCGCCGTCCATCGTCGCCACCTGCTCCACCACGCCGATGGCCGCATCGGCCAAGATGCGCCTGCCCTCGGCGGCGTTGTTCCCGTCCAGCCGGACCACGACCGGGCGGTCCACCTGCTCCCCGCGCGATCCGAGCATGCCGATCGCCGAGACGATCCCGTTCGCCACCTCATCGCACGCGGTGATCCCGCCGAACACGTTGACCAGGACGCTGCGCACCCCCGGGTCGGACAGCACGATCTCCAGGCCGTTCGCCATCACCTCCGCCGATGCCCCGCCGCCGATGTCGAGGAAGTTCGCCGGCCTGATCCCGCCGAGCGGCTGACCCGCCTGCGCCACCACGTCCAAGGTCGACATCACCAGGCCCGCGCCGTTGCCGATGATGCCGACCTCGCCGTCGAGCTTGACGTAGTTCAGGTGCTTCGCCCTGGCCCGCGCCTCGATCGGGTCGGTGCTGCTGAGATCCTCGAACCGCGCGTGCTGCTGCCGGAACGCGGCATTGTCATCCAGCGTCACCTTGCCGTCCACCGCGAGCACCGCGCCATCCGTGGTCAGCACCAGCGGGTTGACCTCGGCCAGGGTCGCGTCCTCATCAGCGAACATCGCCCACAGCCGCCCGGCCAGCACGGCGGCGCCTTCCGCGGCCCCGGCCGGGATCCGGCCGGCCGCGATGATCTCCGCCGCCTTGGCGCCGTCCACGCCGGACAGCGGCGACACCGGGATCCTGGCCACCGCATCGGGACTGCTGCGCGCGACCTCCTCGATCTCCATGCCGCCCTGCACCGAGCAGATCGACAGGAACGTCCGGCTGGCCCGGTCCAGCAGGAACGACAAGTAGTACTCCGCCGCGATTTCGGCGGCCTGGGCGATGAGCACCGTGTGCACGGTGTGGCCCTTGATGTCCATACCGAGGATCTGGCCGGCCCTGGCATAGGCCTCCTCCGGGCCGTCCGCCAGCTTCACGCCGCCGGCTTTACCGCGGCCGCCCGTCTTCACCTGCGCCTTCACCACGACAAGCGGCCGGCCATCCGCCGCGAACTCCGCCGCGATGTCCCGCGCTTCCTCGGCCGTGTGCGCGACCTTGCCCGGCTGCACGGGCACGCCGTACTCGGCGAACAGGTCTTTCGCCTGATACTCAAACAGGTCCACTCTTAATCTCCACGATTTCCGCTGTTCATAAGCCTAATCATCCGATCAATCAAGATCTTGGTAGCCTAATTGGTAGCCTAATGCTCAGCTTTGGCCTCCGTCTGTCTTTCCTTTGCTCTCGAACAGCGGGCCCAGCGCGATGGCAGCGGTACGCGTGACCGGCCGGAGCTGGTGCTTGTACACGACCTCGGTTGTCCGAGTGCTGGAGTGGCCCACCGCGTCCGCGATCTGCTCGATGGGTACGCCGGAATCCGACAGGAGCGAAACGAATGTGTGGCGGAGCTCGCGTGGCGTCCAGTCCCGGCCGAGGTCCGCCTTCTCGGTGATCCGCTTAAACTCCATCCGGACATCGGTCGCGTACATCGGGCCACCGAGGCTCGTGCAGAACACCAGGTTGTTCTCCTTCCACGCCGTCCCGGCCTTCGCCCGGTCGGCAGCCTGCTTCAGGACCAGTTCCCGCAGCGCCTCTATGGCGATCTCGGGGATCTGGAACACGCGCCGCGACTTCTCGGTCTTGGGCTCCCCGGTGCGCCGTACCGATTGGTAGACGGCCACGGTGCCGGCCTCAAGGTCCACCTCGGACCAGCGCAGGGCGCGGGCTTCCTCGGTGCGGATGCCGCCGAGCATGCTCACGGCGACATATGGCCATAGGCGCTCTCCCTTGGCTGCGTCCAGCACGGCAAGAGCCTGCTCCAGGTTGAGTGACCTGGACGGCCGTCCTGGCAGTCCTGTGGGCACGGCAGTCAGGTCAGCAACATTCCGCACCACGAGGTCATTCACCATCGCGTTCCGGCTGGCCTGGATCAGGATCATCCGGGCCAGCCTAACGCTCCTGGTTGAGAAGCGCTTAGCCAGCTTGCCAAGCGCGAAGTCGACGTCCCGCACCTTCAGTTCACTGAGCTTGATGTTGCCGATCAGCTCGATCAGGTGCCTGGCCATGATCTGGTAGCCCGTTACGGTGGTTGCTGCCTGCGTGTTGAGGGTCTCCAGCCAGTCCTTGAGGCACTGCTCGACGGTGTGATGGGCGGGTGTGCGGACGCCTGCGGCAAGTTCCTGGTGCTTGGCCCGCAGCTTGTCCTTGACCTCGGTCTTTGTCCTGCCGCGAACGATGATCCGGTCTCGGCGGCCGTCTGGCTTCCAGCCGACCGTGATCGTCCCGACCCAGCGGTCTCGGCTCCGGTCGTAGTAGATCGAATCTTCACCTCGGGCGCGGCGCTTGGTCTCTGCCATGGCTGCCCTTCCTCGAAAATCTGTCAGTCCATCGTCGGCCAATGGTGACCGAGATAGGGATCAGGATGGTCCCTGTCCCAGCGGTCCAAGATCCTGGCCAACGCGGCAGCCTGCCCGCCTCCCGCTGGCAGGTTCTTCTTCAGGACGAACACCAAGACCAGGTCGCGCTCGGCGGCGAAGTCCGCGACATTCTCAGTGACGACAGCCCGGCCTTCGGCCCGGGCGGCCGCCGCAACCTGCGTATCGTCGGCTGCCCGCAGGCCGACCTCGCCGACCTGGACGGCGTCATGGCCGTACTTGGTGCGCAGGATCTCGGCCGCGGCCGCCGGGAACATCTCATCGATTAGGAAGGCGGTCACGCCAGGAGGGCTTCGCGCTGCCGTGCTGTGTGGCGGCTCCGCTCGGCCATGGCCCGGTTGCGATCGATCCGTTCGCGGATCCCACTGGGGTGTTCCGCCGCGTAATCCAGGGCGATGCGGATGAGCCGGGGGTGCAGATCCGACTCAGCGGCCAGGAGGCTGATTCGCTGTTCTTCGCTACCGTCCAGTTCTTGCAGGCGCGCGATGATTTCCCAGACGTCCGGGCCGGCCGCAAGCGCGGCGCGCCGGTCGTGCGCAGGGCCCCGGAAGACGATCCCGGGGTGGTCGAGCTGGTCGATCCCCTCGATGATGAGCTGATCCAGCAGCGCGGTGGCGGTCACGCCCTCGTGGGCGGCACGCGATGCCAGGCGAGCCCGGGCTGCGTCGCTGATCCGGAACGAGGTGCTTGCGGCCACGGTTAACCTCCCTATTCCTTCGCGACTTATTGTACCGCAGCGTAGCTCTTATGCGGTACAGACTATTACCTGCCACCCCCGAGCTGACCGGCGAACGTGCGGTGTGCAGCGGCCAGGTCCCTGATCCACTGGGTCATCTCGCCGGGCGGCTTTCTCGTGGCGTGCTGAAGTCGTCGCACTCCGCTGGGGTTGCGGGCTGGGGTTTGGCCGAGCGCAGGGGCGGTTAGTGCTGGCCGGGGTGGCGGCCAAGGGCCGCCGGATGATGAGCCTGAAGTGGGCACCGTTAGGACCATGCAGGAATGTCAGATGCGTTAATCTGGGCAGGCGGATCGGACCTGATCTCCTGCCTCAGGACGCAACGCCGAGGAACTGTTCCAGGTGCTGGCGTGTGATGAGCCGTCGTCTACCTATCTTTACGTAGTGCAGATTCCCGCGCCGCATCTGATCATATAGCAAGTCGCGGGACAGCCCGGTCAGATGAGCCACCTCATCGACCGAGTAAGCCAACCGTTCGGCAGCGGGATCCGGCCCTTCCTGGCTAGTTTCGCTTTCAGGTGACTCGGAAGTCATCGCCCTGCCTGGCCAGCACGCATCGCATCTTCGCATGTCACCGGCCCACAGCTGCGGGACATAGTGTAGTGCCTTCGGACTGGCGTATCCCAACTCGGAGTCATTCCCGTTCCAGGTGTCTAGGGAGCCTCGTGACTGTAACGGTAGGCCGCCAGAAAGGACAGTCCAATAGTGCCGTGACATTGCAGGGTGCTATATAGTGGGTCAGCATAAGACGGTGCTATTAGCGCGAAGAGCTAGCCGCCCGTATCAAGGCCGCTCTCCCAGGGAAAATTAGGAGATGCTATACCGTGATGCGATTCGCTGGCTGCGATAACTTGGCAGCCGCGATTTCCACGTCACGGTCCAAGACGCGCTCGAGTATCCACCCGGACGGCGACATCGCGGGTTTAGGGGTCGGCGGGCGGGATTCCGTTGTACGCAGCGGCGTGGATCAGCTCGCGTGCATGGCTTGGCATGGCGAACACGCGGCCATCAGGGTAGCTCCTGGCGGCAGGCGTCGCCGCACGCCTCCCGATACGCCTCGGCCAGCTCGGCGGCCTCGGGCACGCCGCGGTCGGCTACGGCGAGAACGATCTCGCGTGCTCGCCGGCCGTCCACCGGGGCCAGCCGCCCCGACCTGACCGCTTCCAGTGCCACCCCGGCCGCCTCGTCGTGCTTGTCCGCTGCGGTCAGCGCCAGCGCGAGGTCGAGCCGGGCCAGGGCCGCGCGCCGCGGCCGGGGCCGTAGCTCCGGCGCCTCGATCGCGGCGAGCACCTGGCGGGCGAGGCCCTCGGCGGCCGTGTCGCCGAGCCACGACAGCGTGGTGGCGACATAAAACTGCGCTTTGGGCGGGTCGTACCGGTAGTGGTGCTCGGGCCGGTCGGGCACTGGCAGCGGTGAGACCAGCGCCTCGACGCGGCCGAGCGCGGCGCGGGTCTCGCGTCCATCACCGAGCCTGGCCCAGGCGCGGCCTTCCTGCGCGGTCGCTTGGATGAACGCGCTGCCGGACTTCGGCGCGATCCGCTGCGCAGCCTGGGAGATGTTCGCCGCGCGGCGGTAATCCCCGACGGTCAGAACCTGCCAGGCCTGGGTTTCCAGGCACCAGGCGGCGATCTCGGCGTGGCCGGTCTCGCGGGCCAGCTGCGCCGCGGTACGCAGGTGCGCCGCAGCGGCATGGTCGCGGTGCAGGTCGATTAGGGTCGTGGCCGCTAGCAGGGACATCCAGCCGCCCACCACCAGCAGGCGGCGGTGCTCGGCCAGCGTCGTTTTGGCGTCGAGCAACCGGCTGACGTAGCCGAGGTAGCCGCGCACCCGGCCGAGCAGCTCGGCGGACGGGGTACCGGGGTAGGCAATGGACAGGTCGTCCACCGTCAGCTCCAGCCGCTCGACCGTGCCGATCCCGACCTGGCTGGCCTCGGCCTGACGGACGAGGTCCAGAGCGGCGACCTCGTCGGCGACGACGCTGTCGTCCCAGGCCGGGGCCGACGGGTGCCTGCTCGGCGCGCGGGCGGGGGCCAGGGCGCGCAGTGTCCCGCCTGCGGCCAGCCGCTCATCGAGGGTCTCGGCCAGCTCCGGGGAGGGCCGGGCCTTGCCGCTACGCAGGTTGGAGATGTGGCCGGGGTTGCACGGCACCATCCGGGCCAGCTCGCGCACGCCAACGCCGCGCGCGGCCATCAGGCGCGCCAGCTCGGTGCCGAAGTCGCTCATCTGCGTGTCCCGGGTCGCGGGCGAGGCCGTTGCCCGTTTGGCGTCATGTCGCCATACGGGCAACGTCTTCAGGCTACGCCCGAGCCCGGGCTTGACTGCTGGTATCTGCGTAGACACGGATTCGAGGAGAAACCGATCATGGGCAGGGCATCCGCCGCCAGCGCGCAGCCACGCGGCCCGTTCGCGGTCGATCAGGACCGAGCGCTGGCCGAACTGGAGCTGGCGTGGTCCGAGGGCGGATACCACGGGTTCACCGCCTCGGGCGACTCGTGGTGCGCGATCAGCAGTGCCGGTGAGGTGCTGGCCGGCGGCACCCCGGATGAGCTGGCCAGGGCCATCCGGGCGCACTGGCAGGCGCTGCGGGGATGACCGAGCAGGACCGGCCGAACCTTCGCGTGGTGGTCGGCCGTGAGGACTCGGTGGTCCGGCGGCGGCGGTTTGAGGAGGCCCACCCGGAGGCGGTGGTCCTGCCGCCGTGCGCGGGGCGCTGGCGCGCGGTCCTACCGGCCGGCCTGATCCCGGGCGACGGCACCAGGACCACGCTCGGGGCGTGGGACCTGGCGGACCTGATGGATCAGCTCGAAACGATTTACCCGGACAGCAGCAGGGACGCGGCCCGGTAGCGTACATGCACCCAGCTCATCCGCAGCGCGCCGACAGCTGTCCTTGCGGTCACTTCCCGACCCGGTACCTACGCGGTGGCCGTCAATCTGCGGCCTCGAAGTCGGCGTCGCGGTCCGCGGCGCGCTGGAGAATCTGCGGGGACGGCCGGATCTCCGGCTTGAGTGACTGCAAGATCGCGTCCTTGCCTGGTCCCGGCCAAGGCGGGAACGCCTGTCCAAGGTCGCCGTAGTCGGGGTCCTGGGGCGGGATCGTAAGGCTCTGCCAGTCCGCGAGCCTGTGGGCGAAGGTGCGGTGCGCCGCAGCGAGGTCCTTGATCCACTGGGCCAGCTCCGGGATCTGCTCCCCTGCGGTCATAGTGAGCTGGTCGCGCTGGGCGTCGGTGGCGGGTTCGGGTTCGGCCGACCGCAGCGGCGGGTAGTGCTGGCCGGGGTGGCGGCGGCGGAGTTCGGCGTCGGCGGCGACGGCCAGGTCCCGTTCGCCGATCGCGTCGGCCAGTACCTGACCGGGGTCCAGGCCGGCCAGTTCGGCGGCGTGAAGGGTGCGCCACAGCCATTTCGCCTGGTGGCTGGGCTCACAGCGGTAGCCGGGCGGCAGGGCGGCTAGGAGCAGGTCGCGGTAGCGTTGCTCGCCGGCCAGGGCGGTCTCGGCGGTCCAGATCGCATGCAGGATGGCAAGGTGGTCGGCGTCGGCCAGGGCCTGGTTCTATATCTGTGTGGCCGATTGCTGCTGGCCGTCCCGGTCCAGCACCCCGGCCAGCACCGCCAGTGCCTCCCGCGGGGTGGCGGCGGGAGCAGGCTGGCTGCCAGGTCCGGCGGTACGGCGGTCGTAGCGGGCCAGTTCGGGGGCCGGGGGCGGGCCCGGGGCCGGATCGGCGAGCTTAGGGGAACGCGTGAACACGTACGCGGTGTTGACGTCGGTGCCGCGGGTCAAGGCGACGTAGGCGTGCTGGCGGTCCTCGGTACCGGTGATCACGGCCAGGCCGGTGTGCACGGTACGGCCCTGGGCCACGTGGTCGGTGACCGCGTAGCCCAGTTCGGAATTTCTGTAATCGGCGAACAGGAAACGGCGGTCGGTCCACCGCCGCTGCCCGGTGCGCGGGTCAGCACCGAGGGCGCGGCGGACGAGCAGGCCATGCGGGGTGACCGCGTCGATGCGGAGCAGGTCGCCGTTGGCCAGGGCCCGGCCGGGCTCCCCCGCCTCGACCGAATGGTCGTTGCGGGTGCAGATGATCAGGTCGCCGGGGCTGGCCTGGGCGCCGTCGGCGATGCGGAGCGCGGGGCCGTCCTGCACGACACCCAGCTGGATGAGCTCGTCGCGGATGCGGCGGGACAGCTCCCTGCGCAGTGCATGGTCGGCGGCCATCAGCAGCGTGTCGGTGCCGTCGGCGGACAGCGCGACGTAGGTGGCCGCGGCGGCGTCCATCATCTGTTCCGGTTCGCCGCCGATGATCCGGCCGTGCTGGTCATAGTCGGCCAGGACGGTGGCGTCGCCGTCACGGAGGCGCAGGCTGGCTTGTTGTTCCCACCGGTGGCGGAACCGGACGGGTTCGTCCAGGCGGACGTAGCCGAGGGCGGCGGCGAGCAGGGACAGGCCGCCGCCGTTCTCCACCGCCTGCAGCTGGCTGATATCCCCGGCCAGGATCACCTTGGCGCCGCGGGCCTGCGCGTAGGCAATGAGGTCGGCCAGATCCGGGCCGGACAGCATCGAGGCCTCATCGATGACCAGCAGCGTGCCCGGGCCGATGGGGACTGGGCCGCGGGCGCCGCGCCGGCCGGGCAGGTGGCCCAGGAACTGCGCGCTGTTATAGGACACCGGGACCCCGGCGGCCAGGGTGTTGCGGGCGGACTGGGACGGGGTGATGCCGATCACCGGGCCCAGACCGGCCTCAGCCCAGATGCGCGCGGCCTCGGCCAGCACCCGCGTCTTCCCGGACCCCGCCGGCGCGTTGATCACCGACACGCGCCGACCGTCGGTCAGCGCCGACCACGCGGCGGCGGCCTGGTCCTCACGCAGCCCGGACTGCGTGCGCTGCGCGTGCGTGTCGTCCGCGTGGCCGGCCAGCGCGTCGTCGAGTTGCGCCGGGTCCGTGCCGAGCAGCTGCCCGGCCTGCGCGCGGGTTAGCTGCGGCGCGCCGCTTGAGCGTGCTTGCGCGACCATGCGCTCTTCCATGGCCAGCTGCGCGCGCGTGGCGTACCGGGTGCCGCCGTGCCGCTGGTAGACGCTGCGCCCATCGGCGCGCAGCAAGCTGCGCGGCACCTCCACCAGCTCTGGCGGCTCCAGGCACACTACCGGCTCGAACTCCGAGGCCAGCGCCCGGTCGGCCAGGTCCTCCAGCAGGGCGGCGGCCGCAGCCGGGTCCATCCCGGACCGGGGCAGCACCCGGCCCAGGTACTTGATCACATCCGCGCGGGTCCAGACGCTCTTTTCCTGCTGGGCCAGCGCGACCGCCTTCTGCGCCGCGCGCGCCAGCTCCAGCTCCACCTGGGTCAGGACCGCGCCGGATGCATCCGGGCCACGCGCGTGCGCGCCTGCGTGTCCCCCGGCGTGCCACACCGACGGCGCGACCGACGCCAGGCTCACGCCGAGAGTCTGCACGAGCGTGTCCGCCCAGCCCGCGTGCACCTGCGCGACATCCAGCGCGCCGTTCTTGGCCGCGCGCGTGGCGAAGTTCGACGCCTGCGCCAAGTGCGCCAGTTCGCGCTGGGACGGCGCGCGGCCATACTGCTCCTCGAACCGCGCCGCGCGAGCACGCAGCTCGGTGGTGATGGACTCGCGCCGCGAGGAGAACACGCGCATCATCTCCCCGCTGATGCCCTTGATCTCAAACCCGTGCCCGTCATCCCGCGCGACCCATTCCAAGCCGAACCGGCGGGTGAGCGCTTCTTCCAGGTGCTGGGACACGATCGCGGCGACCGCGCTGATGTGCTCGTTGTAGCCTAGTGTCCCGGTCCTGAGATCCGCGCGCAGTAGCGTCCGATGGCGTCGATGATCTGGTCGGCGGTCTTGGTCCACTTGAAGGGCTTAGCGTTGTCGTTCCAGAACTTGATCCACTGTTCGAGCGCGCTGGTCAGCTC
>WNFC01007828.1_pt1 | contig 16458 bp, 19 predicted proteins | sample 5400541 | NCBI WGS metagenome assembly WNFC01 (sample SAMN13153342, study PRJNA577476) | soil metagenome | isolation source: 120 cm saprolite under Douglas fir tree site 2 hole 2 replicate 1 | place: USA:California | collected 2015-04-18
ATCGCAGCTAGCGAATCTGGCCCGCCCAGCTGAAACAGAACTACCCCCACACGGCGCGTTGTCTTCGCCATTCCCGCAGATTCCCCAGAACCGGCGAATTTACTCTCATCTCATGCGAGAGTCAATGCCAGAAATGGGTTTGTCAGGGTAGACAGTGTAAGGGTGACGTCTGCTACGGGAGCTGCAGCTCACTTTTCTCCAGCACGGTCACGTTCCTGCGCTCGCCCTCATAGGAGTAGAGAATGCGCAGCCACTTGCGAGCTCCGGGCAGCGGATCGCCTCCCATGCTGTAGTTATCCACGCGAAGGTAGAGTCTGCCGTCATCAATCCGGCTGCGCAAGACCTCGGTTACATTTATAAATTGCCCTTCGGCTCCGTAGTAAGCACGAAGAATCCGAAGTCCTCGTTCCCGGTGTTCATAGCTCTCTTCACGACGATCGTCGCGGTCGTGCTCTTCACGCCGTTCCTCGCGCGCGTGCTCCTCGCGCCACTCCCCTCGATTTTCGGGATCTAGTTCCAGATTGAGCGTGCTTCTCTCCGGATAGCTGTATTCCTTGACGTCACCGTCCCAATGGCGCACGCGAATGATCAGGGTCTTGTTCTGGTGCGGTGCCGGATCGATCCCAAGGTTAAAGCGCGTGACCTCGAGCTGCAGGACTCCGTCGTGGACGAAGGTACGCACGCGAGCCGTTACATCCACATGGCTTCCCGGAACACCCCACTCCGCACCGACAAACTCGCCCCCCTGCGCCAGAGCTGAGCCTGCCAATAGGAATGAACAGGCCAAGGCAGCCACGGCCACTATCGCTTTTCTATTGTTCATAGTTCTCCCCTTGTTCCTCGGTCGAATCATAAAGTCGAACGAGCAGAGGAAACACCTGACGGAAGTCCACGAACTAGAGTGTGGGCGGGTTAGGTTTGACCTTAAGTATGAGCCTGATCTGGCCTGGCTGCACTCAATCCTGGCCCCTTTGAGATGGCCACAATGGAGTCTCAGGAAGCACATCGAGGCGGTTCGAGGCTGCGTGAAAAGCCCCGACTACGGCTTGGGCAAAAGCTGGGCGCAGAGATTCAGAAAAGACTTAGGCGCGGGACGGCTCGGCCGCGGCTTTGTGAGTTTCGGCTTCCGCCATAGCCTCGATCACAGCATCAGCAAACTGTGACGTTCCAGCCTTGCCGCCGATGTCGCGCGTCAGCTTGTCTTTGTGCCGATAAACATTCTCCAGCGCGTTGCGGATCTGGGTGGCTGCATCATGTTCGTCCAAGTGGCGGAGCATCAGCAGTGCGGATCGCAATAGCGCCGTCGGATTTGCCAGATTCTTGCCGGCAATGTCCGGCGCTGAGCCGTGCACTGCTTCAAAAATTGCACAGTGGTCGCCGAGATTGGCGCTGGGCACGAATCCCAGGCCGCCGACGAAGGCGGCGCACAAGTCTGAAATGATGTCGCCGTATAAATTTTCCATTACCAGCATGTCGTACTGATAGGGATTCATTACCAGTTGCATGCACGTGTTATCCACGATGTGCTCGCCGTACGTGATCTCGGGATACTCCTTCGCCACGTTGCGCGAGCAGCGCAGGAATAGACCGTCCGACAGCTTCATGATGTTCGCCTTGTGGATGGCGTGGATTTTCTTGCGCTGATTCTTCCGGGCGTATTCGAACGCGAAGCGGGCAATGCGAGTCGAGGCTTTTTCGGTAATGATCTTCAGACTCTCGATTACGCCGGGCACGACCTCGTGCTCCAGTCCGGAGTAAAGGCTTTCGGTATTCTCGCGCACAATAATGAGATCGACGTCGGGATAGCGTGTAGGAATATGAGGTAAGTTGCGAATCGGCCGGAAATTCGCATAGAGTTCAAACTTCTGGCGTAGGGCGACGTTGATGCTGGAAAATCCCCCTCCGACGGGAGTTGTCACCGGACCTTTCAATCCCACCCGCGTTCTCTCGATCGACTCAATCACTTCCTTGGGGATGTACTCGCCGGATTTCTCATAAGCTTCCGCACCCACCGCAAAAGTTTCCCAATCAAACTTCACGCCGGTTGCTTCTAGGATGCGCACCGTTGCCTTGGTTACTTCGGGGCCTATGCCGTCGCCGGGAATCAGCGTTACCTTGTGGCTCATAAAACTCGGTGCTCGTTTACGCCTTGACGCTCTTCTTTCCGACCTCCGCGACTTCCTTCGCCTTCACCAAATCTTTCAACTCATCCATGAATTCTTTGACATCCTTGAAATCCAAATAGACTGAGGCAAAGCGCACATACGCTACCTTGTCGTGGCGCCGCAGCCGGTTCATGATCAACTCCCCGACTTCGCTGGTCTTGCGCTCGCGTTCTGCCGAATCGATCACGAACGACTCCGCTTCGTTCACAATCTGCTCCAGCTTGCTGATTGGTACCGGACGCTTCTCACAAGCGCGCAGCAGACCGTTGAGCACCTTCTGGCGGTCAAACTTCTCCCGCCGGCCATCTTTCTTCACGACCATGTAAGGGATTTCGTCGATGCGCTCGTAGGTAGTAAATCGTTTGCTGCACTTCAGACACTCGCGCCGGCGGCGGATGGACTCCGCCTCTTTGCTCTCGCGCGAGTCGACCACCTTATCATTCGCAAATCCGCAAAAGGGACATTTCATGGCGCTGATGGTTCAAAGTTCAATTCTTCGTATCTGCTTGCACTTCGTAACTTGGGCGACACCCGGAAACCTTGTCATTCCGGCGCCTGAGCGAAAGCGAAGAAAGGAGGAGTCTGTTTCTTGTGTAGCAAATTGAAATTGTAACAGGGGGTCGAGGCCTCTCTCAGGCCGATCAAAGGTGCGTACCCGCGCCGAAAGAAGAACGAAGCTTACGGCTCGATGGTTTGGTTGGCAAATGAGGAGTGACTCAGCCCCTGGAGGCGCGGCACAAGGAAATGCACTGCTTGCGCGGCGCAAGAGCGGTAGACACGAAACTCACGCCCCTGGCGCTTCCAACTCCACCTTCTCCGCCCGATGGCTTTCCTCCGATAGCTTTCGCAACGATAGGCGCTCACGATGCGCCAGGAACAAACCCGCCGGTATTACCGCCGCAAAGGTCACCAGCCAAAGTAAAATTCCGCAACTGGCTGCCATCTCCGGAGGCACATCAAACACACTCGAAAGAGTCGCAATCGTCGCCATCTGCGAACCACCGCCCACCGCGGGCAATTGCAGCATTGAGCCGACCATGCTCGAGCCCATCAGAATCAGGATCTGCGCCAGTGGGATATCCAGCGCATCCATGCCATATGAATGCGTCACTGCCTTGTACGCCAGCGCGATGATGTACCACATGCCTACCGACACCAACGTCAGCCACAGCAATGAAACCGGTCCACGAACTGTGTTAAGCCCCAGCCGAAACTCTCGCACCCTCTGCGCAAGCCGATGCCCAAGGCTGGCCGCGTGCCGACTGGAGGATACATGCCCCAACCGCTCCTCCACCCACTGTGCGATCGCTTCGCCATTACGCGCGATGACCACAGCACCGGCGGTCATCACGGCCACCAGAGCAATCAGAACAAATCCAGCTTCACGAAAGCGGACGTAGTACTCCGGGTGGGGGATCGACGGCAATGCGCTGGGCAAGAAAATCGCCAGCACCATCAACAACGTAAATGCGCCAATATCAAAGATTCGCTCGACCGCCCAGACCGCCAGTTGCGAAGAGAAAGGCAAATCCTGCCGCCGGGCGATCAGGTACGGGCGGATGAATTCGCCGGCGCGCCCCAGCAGGGCGAGCCCTGCGAAGCCGATCAGCGTGGGCGATACCAAACTCATGATCGTCGCTTGCGGCCGAACTGGCTCCAGAAAAATCTTCCAGCGCACGGCCCGCAGGGCGTAAGCGATGTAGATAAGCGCAACGGCATACACCACTTGGAATTTGTTGATCCGATGGGTTTGAGTCCAGAACGTGCCCCAGTCAAAGCTCTGCCAGTGCCGATATTGCAAGTAAACAAGAATGGCGAGGATGAGAAAGACCACCGCACTCACCACGATGCGCTTTTTGTCCATGAAGGGGACCGCTCCGCCAAGTCTTCCCGATTCCGCGGAGCTGGAAACGGCACGTTCAAAGGTAAATGACACGACAATACCGGTCAAACTCGGAGGACACCGCTAGTGCTTTCACTACCTTGTGCTGAGAGACAGAAAGAATCTCTCTAAGGATGGATTTCCCAACCTACTCGTTCCGCTGTGGTGAAGAGGACGGTTTAGCCCGAGCGGAGGAATTCGGGTTTTGCTGTTTCGTAGCCACCCTACTCGCAGAAGCTAAGGGCGAAGCCTTGGGAGCGCTCTTGTGCGGCGCGACGGGCTGCGTTGCCACGCTTTTTTCCGCTGATTTCTTTCGATTGAAGTCTCGCACGATGCGCGCCACGTACGCGCGGGTTTCATAATATGGAGGCACGCCGCCGAACTGCTCCACCCGCCGGGGCCCTGCATTGTAGGCGGCCAGCGCCTTGACCAAGTCAAAGTTGTAGCGCTCAAGAAGTTCGCGCAAATACCGCGTACCGCCCTCCACGTTTGCCTCAGCGTCAAAGGCATTTCCCACGCCTAACTGCGAAGAGGTCTGCGGCATGAGTTGCATCAGCCCCTGTGCACCCTTCCGCGACACTGCCCGGACATTGAAGCCACTCTCCGCCCGGATCACGCTATTGACCAGATCCGGGTCGAGCCGGTAGCGGTTGCTAGCTGAGTTTATTACCTCACTGAGGTCGGTACCATTCAGATTCGCGACGTTCAAATGTGCGCTCTGCGCCTCCGCTGGGTTCTGCGTCGCCGCAGGCTTTGGATCTGCCAGAGTTGCTTCGAAATGCTCAATCTCTGCCGTGGGTACATCAACGAAGCTTGATCCATCCGCGCTCACGAAGAGCCGCGTCACACCGCCGAGCACTTGGCGTCGCTCGTGGCGGATCGAGAAGCCATTCCGCAGAACCGCCAGATCGGAAGCCAAGCACGAAACTGCTGGCGTCCCCAACAACATGCCAAGCGACAATCCGACCTGAATTAGCCTCTTCATCACAAACCGCTAAAAACTAGTCACCAACCACGGAACTTCTCGTGCTCTCGAGGACTGCCTCCACCGCCGCGGCCACGCCACATTGATCGTTCGGCAGCGTCGGTGTCCAGCCGCGTGCCTGCAACTCTACGCAGGCATTCCCCATGATAACCGGATGTCCGGCGAACTCAAGCATTTCCACATCGTTATGGTTATCACCGATGGCCATGACCTGTTCCCGACTAATGCCGCGATGTTCGGCCCAGCGCTGCAACGCGTGACCTTTCGAACACCCTCCGTTCAATACATCGATCAAGGAGAGATTGCGCGCTGGATACTCCGTTCGTAACACAGTGACTTGTCCATCCAATCCTGCGTTCTCCAGCCCGCGCCGAGCCTGCTCCATGCGCGCCATCGATCCACAAAACATGGCCTGCACCGGATCTGTCACCAGCGAATCCTCAATGGGCACCACAAACTCGATAAACTCCATATTCTTGTCCAGCCATCGCCGGATGCTCGTGCTGAGTTCGTCCATGCGCTCCAGCACGATCGCGCCCCGGGATTCCTTGTCAAATGTAAGAACGGTATTGCCACGAAATTCTTGCATCGCGCGGCACACGCGGAGGCAAGTCTCGGCTGGCATCATGTCGCGATGAAACGTCTCCCCGTTGAGCGAGCGCGAGACCGCCCCATTTGAGCTGATCAGCCACAAATCGAATCCAAGTTGCTGCGCGATAGGAAGCGCAAAGTTATGACGTCGGCCGGTAACCAGCACGACCTCGATGCCCGCCGCATGCGCCCGCCGGAGGGCGGCCAAGTCGCGCTCAGAAATTTGAAACTGAGGATTAAGTAGCGTTCCGTCGATGTCGGTCGCCAGCAGCCGAATGGAAGGCTTGGAAAGCTTCACCATTAGCAATTTTAACATCCTGCCCCCGCTTGAGTTTGCACTCCTAAAGCCTAACGCCTGACGCCTGCCTTAGAATCATTTCTTGCCTGTCTCGTTAGAACTTGATCATCTGCGTGTCGTCCTGGTGCGGACGCGCAATCCGCTCAACATAGGCGCTGCTGCGCGCGCCATGAGCAACTTCGGATTCCACCACTTGCGGGTCGTCAATCCATATGAGGTCGCATTTCGCCAAGCTCGTTCCGCAGTCGGAGCGTCAGCTTTGCTTGCAAACGCCGAAGTGTATGGAACCGTGGACGAGGCCGTTGGCGACTGCTCTTTAGTCGTCGCTACTACTGCCGTCCGCAACCGCGAGTTGCACCATCAGCTTCGGCCCATCGAATATGGAGTGCGCCTCATGCGTAAGCAGCTCGGCTCCGGCCTAGTTGCCTTGCTGTTCGGTTCGGAGAAGGTCGGCCTCTCCAATGCCGACCTCAGCTACTGCCACTGGCTGGTGCGCATTCCCACGCGCGAAGAAAATATCTCGATGAACCTGGGACAGGCGGTGGCTATCTGCCTGTATGAACTTGTTCGCGACTCCAAAACCAAGTCCACCCACCTGTCGGAAAAGGCGAAATCGCAGAAATCGAGAAAGAGTCAAGGGCTGGACTCACACCAGCCGGCACCAATGGTCGAAGTCGAGCGCATCACCAGCGTGCTCTTCGACGTGCTCCTGGCTACCCGGTATTGGAATCCCAGCGCTGGGGCCGCGACCGAAGAGAAAGTTCGCCGCCTGGTCCGCCGCCTCAACATCCCGGTCGGGGACGCCAAGGTGTGGCTCGGCATCCTCCGCCAAATCCTGTGGAAGATTCGCTCAGGGAAAAAATCGCTGCCCTGAACGGCGCATACTATATTCTCGCTTCATCCATGGGCTCGCTTCTTTTTTTCGTCTTCTCCTGGTGGGGCTTTCTGCTCCAGGGAATTGCCATCGTTCACTTCATCCGACGCCGTCCGGACACATACTGGCTCTTTATAATTCTCATTGGTGGTTGGCTCGGCGCCCTTGTCTACATCGTCGTGGAGGTCATTCCAGATGCAGGTTTGCTGCGCACTTCGTTCCAGGTATTCCCCCGTCGCAAGCGCATCCGCGAACTCGAATTAGCCATTCTCGACAATCCCTCGGCCGGCAACTACGAGGAACTGGGACTCCTCTATCTTGACGACGGCAATTTCTCCCGCGCCCGCGCTTGCTATGACAAAGCCATCTCCGCTCGAACCGATTCTCCAGATCCGTTCTATCGCCGCGGTATAGCCGAAGTCGGACTCGAAGATTTCGCCGCCGCTGTCCCCGACCTTGAGCGCGCCGTGGCCGCCGACCCCAAATATGACTTCTACCGCGCTCCTGCGCTTCTCGCCCACGCCTACGCCAACACCGGCGAGCCGGAGAAAGCGGAAATTCTGTTCCAACAAGCCACCAAGATTTCGACCATGTCCGAAACCTACTATAACTATGCTCTTCTGCTACAGGCCCAAGGGCGCATCGCCGAAGCTCGCCAGTGGACTCAGAAAATCCTCGACAAAAGGCGAACCATGCCTGGCTACCTCCGCCGTCGGGAACGCCCCTGGTTCCGCAAGGCCTACGCGCTTCTAGCGCGCCTCAGCGTGCAGAGCAAATAGCGTCGCTTTCACATGGTGGGAACTGCGCAGATAGCAGACGGATCCATGTGCTTGGGGCGAGCATTTCGGGCCAGCAACCTGCATCTCGCGGCAAGCATCTAGACTGCAGAATTTCGGAGACCTATGCCCAAGAAGCACCAACGTTCGCTAGCGGACCCATCCGTTCTTTCCCCCCGCGATGAGGATGACAAACAGCTCTTTCAGGTGGTGGTCGAAACGCCCAAGGGCAGCCGCAACAAATATGCCTTCGATCCTGATAATCGAGTGTTCGAACTGAAGAAGGTACTGCCGGCGGGAATGGCTTTTCCTTACGACTTCGGATTTCTGCCCTCTACGAAAGGTGGAGACGGAGATCCACTCGACGTTTTAGTTCTGATGGATGAACCTGCCTTTCCCGGGTGCGTATTGAAGTGTCGCGTGATCGGCGTTATTGAGGGAGAGCAGGGCAATAAGAAAAAAAAGGAACGTAACGATCGGATCGTCGCCATTGAACAGCAAAATCACAGCTGGGCCGACATCAAACAAATCCGTGACCTTGGAGACGAATTCTGCCGTGAGCTTGAAGAGTTTTTTATTAATTATCACGACCTTTCGGGTGAGAAATTTCGGGTCATCGCGGTCAAGGGGCCGAACGCTGCCCGAAAATTGATCAAGAGTGGAATGAAATGAGCCTGCCACGAACAGAGTTCTTCTGATAACCCCGAATGGCAATCAATGAAGGGCGATGAGTGATCGGCGAAATTCAATCAGGTTTCCATGAAAGAGCTCTTCATAAAATTCGTGGTTGGCGGCACTGTGGTCTCATTCTTCGCCGTTCTTGGTGATCTGCTCAAGCCCCAAGAGCTTCGCCGGACTTCTTGGAGCCGCGCCTTCGGTCGCTCTTGCCACACTTTCCCTTGCTGTTCTGAAAGATGGGAAGGCCTACGCACAAACTGAAGCTCGTTCCGTGATCGTCGGCGCGATTGCGTTCTTTATTTAGGCTTTGTGTGTGGGTCGGCTGCTCGTCAAGCACGAGCTGCCGCCCCTTGCCGTTACAGCTTGCCGTTACAGCGTCGTCGATCCTCATATGGATGGCTGCCGCCTTCGGGCTTTGGTACGCAGCCTTGAGATAAGCCAATGAAAATAAGCCTGGATCTGTCAGCTCTCGGAAAAACCAAGTGGTACGAATATGCTCTCAGGTTTGCATTCAGCCATCACAGTCGCCGCCGGATTTGATTGCCAACAAATGGGGTCCCGGAGTCGGAGGCTTGTTCCTGGCGTTTCCGGCGATTTTCCCAGCCAGTGCGACCCTAGTTGAAAAACACGAGAAAACAAAAAAAACAGCAACACGGCCTGGACAGAACAATCCGTGGCAGGGAAGCCGCTGGCCTCGACGCCGCTGGTGCGGCGATCGGAGGTATTGGTCTCATTGCATTTGCTGTCGCCATACGGCGGCTTATGCCTCTTCTATCGACGTGGCTGGTGATGATCTGTGCCACGCTCGCTTGGCTCATAACCTCCGTCGTGATCTGGTATCTGCGAAGACGCTAGGGGGGCTCAGAGGGCGTCGCTAGCGCCATCGTCCCGAGCATCCCATCGAGAACCGTTAGCCAGAGAATGCGTTACGCGACGATGCGATTTGCTCAGAGCCGCCTTCTGCCTGCTTGCTCTGCTAAACTTTTCTGCTCATGTCCCGCCTTTCCCACCTCGAGTGCACGCGCTGTGGCCAGCGCCTTCCCGCGGACCGTCCTCAAACCGTTTGCCCTAAAGACGGCGGAGTGCTATATGCCCGCTATGATTTCTCCGCGATAAGACGCGACTTCAGGCGCGAAAAGCTAGCGGGTCGCACTGCCACGATGTGGCGTTACAGCGAGGTCCTCCCTGATGCTTCCCCTGTCTCGCTCGGCGAAGGCTTCACCCCCATGCTTGCGAGCCGGGAATATCCCAACGTCTTCATCAAAGACGAAGGGCTCAATCCCACGGGGTCGTTTAAAGCACGCGGACTTTCTGCGTGCGTCACCATGGCGCGGCACTACGGACTCAAAAAGCTCGCAATTCCTTCCGCCGGCAACGCCGCAGGAGCGCTCGCTGCATACGCCGCCGCGGCCGGTTTTGAAGCGCACATCTTCATGCCCAAAGATGTTCCCATGGCCAATCGCATCGAGTGCGATTACTACGGCGCGCATGTCACACTTGTCGATGGCCTGATCAGCGACTGTGCCCGCACAGTTGCACAGCGCGCGGAGAACGAAGGATGGTTCGACGTATCCACTCTGAAAGAACCCTTCCGCGTCGAAGGCAAGAAGACGATGGGATACGAAATAGCTGAACAGCTCGGATGGAAGCTGCCTCGAGGAATCATCTATCCGACGGGCGGCGGCGTTGGCCTCCTCGGCATGTGGAAGGCCTTCGACGAAATGGAACAGTTGGGCTGGATCGGGCCGGAGCGGCCAAAGATGATATCGGTGCAACCAACAGGTTGTGCTCCAATCGTTAAAGCATGGGATGAAGGTAAGTCCACCTCCGAAATGTGGACGAACGCCGTAACTGCGGCTTCCGGTCTCCGAGTCCCAAAACCCTACGGCGACTACTTGATCCTGGATATTTTAAAGAACAGTCGAGGCACCGCTCTCGCGGTTACTGACGAAGAAATTCTCGAGGCTACTCGCCACTGGGCTCGCATCGAAGGTATTTTTGCTGCTCCGGAAGGTGCGGCCTCGCTTGCCGCCTACCGCAAGCTTCTGGGAAGCGGCTTCTTTGCGCCTGACGATATCGTTGTATTGTTCAGCACCGGTTCCGGACTGAAAGATCTCGATGTGCTTGAGCAAGCCAGTGCTGCACGCGCTCTCGTGTCGGCAGTTCCCGCGAAAGCACCAGGACGCCAAATCGGAGGAATCATCGGCCCATATTGAATTTAGCGTCTATCTTGTAAGAAACCATGACCGAGCATCTCTACTACCACGATTCGTTTCTCGACGCATTCGACGCCGAAGTGCGTGAGCTGCAGCATGGGACAGCCAAGGACCTGCGCCCTGCTCTGATTCTCGACCGCACCGCTTTCTATCCCACCAGCGGGGGCCAGCCCTTCGATACGGGATGGCTCATCCCTGACGCGACCTCACCGAATTCCGAATCGCAAAAGCTGAGAGTTACGGAAGTCGCCGAGAGGGAAGATGGGCAGATCGTTCACTATCTCGAACCAGCCGTCGCCGAAAACAAACTCACGCTGCAGAAAGGAAGCCGCGTTCGCGGTCTTATTGATCCTGCCCGCCGCCGTGACCACATGCAGCAGCATTCCGGGCAGCACATTCTCTCCGCCGCGTTTGTGCGGCTGTTTAATATGTCGACGGTTTCCTTTCACATGGGCGACGAATGTTGCTCCATAGACCTGGACGCGCCGTTGCTGACCCGAGAGCAGGTCGAATCCGCCGAGCGCCTCTCGAACGAAATCATTCAGGAAAATCGACCGGTAGAAGTCCGCTACGCTACCCAAGATGAAGCGGCGACCCTTGGACTACGCAAACTTCCCCCAGCGGAGCGCGATCATTTACGCCTAATCGATATCCGCGACTTCGACCTCACGGCATGCGGCGGAACGCATGTCAGGGCCACCGGACAGGTCGGCTGCATCTTGCTAGGCAAGACGGAAAAAGCCCGGCAGGGATGGCGCGTTGAGTTCGTCTGCGGGCAGCGCGCCGTCTCCACCGCCCGCCGCGACTTCACCGCGCTCAGCGATGCCGCCGCGCTGTTTTCGTCGCGTCTCTGGGAGTTGCCGCAACAAGTTCGCAAGTCCCTTGACGAGATCAAATCCTTGCGCAAACAACTCGACCAGTCGCGAGAACAACTTGCGGCTGCGTTCGCGGAGTCCATGCTTGCTACAGCAAACGAATCCAATGGTCGCAAATTGATCGTGCGGAACTTCCCCGACCGCGATCTGGCTTTCATCAAACTCCTGGCGCAAAGCTTAACGCGCCAATGCTCCAACACGGTCGCACTGCTCGCGACTACATTGGAGCAGCCAGCGCTGGTCTTTGCCCAGTCGCTCGGCTTGCCGTTCGATATGGCAATGCTGATGAAAGAAACGATGGCCACGCTCGGAGGACGCGGGGGCGGAAGCAAGGACATGGCTCAAGGCGGCGTGCCTACGGCCGAAGGAATCGAGGCCGTATTATCCAATGTGGCGGCGCTAATCTGATCAGTCGTCGGAGACAACGCTCCAGGAAGTGCCGTTGAAATGTTCAATGACGGTAGCGCCAAACGCTAACGTTTCCACGGCCCAGACATCGTTAGTCGCGTCGGCAGACACGCGTAGAAAGCAGCACCCTGATCGAACGTTTCGAGGCCTTCCAGGACGTGCCATCGAAGTGTTCGAAAAGAGGAAACAGAGATTGCCCATTGTTGGTCAAGATGAAGCCCGCGACCCACATGTTGCTCGGGGCGACTGCGGTTAAGCATTCCAGGGCGGGCTGGTCGGTAGACTAAAACTTGGGACCGGGGAAGAGGCTCCACTTGGAACCATTGAAATGCTGGACGACTTGATTACCATTGCCCAGAGAGATGCCGCTAAGTCCAACGGCCCAGACGTTATTGGGAGCGAAATCAACGACTCCCTCCAAATTTACTTGTGTTGTCGCCCACTATCTTGGGCAGGAAAAAGGCGGTCCACTTGGTGCCATCAAAATGTATGCCTGGTCTGCCCTACGGCCCAGATGTCGGCAGCCGAGGACGCGGAGACAGAGTGCAGGTCGTTTTGGTAAGGCTTAGGGTGCCATTGGGCGTCGGTACGACCGTGAAGATGGAGGTGGAAGGCGCCTGAAGATTCGCGGGTGCCGAGAATCACAGTCGAAAGGATAGCCATGAGCGGGCGAGACTTTGTCATTGGCACATCTCGTCGATTGAATTTGTAAACGACCTTCTATCGCTCGGAATATTTTGCACATACGTCGATTTGTAATTGTCACGGCGATGTCAATTACTGGTTGGGCTTGCCTGTGCTGGGCGGGCTTAAGGCGCTTCTAGAGGACGTACGCGAGGGCGGTGGGACCTTCTGTGTGGTCTTGTCGTTCAAGTCCAGGCCATACATCGGATGTTCGTACGTCCCGGAGATTCGCACCGGCACGACTTCTCCTTTGTGCCTCTTCTTGAAAAATGGTTCTATCACTTTCAGCAATAACGCCTTCGCTCCGCTGGTTGTGTTCGAGATCTTCGAGTCGACTTGCATCTGTCCGCGCAAGTCGATCTTGTGGCTTATCAGATTGTAGGTTCCGTGCATGCGCGCGGCTGCACGGGAACGGCGAAAGAAAGATCGGAGAACTTCGCGGTGCCATCCTCAAGCACTACTTGCCCCGTAAGGTCGGTGAGCACGGTCTCGGGATCGGCTGGATCTTTCTCGCCACGTGCGCCCGCGCTTAGCTTGTTCACGCCTTCCTGGGCGGAAGGCTTGGAAAAAATTCCGGCACCGATTCCAACACTGCCGCGCAGCTTTACCTTCTCCAGGAAGCGTCGATGTCCGGGAGGAATCTCTGCCTTGGCCCGCAAGGTCACGCTACCGGACATGGGCGCGCGGTCCTCTTTCACGAACAGTTGCAGGATCTCTTCAATGCGTGCGTTGCTCGATGTTAGATCGATCAGTGCGGTTTTACCCTTGCCGTTTGGAGATTTCGCGATGCTGCCCTCCGCTACGATGTGGGTTTTCAAAAGTAGGTATTCACGCGCTTCAAGAATGTGTCACCGCGGGTGCCGTCGATGTAGGCGCTGAACTCCGTGATCAACTTCACGGGATGTTTGCCCGATTTCACCTCAAAGTCGAGAGTGCCCGTGGTGCCCGAGATGTCGATGTGACCGAGTGTCCCACCGAACTTTCCCGTTGACGACAACCTGCCCGCAATGCCGTGATAGACGCCCAAATCGGCTTGCTCAAACTTGTATTCGCCCGAGATCGGAGTTTGCTGAGGGTCGCTCTCATTCCACACGCCGAACTTGCCAGAAGTCGTCACTTCACCCGGTGGCTCAGGATTGCGGACCTTCAGGTGGTAGGTAAGAGGTCCTTTCCATCCCACGTCACGCAGCGACGCTTCGTGAACGTCGAAGAGTAACGGTTGTTTGTCCGCATTCCGGGAAGCAAACTCCACCGATGCGCCATTGGCCACAATCTCGTCAATCGTAATTTTTGAGGGCGTCGTGTGAAAGGCTTCCCCCGTGCCGAAAGCTGGAATGAATACGCGCATGCTCTCAGCGGTAATTCGGCTGACGCGCTTCGAGAGAAGACCCAGATACGTGCCCCGGATTGTCACCTTCTCAATCGTGATGAGTGGTTTGCCGACGCCTGAGCCGTGATAAAACACTACGCCTTCCAAAATGCAGCCTGGGAAAGGGAAGTTCGTTCGATGAAAGGCACGGACCTGCACCTGGCTATCGCTCGCCTCCCGCAGATTCTGCAGCACCGGTGCTTCCGCAAACGGCCACAATCGGCTCCACAGCAACACGGCCACGCACAACGTGGCTGCCGCCAGTATCAGTATCAGGGCCATCCTGCCTGGTCGGCCCCGCCCACGCCGCTGCTGCGTGTGCAACCTGGCGGCAGACGCAACGGCAGCGGAAGGCATGAACCTTGGAGGCCGATCCATGCATCGAGGTTGCTGTCGAAAACTATTAGGTTCCGCACGCGAAGCGGTAATCCTGAGCGCCCCATACCGTTACGAGCGTAACCCTTGCCCGACGATTGAGGTTGTAAGCGAAGCTGAACCTATTCTTAAAATAGTGTGGCACTTCTATGAGAAAAATACTCAGCCTCACGCTCGTGAGCTTTGCCCTGGCCGCGTCCTCGTATGCTCAACAACGAGTCTTCGACTGGACACGCGCTAACGATGAATCTGTCCAACTCGATCCGGCTGACTATCACACCGGCCGCGTGTATCACCCCGCGCCCGAGGGCGGAAACATTCACGTCGATATCGAAGGGCGGCAGCCTGTTACCATTGCCATGGTCTGGAGCGACGAATGGAACAATGCCCTGCAGCATCCCGAGTTGATGAGACAACTCGAATTCCGTTGCCTGCGCGAGCACGTGGTCAGCACTACTTACGAATGCCATCTTCCGTCGGACCGGCCGATGGTTCTGGTGATTCACGATGAGAGAGCGCCCAATCGTGCCATCGTCAGCGGAATCGGGGCGGTTTGGGGTCACAACGTGAGGCAATTCGTTTCTCCCAACGACCTGCACATCCAGTATTACAGCTGGAACTGCACGCAGAACTGCATTCAGCCGGAGTTCCAGTGGATTCGTCTGGTGAAAGAGAAGTATGAAGTAAGTTCGCTGCCAAAGATCTACAGCCTGCTTACCCCCGAACGTGACGGACAGCACCTCAGCGTGAAGATCAAAGCCCCCGTGCCCATGACAATTGCGGTTCTGCCTTCCAAAGCCGCCGATCAGGTCTACGACAACCCGTCAACGCTACGATCGGAACTCGACAATACTTCTTGCAAGCAGCGCGGCATTCAGTCGATGACCTTCGATTGTTCGTTCAATGTGGCTGATGGACCGCAGTCGATTATCATCATGCCCGATGCGGGCGCCTCTTCCCGGAAGAAGGCTGAAATCGAGCTGCAGACGGTGAAGTGCATTGCCAATTGTGACGTCAAGTTAATCCCCAACCAATAACCGAAAAGCTGCACATGACGCCGTAAAAAAGCCCGCTCATGAGAGCAGGCTTTGTGTTTGTTGACGACCTTAATCTTTCCTAAATTCCTAAACTAAAGCCCTGCCATCGCGGGGGTTAACGAGAACGAAGTCAGTTCACTTGCTGGCAGACATACCTCCTGCCTTGCCCTCGTGCATATCGATGAGTGCCGACTTTTTCGACGAAGATGGGAGCTAGCCTTGGATCAACGGCGAAGAAGTTCTGTACGGCAGCGTAGGGCCAGGAAAGTTTTTAATTCTCACGGGTGGAGAGGACGGTCGACATTGGTACGCGGAATCGAGCTGCGACGCGCTCCGCCAAGGCTTCCAGGCATTCTTCGCGCTGGTCCAGTAGTCGGGTAATCTCAGCGGTTAACTCCAGGAGCTTGTTGAAATCTGTTTCTTTAGCAGCTTGTTCGCAGAGTAGGCGCCAGTCGGGCTTGCTGTCTTTCATCATTCTGTTTGCCCTCCGTAATCGCGTTAGCGGTCACAATCCGGACATGCATGTAGAAACCTGCGCTTCTCGGAACACTTAAGAAATCAACGTTCCCTCGGACAGTTATGCTACTGCATGCGAAGTTCCAAAAACGGATGCCGCACAAACCTCAGTTTAGCAATGAGATAGCGAAGCGCAGACAATTAAGCGGGTCACGAATACCGGGATTTCTTACAGGCCATATCTTGCAATTTTGCCGAAGTCGTGGAGGCACGTAGTTGGTGAACGGGCGCTGCGGATAGCGCTTTGAGTGGGGCACAACCGGTTAAGCGCCCGGCAAGCACGCAAGCCTACGGCTGCAAAGCACTTGACAACGCAGTTCGGTTGATTTCGAAGCTGATTCGCACAAACGGTTCGCCACAGTACAGAATTCACTGTATTGCGAAAGCGTTCTGCGATCAGCAAAAATCACGGTGGCGACTTATTTCATCCAGAATGAGGAGCGTTCGTGTTTGATGTTCAGCTAGTGCGGACGCTCTGCAAGGAAATTACTGAAGAGAAAGACCCTCCAAGAGTTGAGGAACTCCTTCACCTGCTACAAGCTGTCATAAAAGACGATCAAGAAGAAGTTCGGCTGAGGATGTCTTTTCTCACCAGAAAATACGCGGCCGTGGTCAGCGATTCGAAGGCCGCGGATTAGTCCCTGTCTTCTTATTATTCTTTCCAATCTGCCAGGCGTAGCACTCGGAGTGGACGGCTTGCCCGTCTTCGTCCGCAGAAGTAGAACTGTC
>WNFC01003766.1_pt1 | contig 16457 bp, 15 predicted proteins | sample 5400541 | NCBI WGS metagenome assembly WNFC01 (sample SAMN13153342, study PRJNA577476) | soil metagenome | isolation source: 120 cm saprolite under Douglas fir tree site 2 hole 2 replicate 1 | place: USA:California | collected 2015-04-18
CCCGGCCCCGCCGCGACGGTTCGGCTGCACGACCCGGCGCTCTCCTGGAGGCTCTTGGTCAGGCCTCGGCTTAACGTGCCGGAGGCCTATATGGACGGCGCGCTGACGATCGAGGACGGCAGCCTTTACGACTTCATCGACCTGCTGACAGCGAATGACGTGGCCCTGCCGGACAGCCTCCTCCTTCGGCTGAGCAACGCCATGGGCCGCCTCGCCCGCCATATCCACCAGCACAACCCGATCCCCCGCGCGCGCCGCAACGTTGCCCATCATTACGATCTGTCGGACCAGCTCTACGAGCTGTTCCTCGATCGCGACCGGCAATATTCCTGCGCCTATTTCCAGACCCCGGAAGACGATCTCGATACCGCGCAGCACAACAAGAAGCGGCACATCGCCGCCAAGCTGCTATTGCGCCCGGGGCAGCGGGTGCTCGACATCGGCTCGGGCTGGGGCGGGCTGGCGCTTTATCTCGCCGACGAATGCGGCGTCGACGTCACCGGCCTGACCCTGTCGGAGGAGCAGCACAAGGTGGCGCAGCGCCGCGCCGCCGCGGCCGGGCTCGCCGACCGGGTGCGCTTTCACCTGCGCGACTACCGCGAGGAGAGCGGGCGTTACGACCGCATCGTCTCGGTCGGCATGTTCGAGCATGTCGGGGTCAAGCAATACGGTGCCTTCTTCGGCAAGCTCAACGCGCTGCTCGCGCCCGACGGCGTCGCGCTCCTGCACTCGATCGGCCGCATGGACGGGCCGGGCACGACCAATGCGTGGCTGCGCAAATACATCTTTCCCGGCGGCTATTCGCCGGCCCTGTCCGAAGTCGTGCCGGTGGCCGAGCGGATGCGGTTGTGGATCACCGATATCGAGATCCTGCGGCTGCATTACGCCGACACCTTGCGCGCCTGGCGCCGCCGCTTCGATCAGAACCGCGACCGCATCCGCACGCTCTATGACGAACGCTTCTGCCGGATGTGGGAAATGTATCTGGTGGGAGCCGAGGTTTCGTTCCGGCGCGGCGGCAGCCTGGTGTTCCAGATGCAATTGGCCAAGGCGGTCGAGACCGTGCCATTGACTCGAGACTACATCCAGGATTGGGAGCGCGCCCACACCGCTCTGCCGGAAAGCTCGGCCGACCGCGCCGCCTGATTCGCTACAACAAGCCCCTCTCCCGCACCGCGGGAGAGGGTGTCCCCGGGTTCCACAGGCTGTGAGTTGAATAGCCAGCGCGGCCGTACGAGCGCCGGTGCTATGTTCTGTTGCACATGGAAACAACAGCATCGCGGGTCACCCCGCTGCGCGAGCCCGACCTTGCCATGGACCTTGGGCGGGTTCCGCAACCGCCGGCCAACATCGAGGCCGAGCAGGCGCTCCTCGGCGCGATCCTCGTCAACAACACGGCGTATTCACGGGTCGCCGAATTCCTGCTGCCCGAGCATTTCGGCAATGCCGTCCACGGCCGGATCTTTGCCGCGATCGGCAAGCTTCTCGAACGCGGCCAGATCGCCAACCCGGTCACGCTGAAGGGGCTGTTCGACCAGGACGGCGCGCTGGCCGAAGTGGGCGGCGCACAATATCTGGCGCGGCTGGCAGAAGCGGCGGTGACGATCATCAACGCCGAGCATTACGGCCGCACGATCCACGATCTCTACCTCCGGCGCGAGCTGATCACGATCGGCCAGGACGTCGTCACCGAAGCGTTCCGCCACGATCTCGACGATTCGGCGGTGACCCAGATCGAGCGCGCCGAACAGAAGCTGTTCGGACTGGCGACGGCGGGCCAGGCCGAGGGCGGCTTTCAGGAATTCAGGAAGGCGCTGACCAGCGCGATCGACCTGGCGCAGGCCGCCTTCAAGCGCGACGGAAAGACGGTCGGCGTCGCGACCGGCTTCAAGGATCTCGACAAGAAGCTCGGCGGGCTGCACCCCGCCGATCTGGTGATCCTTGCCGGGCGGCCCTCGATGGGCAAGACCTCGCTCGCCACCAACATCGCCTTCCACGCGGCTAAGGCCTATCGCGGCGTGCGCGGTCCGGACGGCCGGCTCACCACGGAAGACGGCGCGGTGATCGGTTTCTTCTCGCTCGAAATGTCAGCCGAGGAACTGGCGACCCGCATTCTATCCGAAGAATCCGGGACCTCTTCCGACCGCATCCGCCGCGGCGAGGTCAGGCGCGAGGATTTCGACAAATTCGTCGCGGCAAGCCACCGCCTCGCCGCCGTCCCGCTCTATATCGACGACACGCCGGCCTTGTCGGTCGCCGCCGTGCGCACCCGCGCGCGCCGCCTGAAACGCCAGCAGGGGCTCGGGCTGATCATCATCGATCACATCCAGCTGCTGCGCCCCTCGGCGCAGAGCCGGAGCTTCGAGAACCGGGTGCAGGAGCTGTCCGACATCACCCGCGGGCTCAAGGCGTTGGCGAAGGAGCTCGACGTCCCGGTGCTGGCGCTGTCGCAGTTGTCGCGCGCGGTCGAGCAGCGCGAGGACAAGCGGCCGATGCTCGCCGATCTGCGCGAATCCGGTTCGATCGAGCAGGACGCCGACGTCGTGATGTTCATCTTTCGCGAGGAATACTACCTGTCGCGCGCCGAACCGAGCCACCGCCCCGATGAAAGCGCCGAGAAGTTCAACGACCGCTACGACCGCTGGAAGGAGCGGAGCGAGGCGATGTACGGCCTGGCCGAGATCATCATCGCCAAGCAGCGCCACGGACCGATCGGCACGATCAAGCTGCATTTCGAGGCCGAGACCACCAAATTCGACGATTTCATCGGCCCCGAACGCCTGCCCGACAGCGCGCATTGATCCTCTCCCGCCAACAGGGAGTGTGTTGATAAAAGCACCCGATGTCCTCTGATCCCGCCTCGCGCGCCGGCGCCATTCTCGAAATCGACCTCGGCGCCATCGTCGCCAATTGGCGCCTGCTGGCGCAGCGGGCGGCGCCGGCGCTGTGCGCCGCGGTCGTCAAGGCGAATGGTTACGGTCTCGGCGCCGCGCCGGTGGCGCGCGCGCTCGCCGCGGCCGGCTGTCGGTTGTTCTTCGTCGCGACGCTCGACGAGGCGATCGCGCTGCGCGAGGCGATCGGCGCCACGGCCGAGATCGCCGTGCTGAATGGGCCGCTCCCCCGCACCGCCGCGGAATTCGCGACACATGACCTGATCCCGGCGCTGAACGACCCCGGTCAGATCGAGGCGTGGCGCAAAGCCCCTCTCCCGCACCGCGGGAGAGGGAGGGGCCCACGCCGAAAGGCGTGGGAGGGTGAGGGTCTTGCCGATGCGAGCACCCTCACCCGCCCATCGCTGACGCGATGGGCACCCTCTCCCGCATTGCGGGAGAGGGATTTTGACAACAGCCGGGCGGCGATCCTGCATATCGATACCGGGATGGCGCGGCTCGGGCTGACGGCGCGGGACTTCGCCGGGCTGGCCGACGATTTGCCGCGCCTCCGGATCGGCTGGCGCGCGGTGATGAGCCACCTCGCCTGCGCCGATACGCCCGACCACCCGCTGAACGAGCAGCAGCGGAGCCGTTTCGCCGAGGCGGCGCGGCGGCTGCCCGGCGTGCCGGCGAGCCTCGCCGCCTCTTCCGGCATCTTTCTCGGCCCGGGCTATCGTTTCGATCTGGTGCGCCCCGGCGCCGCGCTGTACGGCGTCAACCCGCAGCCGGGCCACCCCAATCCCATGCGGCAAGTGGTTCGCCTGTCAGCCAAAATCTTGCAGGTCCGTGAAATTGACAGGGGGGAGTCGGTTGGCTACGGTGCCGCGCATGTGATGGAGACGGCCGGCCGCGTGGCGACCGTGGCGGTCGGGTACGCCGATGGCTGGCTGCGCTCGCTGAGCCATCGGGGCTGCGGCTTTCTCGCCGGCAAACGCGTTCCTCTCCTGGGCCGGGTCTCGATGGATCTCGTCTCATTCGATGTCTCGGCGGTCGATCCCGCGCTGGCCCATCCCGGCGCGATAATCGAGCTGCTCGGCGAGCATTACCGGGTCGACGACGCGGCGGCCGATGCCGGGACGATCGGCTACGAGATCCTGACCGCGCTCGGTCCCCGCTACCACCGGATCTATCGTCCGGAATGATCGCGTTCCTGGCGTCGATCGGCGCGGCCTTCCTCGCCTTTCTTGCCGCGGCCGGCCGGCTGGTGCGGTTCGCCGGGCAGGCGCTCGCCGCCGGCCTCACCCCGCCCTTCTATCCCCGGCTGATCCTCCGCCAGATCGTCTATATCGGCTATTTCTCGCTGCCGGTCGTCGGGCTGACCGCGATCTTCACCGGCATGGTGCTGGCGCTGCAATCCTATACCGGGTTCAGCCGCTTCGCCGCCGAGGGCGCGGTCGCGACGGTCGTGGTGCTGTCGATGACCCGCGAGCTGGGCCCGGTCATCGCATCGCTGATGGTGGCCGGTCGGGTCGGCGCGGCGATTGCGGCCGAGATCGGCACGATGCGCGTCACCGACCAGATCGACGCATTGACCACGCTGTCGACCGACCCGCTGCGCTATCTCGTGCTGCCGCGCCTGATCGCCGGGCTGTTGACCCTGCCGGTGCTGGTCCTGATCGCCGACATCATCGGCGTGTTCGGCGGGTTTCTGGTCGGCACCTACAAGCTCAACTTCAATCCCGAAGCCTACCTCAACCGCACCGAGCAGTATCTCCAGGCGATGGACGTGATATCGGGCCTCGTCAAGGCGGCGGTGTTCGGCTTCATCATTGCGCTGATGGGCTGCTATCACGGCTATCATTCGCGCGGCGGGGCCGAGGGTGTCGGCCAGGCGACGACCCACGCGGTCGTTTCGGCCTCGATCCTGATCCTGATATTCAACTATGCGCTGACCGAGGCGTTTTTCTCGCGATGAGCGACGCCCCGGTTCCCAAGATCGCGATCCAGGGCCTCGAAAAATCGTTTGGCCGCAAGCGCGTGCTCGACGGCGTCGACCTCTCCTGCGGGGCGGGCGAGAGCCTCGTCGTGATCGGCGGCTCGGGGGTCGGCAAATCGGTGCTGATCAAATGCGTCCTCGGCCTGATGCGGGCCGATGCCGGCTCGATTCGCATCGATGGCGAGGAGATGGTCGGGTCGCGGCGCAAGGCGCGCGAACGGCTGATGCGCAAATTCGGCATGCTGTTCCAGGGCAGCGCGCTGTTCGATTCGCTGCGGGTCTGGGAAAACGTCGCTTTCGGGCTGGTGCAGGGACGCGGCATGGCGCGCGCCAAGGCGCGCGAGATCGCCTTGCAAAGGCTCGCCGCGGTCGGGCTCGACCCGGAGGTCGCGATGCTGAGCCCGGCCGAGCTTTCCGGCGGCATGCAGAAGCGGGTGGCATTGGCGCGGGCGATCGCCGCCGAGCCCGAGATCGTGTTCTTCGACGAGCCGACCACCGGGCTCGATCCGATCATGGCCGATGTGATCAACCGGCTGATCGTCAAGATCGTCCGCGAGCTCGGCGCCACGACGATTTCGATCACCCACGACATGACCAGCGCGCGCAGGATTGCCGACCACATCGCAATGCTGCACAAGGGACGCATCGTTTGGCAGGGGCCGACGGCGGAGATCGACCAGACCGACAACCCCTATGTCGATCAGTTCGTCCACGGCCGCGCCGAGGGACCGATCCAGATGGAAGTCCGCGCCGCATGAGCCTTCCACCGTTCCGACCCTCCCTCTCCGCCCCCGGGGGCGGAGAGGGTCTGGGTGAGGTGGGGGATTCCAGAGTGCTCGCCGATACCCACCTCACCCTCCCCATTGCTGCGCAATGGGTCCCCTCCCTCTCCGCCCCAAAGGGCAGAGAGGGCGAAACCAGCGCTCGCGTGGCCTGATGCCCAAGTCGCAAGCCCGCTACGCCTGCCAGCAATGCGGCGCCGTCGCGCCGAAATGGGTCGGGCGCTGCGAGGCCTGCGGCGCCTGGAACAGCCTGGTTGAGGAGGTGCCGCGCGCCGCGCCGCCGAAGAGCCTTGCCCAGGCCGGCGGTCGCCGCGGTGGCCACGCCCTCGATTTCGTCGCGCTGCGCGGCGACAGCGCCGGTCCGCCGCGCCGCCTGACCGGCATCGCCGAGCTCGACCGGGTGTGCGGCGGCGGGTTGGTGGCCGGCTCGACGATCCTGGTCGGCGGCGATCCCGGCATCGGCAAATCGACCCTGCTGCTGCAGGCGGCCGCCTCGCTCGCCTCAGGCGGCGGGGCGGCGGCCTACATCACCGGCGAGGAGGCGATCGACCAGATCCGGCTGCGCGCCGAGCGGCTCGGGGTCGCCGGCAGCCCGGTCGGCCTCGCCGCCGCCAGCAGCGTGCGCGACATCCTCGCCTCGCTCGATGTGGCCGACCCGCCCGACCTCGTCGTCATCGATTCGATCCAGACGATGTATCTCGACACGCTGGACAGCGCGCCCGGCACGGTCAGCCAGGTGCGCGGCGCGGCGCAGGAGCTGATCGGCCTCGCCAAACGCCGCGGCTTTGTCGTCGTGCTGGTCGGCCATGTGACCAAGGAGGGGCTGATCGCCGGGCCGCGGGTGCTCGAGCACATGGTCGATACGGTCCTCTATTTTGAAGGCGAGCGCGGCCACCAGTTCCGCATTCTGCGCGCGGTCAAGAACCGCTTCGGCGCGACCGACGAGATCGGCGTGTTCGAGATGAGCGACCGCGGCCTGGTGGAGGTGCCGAACCCCTCCGCCCTGTTTCTCGCCGACCGCAGCGAGCCGGGCGAAGACGGCGGCGCGCGGACCGCTGGGGCGGCGGTGTTCGCCGGCATCGAAGGGACGCGGCCGGTACTGGTCGAGGTGCAGGCGCTGGTCGCGCCGTCGCTGCTCGGCACGCCGCGCCGGGCGGTGGTCGGCTGGGACGCGACGCGCCTGGCGATGATCACCGCGGTGCTCGACACGCGCTGCGGCTTGTCGGTCGGCGCCAACGACATCTACCTCAACATCGCCGGCGGGCTGCGCATCGTCGAGCCGGCGGCCGATTTGGCGGTCGCGGCGGCGCTGGTCTCGGCCCTGACCGAGACGCCGGTGCCGGCCGACACCGTCATATTCGGCGAGATCGGGCTGTCCGGCCGGGTGCGCCCGGTCGCCCATGCCGACGCCAGGCTCAAGGAGGCGGCGAAGCTCGGCTTCACCGAGGCGTGGGTCCCGGTCCGTCCGGCGGCGCGCGGCGGGCGCGCGGAAAAGACCGGAGACGGGCTGACGACAAGCCCGATCGGCCATCTGAGCGAATTGGTGGCGCGGCTTGCGCCGCCCTCCCGGCGGCGCCTCGCGCCATCCGGCGCGGGCCGGATCGCGGCCGCGCCATGAACCCGCTCGATCTCGCGGTCATCGCCATCATCGTGCTGTCGGCGGTCTTCGCCTTTGCCCGCGGCTTTGTCCGCGAAGCCCTGTCGATCGTCGCCTGGGTGGGGGCGGCGGGCGCGACGTTTTACGGCTTCGGCGCCGCTTTCGATCGGATCGACCTGCTGGTCAAGAACCCGCTGTTGTCGCAGCTGATCGCCGGGTTTGGCCTGTTCGTCGGCAGCCTGGTCGTGCTGACGATCCTGACCAGCTTTATCGCCCGCACCGTGCGCGCCAGCACCTTATCGGCGATCGACCGCACCCTGGGTTTTGTTTTCGGCCTGGCGCGCGGCGCCTTTATCGTCTGCCTCGCCTATTTAGCCCTTGATTTTTTTCCTCCGGCGGATCGGTTAGCGTGGACTAAGGATGTAAAGAGTGCCCCATTCCTTCAAAAAGGCGCGGACGAGCTGCGCCGCTTCCTGCCGGAGCAGTGGAAGTTCAAGAGCACGGCGATCGATGATGCGGTGCACGCTCTGAGCCCCGCGGCGGAGGCACAACGCGCGATGCGCGCCTTGGTGACGCCCGGCATTGCCAAGTCCGAGCCATCGCCGGCGCCGAGCTATCGGCCGGCCGAGAAGCGCGATCTCGACCGGCTGATCGGCACGCAGCGCTGATGGGATCTGGGTGCCCTCGTAATGGGCAGGTTGCCTCGCTATATTTATCGGGCCCGGAGCGCTCGGATACCAGATAAGGGTGATGGATGCTGACGACCGGCCACGCCGACGCGGATCATTTCCACGAAGAGTGCGGCGTTTTCGGAATCTACGGTCATCCGGATGCGGCTGCCCTGACCGCGCTCGGGCTGCATGCGCTGCAGCATCGCGGCCAGGAAGCGGCCGGCATCGTCGCCTATGACGGCGGGCAGTTCAACGCGCATCGCGAGCCCGGGCTGGTCGGCGACAATTTCAGCTCAAAGGACGTCATCGACCGCCTGCCCGGCAGTGTCGCGATCGGCCATGTGCGCTATGCGACGACCGGCGAGGTAGCGCAGCGCAACATCCAGCCGCTGTTCGCCGATTTCGAGTTCGGCGGCCTGGCGATCTGCCATAACGGCAACCTGACCAATTCCTACCAATTGCGGCGTCAGCTGGTGCGGCGCGGCAGCCTGTTCCAATCGACCAGCGATACCGAGGTCATCGTCCACCTGATCGCGACGAGCCTGAAGGAAACCGTCGTCGAGCGGCTGACTGACGCGCTGCGCCAGGTCGAGGGCGCCTATTCGCTGGTGGCATTGTCGCAGGATTCGGTGATCGGGCTGCGCGATCCGCTCGGGGTGCGACCGCTGGTGCTGGGCAAGCTCGCCGACGCCTGGATCATCGCCTCGGAAACCTGCGCCCTCGACATCATCGGCGCCGATTTCGTGCGCGATGTCGCGCCCGGCGAGATCGTCATCATCGGCGCCGGCGGGGTGAAGAGCGTGATGCCCTTCGCCGACCAGCCGAGCCGGCTCTGCGTCTTCGAATACATCTACTTCGCCCGGCCCGACAGCGTCGTCGAAGGCCACAGCGTCTATGAGGCGCGCAAGCGGATCGGCCGCGAACTGGCGCGCGAAGCCCCGGTCGAGGCGGACGTCGTCGTTCCGGTGCCGGATTCGGGCGTGCCGGCGGCGCTTGGCTACGCCTCCGAATCGGGGCTGCCCTTCGACCTCGGCATCATCCGCAACCATTATGTCGGCCGCACCTTTATCGAGCCGACCGAGCAGATCCGCCATCTCGGCGTCCGCCTCAAGCACAACGCCAACCGCGCCGATCTCAAAGGCAAGCGGGTCGTCCTGGTCGACGATTCGATCGTGCGCGGCACCACCTCGACCAAGATCGTCGAGATGGTGCGCAATGCCGGGGCGCGCGAAGTGCATATGCGGGTTTCGAGCCCGCCGACCCGCTTCCCGTGCTTCTACGGCATCGCCACCCCGTCGCGCAACCAGCTCCTCGCCGCCCGCTTCGACCTCGAGCAGATGGCCCAGTTCATCGGGGTCGACAGCCTCGCCTTCATCTCGATCGACGGGTTGTACCGGGCGATGGGCGAACCCGGCCGCGACAAGCTCGCGCCGCATTTCTGCGACGCCTGCTTTACCGGCGATTACCCGATCCCGCTCGCCGACGCCGATGACGGCAAGGTCTCGGTGCAACTGTCCCTGCTCGCCGACACCGCCTGAGGCGTTGCGTCGGGCCGATGACCGGCGGGACCCGGCTGACTGGCAAGATCGCGCTGATCACCGGCGCCTCGCGCGGCATCGGCGCCGCGGTGGCGGAGCGGTTTGCACGGGAAGGCGCCCATCTCGTATTGGCCGGGCGCACGGTCGGCGGCCTCGAAGAGACCGACGACCGGGTCCGCGCCGCCGGCGGCAGCGCCACCCTCGTGCCGCTCGACCTGCGCGACTTTATCAAGATCGATGAGCTCGCCGCCGCGCTCTACGAGCGCTCCGGCCGGCTCGACATCCTCGTTGGCAATGCCGGCGAGTTCGGCAGTTTTTCGCCGCTCGGCCATATCGACCCGGCGCTGTGGGGCGAGGTCGTCGATCTCAACCTGACCGCCAATTGGCGGCTGATCCGGGCGATGGACCCGCTGTTGCGCGCCGCCGGGCACGGCCGCGCGCTGTTCGTCACCAGCGCGATCGCGCGCGACGCGCTGCCCTATTACGGCCCCTACGCGGTCAGCAAGGCCGGCCTCGAAACAATGGTGCGGATTTATGCCGGCGAGGTGGCGCGTACTCGGGTGCGGGTCAATCTGATCGATCCCGGCCCGCTGCGAACGAGGCTGCGGGCGCGCATCTTCCCCGGCGAGAACCCGATGACGCTGGCGCCGCCGGAAAGCGTTACCAGCGCCTTCTTGCAACTCGTCCTGCCGGAATGGAGCCGCAGCGGCGAGATCGTCAGCGCCGACGAACTGTTGCCATGACGACAGCCTGGGCGGTTTGGGTGCCCGCCCAGGCTGCTTGCGTCAGAACCAACCCGCGTTAGTACGGGTAGTAGTAATGCGGCCGCGCATATGGGGCGTAGTAGCTCGGGTAGCCGTAGTAATACGGATCGTAGTAATAGGGGCTACCCACCCCGACGGCGAACGGCCCGATGCCGACGCCGCAGCCGGCGGGGCCGCAACCAAAGCCGATCTGCGCCTGCGCCGGCGCTAACGGAAGCGCTATGGTGCCAAGGCCAAGTGCAGCAACTGCCAGAGCGCCGAGCCGATGAAACCGTCGATTTCGCGTTTCGAGCGCCATTGTTACTCCATTTCATTACCACACTGCCTTTTTATCTTAGGCAACGATAGGCAGACGCGACCGGTTCCCTTGTTCGCGAGGGATTAGAGCAAAGTTGAACTGTGATTTCAGAGAGATAGCGGCGGCGAATACCGCCGGAGCGGCGCGTCAGTGCGCCAGGATCTGGCTCAGGAACAGCCGGGTGCGCTCGCTTTTCGGGTTGGCGAAGAACTCCTTGGGCGGGCCGCGCTCGACGATCTCGCCGCGGTCCATGAACACCATCGTGTCGGCGACGGTCCGGGCAAAGCCCATCTCATGGGTGACGCAGACCATCGTCATCCCCTCTTGCGCCAGCTCGATCATCACATCGAGCACTTCCTTGATCATCTCCGGGTCGAGCGCCGAGGTCGGCTCGTCGAACAGCATGATCTCGGGCTTCATGCACAAGGAGCGGGCGATCGCGACGCGCTGTTGCTGACCGCCCGACAGCTGGCCCGGATATTTGTCGGCCTGCTCGGGGATGCGCACCCGTTCGAGGTAAGAGCGCGCGGTCTCCTCGGCCTCCTTCTTCGGCAATTTGCGCACCCAGATCGGCGCCAGGGTCAGGTTCTGCAGCACGGTCAGGTGCGGGAACAGATTGAATTGCTGAAACACCATGCCGACCTCGCGGCGGATCGCCTCGATGTTCTTCACATCCGAGGTCAGCTCGATGCCGGCGACGATGATCTGGCCCTGCTGGTGCTCTTCGAGCCGGTTGATGCAGCGGATCATCGTCGATTTGCCCGAGCCCGAGGGGCCGCAGACGACGACGCGCTCGCCTTTCCGGACCTCGAGGTTGATGTCCTTCAGCGCCTGGAAATCGCCGAACCATTTGTCGACCTGCCGCATCTCGATCATCGGCCGGCCCACCTCGCGCGTGTCGCTCTCGGCCATTATCGCGGTCCCTAGCCGGCGCTCAGCGAGCCCGGCCCCTGTTGAACTCGCGCTCCAGCATCTGGCTGTAACGCGACATGAAAAAGCAGAAGCTGAAGTAAATCGCCGCGGTAAACACGTAGGCTTCGATCGCGAAGCCCTGCCAATTGGCGTCGGTCAGCGCCGTGTTGGCGGTGTTGAGCAGATCGAACAATCCGATGATCAGGACCAGCGAGGTATTCTTGAAGCCGCCGATGAAATAGTTGACGAGTGGTGGGATCACCATGGTCAGCGCCTGCGGCAGGACGATCAGCCGGGTCCGCCGCCAATAGCCGAGGCCGAGCGCATCGGCCGCTTCGATCTGGCCTTTTGGGATCGCCTGCAACCCGCCGCGAATGACCTCGGCCAGATAGGCCGCAGCGAACAGGATGAAGGCGACCTGGGCGCGCAGCAATTTGTCGATCGTGAAGCCGGTCGGCAGGAACAGGGGCAGCATCACCGAGGCCATGAACAGCAGGGTGATCAGCGGCACGCCGCGCACCAGCTCGATATAGGCGACGCAGATCGCGCGCACCGCCGGCAATCGCGAGCGCCGCCCGAGCGCCAGCAGGATCGCGAACGGAAACGCGAACGCCATGCCGACGACGGCCAGGATCAGGGTCAGCGGCAATCCGCTCCAGAACGCGGTGTCGACATAGCTCAGCCCGAAAACGCCGCCCCACATCAGCATGCCGACGAGGACGAGACCGGCCGGCCACAAGAGCGCCAGGCCGCGGCCCCACAGCCGGCGATCGCAGCTCGCCAGGATCATGGCAACGAAGATCACGACGACAAACAGCGGCCGCCAATGCTCCTCATAGGGAAAGCGGCCGAACAGGATGAAGCGGAGCTTTTCGCCGATGAAGGCCCAGCACGCACCCTCACCGCGGCAGGCCTGGCCGTTGGGTGCGGTCCAGATGGCATCGACAAACGCCCAGCCGATCAACGGCGGGATGGTGACCGCGAGGAAATAGACGGCGAGCAGGGTCAGGACCGTGTTGAAGACGCTGTTAAACAGATTGGCGCGCAGCCAGGCGATCACGCCATGCGTCGGGGGCGAGGGCCGTTCGGGAACCAGCGGCAGCTGTTCGGCGAGATCGGCCATCGCTAGCGCTCCACCAGCGCAACGGACCGGTTGTAGAGGTTCATGAACAGCGAGATTAGAAGGCTGATCGCCAGATAGACCGCCATGATCATCGCAATGCCCTCGACTGCCTGGCCGGTCTGATTGATCGTCGTGTTGGCGATCGAGACCAGGTCGGGATAGCCGATGATGACGGCCAGCGAGCTGTTCTTGGTCAGGCTCAGATACTCGCTGGTCATCGGCGGCACGATGACGCGCAACGCCTGGGGCAGAACGATCAGCCGCATGCGCTGCCCGGGCCGCAGCCCGAGCGCCATCGCCGCCTCGCTCTGTCCCCAGCTGACCGCCAGGATGCCGGCGCGGACGATCTCGGCGATGAAGCTGCCGGTGTAGATCACCAGCCCGATCAACAGCGCGGCGAATTCGGGCGAGACCCCGGCGCCGCCGGCAAAGTTGAAGCCGCGCAACACCGGCCAATCGAGCTGCAAGGGCGCGCCGGCGGCGAGGAATACAATGAGCGGCAGGCCGAGCACGAGAGCCAGGCCGAGCCAGCCGGTCGGGAATTGCTGCCCGGTGCGCGCCTGGCGCGCCCCTGCCCAGCGAGACACCCCCCAGGTTGCAAGGACGCCGACAACCAGCGCGATCAGCATCCAGCCATGGGCAGCATTCTCGAACGGCACCGGGAACACGATGCCGCGGTTGCTGACCAGCACACCGGGCAGCAATTCCCAGGCCTCGCGCGGCCCCGGCGCGACCTGGCGCAACAACCCCCACCAGAACAGCAATTGCAACGCCAGCGGGATGTTGCGGAAGGTCTCGACATAGACCTGCGCCAGCTTGCGGATCAGCCAGTTGCTCGACAGCCGGGCGAGCCCCATCACGGTGCCAACGATCGTCGCCAGCACGATGCCGAGCGCCGAGACATAGAGCGTGTTGGTCAGGCCGACGAGAAAGGCGCGGGCATAGCTGTCGGCCGGCGAATAGGCGATCAGCGACTCGCCGATCCCGAACGCCGCCTCGCGCTCGAGAAAGCCGAAGCCGGTGGCGATGCTCTGGCGGCGCAGGTTGACGATCGTATTGTAGGCGAGAAAGCCGATGACCGCGACGATCGCGGCGACGAACACGATTTGCAATGCGATGCCGCGCAGGCGGGCGTCGCGCCACGGCGCGGGGCGGCCCGGCCGGACGGCGATCGCCGCGGTCTCGCTCGCCACGGCTCTATGATCTCGTCATTCCCGCGAAAGCGGGGATCCAGGGCCCCAAGACTCCGCCGCTTGCCCTGGACCCCCGCTTTCGCCGGGGTGACGATGACCTATCGAGATCACCTGTACCAATCTCCATCGGATGCTCAGCGGATCGGCATCGCGTAGATCAGCCCACCCTTGGTCCACAAATTGTTGTAGCCGCGCTCGAGCTTCAGCGGCGAGGCGAGGCCGAGATGCCGGTCGAAGATCTCGCCGTAATTGCCGACCGCCTTGATCGCGTTGTAGGCCCATTTCTCGTCGAGCCCCAACGCCTTGCCCATGCCGGGGGTGGTGCCGAGCATGCGCTTGATGTCGGGCGCCTCGCTCTTGGCCATCTCGTCGAGGTTTTTCTGGGTGATGCCTTTTTCTTCGGCCTCCATCAGCGCGTAGACAACCCAATCGACGATGTCGTGCCATTCCTCGTCGCCGTGGCGCACCACCGGCGCCAGCGGCTCCTTCGAGATGCGCTCGGTCAACACGATGTAATCGTCGGGATTGCTCGCCCGTCCGATGCGCTGGGCCGCCAACGCCGAGGCGTCGCCGGTCATCACGTCGCAGCGGTTCGAGAAAAACGCGGCGTAGATCTCGTCGACCTTCTCGATGACGACCGACTTGAACTCCATCTTGTTGGCCCGGAAGTAGTCGGCGAGGTTCAGCTCGGTGGTGGTCCCCGGCTGCACGCAGATCGTGGCGCCGTTCAATTCCTTGGCGGTTTTGACGCCGGCCTTCTTCGGCACCATGAAGCCCTGGCCGTCATAGAACACCACCGGGCCGAAATTGAGCCCGAGCTGGGTGTCGCGCGACAAGGTCCAGGTCGTGTTGTTGGACAGGACATCTACCTCGCCCGATTGCAGCGCAGTGAAGCGCTGCTGGGCGGTCAGCGGCACATATTTGACCTTCTCGGAATCGCCGGAGATCGCCGCCGAGATCGCGCGGCAGAAATCGACGTCGAAGCCGGCGTATTTGCCCTGGCTGTCGGGCTGGGCGAACCCGGGGATCCCGGTCGGCACGCCGCAGCTCAAGCCGCCCTGCTTGACCTTGTCGAGCGTCGGCCCGGCCTGCGCCGGCGCCGCAAATCCGAGCGCCATCGCAAGACCGAGCGCGATCGCTGCGCTGACCCATTTGCCCGTCATTCCAGCCCCCCTTTCGCCGCCGCGCCGGATATGCCCGCGCGTCTTGCCTCTTTGATTACGCCGACGCTAGCACAGCCCCGCCCGGGCCAGCAACGCGCCCACCCGTGCAAGCCACGGGCCGCGGGCGCTGATCCGACAGCGGTGGCGCTTTCCCCCGCTAAGCCGCGCTCGTCATGTCGGCGATGATGCGCGCCGCCATCGCGGCCGGGTCGGCGGCCTGCAAGATCGGCCGGCCGACGACGAGGTAATCCGCCCCATCGGCGATCGCCTGGGCCGGCGTCCCGGCGCGCTTGTGGTCGTCGCGCCCGGCGCCGGCGAGGCGCACCCCCGGAGTGACCGCGAGCAGCCGCTCGGCCTCCGGCACGGCGCGGATGACCGGCAGGTCGCCCGGGCTGGCGATGACCCCGTCGCAGCCCCATGCGGCGCAGGACTTGACCCGCTGGCGGACCAGTTCCTCGACCGAGAGGCCGATGCCGAGCTCGCGCAGCCCCGCATCGTCGGTGCTGGTCAACACGGTGATCGCCAGGACGCGGAGATCACTGCCGCGCTTGCCCTCGACCGCGGCGCGGATGATGTCGCCGTCGCCATGCACCGTGACGAGGCTGACGCCGCGCTCGGCGGCGCGCATGACGCCCTGCTTCACGGTCTCGCCGATATCGAACATCTTGGCGTCGAGAAACACCTGCTTGCCGCGCCCGACCAGCTCGTCGAGGAGCCGCTCGAAGCCCGGCGCGAAGGTCAGCCACAGGCCGAGCTTGAAGAAGGACACGACGCCGTCGAGCCGCGCCGCCATCGTCCGCGCCTCGGCGACGGTCGGCAGGTCGAGCGCGACGATCAGCCGGTCGGCGATGCGCCCCGGCACCGGGCGGGAAAGCTGGGCGGCGGAGGGCATCGGGCGTCTATCCCCAGGGACGGCTCCAATCGGCGTGAATTTGCGCTAGGCTGGGCAACGCCGCAACCGGGAGGACGGCGCGATGGGAATTGGTGATGGCCTGCGCGGGTTGCCCCTTGCTGGGCTCTTGCTGTTTGCCGGAATCGCACTCACCGCCGCGACCCCGGCGCCACCCGGCAGCGCGTCGCCCGCCGTCTCGGAGCAGACGCTGTACAGTTTTTGCTCGCAGGCGAATTGCACCGACGGCAGGCAGCCCAATGGTGGGCTGATCATGGATGCGGCCGGGAACCTTTACGGAACCAGCAGCGGCGGCGGCAATACCTGTTCGTCTGACGCTGGTGACTGCGGCGTGGTGTTCAAGCTGGCGTCAGATCCGAGCGGAACCGGCTGGACGGAAACCGTCATTTACAACTTCTGTTCACGAACCGGCTGTGCTGATGGGCAATTCCCGCTCGCCGGCCTCGTCATGGATAAGGCCGGAAACCTGTATGGCACGACTGCTTACGGCGGCAATCAAAACACCGGCGTCGCGTTCCAGCTGACCCCGAATCCCAATGGGACCTGGACGGAAACCGTCATTTACACTTTCTGCCAGCAGACCGGTTGCGCGGATGGCTGGCGGCCCGAGGGCCCGATGATCATGGATGCCGCGGGC